>Ga0315274_10008576_pt1 | contig 14810 bp, 7 predicted proteins | sample YL17G02_20_MG_FD_203700 | JGI IMG/M metagenome (GOLD analysis project Ga0315274, IMG submission 203700) | Sediment microbial communities from Yellowstone Lake, YNP, Wyoming, USA - YL17G02_20 | ecosystem: Environmental > Aquatic > Freshwater > Lake > Sediment | place: USA: Wyoming | collected... | reverse complement strand
TCCGGCGACGAAGCAATCTCAGCGTCATGCGTCCGGGCAACGGGATTGCTTCGTCGCCGGAAGCCGGCTCCTCGCAATGACGGGCGGAGGGTGTCTCTCCATCAAACACGACTTGAAGCACTACTGCGTTCGCTCAACAAGCGGGCCATTCGAACCATGCTGGGGCAGATTCTTGCCCGTGTTCGGGCATTTCCGGTTGACAGTGTTTTGGGTTTGCACCATAAATGAAATATCAGCGGTAGAGGTTCAACCGGAAGTACACCCTTGACCCACAAAGGGCAGAAAACGGGCGCAACCACGGCCTCACATCACGACCAAAGCACCAGGGAGGAATGGAACATGAAACGGATCGCGCTCTTGACGGTATTCGGGTTGTTGGTTCTTCCCCGCCTCGTGCCGGCCCAGAGGTTGATCACCGTTGGCAAAGGCGGCGGCTATGACTGCTCGACCATCCAGGCGGCCATTGACGCGGCGGCAAACGGCGACGAGATTATCGTCTCTCCGGCGATCTACGTTGAGAACATCAACTTCAAAGGCAAGAACATCACGCTGCGCTCGACTGTTCCCACCAGTCCATCGGTCGTCGCCCGCACCATCATTGACGGCCATCAGGCCGGATCGGTCGTCACGTTTGCGGGAAGCGAACGCACGACGTGCGTCATCGAGGGGTTCACCATTACGAGAGGCTCGGGCTTCAGGAGAAACCCAGGCGATCTTCGTGGCTGCGGAATCTGGGGCAACGGTACGCGCGCCACCATCCAGAACAACGTGATTTCAACCAACACGGCGTTCTCCACATCCTCGGCATTCGGCGGCGGGATTTCGTCTTGTCACGGCCTCATCCAGAACAATACGATTTCGAACAACTCAATCGTGAGCGATTACCCCTTTGGGGATGGTGCCATGAGCGGCGGCGGCGGCCTTGTGGAGTGCGACGGCGTCATTCAGAACAATCGGATCTTCGGCAACTCCTGCACGGCAGACATGGAGTCGTATGGAGGAGGGCTGTACTGCTGTGACGGAACTATCCAGAACAATGTGATCTTCGGCAACTCCGCCGACTTTGGCGGCGGGCTCACCTATTGCAACGGAACGATCCAGAACAATACGATTTTCGGCAACTCCGCCCAGCGGTTCGGAGGCGGGCTTTGCAGGTGTGAGGGAACGATTTGGAACAATACGATTTTCGGCAACTCCGCCGAGTATCATGGCGGCGGGCTTGACCGCTGTGACGCCACGATTCGGAATTGTATCGTCTGGGGCAATTCAGGCCTTCCGGTTTTGTTTGAGAGCAGTACACCCTCGTACTGCTGCATCGAGAACTGGTCGGGCGGGGGGGTGGGGAACATCACGGCCAATCCGCAATTGACCGACCCGACGCACGGCGATTTCCACCTGCTCCCGACTTCGCCGTGTATTGACGCCGGCGGAACGGTCACTCTCACTCAGGATTTCGAGGGCGACCCGCGACCTTTCGATTACACGTCGCTGCCGCGCGGCGACGGCTCGAATTTCGATATCGGCGCCGACGAGGCTTTTTCGCCGGCGCCTCTCCTTGCCGTCTCTCCGAGCACCCTGGGCAATTCCTGTCTCGTCGGAAATGACGCCCCGACGCAGACCCTTCAGATCTGGAACATGGGGATAGGAACCATCGCGTACACGGTGGAGACCACGCCGAGCTGGTTGGTCGCAATGCCGCTCGTCGGATCGTCCGATGGCCCGGCCAGCCGCACCACGCACCGGATTGTCTATCATACGGCCTCGCTTGGAGTGGGGGATTACAGCGGCGCGATCAGGGTCAGCGATCCCGGCGCAATCAACAGCCCGGTCTCGATTCCCGTCACCCTGACCGTCCTCCAGCGGCCCGGAGGCACCATCACGGTCGGCAAGGGCGGCGGCTACGACTACGGGACCATTCAGAGGGCGATTGACGCCGCCACGGCGGGCAACACGATCGTCGTCTATCCCGCCACCTATCCTGAGAACATCAACTTCAAGGGCAAGAACATCGTCCTGCGCTCGACGGATCCCTGGAGCTCGTCCGTGGTGGCGGCGACGGTGATTGTGTCCGCGGCGGCTCAGCGACCCGTCGTAACGTTTCAAGGAACCGAGGGTGCCACGTGCGTTCTATCGGGATTCACGGTCACGGGAGGATTGAGTGGCGACGACGGCGCAGGTATTCGCGGAAACGGAACGCACGCCATGATCGACCACAATCACGTCATTGGCAATGAGTATGGTGCGGGATTTAGTGGCGGGGGAGGAATCGCGCAGTGCCATGGACTCATTCAGTATAATCTGATTGCCGATAACAAATCGAACTACTGGGGCGGCGGATTGATAGACTGCCAGGGGGTCGTTCGGAACAACATCATCTGTCGCAACTACGCAAACGTGGCGGGCGGCGGAGTGATGAACTGCGATGACCGGTGGCCGCCTGACGCCCATCAGGGTCAGGGGGTCTTTCAGAACAATCTGATCTATTCCAACACATGCGACGGATGGGGAGGAGGCTTGGCGGATTGTAAGGGGGTCATCCAGAATAATACGATCTGGGGCAACACATCGAGATTCGCCGGGGGTGCCGGCGGCGGCTTACACGGCTGTAGCGCGATTCGCAATTGTATCGTGTGGGCGAATACCGCCCCCACAAGTCCTCAAGTCTCCAACTCCAGCCTTCCGGCCTTTTCGTGCATTCAGGATTGGACGGGAGGCGGGGTGGGAAATATCGCGACCGATCCTCAGTTGTTCAATCCCGCTGGCGGTGATTTTCACCTGGGCCCCAATTCCCCTTGCATTGACGCCGGAGGAACCGTTTCGCTGGCGACGGACTACGAGGGCGACCCGCGGCCTTTCGATTACACGTCGCAGTCGCGCGGCGACGGCTCGAATTTCGACATCGGCGCCGACGAGGCCGTGGCAACGGCCATCGGGGTAGCCCCGGCAGCCCTGAACAATTCCTGTCTCGTGGGAAACGACGCGCCAACCCAGACGCTTCAAATCTGGAATGCCGGCAACGGCGTTCTGGCCTATACTGTCGCCGCATCCCCCAGCTGGCTGGTCGCCTTGCCGCTCGTCGGGTCTTCGGACGGACCCGCAAGCCGAACGACCCATCGCATTGTCTATCATACGGCTTCGCTTGGGCTGGGCAATCACAACGGTACTATCGTGATCGCTAATCCGGCGGCATTCAATAGTCCGATCTCCATTCCCGTCACCGTGACCGTCAGGCAGCTCGGGAGCACGATCACGGTCGGGAAGGGCGGCGGTTATGACTACTCGACCATCCAGGCGGCGATTAACGCGGCGGCAAACGGCGACGAGATTATCGTCTCTCCGGCCACCTACGTCGAGAACATCAACTTCAAGGGCAAGAGCGTCATCGTCCGCAGCAGCAACCCGACCGACTGGGCGATTGTGTCCGCCACGATCATTGATGGCAGGTCCAGCGGCACAGTTGTGACATTCGCCGGGACGGAAACCAGCAGTTGCGTCCTGTCGGGCTTCACGATTCGCAATGGAAAGACTACCGGCCAGTTGTATTCCGATGGCAGCGGCATCGAGGGTCGTGGAGCGCACGCCCTAATTGAATACAACACCATCTCGGGCAACGAAGCTGGGATGGGCGGCGGAATCGATGATTGTCAGGGGACGATCCGCAACAACACCATCGCCGGTAACATTGGCTACGGTGGCGGGCTGCAGGGGTGTAACGGATTGATCCAGAACAACACCATAACCGGAAACACCGGCGAGGGGGGAGGACTTGCCTATTGCAGCGGCCTGATACAGGACAACATCATCTCCGACAATGTTGCCCCCCGTCTGGCAGCGGGCGGTGGGTTATACGGCTGCAACGGACAGATACGGAACAATATCATCACGGGTAACGTGGCGGGTCCAGCCGGCGGCGGGCTTTGTGACTGTGACGGGGTGATCCAGAACAATCTGATCGCGAACAATCGTTGCGCAGTGCCCGCAGTGGGCCCAACAGTTGACTGGGGTTGGGGAGCGGGTCTGATAAACTGCGATGGGACCATTGTCAACAACACGATCACAAGCAATTCGGCGCTTGTGGCCGGCGGAGGGCTGTGGCGATGCGCGGGGACAATAGTGGATTGCATCGTCTGGGGAAACGCCGCTCCCGAATCTCCACAAATCGGCGACTCTACCAGTCCCACGTATTCGTGCATCCAGGGATGGACGGGCGGCGGCACCGGCAATATCAGCAGCGATCCTTTGTTTACGACCGGACCGCTTGGGCCGTACTACCTTAGCCAAATCGCGGCCGGTCAGTCCGTGCAAAGTTCTTGTGTGGACGCGGGATCGAGCACGGCCCTCGCACTCGGGCTGGCTGGCCTGACGACGCGCACCGATGGCGCGGGCGACCTGGGCGCGGTGGACATGGGCTTCCACTACGCTCCGGCGCCGCCGATCCCGCCAACCGCCTCGACCATTCCCGCGCGCTTCGACTATACGATCCTCGCGGGAACTGATGTGGGATCCAAGACGTTGTCGGTTCAGAACACTGGCAATGGGGTACTGCGGTTCACCATCGCCGCATCGGAATCCTGGATCAGCATCGTCCCAACCTCGGGCACTTCGAGGGGTGAGTTGAGCATCCACCAGGCCACTTTCGCCACGCGCGGTCTCGCCGCCGGAGTTCATACGGCCAACGTCGTCATCACCGTGGAGTCGCCGCCCGGCGTAGTCCAATTGCCCGTCGTCATCACGGTATTGTTCCCCGCAGGCCCCAATCTGACCGTTTCGCACGGTGACATTGCCCCGGCCGCGCCGGCGCAGGTTCCCCCCGGCTCAACGATCACTCTGGGCGCGTTCATCGAGAATGTTGGCACCAGTCCGGCCCGGCCATTCTGGACCGAGGTGTGGGGTTCGCGCACCGGCGGTCTGACGCTCGACCGTTTCCTGGCCGATTCGCTGCGGCTGCCCGACGGCCTGCCCGGCAACGGAGCGTCCTGGTCGTGGATCACGACCGCCTCGCTCTATTCGATTCCCGACGGACCCTACACGGTTGTCTATGCGGTGGATCGTCCCGGCGACGTGACCGAAGGCAACGAGCGCGACAACCGCGCCGTCGTGCGGGCCAAGCGGCTGCTGGTCATCCGTCCGCCGACGCAGGCCGACCTGGCGGTCGAGGGCTTCGGGATGTCGCCCAACCCCGCCATGAGCAGCGAGGCGGTGGCGTTTGCGGGCCGCGTGGTCAATCGCGGCGCCGAAGCCTGCGGGCCCTTCTGGATCGAGTTCTGGGGTTCGTGGGACCGGCCCTTCCCAAACCTGAATTTCTTCCTGTGCGACTCGATCTTTGTCGAGAATCTTGATGCGGGCGCGTCGGCGGACTTGTCGGCCTTTCCGCGGCGATTGTATGACGTGCCGACGGGAATCTTCATGGTCGGTTGCGTGGCCGATCGCGACGATTCGATCAACGAGTTGAACGAGGCGAACAACTATCAGTTCGTGGATGGACAGGTGTTCAACAGCGCGACGCGGATCGAGCGGGCCAAACGCGCGGCTTCGGGCGGAGCCGACATTTCCGTCACGGACGCCGATTTCTCGCCGGCGGCCCCGACCCAGGTGGCGCCCGGCGATACGATTGTCCTGACGGTTGAATTGGAGAACATCGGCAACGGCAACACAGGACCTTTCTGGCTGGAATACTGGGGATCGCGCGACGGCGGTCTGACGCTGAGCGACTTTCTCAGCGTTTCGGATCGGGTCGCGAATCTGGCCCCCGGGGCGCGAGCTCGGCTGTCGTCCGCCAAAGCGCTGTGGGGCGTTCCCGACGGACCTTACTCGGTCGTGGTCTTCGCCGACCGGCCAGGCGATGTGACCGAGGCCGACCGAGCGAACAACCGCGCGGGCGTTTCCGGCAAGCGCTTGCTCGTGATTCGACCGCCGACGGGGGCCAATCTGGGGCTGACCAGTTTCTCCCTTTCATCCGGTCAGTGGCCGGACATCGGTCTCGGCGGCGCAGTCCGCAACGCGGGCACGTCCGACTCGGGTCCGTTCTGGATCGAGTTCTGGGTCGCGCCGGGCGATCCCGACTATCCCTGGCTCGATCGCTATGCCCGCGACTCGATCCACGTGGACAACCTGGCCCCGGACGGGATGCTGAACCTCTATTCCTATCCGGCAAGTTTCTATGGCTCGCTTCCGGCGGGAGAATACGTTCTGATCGGCTTTGTGGATCGTCTGGATCAGGTGATGGAGACCGACGAGACGGACAACTACCAGTTGATCCGTCATTTCGCTGTGCCCGCTCATTAGAGGCGCATCGGTTCTGATAGGCGAGGAGCCGAGGAGCCGAATCGCCCGTTTTTCGCTTGACGATCCACGGGCCGAACCCTAACTACCCTGAATCTCACGGGCAAATGGAGCCGAGAGGGTTTGCCCATTTTTCCGGGACATCGAAGAGCCACAATCGAGGGGGTAAGAAGGCGTGCCCAACGTTAAATCGGCAGAGAAGCGAGTGAAAACCAACGAGAGGCGCCGTCAGCGCAACCGCGCCGCCAAAGCGGTCTTGCGGACCAGCCTCAAGCGCGTCGGCGCTTTGGCCGCCGCCAACGATGTCGAGGCGCTGAAGAAGGCGGCGGTCGAAACGATCAGCGTCATCGGCAAGACGCGGCGCAAGCACGTCATCAATCGCAAGCGGGCGGCCCGCCTCCAGTCACGCGTGCAACGGAGCATCAACAAGGCATTGGCGCCCGCGCCCGAGAAGACGGCATAAGGGGCAGCGCGTTTTCAATAGAACCACGGGTTCGACAATCCGCCGCACCCTTTGGCGAATGCAGAAGGTGCGAACAATCCGCAGCAGCGATCCGTCGGGTCGCTGCTTTTCGTTTCTCCAGCGGCGCGCGCGCATGTCCGGGAGTATTCCCATTCCGCACTCCGCGATTCTCTATCGGAGTATAGCGGGAGTTCCACGTTGGAGATCGGCGGCCTCACGCGGGAACTCTTTGGCAAAGAAAGCAAAGAACGCGGCGTCGTGCTTGCGCGTCTGGGGACAGCGGCCGAAGTAGATCGCCCAATAGCGCCCGGCCGCCTCGCGGTCGCCCAGCATCCAACAGGCGCGCCCCAACTCCTTGTGGAAGTCGAAGACGGTTTCGCGGTCGCGGACCTTCTCGAATTGCTCGCGTGCCTCGGCGTAACGTTTCTCTTCCATCAAAGCAACGCCGAGCAGCTTGCGCGCCGTGTGGTGGTTGGGATTGAGCGCCAGGGCGCGGCGGGCAAACCCTTCGGCGACCTGCGGAGGCGCGCCGTAGCGAACCGCCAGCTTGGCTTGATTGAAGTCGGCGTCGGCGGCCAACACGCGAATGGATGCGGCAATGGCCCACGCGCCCAGGGCCAGGGCTAAGGCCATCATGATCGCTCTCCAGGCGCGCGACGGCCCGAGCGCCACTCCGACCGATTCGATTCGCCGCATCCCCGTGGTTTCGATGTCCAATTCGAATCCCGGATACGACGACCGTACGGTCAGGGCGAATTCGTCGTCGTGGCGGCGCAACGTCGCAGCCACCGCGATCAGGACGACGAACATCAGCGACGACGTGGGCAGCTGAAGCGTGAAGTTCATCAGCGAATGCGCGACGAAAGCAACCATCATCGCCAGCAACACAATTCGCGGTCGCCGCTCCGAGCCATTCGTTTCGTCGCCGAGATTCCGCGCCACGCTGCGAAAGAACATGATCCACAGCGCCAGCAACAGCAACAGCCCGACAAGTCCCGTTTCGACCCACGCCTGGAGCGGCTCGTTGTGGGCCGCGTTGGTATAGACTCCGACATAGGGAGCGAGATCGGGCCGCGCCAGAACGCGCGGCGACAGCGTCATCGTGAAGCCGTAGGTGAAGTCGCCGGCGCCGATGCCCAACCACGGATGGCGATGAATCATCTCGAGCGACGTGAGCCAGATGGCCACGCGCGTCGGCCAACCCGCCTGCCAGCGCTCGGAGGCAAATGCCTGACGGAAAATGCCGCCCGGGTGGGGATTCGTCGGAAGAGGAAGAACGTAGAACGCGGTGATGGCCGCAAGAAGCATGAGCAAAACGCCCAGACGAAGCGCGCGCGGTCGCCAGAACTCGCGGTTCTCCCCGGCCACGAAAAGCGCAACGAGAACCACTCCGCCCAGGATCAATCCCCCATTCGACCCGACCGAGTAACAGGCGATCAACGCCGCGTATGCGACGAGCAACGTCGCCAGCGTGAGGATCTCGCGCCATTTCCCGCGCGCGAATGCATACTGCACGCCGATCATCGGATAGAGCAGCGCCAGATAGTCGGCAATGTGATTGGTGTTGCCCAGGCCGGCCCACAGCCATCCGCGCCAATCGGGCAGCTTGGCAATGGCCGTTTGAGCGCCGGTCAAGCGATCGAGCGCGCCGCGCAACGGGTCGCGCACAGCCGCCGGCAGCGACATCAGCTGGCCCACCCATGTCGTGTAAAACGCGACGGCGAAGTCCTGGATCAGAACCCACAAGGCCAGCAGGAGGGCCGAGCACGTGAGCGCTCCCGCGCAGAGCATCAGCCGCCCGCGATCGCGACGCAGCCAGTCCTGAAAGCACACTGACCAGACAAGCAGCACACCCCACCATCGAATCTCGTCTGCGGCCAGCGAGCGGCTTTCGGCCCAGAAACACGACGCAGCTTTCCACGCGACGAAAAGGAGCAGAAGTAGGTTGAGAACGTGGATGCGGAAACGAAAGTCCTCGCCCGTTGCCATCCGTGCGATCGTCAATACGGCGAGCGCCTCGGTCAGCACTTTGACCCACACGATCTTGGGAAGAACGAACTGGTCGTAGGTGGGCGGAAAATACAAGAGGGCGGTTGCGGCCACCGAAAGCAGAACGACGCTTGTTCGCAGTCGTTCGATTGTGTGGGGAAGGTTCATCTTGTCACGGGCGCCGCTGGGGCGATCTGAACGTCCGCTCAAAAGGTCAAACCATCGTTGCGTCAAGTCAATCTTTTCTCGGCACGTTTCATCCCTAACTCGAGCGGGATTCTCTTGAAATCCGGCGAGGTTCGTGTAGAAGGTGCGACCGGACCCCAGGGGTGCGCGGAACGGCGCGAGTCGTGTTGGCCTCAAGGCGGGAGGCGAAATCATGGCCGAGATAAGCCTCACACAGGAGGAGGCAGATGCTCTGATCGCGATGGAGAAAGTCCGCGAGACTGATCAGACATGGGATTACCCCTCCCTGGGTGGAACAATCTCGATCCCGCTGCTGTCGGCCAACAAGCGCGAGCGCTTCCTGCTCGACGTGAGGCGAAGCAGGATTGATCTCTTGAAGGGAATGTACCAGAATCGTGCGCGTGAAGTGGTGGTTCTGGTGCGGCTGGATTTTGGCGGGGCGCCGCACCGCAATCCGGACGACGAAGAGATCGGATGCCCGCACCTGCATCGCTACCGAGAAGGTTTCGGGGACAAGTGGGCTGTGTCGGTTCCCAAGGCCGCGTTTCCCAACATCCGGGATCTGTGGCAGACCCTTGAGGATTTCATGCGATACTGCAATATCACCCGACCACCAATCATCCGGAGAGAGCTCTTCGCATGATCAACGAGATCCAGGCGTTGCTCGACAAGTATCTGGCGTGGCTGAAAGACAAGACGACCTTGCGCCAGCTGAAGGACTGGGTGGAAATTACCACGCCTTATCTCGACCGGCACAACGACTATCTGCAAATCTATGCCCGGCGGCAGAACGGGCTTTATACTCTGACTGACGACGGCTATGTGATCGAAGACCTGGAGCAGTCCAACTGTGACCTCGGTACCGTGAAGCGACAGGCGCTTCTGAAAATGACGTTGAACGGGTTCGGCGTGCAGCTGAACGAGGGGAGGCTTGAGGTTCAGGCGTCGGAGCAGAACTTCGCGTTTCGTAAACACAATCTCGTTCAAGCCATGCTCGCGGTGAACGATCTTTTCTATCTGGCAGAGCCGGTGGTAGCCAGGTTATTCCATGAGGACGTTGTCGCGTGGCTTGATCGGCACGAAATCCGCTACACGCCGAAGGTGAAATTCACCGGCAAGAGCGGATACGATCATCTTTTTGACTTTGTGATCCCAAAATCTCGCAGCCGACCCGAACGGATTGTGAGGGCGATCAACCGCCCTGGCAGAGAAACGGCCGAGTCTGTGGCGTTTGCGTGGATTGATACCAGGGAGGTTCGCTTTTTGGATTCGAGAGCGTATGCGCTTCTGAATGATTCCGAACACGCGATCATGCCGGCGGTCGTCGAGGCCATGCGCAACTATGAGGTTCACTCGGTGCTTTGGAGCAGGCGCGAGGACATACGGGAAGAGTGGGCTGCGTGAGATGACACCATTCAGAGCCGCCAGGGAAATCGTCTCCCGCGCTCGAAACGATACGATTTCCCTTGAAGCGAACGGGCCGTCTGGGCTACAAGATGAAGCAGTTGGAGGCGCGAAAATAGTATCCCTGCATCGATAGGTATAGGTTGAACTATTATTGAGCCAACACCTTCAAACAGGGAGTCTTATATCAGAGCGTGGAAGTCATGCCCACCTGCGTGTGGGACGGCTGAAGCGGCTGTGCGGGCACCCACCTGTCTCGAAGGTTCAATAAGTCAGCCTATACGGCGATGTGGGGTTTTTCTTTGGGGTGCGCGCTTCGGTCCCGCCGCACAGATCCGGTCGCCGGTTTCTTTCAAGCGGCCCTGTTGCCGTTGATCCGGCAGCCTTCTCTCATTTCTCCTGCGTGACCGTCGCGGTCGTGGGGACCTGGATCAGCAAACGGAAACGCCCGTCGGGCTCGCGCAGCAGCTCGACGGGCTTCGAGTATTTGGTCAGCAGAAAGCCCCGCACCTCGTCGGTCAGCCGCTCATCGGGCAAAATGGCCTCGACCGAATCCTCATCGAGCGCCAGCTTAAACATCTCGCGCAACCCGAATCCCTGATGGAAATGGTCCTGCTGGTTGAGGCACCGAACGCGGAAGAGCGTCCGGGGCGGGACTTTCTCGCGCTGCAGGACCAGAAAGTGGTAGAGGTCTTCGATCTCGCGGCTCTTGCGGGCGTCGTTGGTGACCAGCGTCGTCGTGTAGATCAGGTTTGAGTAGATGAACGCCAGAATCAGCAAGGAACCAACGACGCGCGCCGCGGCCGCCTCGCCAAACCGTCGCCGCACGCGAATGGCGTGGTCGGCGGCAAGGAACATCTCCGCAAAGACAATCGCGATCCCCATGATCGCCCCATAGTAGTAGCGCGGCGTGTGATAGTCGGGAATCCAGTTGGCCGGAAAGAACGCCAGCACCGCCCACAGCGCCCCAAAAGCCATGCGCCGGTTGCGCAGCGCCGCGACAACCACGATCAGCAACGCGGGCAGCAGATAGGGATGGCGGTCCAACCAGAGCGACAACGCGGAAGGCCCCGCGCCCGCCGAGAGAGACGACGCGCCGGCTTCGAGAAACGGCGTCAGCCAAAACGTCATGGCGTGGAAGACGGCCCCGGTCGCGCCGCGGATCCCCTGAACCTCGTATCCCTTGGGCAGCCAGTTGTAAACATCGCGGACGGCCCAATGGTGAAAGGCTCCATAGGCCGCCACCAGCCCGTAGAAAGGCCAGAGGACACGGGCGAATTCGCGCAACCGGCCAACCCAGTCCATCGGAGGCCGTGAACGGCGACGGTCTGCTCCGGCGGGCGTTTGGCCGGCCGCTTCATCACCCACGTTGCTCGAATCCGGCGGGCGCGCGCAGTAGATCAGTGACAGCAGCAGAGGAACGTCGACGGCGGTCTCTTTCGACAGCAGCGCCGCCGCCGTCGAAAGCAGGGCCACGGCGTACCGTCGCCATCCGGCCCCGCGGAGGCGATCCACGAAGCCGTTCGCTGCGCCCAGAGCGAACAGCCAGCTGAGCGCCGTGCCGTAGTTGCCTTTCCAGAAAACGACGTCGCAATACTCCCAGTCGGCGGCGTAGAAGATCACGGCCAACAGTGTCAGGGGACGGTCGTCGAACAGCCGGTCCACCAGCCGGCCCAAGAGCACCACGTTGACGATGTGGATTCCAATCAGGACAATGTTATAAGGAAACGCGTTCATGCCAAAGAGCTGATAAAGGAACCCGAGCAGATAGGATTGGAGCGGACGGTAGAAGGTGAGCACGTCGGTGCGCAGGAAAAGCCACGGCTCCCACACGGGCCAGTTCTTGTGGAAATGAAGAATCGCGAAATCGTCGTGCGAGAAGAACGTCTCGATGGAGAAGTAGTAGGGGAGCGAAAGAAAGGCCGCCAGACCGACCACGGGCCAGAACCAGCCTACCGCCAGTTCCGCGCCCCCGGCCGCGCTCTCTTCTTCAGGTTCCGGGTTCCAGGACGACTCCGCCATGGCCGTTCGGCGCCACCGTCAGTCGAGCATTGTCAGGCAGGCGAGTTGTCTCCCACCCGCGCTCTTTGCGCAACACCAAATACTTCTCGCGATAGCCGTTGAATTCCCGGACCAGGTTGCGGTCGAGATCAAAGCCCAGCTCTACGGCCGCCACCGTGTCGCTTCGCAGGGCCAACCGGGCGCATTCAAGCAGGCCCCAGCCGATCTCGACGTCCACCTGGTGCCGGACGGGTTCGGTGTCCACGACGAAAAGGGCCGAGCGGTCGGCTTTGTCTGTTTGCGCGGCGAAGAAGTCATAAAGCTCGCGCGCGACGCGGTTGGCTCGGCGATCGTGGAGCGCGACGTGGGTGAGCGCGAACAGACTGGACACGACCCAAAGCCCGCCGACGGCGGCAACCACAATGCGAATCCACGAATGGCGGCCGCCTCGTTTCCCCGATGTCAGCCGCCACAGCTCGCGCCCGAGCGCCACGACCAGCAACGACCCGCCCAGCATCACGCCATAGTAGTAGCGATAGCCGAAGTACGGATCGCGAAGCGCCAGGTAGGGAATCATCGTGATCCCCGTCATGGCCAGAGCGAACAGCGGCAGCATCCGCTGTCGAATCAGAGCAAAACCCAGCGTGAGCAGGACCGCCGCCCCCGAGACCACGTGGGCATGGGCAACGCGCAAGAGGATGATTCTGACTCCGGGTAGTGAATCGGCGATTTCATTCCCCAGCAAGGGGTTCAGCGCATAGTCCAGCCACCGGACCACGTTCGTCGGCCACAGGGTCACCGGCGCTTTCTCATAGCCGAGATTGGCAAACGTGTAGGTGTTGTGGACAAAAAAAGCGTAGAAGATCAAATAGACGACAACGATCGCGGCCGGCACCGCGACCAAGCGCGCTAGCTCGGGCAGGATTCTCGACGGCGTCGTGCCGCCGCGCTCCACAATGAACCATCGGCGATAGGAGTATATCGCGGCGAGAAACAAGGGCAGCTGAATGATGGTTTCCTTCGAAAAAAACCATCCTATGATCGCCAGAATCATTCCCACATAGGCGCTGCGACGGCGGGTCTGAAGAAACCTCAAGAAGGCGACACACGTCAGAATGCTGAAGAAGACCGACTCGGGCGTGGCAATGCTGGCGGCCCACGAAATCGCTTCCCACTGGCGCCATTGGCCCGCAAACAGGATGGCCGCCCAGCCGCCCACGTGAATCGAGCCGCTGAGGCCGCGGCCGAATTTCATCAGCAGCAGCGCCGTGGCCAAATGAATCGCCAGCGACATCGTCCGATAGGCCCACGGCTCGATGCCCGAAAGATGCCAGCCGACCGCCATGTAGTAGTGCTGAAGCGGGTGATAGGTCCAGAGCGTGTGCGGCTGGAAAAAAGTCCAAATCTTCCAGAGCGGACGCACGCCGTAGTAGTAGAGCAAGATGAAATCGTCGCTGCACAATTGCGACGCGAACGAAATCGCATAGGGCAGCGAAACGAACACAACCGCGCCGACGTAAATCGCTCGCCACGGCCGGGGCTTTGCCGGTCCGGCGGTTTTTCCGACTTCTGAACTCAAAATTCACCTCGACCGTTGTAGCTCAGCCCCTTGTGGGCATTCGATCATCTGCCAATAAGTATGTCCCGTGCAAATGGACTAACGCCCACAAGGGGCTGATCTACGGGGCGTGATGTCTTGCTTTCCTTCATCCTTCATCATTCCGCGTTCATCCTTGCTTCGCAGCCTCTCACTTCTCACTTCCCGCTTCTGAACCGGACGATTTCTTCCTTGATCGCGTCGAGCATTTGCGACTCGGGAACGCGGCGCACGACCTGGCCGCCGCGAAAGATCAACGCGAAGCCCTTGCCCGCCGCCAGTCCCACGTCGGCCTCGCGCGCTTCGCCCGGCCCGTTGACCGAGCAGCCCATGACGGCCACCTTGATGGGAATTCGCTCGCGCTCGATGAAGCGTTCGACTTCGGCGGCAATCGGCGCCAAGTTCACTTCCATCCGCCCGCACGTCGGACACGAAACGAGGTCGGGCGCGTTGCGCAGCAGGCCGGCGGCCTGAAGAATCAACCGCCCGACGATGACCTCCTCTTCGGGCGGGGCCGTGAGAGAGACCCGCAACGTGTCCACCAATCCCTCGAACACCAAGACGCCGATGCCGAGCGCCGACTTGATCGCGCCGCGAAGCGCCGGGCCGGCCTCGGTCACGCCGACGTGAAACGGATAGTCGCAGCGCGGCGCAAGGAGGCGATAAGCTTCAATGGTCGTCGGTACGTCGGACGCTTTGAGCGAGATTTTGATCTGGGTGAAACCGACGTCTTCGAGAATACGGATTTCTTCGAGCGCCGATTCGACCATCGCCTGCGCTGTCGTGAGTTCGCCCGCCTTGACACGATCCTGCAAGTGGGGCGACAGCGAGCCGACGTTGACGCCCACGCGAATCGGAACGGCGCGCGCCGCCGCTTCGCGGGCGATG
>Ga0315274_10008575_pt1 | contig 14811 bp, 12 predicted proteins | sample YL17G02_20_MG_FD_203700 | JGI IMG/M metagenome (GOLD analysis project Ga0315274, IMG submission 203700) | Sediment microbial communities from Yellowstone Lake, YNP, Wyoming, USA - YL17G02_20 | ecosystem: Environmental > Aquatic > Freshwater > Lake > Sediment | place: USA: Wyoming | collected... | reverse complement strand
CAGCGCGAGCGAAATCCCGAGAAACGGGCAATCCTTCAGCGCATGGCGGAAGCCGAGGAGCGGCACGCGGAGAGATGGGCGGGGCGCCTGCGCGAGCTTGGCGCTGACCCCGGCGCGTATAGAGAATCCTTCATCGATCGCATCCGGCGGCGGATTTTGCTCAAGAGCGACGCTGAGGTCGCGGCAAAGATGCTTGAAGCAGGCGAAAGCCAGGCCGACAAGCTTTATGACGCGCTCCTGGCAAATGCGCAAACGGAGAAGGATCGCTCATCACTCTTGGAAACCCAACGCGACGAGCATGCTCATTCGCGTTTGCTGGAGGAATTTGAAGGCCGTCCGACCCATCCTCAACGGCGGCTGGATACTATCCTCGGCAGGGAAACGTGGCACGTGCGAGCAGGGGGGTGGATTGGCCAGGCTATTTACGGTGTTAACGATGGGCTCGGCGCGGCCTTCGGCGTTGTAAGCGGGGTGGCCGGAGCAACGCAGGCGAACAGCGAGTTCGTGCTCTTGAGCGGATTTGCCGTGGCTGTCGCCTCGGCGCTCTCCATGGGAAGCGGCGCGTATCTCGCGATGAAATCCGAGCGCGAGATCTATGAAGCAGAAATGGAGCGCGAGCAGCGCGAGATTGAAGAAAATCCCGAAGAAGAGCGCGAGGAACTGGAGCTCTTCTACCAGCTTAAAGGCTTCACCGCACAGGAAGCCAAGACAATGGCGACCCGGCTTGCTGAGAAGCCGGATCAGTTGTTAAAGACGATGGCGCATGAGGAGCTTGGGCTCTCGGAGCAAACGTTTCCCAACGAATGGCGCGCTGCGGTGAGCGCTACGCTGAGCACGGCGATTGGCGCGGCGGTGCCGGTGATTCCGTTTTTGTTTAGCTCAGGAATGACGGCGCTGGCAATTTCCTTTATCGTGAGTACAGTTGCGCATTTTGGTGTCGGCGCGTCGAAGGTACTGGTCACGGGCCGCTCGTGGCTCAAGAGCGGGATGGAGATGACGCTCGTTGGCCTCGGCGAAGCGACGATTACGTATGCCATTGGCTTGCTGGTCTCGCCCGCAATTGGATAGAGAAGCCAGCCGGCGCACCTTCAGTCATAAAATGATTTGGATGGAGAGGCCAGCAGGTTATCTCGGACAAAAGTGAAATAACCGAAATTTTTCCTTAACCATGCGCTATTGCGCGGATAAACGATTCGTTAACCCAAGAGTTATGCGCCACGCACCCTAAGTGGAAGTTAGCTGGCACATTCTTTGGAGTAATCAGATCACGGTTATGAAAGAGATCCTTATATTTGTCGCTGGAGTTGTTTTCTCCTCTCTTGGTTATCTGATAAAGCGAAGGCTAGAGAAATCTTCGGTTCTCGAGGATTTGGAGATTCAGTTGAAACTCTTGGAAATCAACAAGCAGAAGAAAGAGCAAAATGTAACCGATGCAGACATGGAAAAGATGCGCGCACGTTTAATTAAGCGGAAACCTGAATCGACCAAGATAATCGAGTTTGCGGAAGCTCCTCCAGAACTCAGAACGCAAGCTGATATGTACGAATACGCTATTAAGGAATATAGAATTCTCGAAAGCGATTTAAATTCTACTCTCAAACTATTATTGGCTGACCGAGATGACCTTTCCCAAAAGGCGCTGGAGCAATCACAACTCGCGTGGCTTGAATATCGCAACAAGCAAGCTCAGCTTGCAAGTGACCAATACAAGGGTGGCAGTATCGCACCATTAATCTATGTCACTGAAGCAAGTTCCCTCACTAGGCAGAGAATTGCTGAGCTCAGACAGCTACTCGTGCCGTAACTGTGCCAGCTAACCTGTGACTCAATCTGTCGGATAGGAGGCGGCTGCGCGGCGCATAACAGGCGTCATGCCCGCCACTCGGATAAATCAGTAGCTCGGAAATTCAGGAGTCAATATGAAAATTCCAGAAAACATACCTTGGATTACAACCGGAAAGTCTCTCGGTAGCGGTGGCCAAGCGGAGGTGTACCTTGTTACTCGCCGTGATCAAACAGACGGACGAAATTTCGCTCTCAAAGTCCTCAAACACGTGGATTCCAAACAGGCTAGAGATCGATTCGCTCAGGAGATCGAAGCTGTCAAAAGTTTGGATTCCCCTTTCATTGCAAAGATTATTGATCACTCACAGCCCGAAGACGCCTTTCAGTACTATACGATGGAATACTACGAGGGTGCAAGGACGCTCGCTAACATTATCTTCTCGGGTCTGAATCCTTATCATGGAGATACCTTAAAGAGTTTGGATATCTTCCAGAGCTTGGTGTCGTGTATTCAAGCGTGCGAGCAGGCGAAGCCACAAATAATCCATCGTGATATCAGCCCAAAGAATATCCTTGTTCTCCCCGACGGTTCCATCCGCTTGATCGATTTTGGCATCTGCCTGATCCAAGATGGGCAAAGAGTGACACTCGTGGATGAAGATGTTGGTACTCGCAATTACACCGCTCCAGAATGTGAGGCCGGCAACGATACGGAAATCGGCGCGCATTCCGATCTCTATTCTGCCGCCAAGCTTTTATGGTCCTGCATAACCTCCCAGCGCGCCTTTGCCAGAGAAAAGCCTGTGTTTGGCAACCGAGGTCTGGACGTTATGCTTCCCAACATTCCATTGGCGTGGCATCTAAATTTGATATTCGAGAAAACGATTCGTGCAAACCCTCAGAACCGAATTGGTAAATCTGATGCGATTCTGGAAATCATCCAAGAAGTACGATACTTGGTCGAACGCGGATTTCCACCAATGCGAGAAGTAGCCAAACTATGTCCGTCGTGTGGGCGCTCGAACGTTGGGGACTTTCCACATGGCCATTCAGTCTTTGGGAATCCAAACCCACCAGGGGTCGAAGCATTTCTCTGCAAAGATTGCGGCTTCGGCTTCGTTAGGAACGTAGACTACCTAAGGGAGAACTATCAACGTTTTCTGGATTCTGAGTGAAGATGTGTGGCGGGCACGAACGCATAACATTGGACAATTCATATGAAAGACATACTTACAGACATCAACACCAAGTTGACTGATGGCGTTTACCAGAACGAAGAGCACGTCCGCCTATCTTTGGTCACCCGCATACTCGACCATCTGGGTTGGGACATCTGGAATCCTCGCGAAGTCAACCCAGAATACTACGCCATCCCAAGCGAAGACAGATCGCGTGTCGATCTTGCACTCTTTCTAAACTCAAATGTGCCTCGCGTGTTCTTCGAGATAAAGGCTGTCGGCAAAATTGACTCGGATTTGCCAAACATAGAGCGGCAGCTTCGAGATTATAACAGAAACCTAACTGCAATGTTCTCCATCATTACTGATGGGCGCAAATGGCGATTCTACTATTCTCAGGCAGGCGGAGAGTTCTCGCAAAAGTGTTTCAAGACAATTGATCTCCTTGAAGACGACTTGGACGATATCGAAACGTTTTTCAATGCTTTTCTCGCGAAGTCTAATGTTGTCTCCGGAGATGCCCAAAAGGATGCGCAAAACTACCTGCAACTGAACCTGAAACAGCGCGCAATGGGTGATGCACTCCCACAGGCGCGCCGTATGGTGGACGAACCACCTTTCCCAAGCCTCCCGCAAGCGCTAGTTGAACGAGTTGCCGCGGCAGGACACAAGATTTCGGTCGAAGAAGCGACCGAGTTCATCCAGAACTACAAGCCGATTGAAAAACCTGTTTCTCCAGTGCCATCGAGTAGACATCCGGTGAACATTGAGCAGCCACCGCGACGACTAAGTGAAATCGACAATTGGACTCCCTCAGATTATCCTGCCGCCGAAGAAGCTCTTATGCAAGTCTTAGATGTAGCAGAGCTCATGCTCTTCGGGGGTGTTGAATTCGGTGATGCTGCTGTCCAGGTAGCCCTTCGAAAGGGCATCACTCACGGTACCGTGCGCCATCACTGCACACGCGCGCTTGGTCTTGACACATACCAGTTCAAGGCTTTGATCCAAGATGTTAAGAGAACAATAACCTTCCTTCAAAAAAAGTATCCTAAGTATGCAAATATTATCACTGAACGTTTGCAGAAATAAGATTCCTATGAGGCGTGCCGGCGAATAACACGCCGCACCACGACCCCGCTGAAAAACAGCGGGGCAGGCGCTCCCATATTTGAAAAGGATTTGCGCCAGAGGCGCATCCGTCTCCTGCGGAATAGTCGTCGCTCAACGGTTTTTGGTGCGTTATAGTACGCTCATATCAAGCCGAGGAGATTTTTCTTAGCACCAAAAACCGCTGCGTGTAGCCGCGGGACTGCCATTGTTTTGCTCCCAGAATCAGAAGTCTTATAAGTTAGATTTCCTCTACTGCATTTCGTATATTGCGGTCAACCAATTACGAGGTAAGACCATTGCACACAGCCACGAAACCGAAGCGGGTGTCCACCTATAAGAAAGACGCTCCTTCCCTAGTCATCCGAGAGGGCTCTCCGGAGTATCAAGCCAAGCTACACATCGGCCACTCAAAGTCCTGCGACTGCCAGCCATCCCACATCAACTGCCTGCCGGCCAAAGAATGGCTCAAATCTCAAATTGGTGTTTGGCGGTTCACCTTTGAAGCCCGGGACATCAGGGACAAGACAGTCCATCCCGCGACGTTTCCCATATCTCTCTCCAAGAAAGTCATAGAACTTTTCTCCCATCAAGGTGAACTTGTTCTTGACCCTTTTGTTGGCAGCGGTACCACGCTGCTAGCTGCTCATGACCTGAACAGGAACGCGGTCGGCTTTGACTTGCAGAAAAAGTTCGTTGATCTCTGTGCTACACGCCTACACCAGTCGGAAATGTTCAACGCAGCTCGACAGGTCGCAGTCCAAGACGATGCCCGGAATATCCATAAGTACCTTGCTCCCGGCACAGTGAAGCTTATCTGGACTTCACCTCCGTACGCCAACTTGCTCAATCGCGTTCGAAAGAACAAATCCCGCCGAAACCGAGACAACGGCCAACTTGGAAAGGTTGAACAATATTCCCAAGACGAACGCGACTTGGGCATTATGGCAATTGACGCCTACACAACTGCCATGGGCGACATTTTCGAATCACTTCTCCCACTCCTTCACCCCAAGGCCCATTGTGTCATCAACGTGCCCGATATGTGGTGGGAGAACCAGCGTATAACCATTCACGTTTCTCTCATTCAAGAGTTGCGCAAGCGAGGATATGAGCTCCGCAACATCATCATTTGGGATCGCACAAACATCGTAAACCAAATCGGCATTTTTGGCTGGCCAAGCAACTATATCACGATGGGCGTGAGGTTCGAACTATGTCTGAATTAAGTCATGGGCGTTTCCCTTCGCTACGCTGCGGGTCGGGCTGCTTCGGGGTTCGCTTCGCTCCCGTGCTTCGCACCGCACTTCGTGCGCCCTTCGCATCCCTAACGCATTGACACTCCAGGATTTTATTAACTATGAAAGTACTGACAAACTTAGACATTTCGAGACAAGATTACGTTGATGGCGTGATCTTTAACTTAATTCAGACTCTCAATCCCACAAAACAGGCCATTGAATGGAACATTGAAATGATTGGGGATATTAGAGATACAGTTGGAGATTGGATCGTTGCCAAACTGAAGCTATGTACAGAAAAGGAATTCTATCCGTTTATCGAGGAAGAAAATGGAAATCAGGGAAACTCAAATTGAGGACGTGCTCGTCAACGCTCCTGTTCTAACCAAGAAAATATTGAGTCTTGATGATGAACCAAGACTGATCGGGCGTCAAATGCTCTTGCCATCTGGTAGACTCGATATTCTCTACACATACAAGAGCAACTTTCTATTGATTGAGTTGAAGGCTGTGCCATTTCAAAGAAAGTTTATTAGACAGATTCTGGATTACAAGAATGACTTGGTCGGGTTTCAGAATGAGGGCAAACTCCTTCGCGGTGATATTCAGCCGTACCTTCTTTGTCCAACCATCAAGAATACTGAGAGACAGTTCGGCTTGAGTGAGGGAGTTTCCTGCGTAAACTATAGTCCCGAGGAGATTCTGAAATACTTCTATCAGAACATCAGACCAATAGCTTCGTTCGTCGAAATCAAACCAATAGATATTGGGATCTGGAATTTACATCTCATAAACAAGTTCATCTATGAGCTTCAAGAAACCGCTAGCATCAGAGCGTTACACGGGATTGTTGGTGGGTCCAAGAAGACCCTATATAACAAAATCAAATTCGCCAATGAACTACGGTTGGTTGAGTGGGAGCCTAACGCTGACTCAATTGTTTTGTCGTCGCTGGGAAAGGAATATGTGAGAGCGCGAGATGAAAGCTTCGCCGAGAGACTTAGCGAAGAGCAAGTAAGTTTGGTAAAGAGCTTCGTAGTCCAAAACCCGTACGAATCTTCGGTGATCCTGGGAATTGCGTCGGTCGTTGAAGCAACATTTGCACTTTCGAAGAACACGTATCCTGTGCCAATGAATCAGTTATGTGAGTATTTCACATATCACTCAGGGAAAATCTTCGACTGGCAAACGACCAAGGCCAAGTACAGCGCAACGAGGATGTATTCAAATTACGCTGTCGATCTGGCATTGTTAGCAAAAACTGAGCAGTCTGTTTATCTTACTCCCGAAGGTTTCAAGTTTACGATTCAAATGCAGCTACATAAGAGTCTGAAATTGATGGACACGCTTGTAGTGAACTAGTGGGGTACCAGTGCTCGAACCTGCTTTCCATAGTGCTGTCGGAAACACGCTTGAGAAGTTGCTTGGCTTTCCCGAGAACAATCTGCCAATCGCAAACGCTAACGGCGGGGAATTCAAAGGGCAACGGCTTCACACAACTTCGCTTGTAACATTGAAGCACTACGAACCCTTTCCACGCGGTGCCGACCTTGTCTCAAAGATGCTCCTCCCGCTTTACGGCTGGCCACACAAGCAAGCTGGCAAGAAGTATCCCCGCACAGAAAAGAGCTTTCGGTCCACAACAAGTGCTACTCAGTTTACAAACCGTGGCTTCACCATCGTCGTCGACCGCCAGCAAAGAAGAATCCGATTTGTGTTCGATTCCACAAAAGCCGACTCCTCACACTCAGAAGTTTATAACTGGCTTATGTCGGTCGACACTCGGGTAGGGCTCAATCCCTTCAACCCCGAACCATACTGGGGCTTCGATGATCTCAGAGACCTCATGGGAGAGAAAGCCCGCAATTGTTTCTATGTCATCGCCGATAGCAAGATCGAAAAAGGGCGAGAATACTTTTCTTACCGAAGCTTGCTAATGCTATCCGGGTTTTCCTTCGACAACTTCCTCTCCTGCATCGAGCGGGGCACTATCTTCGTTGATTTCGACGCGCGCACCCACCATAATCACGGAACCAAGTTTCGTATCAAGCAGGGCTTCTGGAAAGAGTTATACTCCGAAGTCAATCAGCTATTCTAATCGCAAAACAACGGCAGCTAACAAGCGGCAAACCGACGCTCGCGGGCTAAGGTTGGCAGGCTATTATGAACGCAAAGATTTAGAGATGATCCAGAAGTTCGTCGAGCATAGAAACAATGTTGTTGTGTGGCGGTCGAAGTTTGAACTGGAGTTGAAGCTAATTTTGGCTCATTCACTCGCTCCATGGTTTGCCGCAGACGTTAGCCGAAATGTGCCGAACAAACTGTTAGCCACAATAAAAGGAGCAATCCACGATGAAAGCCACAATCACGATATTCTCCGCTATCCTATTAGTGCTTGCGGCGGTTATTCCGTCGTTGGATCCGGATTCCCAGCAAGCTTACGCGTATCCGCCGGGGGTGGGAATACTCTCCAAGTCAAAGAATTGCCTTGCCTGCCACGCTAATAATGGACCGTGGACTGATGAGGGAAAAACCATTATCGACATTATCGAGAAGGATTCCAGGAAATCCTTCCGGCAGCCCGATGGGAGTTTCCTTCTTCAAATTAAGCGGCATGAACCGCTCACTGTTCTCACCGTCATTGGCTACAAGAAAAACGGCAGGATCGCGCCGTATCGAAACGGGTGGATCTATGTCGATCCGACGACCATTGAATCGAGTTCACTCTCGAAGTTCGCACCGGGATGGGACGCGAACCTTCAGGCATCGTGCCGGCTTGTCGGCGACAAACTTGAAGGATTTGAAGATTGTGACCTCTCCGTATTACCGATGACAATTCGCCCATCAGATTCTGCACGGGATGCGCAAGTCGTCCTCCAGGGGATGCTCACGCGAGGCGAATCCGTTAAGGGCAAAGCAAGGGAAGGAATGATAGGTACGTATTTCGAGAGAATCGTCAAGCTTAAGGTTTTGGATTGACTTCGGCACACTTCGACTAACAGGCGTAACCACGACGCTCATTCATTTGGTAAGGCGATGTTAAATCTGAGTTTTTTAGATAGTTGTATTCGCTCCATCCCGCTTGGTGCAAAAGAAATTGATCGTTCATGGCGCCAAGCGAGACGGCGTGGTTACGCCAGACGTTAGTTGCAATTGCCCTGCACAATTCTACGCAAGGAGGATCGCCATGAGAACAGCTGTCCGATTTCTATTATTGGTGTTTTCAATGTTTTCCAGTACGAGTCCATTACTTGCTCAATGGGTACAAACGAACGGGCCTTATGGTGGCTATGTTCAAGCTTTTGCAGTAAGTCCCAACGCCACGGGTAGCACAAGCATTTTTGCCGGAACTTACGATGGCGGCGTCTTCCTTTCCACCAACAACGGCGCGAGCTGGACACAGGTCAATTCCGGTTTGACAAACTCATATGTTCGCACTCTTGCAGTCAAGGGCACGAACATCTTTGCCGGAACCAACGGCAGTGGCATCTTTCTATCCACTAACAACGGCACAAGCTGGACGCAAGTCAATTCCGGTCTAACGAGTACTCTTTCTAAGTTTGTTAATGCTCTTCTCGTGAGCGGCACCAACCTATTTGCTGGGACTTCGGATGGCGTCTATCTATCATCCAACAACGGCACGAGTTGGACTGCCGCCAATGCCAGCATTTCGAGCACGACTGTTCGTGCCCTTGCTGTCATCGGCACCAACCTTTATGCCGGCACACAGAGTGGTGTCTTTGTTTCCAGTGACAACGGCGCAAGTTGGACTGCGGCGAATTCCGGTTTGACCAATACCTTCGTCCTGGCTCTTGCTGTCAACCCCAACGGGTCAGGCGGCACCAACCTTTTTGCCGGCAGTGGTGGGAACGGCGGCGTCTTTCTGTCCACCAACAACGGCACAAGTTGGACGCAAGTCAATTCCAGCTCGATGAACACACCTGTTTTGGCTCTTGCGGTCAACGGTACCAATCTATTTGCTGGGACGAGTGGCGGCGGCGTCTTTGTTTCTGCCGACAATGGAACCAGCTGGGCTCAAGTTAATGCCGGCTTGACCAACAATTCAGTGCGCGCACTTACCTCAATCAGTACTACTATCTTCGCCGGAACTGACGGTAATGGTGTTTTTCTCTCTGCAAACAACGGGACGAATTGGACTGCAATCAGTACGGGCCTAACGAACACAACTGTTGGCGCATTCGCTGTCAGTGGAACTGATCTCTTTGTAGGAACCAGCGGAACATTGGGTGGAAGTGGGATCTTTCGTTCCACTGACAATGGTACAAACTGGACTCTTGTTAACACGGGGCTAACGAATACTACTATTCGCGCTCTTACTGTCAGCGGCACAAATCTCTTTGCTGGAAGCGATGGCGGGGTGTTCCTTTCCAGCAACAGCGGTACAAGCTGGACCGGAGTCAATTCCGGCTTGACGAACCAACATATCTACGCGCTTGCAAACAACGGGACTGACCTTTTTGCAGGAACTGGTTCAGGCGGCGGCGTCTTTCTGTCCACCAACAACGGCACAAGTTGGACGCAGGTCAATTCTGGTTTGACGAATACCTTTGTCAGCGCGCTTGCCATTAGCGGTGCCAACATTTTCGCTGGCACGGTTGGCGGTGGCATCTTTCTTTCCACCAACAGGGGTGCAAATTGGACTGCAGTCAATTCCGGTCTGACAAATAGTTACGTTGTAGATTTTGCAGTCACGGGCACAAACGTTTTCGTTGGGACTGACGGTGGCGGCATCTTTCTGTCTACGAACAATGGCGCCAAATGGACGCAAGTCAATACCGGCTTGACAAACCAGAATGTTTATGCCCTTGCCGCTAACAGCACGAGCATCTTTGCAGGAACATGGGGCGGCGGTATCTTCCTCTCTACGAACAATGGTAGCACCTGGACGCAATGCGGTTTGACCGGTCCTACTTTGAATGCTCTCGCTGTCACTGGCACGAACATCTTTGCAGGGCCTTCCGGCGGCGGTGTTTGGCGACGGCCCTTGTCCGAAATGATCACGTCAGTCAAGATGCATCTAACTGACTCGCCGACGCTGCTTAGCCTTGCCCAAAACTATCCAAACCCATTTAACCCTGCGACGACTATTTCGTTCGACCTTCCGTCAAGATCTTTTGTCTCGCTTAAGATATTTGATGCGCTAGGAAGGGAAGTCTCGACTCTCATCTCCGAAGAGTTACCCCCTGGGACGTACTCACAGCAATGGAGGGCCAAGGCCCTTCCAAGCGGCGTTTATTTCTACCGTTTGCAGACGGTTAACTCTGCCGAAACGAAAAAACTCATATTGCTAAGATGACGGGCAACTGCAACTAGCAAACGGAAAAACGTAGCCGCCATTGGCTTCGTCAGATGGGAACTCATCGCTCAACGTGAGCCTGCGACATGATCAGCCAGACTATATCCCACTATAAGATTCTCGAAAAACCCCCGACTTCGTCGGGGCAAGTCGGCGAAGGCGGCATGTCCGAAAATCACCCACGAACGTTTTCTGTTAGTGGTTGTGATTTTCAGGATCCCCGCCTGACTCTCCAGATTCGAAAAGGCGGGCAGGCGCCATCTTTCGCGCTTTTTGCGTCCGCCGTTTTTTTGACGGATTGGCGGAGGCATGATCTATGATTGGGCAGACAATTTCGCACTACAGAATTCTCGAGAAGCTCGGCGAAGGCGGAATGGGTGTCGTTTATAAAGCCCAGGACCTGAAGCTCGACCGCCTCGTTGCGCTGAAGTTCCTCCCACCCCAGGTTGCTACGAATCCCGCCGATAAGGCTCGCTTCATCCACGAAGCCAAAGCTGCCTCTGCGCTTGACCATCCGAACATCTGCGACATCCACGAAATTGACGAAACACCTGACGGCCAACTCTTCATCGTGATGGCCCTCTATGAGGGAACCCCTCTCAACAAGAAAATAGAGCAAGGTCCACTCAAGATCGAAGAGGCGCTCGGTGTCGTGATTCAAGCAGCAGAAGGATTACAAGCTGCACACGAGAAGGGCATTGTTCACCGCGACGTCAAGAGCAGTAACATTATGATGACGGACAAAGGGCGAGCCGTCATTATGGACTTCGGTTTGGCACGAACCGCCGGGGCTACGAAGCTCACGAAGACAGGCTCAACCTTGGGAACAGTTCCATATATGTCGCCTGAGCAGGCCGGGGGCGAGAAGGTCGACCACCGAACCGATATTTGGTCGCTGGGAGTGGTGTTGTACGAGATGGTGGCGGGACGGTTGCCGTTTCAGAGTGCATATAGTGAGGCGATTGTGTATTCGATTTTGAATGAGGAGCCTGCACCACTTACATCGCTGCGGAGTGATGTGCCGATGGAGTTGGAGAGGATCGTGAAGAAGGCGATCGCAAAGAGTCGGGATGAACGATACCAGCACACGGATGAATTGCTTGTGGATTTGTACACTCTGCAAAGGGAATGCGTGAAAGGAGGAACGGTCTCAAAACGAAAGCGAGAGTATGGTGCCTCTCTCATGCTGCGCAAACCCACTCTTTGGGCCTCCGTCATCCTGGGAACAACCATTTTCTTGGCAATTGGTTACTATATGTTCACGAGTTGGAGAGGTCAGCCCGAGCCTGAGCGCGGTTGGGAAAGCTCGGTTGCTGTCTTGCCTTTCAAGAACTACTCTTCCGATCCAGAACAAGAGTATTTCTGTGACGGTATGACAGAACAAATCACCACAAATCTCAGTCAATTGACAATGCTGAAGGTTGCGGGCCGCAGCTCAGCGATGACATTCAAGGGAAGTAGCAAAACCATACCAGAGATTGGTCGCATTCTGAATGTGAGGTACGTTCTTGAAGGAAGTGTCAGGAAGTCGGGAAATCGGTTCAGGGTAACAGCTCAGTTGATCAGTGTCGCAGATGGTTTTCATCTTTGGGCAAGGGACTATGATCATAATGTAGAGGACATTTTCGAAGTACAGGATGATATTTCCCAGCAGATTGCCTCGGCTTTGATTGAGAAGCTGAGACCTTCCGAGGTTCGAGAGACCAAAACGCGCCGGAGTTCGAATCCTGAAGCCTATCTGTTCTACCTCAAAGCTTCACAGTTCTCGGATCGATATGCTAAGAATGAACGGACCGAAGACTTCAAGAATGCCGAAGCTATGTTCAATAAGGCAATCGAACTCGACCCAAAATACGGGCAGGCCTACGGTGGTTTAAGCTTCCTCTACGCTATTTATGTAGACTCTCTTGCACGAGGAGCTGAGGAGAGCAAACGCTACACTGACCTCGCCGACGACTTCTCACAGAAAGCATTGGAACTTGATCCAGAATCACCCGATGTCCTGACAAATAGGGCAGATGTTCTTTATTTTGTCAAACGGCAAAGTGTGGATGCATATCGCTTTGTGCGGGATGCGCTGAAGAGGAACCAGAATCACATACGGGCAAATCTGCTTTCAGGCTTCATTCTGAGAGATCGGGGACTGGTGAAGCACTCCTTCGCATACTTCGAGAGGGTGGCAGAGCTAGAGCCGCTGGAACCGTGGTCGTACGCTGGTCGGGCCAGGAGTCATTGGCTGCTTGGTCAAATTGACACGGCATTTGTGGAGTACGAACGGGGCCTACAAGTTGACCCAAATGATGTCGACGGCCTTCATATGCAAATTCATGATCTGTTGGTGATGAAGCGATGGGAGAGGGCTGAGGCGTTGATCCAGAGAACGAAGACCCGCGAAGCAGCGGTACCGAGGAATTGGCATGAATCGTGGCGCTTAGTGGGGCAAGGTAGGGTGCAGGAGGCATTACAAGAAATTGAAACGACTCAGGACGACGGCTACTCTCGATTCGTTCTGGATATGTTAATGGGTTCTTTTGAAAGGGGAGTCGAATATCTAGAAAAAAGGTGGGACCAGGAACGGAACGATGACACAAGATCCCGGTATCTCAACCTCAGTCGCCACCCCTTCTATGATCCTCTGCGTCGCGATCCTCGGTTCGAGAAGATCGTGGCACAGGAGCGTGTGAAGTATCCGAGAGTTCTACGATTGTACGAGCAGGAGGAACGCCAAGAAGATCGTTAAGAAGTCAGGCAAAGTTCGAACTTTTTCTCCGGGTGTTGTCGAGTGACGTTGAACCCTACTCTGACGTTTATCTGTCACCGGCTGGCACCATGAGGTCAATGTGATAGGACGAACAATATTTCATTACCAGATTCTCGAAAAGTTGGGCGGAGGCGTGAAACTATGATTGGCTCTACAATATCCCACTATAGGATTCTGGAGAAGTTAGGTGAAGGTGGTATGGGCATCGTCTATAAGGCCCAGGACACCAAGCTCGACCGCCTCGTCGCGCTCAAGTTTCTGCCTCCTCATCTCGCTTCGGATGAACAAGATAAAAAACGCTTTATTCACGAAGCGAAAGCTGCTTCTTCTCTCGATCATCCTAACATATGTAATGTTCATGAGATTGATGAAACACCTGATGGTCAAGTCTTCATTGTCATGGCTATCTATGAAGGAACTCCGCTCAACAAAAAGATAGAGAAGGATCCCCTCAAGATTGACGAAGCCTTGGATGTTGTCATTCAAGCAGCAGAAGGATTACAAGCTGCACACGAGAAGGGCATTGTTCACCGCGACGTCAAGAGCGGTAACATTATGATGACGGACAAAGGGCGAGCCGTCATTATGGACTTCGGTTTGGCACGAACCGCCGGGGCTACGAAGCTCACGAAGACAGGCTCAACCTTGGGAACGGTTCCATACATGTCGCCTGAGCAGGCCGGGGGCGAGAAGGTCGACCGCCGAACCGACATCTGGTCGCTTGGGGTTGTCTTGTATGAGATGGTCGCGGGTCGATTGCCTTTTCAGAGTGCGTACAGCGAGGCGATCGTGTATTCAATTCTGAACGAGGAACCTTCTCCCCTAACATCGCTGCGGAGCGATGTGCCGATGGAGTTGGAGCGGATCGTGAAGAAGGCGATGCAGAAGGAGCGCACAAACAGATATCAGCATGTTGATGAGATAGTCACGGATCTGAGGTCGCTGAAACAGGCGATCACGTCGGGAGGTGAGTTCGCTGCGCGCTTCTCTGGGTGGCTAGGCACTCTTTCAACAATTAACCAGTGAACAGGAGGTTGACCGAATGACCCGAATCGAACATAGCATCGTTATCCAGGCTCCGGTTCGTGACGTTTTCAGCTATGCGGCTGATTGGCAGAAGTGGCCCGACTGGTTTGAAGGCGTCTCAGATTTCAGAGCGACCACAGACCTCAAGCAAGGCAACGGCGCTCGCTACGCATACAAAGCTCGGCTGATGGGCGTTTCTGCTCATGTCGAGACGGAGATCCACGAATTTGTCCAGAACACTGGGTGGAAAGGTGTCGCGACAAAAGGGATGCCCCACAAGACCCAATGGATCTTTGAGCCTCAGGCTGATAACACCAAGTTCACTTACGTTCTCGAATATCAACTGCCGATTCCTCTCGTAGGCTCGTTGCTTGATTCGTTGTTCATAAAGCCCCA
>Ga0315274_10008574_pt1 | contig 14814 bp, 11 predicted proteins | sample YL17G02_20_MG_FD_203700 | JGI IMG/M metagenome (GOLD analysis project Ga0315274, IMG submission 203700) | Sediment microbial communities from Yellowstone Lake, YNP, Wyoming, USA - YL17G02_20 | ecosystem: Environmental > Aquatic > Freshwater > Lake > Sediment | place: USA: Wyoming | collected... | reverse complement strand
CGTTCTCTGATGATGCTCACGGTCTCAAGTAATTGCTTGAGACCTTCCATTGCGTAATAGTGCGCTTGGACAGGCACAATGACATCGGTGCTGGCGACAAGGGCGTTAAGCGTCAGCATACCCAATGAGGGCGGGCAATCGATGACGCAAACATCGTAATCGTCCTTCACGGCATTGAGCTTCTCGCCGAGGACAAATTCCCTTCCGAACACAAGCGTCAGCTCAAGCTCGGCGCCAGCAAGCAGTATATTACTCGGAACCAAACTGAGGCGCTCCTGGTTCGTGCTCTTTACAACGCTGGCGACGGAAGTGTCAACGTTGGTGAGGACGTCATAAATGGTCGCTGCAAGTTTGTCCGGATTGTAGCCCAGGCCAATAGTTGTATGTCCCTGTGGGTCAAGGTCGATTACGAGCGACCTCTGGCCTTTTTCAGCAAATGCTGCCGCAAGATTGACCGAAGTGGTCGTCTTGCCGCAGCCGCCTTTTTGATTCGCAATCGTAAATACTCTCATATTTCTTCTACCACACTCCCGCCCCCTTTCTGTCTTCGACAGAAGACAAGGGGGACTCCGCAACTCCTAATGCTTTATGACCAATACGGCCACATTCATGCCTACCTGATAACCTGCTTCCTGCTGTTTTGCCCGGGTTATAGTGAAGCCGTCAACAAAGATGACCGGTCGATGCCTCTCCAGAGCATTGAGGAAAGTCGCAAATTCGTTGAAGCCGGAGAGGAAACCGATTTCGATGCGGTTTTCACCGACGTATTTATGGCCGGATGTCGGCGATGGGCCACCAGCGGTTTTGCCTTTGATGCTGAACGAAGTGACGTTTTTCTGCTCGGCAATCTGACTTATGTCGAAAGTCAAATTGCCCGCATCTTCGAAATTGGCGGCGAACTCAGCCGCTTTGCTTCGCAGCCGCTCGATTTCTTCTTTCGCCCGCGCCACATTTTCCTCCCGAGCGGCTTTCACTATGGACTCGTATCGTTGCTCTCTCTCGGCGAGCTTGCTGTCAATCTGCTTTATGATGTTGCGCTGCGGGGATATGATAAGTAGGTATGCAAAACAAAACACCACAAAGCACGCCGCCCATATCAGACTCACTGTCGTAAAATATTTTTTATAGGCTTTCATACAAAACCTGCTACATCCCGGGCTTAAAAATGCAATCTATCTGGTAAATTACTACACTCTCACCGCCAGGCTCGCTGGCCTCCTGTGAGACGGTGATGTTGTCCAGCCGTGGACCAAGCAGTGCGGAAGAGATAAGCCGGGCTCGGAAATTCCTGACCGCCTCGTCGCTGTTGGCCTGCGTCTTTGTAGAAACACTTATCCGCAGCGTCCTGACAGGAACTTCAACATCAACCGTTTTATTGGGGTCGTCCTTTTTGGGAACTTTCTTTTTTATGGAATGCTGCTTTACGTCCAGACCGGTCAGCACGACCGAATCCGGCATATTTTCCACGACCACGGCCAGCACAGGCGACCATTGAGTGTATCCGCCGACGGATGACTTAATCTCGGACAGGCAGGTGCTGAAAACGGACCTGTCTCTTTCGAATGATTCCTGCTGTTTCACGGCGTCGGCCAATTTCCCAATATCAGCCTCGCACCTGGCAATCTTCTGCTTTTCTATCGATACGATGATTCTGTTGCGCAGATAAACCCCCAGCATTACCATCGCAACAATGAGCGGCACCGCAACGGCTACGGCGCTGATAGCCACTCCTGTGGGCCTGCTTTTTATTGGAAGACCCTGTCCTTTTAATAAATCTATCGTGAACATATCAGATTGACCTCATAGCCAGACCGCAGGCCACGACCATGGCGGGGCTGTTTTTCTGGAGGATATTTCTCTGGAAAACGCCTCGATGGTTCCGGCCCACCTCACAGCGCATCTTCTCAAATGGGTTCCACAAAACAGCCTTTACGGGAAGCTGGCTGCTCAATAACTCGACAAAGCCTTTCACCAGGGCGAAACCGCCGCACACAAACAGTTTCTCAAACGCAGCCGATTTCTCCTGGGCCTTGTAATACCGCGACGTCTCAAAAACATCCACAATCAGCTTCTTGCACGCCTTCTCCAGGCTATCGTGAAGGGTCGTCTGGGGCTGGTCCGAATCGCTGAACAAAATCTCCTTGACGGCATCGGGTGACATCCCGTGTTCGGCGGCGATCAGTTTGACAATATCATCGCCGGCGAAAGTGAGGTCGCGCATGAACGGCCACCCGGCCAGATTCGGCGGCCCGCCCATAATCGCCAGTGTCGTGTAAGAGCTGCCGATGTTCAAAATCGCTATCGTCTGGCCCGGCTCGGGTTTTTCCAGTTCGCTGAAGCAATTCAAAAGAGCCATACCCTCGGCATCCATCAGAACGCAATCAAGCGAGGATTCTTTTACAATCTGGACCTTCCTTTTTACCAGCGAGTGCGTCGCTGCCACTAAAATGCCGGCGACTGCGCCGCCGTTGTTGGACATCAGCTCGTAGTCGATGGCGCCATCTTCCATATTGAACGGGCACACCTGCGCAGCCTCGAGGGAAACTGCTCCCGCGACTTCTTCCGGCGGAAGCGCAGGAAACCTGAAGTCGCGGACCGCAACTTCGGGCCCTCCCACGCCGCAGACGGCGAGCTTGTTCCTCACCCCGGTCACGGCAAGACACTCGTGAATCGCCCTTACGGTGTTTAATCGCTTGCGGCTAACGTCATCGCCGGCTGGGGCAATGCTGGAAATCCCGGCTGCGGTTACCGCATAACCGCCGCCGTTTTTGCGCAGCCGCACCAGCTTGACCGCGGATGAGCCGATATCCAGGCCTATGACCTCGCTCTGTCTGATGCCAAATGTTTCCTTCAAGCCCAAATCCGACGACCTTTCATACAGACCGACAAGCCGAAACAAAAATCACCCCGCTTCACGGGGACAAAAATGTTCCGACTTCTGAAACTGTGTTTTCAGGCTTTCTTGTTACTGTTATTTTATCGGCTTAAAATGGCCGTCATCTTATCCAGAAATGCGTATCCAGATGATTTTTCCACCTGAGCTGCCCCCATCTCGGATGTTAAGTCCTATAAACGACCCGCCCCTCTCTTGTTCTGAATCGGTCGTTGACGTTTGCGAAATCTTAATTGCTTGCCCGGTAATTGTGCCGGCTGGCTGGCGCGGGAATGTATTTGCCCATCAGGCATGTATTTATGGGGCAAAACGCCCTTAATGAAAATTTCGCCGGAATATTTGCTGATTCCTTATTCACTCCAGCGTTTTAAGACGAATCGCACCCCTTCATCATTGAGGTTCACATTCCTCAGCGCCCCGTCGTAGAATAGTTTCCCTGCGTTCATCATCTCAAAACTATAGACAGTAAAGGCCCCCCATAATTCGCTCTTGGCATTAACTTGAACAGTCGCTTCCGGCGCGTAAACCTGGCCGAAGTATGCGCTCTTGGCGTTAAGCTGCCAATTCTGCTGCGGCGTCGCCGGCAGCGGGTCCTGCGCCAGACCCCAGAGTTTGAGGTCCAGCGGAGTACCCAGGTTATTGAAACCGGAGTCCTCGTTCGATTTGATATTGCCACTTGCATATAATTCCAGAGATGCGCCCGGCATTACCACAATTTCGCAACCCTGCCCTAAATTGATGTTGCCGGTAATGTGAAGGACCACCTTTCCGCCGGTTATTACCAGGTTCGCATCCACGCCGGCCTGTTGTTGCAAATCAATGCTCGTATATTGTCCACTTTCAGCAGGAGTAATTAGCTGGTCTTGGCCCTTGACTTGTATCTTGCCCATAGCCGGCAATAGAGGCGGCGTTACGGGCGGCAAATACGGATCCTCATCCAGGTTGCCCTTGTGTCCGGTGATTGTGGCGCCGAGGTCTTTAATGACGGTATCTGGATTGCCGCCGAAGCCGACCAGGACATCGCCATCCACCGTCACGCCATTATTGAGAATTATACTTTCGGACGCAGTGCTGACCGTCCCTATCTGCACCTCCACAGGGGGATTAAGATTACCAGGGTCGCTCGAATCCCGTCCACCCACCAGCGTCCCCGCCTTTAGTATTATCCTGTCCCTCATCAAAACCCCATACTCACCGCATCCTTGCAGTCTCAAAGTCGCAGAGATCGTTTTCTCGGCGTAAGCCGAATTTCCAATGGACGTGATTGTATATTCTTTCCCGCCCTGGCTGCTTTTAGTGGCGACCTGGTAGCTGAAGGCTGCATGTATGCCCGGAACCGCCTCATCAGTTACCTGGGGAAGCGAAGAATCGCTCAGCTCGCCCGTTTGTAATTTTGCGTTCATTTCGCAAAGGGCCTTTGTCAGGCCGGCGTCTGCCGCGCAGCGTGCCGTAATCCCCGAGCCGTCTCGTATCGCGAAGACCCGGCTCTGGCTGCCCAGGGCCAGCATTGCCCCGCCTGTCACGACCAGCACCACAATCAGAACCATCACAACGGCTAATATTGAACCGCTCTTTTTCGACTGTGCAGAGTTTCTCATATCTACCTCCCGATTGTCAAACCATCCAACCGTCCTCTGTCCTCCGCCATCCGTCCTCCGTCTAAATAATCAATAATCAGTAATCAATTCTCCGGCTTTTCCCTATACGGTTTTTCTGCGCAGTTTTATTATCGGCTATTTCGGCCTGCGAATTAACATACCGGTAGATACACGAATTTCCTTTGCCGGCGTTTTAATATGCAACTTGAGAGGTTTGTCGTCGTGAGCCGAAGGAAGTTCCCCCATATATCGAGCGACGAGCGACGAGCCACGAGTCACGAGCGACGACTAATCTTCCCGCCACCGTTTCAAACCGAATCGCACGCCCGGGTCGTCCGGCTCGACGGCTCGAAGGGCAACATCGTAGTAAAGGTTGCCTGCGTTGTTCATTGTCAAACTGTATGCAGTAAAGGCCCCCCATAATTCACCCTTGGCATTAACCTGAATCGTCGCTTCCGGCGCATAAACCTGGCCGAAGTATGCGCTCTTGGCTTTAATGTCCCACTCCTGTAGTGGCGTCTCCGACAGCGGGTCGTGCGCCAGACCCCAGAGCTTCAAATCCGACGGAAGACCCAGATTGTTGAACCCAGAACCCTCGTCCGATTTGATATTGCCACTTACGTATAAGTCCAGAGATGCGTCTTTCGCTATCCTGATTTCACATTCCTGACCCAGCCAGATGTCACCGGTAATATAAAGAATCACATGGCCTCCAACTATTTCTAATATGGCCGGCTCCGTAGCGTTCTTCAAAATAATGCTGCTGTATTCCCCGCTGCCGCTCGGGCCAATCTGAATTGTGCGGATCTCGTCGTTCGGATTTATCGCTATCTTGCCCATAACGGGCAGCCCCGGCGGCGTTACAGGCGGAAAATACGGGTCCTCATCGAGAGTGGCGTAATGCAGCGGATTGCCGTATGGGTCGGTGGCGCCCTGGTCCTTCACAGCATCATTGACATCTATACAGCCAAATCCCACAAGGACGTCGCCGTCCACCACCACCCCGTTATAGAGAGTCATACTGTCTTCCGCAGCGCTGGCCGTCCTTATCTGTGCCTCTCCAGTAAGTTCAATAGTCGGGTCCCGCGAGTCCCGGCTGTCCACATACACGTTATTATAGAGTGTCATATCCTTCCGCACCAACATGCAGGTATCGCCGACGCCGCGCAATTCCAAAATGGCATGGACCTTCCTCACTGCCTCGCCGCACGTTCCGTTGGAGTCAACGGCGTAATAATAACTTCCGCTTTTGGTAATGGTGTAGCTATAAAATGCATCGCAGTTCGGCATCGGCACATCCTTTTCCGGCGGCGGCAGAGAAAAGGGGGTAATCGTTAACTGGTGGTTCATCTCCCGCAGGGCCTTTGTAAGGCCGGCGTCGGCGGCACAGTGAGCGGCGATGTCCGCCTCAGTTCGAATTGCAAAAATGCGCGAGTTGAAACCCAAGGTCAGTATCGCCGTGCCTATCATGAAAAATATCACAATCATGATGACGACAAGCCCTAAAACTGACCCGCGCCTTACTGTTCGTCCAATTGCAGTTCTTCTCATTTTTTTCTCCCCTTCATTCCCCTTCTCGTGTTAATGTTCAAGCGTCCAAAATTTGCAATCGACGATTGTCGATTGCCACCTCAAATCGTAAATCTCGAAGATCCGCCGCCGTTTGGCGGAGTAAATCGTAAATCGCAAATCGTAAATCCATTGCTATCCCGGGTTGTGCAGGACAGCCGAAGTAACTATCGTCGATTTCTGCCCCTGCTCGTTATTGACGAGCGTAAGTATCATTTGAATGGCCCTGTCTCCGTGCCATTTGAAGACGCAACCCCCCGGCTTGACGTTGGAGGCGACCGTCATTGTGCTCAGCACCACGCCCGTTTTGTTCCCTGCGGCATCCACGCTGCCCTCCTCCCGCAGAAGCCGGCCATCGGCCACGGCCACGTGAAACCAGGCATAGCGGTCTGGGTAAGTGGAACTGTCGTCCGCAAAGAAATAGACTGTCAGCTCCTTGCCGCTGTCGCCTATGGAGACCCTATACCTGCATGCCTTGCGAATCGTGGCGTCGAAGGCCCTTCTCGCGGCGTAGCTGTCGGTTACAACATCGGAATAAACGCGGTCATAAGTCGTCTGCCAGCCCCGGATATTGCCGGCCAGGGCTATACCGACGGCAAGTATAATGATAACAGCAATCACCGATGTTACCATCAGCTCAATCAGCGTAAAGCCGCGCCTGACCTTATTCATAGTTTGTAGTTCGTTGTTCATAGTTCGTAGTCTTCTGCCTCCTGTCTTCTGTATTCTGTCTCCTGTCTCCTGTCTTCTGTATTCTGCCTCCTGTCTCCTGTCTTCTGTCTCCTGTCTTCTGTATTCTGTCTTCTTACTTCTAATTCGATACATAAGTCGTCAGCTTGAACGTCTTTGCGTCTGTGCTGTAAGTTTTCAATTTCGAGGCCGTGCCCGCCTGATGCCAGGCGATTACCACGTTTAGCGCCCGCAGGTCCGCCGGCGGCGGCGGCAGGTCCTTCCAGCAGAGCGTCGCCCAGTAATAGACGCCCTCAACGATAATCTGACATCTACCTCCGGGCGTAGGCAACTGAGTAAAGCCGGCTGGGACGGCCGGCCCAGAGCCCCAGACCCTAATATCCAGCGGCTCCGGGTATTTGTAGTTAGGGTCAGCAGGGTCATAGTTTTCGGTATGTGCAAGCCCTCTGCCCCGCCAGTTCTCGCAAAGTGATAGCGCGATTGCAGCGGCGGTCCTTTGCATCGACGCCTTCCTTGCATCAAGCATTGCATAAGACCTGTATCCCGAGGCGCCTAACACTGCCACTGCCAGGACGACAGTAGCCACAATTACCTCTATCAAAGTAACTGCCGCCGCAATCTTGCGCTTTTTTACCATATCTGACTCCCTCTTCACCCCGTTAGAAAAACATCTTTCTTTTCTAATGGGGTCCATCTTTTTGTTCATAGTTCATTGTTTCTGTGCCACCAAGACACAAAGACACGAAAATTCGATTATATTCAAAACTTGCTTTGTGACTTCGTGCCTTCGTGGCAAATTGTTGCAAGTCACGAGCGACGAGCGACGAACCACGAGCGACGAACCATATGCCTCCCCCCTCACTCCTTTTTCTGAATCCTTCCTCCTGTCAAAACGAACCCGTGCCTCAAGCGTTTAGTCCGTCAAGAAGTCGTGGCGGACTTCGCTCCAGCAATCCAGTCCGCCAACCCCCTTGTCTTCTGTCGAAGACAGAAAAGGGGGCGGACCTTCACTTCGTTTCGTATCGAGCCTTACGTGCAGGCCCCCTTCATATTCTAATAGCCGTTATGGTGTAAATATACCGTCCTGGTTCAGCGACTCCGATGTAGGATTGGCGGGCCTATTGGTACGGGTGTTACCACCGGCCGCAGTACAGCTAACCGTGAACGTCAGCGGGTCCATTGTGGTTACCGCGAACGCAAAGGCCGCGCTGGAAAAAAATGTCCCGTCAAGGTCCGTACCTATGAAGCCTAGGCCATTACTCGCGACGCCAAATACACCCGGGAGACCTCCCGAAGGTCCCTTTTCAGCGTGATAGGCACGTATTGCGGTCGCTATCGTGCCCATAATTGCCTTTCCTTCCGACCACTTTGCGGCATCGATTCTGCCTCGGAGAATCGGGAGTGCGATTGCAGCGAGGATGGCGACAATAAGCACTACCACCATCAGCTCAATTAGTGTGAAACCTTTTCTACTTCTCATTTTTACTTCTCCTAAACGTAATCGTTCACGGGTATTTTGTTCGTGTTGGGCAACGCACCCAACATCAAATACCCCATTCTTAAATTTGCCGGCTCACTTTATAACACATTCAAGGTTGTAAGTCAAAAAAAGTCAAACCTTGATTTCCCCCACTTTACTATTTTATCTATATTACCTAATCGTCCAAATTTGTCAAGGACTTTTTGGCAATTTTATGCTTTTTTTCTCAAAAACCGTCCGATTTTATTTATAGCCACAAAGGACACAGAGGCCACAGAGATAGAAATAAGGGTCGTCTTCAGCCCATCCTGCCCCTTGTCTCCTGTCTCCTTTCTTCTCGTCTTTGTGCCTTTTTGCCTCAAAATCACCCGATAAGCCATTTTATAGGGCTTACAGCTTCAAAAATGCCACCGTGTTGGTTGGGTTCGATGCCGAAATCCGCCACGACGATTTGGCGGAACACTCCGTTTGGCGGAGTAAATCAAAAATCGCAAATCGAAAATTCTATCCGCTAAACGCTCGAACCCGGCGTAAAACGCAACTAAATCGCAAATCGTAAATCGCAAATCGAAAATTCTATCCCCTATGCCCTGACCCCCGGTCCCCGACCCCTGACCCCTGCTCCCCGACCCCTGACCCCTGCTCCCCCCGCCGAAGGCGGATAAAAACCGCCCTGCTGCAAAATGTAACTTTGCTGCCCTATTTTAATGGTCTTTCGGCAAAGGTTCGATATAAGGTTTAGAGGACTTATACAATTGCAGGTGGTTTTGAATCTGTTCTATTAGCTGGTTTTGTTGCGCTGCCTCCGCCAACCGTAATGCTTTTTCAGCGGTTTCTACCGCCCTGGAGAATCTTTCCGCTGATGCGTAGGCAGCAGCCAGGGTATCAAGGATAATTGCGTTCTGGTATCTTGTTAATTTAGCAGCGCGTTCTGCAAGCTCAATTGCCTCATCAGGGTCTTGCAGTTCCGTGGTCGAATTCGTAGCAAAAATCCGCGCCAAATTGTTTAAGGAGACTGCAAAGTCAGGATTAATCTTCAGGGCCTGGCGATAGTATCCAATCGCCTCGCCAAATTTACCCTCCGCTGCATAGGCACTTCCCAGATTGTGGTATATGGCGGGATTATTGGGCCCAATTTGCAGGGCCTGCTGAAAGTGGTTGATGGCCTCATCAAATTCGCCCTGGTTTAGCAGCATAGCGCCGAAGTTGATATGCGCCTCAAGGTAGTTGGGCTTGAACTTCAGGGCCTGGTGATAGTGGCTAATCGCTTCGTTAAATTTACCTTGCGCTGCAAGGGAATTAGCCAGATTGCTGTGTCCGCCGGGGTTGTTGGGCTCGAACCGCAGCACCTCAGAGTAACAGATGATTGCCTCGTTATGCTTGCCGTGGTCTGCAAATCCGGCGCCCAGGTTGTTAAGCATTAAGCGGTTGTTTTTGGTCACTTCGAAGGCACGTCCGAATAGAGTCAGGTCATCTCGCCAGTACTGGACCTGCACCCGGGTACATACTAACAAAATGACAACCGCTATGCCGGCCGATATTGCCAGCCCAACTTTTAGATACCGCCTTTTGGCTAAAAGTTCGTGCATACCCCAGGCCACGATGATAAAAAAACCGATTGAAGACAAATAAGTATAGCGGTCAGCCATACTCTGCGAGCCAATTTGTATCAATCCAACCACAGGAACCAAAGTTCCAAGATACCACAGCCATCCTACCAAAAGATAAGGCCGCTGCTGCCGGGCCAAATGAATTACGCTGACCGTTAGAACCGCTAACACTATGGTGGAAACTATCGTCTGCCACCCCAGTAACCTCTCGTATGAGTAAGGATACAAAGCCGCTAAACCAGATGGGTACACCATTTTAGATATATAGCCGACATAAGAAACTATAGCGTTAGCTATGCGCATATCTACAGATACAGCCTTAAACGTTGACATTGCGCCGCCCTTTTGCTGGGCAATGAAAGTAACAATAGCCGAAGGCACTATAAGAATGAACAAGGGAATCTTTTCACAAATCAAACGCCAGAGTGTTGACCCCGTTAGAAAAACGGCTTTCTTTTCTAACGGGGTTGACCTTTGGCAGCAGATATTTGCGGAATCAGAGGGTGGCAAGACTTCGCTTGTAGCTTGCCATTCCCATTGAAATCGTCTCAGTGGCCAATAATCTAATAGAAGCAGCACGAAGGGTAAAGTTACTATCATAGGTTTGGCCATCAGTCCCAGTCCAAAAGCTGTGATTACCAGTAGATACCTTCCAATACTCGGACGCTCGGCATATCGAATGTAAGCGGCTATGGTTAACATCCAGAAAAGACCGCATAACAAGTCCTTTCGTTCTGATACCCATGCTACAGACTCAACATGCAGAGGATGCAGGGCAAAAACGGCAGCGACAAAGGCACTGCGCCAAATCGCACCGGTCATCCTTTTCAAAACCCAGAACACTAATAGTGTGTTTACTATATGAAGCGATAAGTTGACTAAATGGTGATAGAAAGGATTCAGCCCAAAAAGCTCGAAGTCCAGTATATGTGACAGCCAGGTAACTGGATGCCAGAAACAGTGTATGGTGCTAATCGCCCAAAAAACAGACTCCCAGGTTATTCCACATCTAACATGTGGATTATTGGTTATGTAAAGTGAGTTATCGTCCCAGACAAAACCGTTACGCCCAACCTGCTGGTAGGCTATAAAGGTAGCCAGGGTCAGTGTCAGATAAATCAAAAGTATAGTCAGTTTGCTGGTCTTTCGCTCTCTTATCATGGAAATAATGTTGATTTGAGCTACCTTGAATAAGTTTTTAGAGAAGGATTTTGGTTAAAATCTCACGTCAGGTCGTTTTTTATAGATTCCTGCTTTTCCGTCCTTTGCCCTTCGCCCTTCGTCCCCGACCCCTGACCCCTGCTCCCCGACCCCTGCTCCCAAATCGTAAATCGTAAATCGTAAATTGTAAATTCTATCCTTTATTTCACTACCCCGGACATCGTAAAGATAGGCAGATACATCGCGAGCAGCACAACCAGCACAATGGCCCCGACGGTTATTATCATAATCGGCTCGAGAAGGATCGTCATCGTGTGTATGGTCAAATCTACCTTGCGTTCATAATGATCGGCGGTTTTATCCAGCACCGTAGGAAGTGAGCCGCTCTCCTCCCCGACCTGGACCATTTTGACTAACATATTCGGGAAAAAGCCGGTGCCGGCCATACTCAAAGAGATATTTGCCCCGGCGACGATATTTTCCCGCGTCTTCACCACCGCCGCCCTCAGGATGTCGTTGCTTGCCATTTCGGTGAGTATATCCAGCACCTCCAGTATCGAGACGCCGGCCGCCATCAGTGTTGACATCGTTCTGCACAGGGTCGCCACAAACGCCTGGACAATCAGCTTGCCGAATAAAGGCAGGACAAGGACAATCCTGCTGAATAGATAGTGACCTTTTTTAGTCCTGTAGAGGAGAACGCAAAATATAATAAATAAAAAGACCGACCCGACAATAAAGATAAGGTTGTGGACAATAAAGTCGTAGAATGCCATAAAGCCCCGCGTGAATGCCGGCAGCCGCCCGCCGAGATCGGTGAATATCGTGCGGAACCGCGGGATGATAAAGGCCATTATAAATATTACTATCAGGACGATAAACACACACACAAATATCGGATACGCCAGGGCGCCCTTGATTTTCCTGGCTAATTTGTCGCGGTTGTCAAAATAATTTGCCAGCTTCTGCACGGCCTCGGCCATGTTGCCGCCCGTCTCGCCGGCCAGGATTATCGCCCGGCTGAGCCGGTTGAATACGCGGGGAAACTCCTCCATCGCCTCCGAAACAGGCGTCCCCTTCTTGATCTTGTCCGAGATATACTCGACGATGTATTGGAACTGTGAATTCTCCACGTCCTCGGCAATCGTATCGAAGGACACCGTGATGGCGATTCCGCCCTCTAACATTGTGGTCAGCTGCCAGCAGAATGCCGCAAGCTCCGACGTTTTGATATGCTTTCGGGAGCGTCCTCGCCTGCCTTCCTGGGCGGCGGTCATCTCATCGATGGATATGGGCGTAAGACCCTGCTCTCGAAGCCAGGCCAGCACGTCATTGGACGAAACGGCCTGGCTCAGGCCTTCTCTCCTGGCCCCTTCGGAATCGCGCGCAATGTATTTGTAACCCTTCATTACAGGACCTGCCTACCCACAAGAGAGATTTTCGATTTTCAATTGTCAATTTTCGATTGCCACCTCAAATCGTAAATCGACAATCGTCAATTGCAAATCTTCTGTATCGACTATTAATCTTTCTCCATAAACGTTGCTTCAAGGACCTCTTCGGCGGTTGTCAGACCCTGCAGTATCTTGCTGACGCCGCTCTCGAGCAGGCCGCCGTAGCCTTTTTGCCGGACGGCCGCCCTTATCTGCGCCTCAGAGGCGCTGGCAATTATCATTTCCCCAACCGCGCCGTCAACGGGCAGGAACTCAAATACAGGCAGTCTGCCGTGATACCCTGTCCCGCCGCAGGTCGCGCACCCCCGGCCCTTATAGAACACCGTGTCCATCATCTGCTCCTGGCTTATCTTCAGACGCTTCAGAACTTCCTCGTTCAGCTTTACCGGCTCCTTGCAGTGTTTGCAAATCCGGCGGACCAATCGCTGGGCGACAATCAGATTCAGCGTCGATGCCAGAAGGTATCGCTCAATCCCCATATACAGCAGTCTGCTTATCGCGCTCGGCGCATCGTTGGTGTGGAAGGTGCTCAAAACAAGGTGGCCCGTCAAAGACGCCTTTATCGCGATTTCCACCGTCTCTTTGTCTCGAATCTCGCCGATTAAAATTATGTCCGGGTCCTGTCTCAAAATCGCCCGCAGGCATTTTGCAAAGTCCAGGTCTATCTCGGGCTTGACCTGTATCTGGTTAATCCCGCCAAGCCGATATTCAACGGGGTCTTCGACCGTCGTAATATTTTTCGTGGGGTCTCTCAGGTAATTCAGCGCGGAATACAGCGTTGTGCTCTTGCCGCTGCCGGTAGGCCCCGTAACGACTATAATGCCGTGCGGCTGCGACAGCATCGTCTTGAACTCTTTAAGCAGGTCATCCTCAAACCCGAGATGGTCCAGGTTGTGGTTGACCGCCGCCGCATCCAGGATTCGCATCACCACCTTCTCGCCGTATATCGTCGGAATCGCCGATACGCGCACGTCTATGTCCCTGCCGGACGCCTTGATTTTAAATCGCCCGTCCTGCGGCAGTCTCCGCTCGGCAATGTCCATCTGCGAAAGAATCTTTACCCTGGCGGCTATCGCGGACTGCATTTTCTTCGCCGGCGGGACCATATTCCGTAGCACGCCGTCAATACGCATCCGTATCACCACCGAGTGTTCCTGCGGCTCAATGTGAATGTCACTCGCCCTGCTCTTGACGGCCTGGCTCAACAGCAGGTCCACAAAGCGAATCACGGGCGGCTTGGCCGCCGCCGCCTCGCTGCTGATGTCCGTTTCCAGAGTGTCCTCCAGAAGCGAATCATCCAGCGGCTCTCCCTTCTCTCTGTCGGTCTCGGTTTCAATCAGCGTGCGAAGCTGCTCTTCCTCGACGTCGGTGCCGTGATAAATCATCTCAATCGCGCGGCGCACCTCCGCGGGCGAGCTGATAGCCGGCTTAATCGCCCTTTTCATTTTCAATGTCACGGTGTCTATCGCGATGACATTGAGCGGGTCGGCCATCGCCACGATGACCCTGCCGTCCTCTTCTCGGACCGCCACAAGATGAAATCTCTTGGCGATACTCTCAGGCAGGGCACGGGCGATGTTCATATCCACTTTGCTGATGTCGTCGAACCGGAAGTGATTGATGCCGAGATGCTCGGCCAGGGCCTGTGTAACGTCCTCGTCGTTTAGCATATTCAGCCGAAGCATTACCTCGCCGAGCCTGCCTCCACGTTCGCGCTGCTCGGTGAGCACCTCAAGCAGCTCTTCAGGGCTTAGCAGGCCCTTCGCGACAAGCAGCTCCCCAAAGAGAAGGTTGGCCTGCGTCTTTGGAATGTTTGAGGGAGGTCGTGGAGAATCCATTCGCTCTCCTCCACCTTGCATATTATCTTTTTCCAGCGTATCCATCTTCATATAAATAGCCACAACCGGGAAACGAGCGTTGCGGTCTGCGCACTAAAGATAGGGTCTCGAGGTGAATATAGGGAGTATCACCTTTTTCCCCGAGTTACACCTAACTAAATTATACTCCATACTCTTCCAAACACAAGAGAAAAATTTCGCTTTATTAACCATTTATTTCCCGCAGTATAGAACAAATCCGCATTCCCAGCCTGGTTTTCCGGGCAAGCTGTAAATCCTTGCCGACAAGCCATTAAATAAAAATCGGCCCCGAAATAACCCAACTTAACTAAATTGCCCATATAAACAAATACTCTGCCCTTTTGGCGAAGTTGGAGCGGCTTTTATAGGACGCCCTGAGGCAGTACCTGTGTTATTGGCAGGTCCACCCGCGGGTGCGGATAATCTCAAGAAAAACAGAAGTCCGTCGAATGCGCAAAAAACACCACCTTTTTGGCGGAAACCGCGTTATTTTTCGTAGT
>Ga0315274_10008571_pt1 | contig 14816 bp, 9 predicted proteins | sample YL17G02_20_MG_FD_203700 | JGI IMG/M metagenome (GOLD analysis project Ga0315274, IMG submission 203700) | Sediment microbial communities from Yellowstone Lake, YNP, Wyoming, USA - YL17G02_20 | ecosystem: Environmental > Aquatic > Freshwater > Lake > Sediment | place: USA: Wyoming | collected... | reverse complement strand
TAGCTACCTCTACTATCCGGTTCTTGTCTATCTCTTTTACCATTACCGTCTGGTCTTTACTGATTCTTGATACTTCTATGAGTGCTTCCTGCTCATACTGGACCTTCGTCCCCTCTGCCTTACGTGTCGCACTGTATGCCTGGACTATCTTCTTCTGATCGGCATCTACTATCGCTCGGTCCTTCTCAAGGATATATTGCTGTTTCAAGGAACCTACTTCCGCTTCCTTGATGCCCAACTGCGCTCCGTAAGTCGCTCGCTGGATCATCAGGTTCTTCTCGATGTCTCGCTCCTGTACCTTCTGCGACTTCTCTATTCCGGCTATCTCTATGTTACGCGTCTTCTCGATGTCTCGCACTGATACCGTCTGGTCTTTGCTAATCCGAGCTACCTCTGCGACTGCTTCCTGCTCATACTGGACCTTCGTCCCTTCCGCTTTACGTGTAGCACTGTATGCCTGGACTATCTTCTTCTGGTCGGCATCTACTACTGCACGGTCCTTCTCTAGTATGTACTGCTGTTTCAACGAACTCACTTCCGCTTCCTTGATGCCAAGCTGCGCTGTGTAAGTTACTTTCTGGATTACGAGGTTTCGCTCTATCTCCCGTTCCTGTACCTTCTGTCCGAACTCGATGTTAGCTACCTCTACTATCCGGTTCTTGTCTATCTCTTTCACCATTACTGTCTGGTCTTTACTGATCCGGGCTACCTCTATGAGAGCTTCCTGCTCATACTGGACCTTCGTTCCCTCGGCTTTACGTGTCGCACTGTATGCCTGAACTATCTTCTTCTGATCGGCATCTACTATCGCTCGGTCCTTCTCAAGGATATACTGCTGCTTCAAAGAACCCACTTCGGCTTCCTTGATGCCCAACTGCGCTCCGTAAGTCGCTCGCTGGATCATCAGGTTCTTCTCGATGTCTCGCTCCTGTACCTTCTGCGACTTCTCTATTCCGGCTATCTCGATGTTACGCGTCTTCTCGATGTCTCGCACCGATACCGTCTGGTCTTTGCTGATCCGAGATACCTCTGCGACTGCTTCCTGCTCATACTGGACTTTCATTCCTTCTGCTTTACGAGTAGCGGAATAAGCTTGAACTGCTTTTTCTTTGTCTGCTTCAGCGAAAACTCTATCTTTTTCGAGAACGTATTGCACTTTCATAGAGTTAACTTCCGCTTCTTTGATTCCTACCTGTGCCTGATACGTTACTTTCTGGATAGCAAGGTTTCTCTCTATCTCCCGTTCCTGAACTTTCTGGCTCATTTCAATTGCGGCTATTTCAACGTACTTGCTCTTTTCTATCTCTCGTTCGAGAACCTTTTGTTCCTGAGCAACTTTATTCACAGCGATAGCCAGCATCTTCTCTATTTCTCTTATTCCCACACCCTCTTCTTGAGCGATCTTGGCTTTCGTTATAGCAAGTTGTTTCTCGAAATCTTTTACTCCAATCTTTTGTTCCTGATCTATTCTCTTGAGTTCAACTTCGAGATTTCTCTGGATTTCCCTTTCGGCGACTTTCTGTCCCATTTCAATGTTTTTAATTTCAACGATTAAATTCTTTTCAATAATTCTTTCAGCGACTTTTTGTTCCTGTTCTGCTTTGGCGATCTCGACTTCCTTAGTCTTGTTTATCTCAACTTTCTGGAGTTCCTGATCCTTGATTATACCAGCTCTTCCACCGACCACTTCCTGTTCATACACTACTTTGATGGTTTCAGCTTCTTTTTCGGCAGAATAGGTTGATATTTTCATCTGCATGTCAGATTCTGCCCATGATCTATCTTGTTCAAGGGTAAACTTTTGCTTTGCGGCTTTAACGTCAATTCCAACGATTGCAACGTCAGCTTCTTTAACCTTTTTCTCTTTTTCTACGGCGGCGGCTTTAACGATAGCAATAATTTCTTTTATACCCACTGCATCGAATCTGTTGTTGGGGTCCATATCGGCAATTGGTGTCTGGTTAAGCATGGTAATTGTAACGGTTTCGAGCAGTAAACCGTTTTCTTTCAGGTCTGGAGAAACTATTTGCTTAACCTCTTCAGCGAATTTTTGTCTTTCTTTCTGTAATTCTTCCAGTTCCATCGTAGCGGCTACAGATCTAAGGGCACCGTCTACCTTATCTTCAAGGAGGTTTTTTATATTTTCCAGCATTACGTCTTGCTCAACGTTTCTTTGTCCCGGTTGAGGTCTTTTTCGTCCGATGCGGAAGAATCTTTTTAGTTCCGTAACTGGAATAGTTTTTTGACCAAGCGTTTGAGCGGCTTTGATAACACTATCCTCTTCGGGCGGTACTTTAATGTAGAATACAGCAGTTACATCAGCTCTCATGAAGTCAGACGTAATTAGCGATTCTTCCTTCCCAATACGAGTGATTTCCAACCTCATAGTGTTGAGCGAGATTGGTCTTGACTCGTGGAATATTGTATTTATCCACACTCCACCGCCCTGAAAGCGGACAACGTATTTTCTACCTCCTGTTCTTACGAGAGCCTGATCAGCTTTGGGCATTTGATACCTGTAGATTACAGAAAAGAAGACTCCAAGCACTACTATGATAATAGAGGATACTAAGTAAAAGGTGGTCTCAACACTTGTGAATGTGACCACTATCATGGAAAGCACTATGAGTCCCGCCAACGATAAGATTGCAACAACAAGACGCATCTTTATCCCCCTTTATGGGTCTATATAATAGCTTTTTAGAGTAAGAAAGATATAATTAAAAAAACAGGGATCAATATTCTATACTATGAGTCATCACTTGACGACGAAGTCCATGCAACTGCCTGGGAGACGTTTGCCATGCCAGCCCTGCCAGGTAACACAGAGCATTTTGTAATAGTGGTTTTGCCACTTGTCCCCTTGCTGGGTCTCTTGTATCCAGTGCAAAGGTGACATAATGCCCTCTGCCCCATTTGAGTTGGAAGCTTACGTATTCTCCTCTTAACTTAACCAGACTCGCAACGTAGTTCAGGGCGTTTTGGATAAGCGGACTTGCCGCTTCTGATCTTTCTGCATCCCTTGTATCCACAGCAAACGACACGTAATAACCTGCGCCCCATCTTAATTGTATACCTACTGCATCATTATTATCTCTTCTGATAGCGAATCGCTGATATGCTTTGTCTGCTGTAACCCAATGATGATCGGTTGCTATGGATTCCACATTTATTCTATTGGGTGCAGAGAACAATCCTGATGTGTTGCCATAAGCGGTTATCAAGATACCAGTATCTTTTGATTTTACCACCCTTATGGGGTTAACGTCAATTGGCATCCACGTACCACGCCAGCCTCTACCCTCTAATATATTATCATCCATAGCAGATGCCCACACAACACCACCACGAGCGACGAAATTCTTTATGAGTACATCGGCATCTGCGATGAAATATTCCCTGTCATGCCCGGGTGCGTTCCACGTAAACCATATCACATCGTATTGGGTGAAATCAATCGAACTTAGTTTAATGGCATTGGGATCACCGAAATTATCAGGATTGGGATTAACCATAACTACGTCAAAAGCAAAGTTATTACCTGATAAAACAGTGTTTGTCCGAATGATCTCATGCTCAAGTGTACGGGTATCACCGACAACCACCAGAACCCTGATAACTGCCCGCCTTGTTCCCAGTATCCGATAGATAGGATCATCAGTGACCCAATGGTCATCTGTGATAAGCACATTGGGGTCAATTTTATTTGGCCACGAAAACAATCCTGAAGCCTGTCCAGCAGGGGTAATTGTAACGTTAGCATCTTCGGAGCCAACGACTCTTATAGAATGCGTTTCCACAGGGAGCCAGTTTCCACGCCATGTACCGTTCGCATTGATATTATCATCCATTGCTGACGCCCACAACGTTCCACCGGCAGTTACAAAATCCCTGACAGAGGCTTCTGTAGTTTCCAAAAAATATTCTTTATCATGTCCCGGTCCATTCCACGTAAACCATATTATATCATAATCTGATAAATCCAGCGAACCTAAATTGATAGCATTCGCAGAATCACCGTAATTACTCGGATTTGGATTGATAGTTACAGTTCGGAATCTAAAGGTATTACCTTCAACATTAGTAAATCCAGAGAGTATAGCAGGCTCTACGGTGCGCGTATCACCTACGACCACAAGCACGTTGAATATACCAGTGGGGGTTATTTTGACAGAAGAGATTATATCTCCAAATCTCTGTGGGTGCGAATGTAAATCGAGTATGTATTTTTGGAACTCAAGCCGCCCCAGTGACATGGTGAAACCTGCTCCTTCAAAATTCGGTTGCTCAAAAAAGACCACTTTGCATCCTGTCGGCGGGAAATTTGGTCCTCTAATGAGCTTTATTGATGATATTGATCTATCAAGACCTATATCACGAGTATTACTTATATCCTTAAGAACTACCCCTTTAATGCCTTGAAGATCTCTGTCCTGATAAAGCTCAATTATGAGCGGAACAACTCCATAATCAGGGCCTGTTACTACAAGAGACGGGGCAAACTGTATAGAAGATATAATATCTCCAAAGTTATAAGGTACTTCATGTATATTTGGGTAATACCCCGGTGATAAAACAATCCTTCTGCCGGTATAATTGGCATGCTCATAAAAGATCGCTTTGAAGTTTGGTGCGGCATCAAACCCAGGGCCCCTATATATTTTTATTGAGGAGATCATATCGTTGCAACCAATGAGATTAGTATCACTCACTGATTCAACGATAGTGACCTTTTTCCCGTTAAAATTCGGGTCACGGAAAACCTCAACTATAATGCGCGGTGCAATTGGCATATAACCTACTCCTACTATCGAACGGAATCAAGCACTTAACTGGGTTGTGTTGAAGCCGACGATGTCCCATAAGCTTGATACTGAGAAGCCAAACCCAGTGTGGTTGTAGCCACGGGCCTTAGTATCTTGAAGTAATCAAATCGTGAGGTGGTTGGTGGTATATTACCCGGGCACATTGCAAGTATGCCAACCATTAATGGGTCATTCATGACGACAGTAGCATGTCCGCAGGTACTCCATGTCTGTCCATCGGCGCTGGAGTATGCCTGAAATTCGTGTCTTGTGCGCTCTAAACGCAGGAAATTCATAACCGAATCATGTTTCCCACGGCCTATTGCGGTATATCTTCTGTTTACGTGAGTCTCGAACCTAATATCCCCTCTAAAAGCGTGCAGAGCCGACGTCTTATCTAGTCTTATATAATGTTCAGGGTCTTTCCAAATCAATAATCCGCCATGTTCCTTCTGCTGTGCTGAAGCAGTCATTTTAAGTTCTATGGCAAAATCACCCGAAATAGGCTGTAGCATACGAGGTGCATCCATATTTCCGCTATTGCCATCGGGCCCCCACCAAAGGTCGTGGTTGGGTCCGACGTTTATCTCAAGCCATCCACCTCTTTCTTGGAGAATACCGCCCACCGCCGGCTGGCCAAGCTGACGAGTACAATCACCTCGTGGATCTACCCATTCCCATACGGGTTTTAGAGTGTTAAACTCATCAAGGAAAATTATATCTCTGAATCTTCCTGTACCGCCTGACACCCAAGACTCTAGCTTTATTGAGGAGATGATATCACCAAAAAACTGGGGTTGGGTATGCAGATCAGGAAGTTCCTTGTGATAATCAAGCGGGCCAAGAGCTACCACCATCTGCTGACCTTCAAACTCAATGTGCTCGTAGAAAATTGCTCTGCATCCATTAACCGGAAAATTGGGACCCCTTATGATTCTAATGGATGATATGGCATCATGCAGACCTATATTAGCAGTATGGCTTACATCTCTTAAGACTATGTTTTTTGTCCCTCTAAAATACGTATCCCTGTAAACCTCCACAATCAATGGTATAGTTCCATACTCAGGACCAGCAGTGACCAATGCGAAACCAAAGCTTACGGATGTAGTCGTATCACCAAAATCGTAAGCAATGTCATGAAGGCTAGGATAATATCCAGGACCGAGAACCAGTTGTCTGCCTTTGTAATCTTTCAGTTCGTGCAGTATTACCTTATAGTTTGGGCTGGTTGAGTACCCTGGTCCTCTGAAGACCTTAGCTGAAGAGATATTTTTAAGAAAACCCCAATCTGCCAGATTGGGAACACTGTCAATTACTGTTGCTTTAGGACCTTGAAAATCAGTATCAACGTATAATTCGACTACAAGTCTCGGTGAACGTGGCGTCGTAGAAAAAGTCGTACCCGTCGGAATCTGAGTCGAACGATAAGTTGTAGTTGGCTGATATACGCCAGATGGTTGATATGGAGTAGTCATAATAAGAATTCTCCTTCCTCAGCGAGTTTAAAAGTAAACTATGGAAACCTGCCTAGCAATACATTTCTAAGAGTTATAATCAAAAATGAAAACTCTGATATTTTATATGTACTATTACAATTCTCAATCTTTTAATCAAAGGGTACTTGTAGTATACCTCATTTGCTCTTAGTCTGTCAAGAATAGTGTGATTTCTTTTTACCGAATTATTGCAATCTTACCATTTTTGTGTATAACGGTCTGATAAATTTTTGCTTCGATCACGTAGACGTAGATTCCACTAGCGACTTTGCTTCCTGCGCTGTTCCTGCATCGCCACGAGAACACACTCCGGGCAACGTTATCTTTTTTGGAATCATAAACCAGATCACCCGATACAGTGTAAATTCTTAAAGTGACGTCCGCAGACTTCGTGAGTTTGAAATCTATATTAACATTTTCCCTGGCTGGGTTGGGATAAGTACGAACAGATATGAACTGGAATATCTCTCTGGTCAGGAAATCTGATGAAAATACAGATGCGTTGCCAGCACGATCAATCGCTGTAATCTCCATCTTGTGCAATCCCCACTCGAGTTCACTGGGGAAGTAGGCCAATCGTCCACTCACAGGATCATAATCATATTCATAATTCTTTCCGTCTACTACAAACTTTATCTCCGCTACACCAGACCCTACGTCTGAAATATTTGCTTCAACGAAAAACCTGTTAAGAGGAACTTCCTTTGCATCCGTCGGGGATACGTTACTGATTATCGGAGGTGCAACGTCGGCAAACAGGGCGTAAGTTCCTGTTCTAGTAATTTTGGATGATAACAGAGAATCAGACAGCCCGACCCTGTCTAATGCCTGCCACTGCTTCTGGTCGCTGTCCCATCGAAACATCACAAGATTTTTTTGAGAGGAGACCGGAAGGCTAAGTGTACCAATTATATCACTTTCCTGAGATGCTGAAAATACATAAATCAATCCCGAAAGTTGAAGCCTTCTGTAATCAGCGTCGTTACTGTATATAGCGAGCGAACTGGTATCCAGCCCATCCTGGCTTCGCAGAATCATGGTTAACTTCCCTGTTCTGACGTTAATGAGATCTGATAGAAACCTTGCATAATTCCCTGTTCCGAGGCTTATCCGTTCACCTGATCTCACAGTGTTCCACGCTATATAGCCCTGGGTGCTGATTTTAGCGCCGAGATACGTATTTGCTGTGAAATTCACTACAAGGTTCTTCTGAGATGGTGATATATCGAGAAAAGCCTCGTAATAGCCATCTTTGGGAGTAAGTGTGGTTATTGAGTATCCTTCGCCTTCCTGTGGAAATACAGAAACGGAACCGATCCCAGTCAGAGGCTTGTTTGCGGTAGCAACTATCCTTATCCTGTCTTGCGTATCCGCCAAAAACGCCGAAACCAAAGCTTCTGACGGAGCTGTGTCTATGGAAAAATTAAAGGAAGATTCTGTTTCTCCGTTACTCGGCGGAACGAGATATGTAATATTGCCAGATGTATCACTGATCTGGAATTTGAAGCTGTGTTCTCCGTCAGATATTGGAACATCTGAATGATAGGTAAAGTGGATCACTGGATATTGGTCAATACTAATAATCTGATCTTCGCTAAGAATCCCTATATCCAGCACATAATCTTTTATCTCATTATCATCAAACCAGAAGGCGATCTTGAATGGATCAAGCCCAATATCGTCAATGAGCGTGGCGGATACTTGAAAGGCTTTTCCTGTAACGACAGCGTGGTTCTCTGGATATACGTCAGTGATCGCCGGCGGGTTATTATCGGACACGATTTCAGTCTCCCTCTTAAATATCACCCTCCGTTGAACAGATACATAGTGTCCTAGACTATCCGAAGCCGCTATCGAAATGAGGTTGACGCCCTCTTTTATGGATATTGTACGCTGAAAATTCCCACTATCATCCGTCCAGACTCTCGTTGAAAGCACACTAACTTCTGCCTTTTCATCTACACTGCCTTTGACTATTACGTAAGGAACTTTTACTACCTGAAAATCTATCGGGGATTCAATAGCCAGGTTTGGAGGGATTGTATCCAGTATTACGGTTCGCTCAATTGTATATTCCTTATTCAGTCCATTTCGAGTCTTTATGGTTATTTTATTTGTCCCATCAGACAGTTGCACCTTTTGCGAAAATCCACCGTCTTTGTCTAGCTTAACCGTTACATCGTTCACCGTTACAGTTGACTGTGACTCTGCACGTCCTTTTATGGTGATAATGGATTCGCTGGTAATGAACCCGTCTTCTGGCTCGTTTATCACGATGAATGGAAGGCGATTCGACACCATAACCCAAACAGAATCTTCCGCATGCTCACCATTTTTGCCCGTAACAATCAGTTTTAGTAAATATTTACCTTCTAGTTCCTCAGTATCCCACTTACCTAAAAAACCCGTTTCTGTAACCTGAGACGTAGATTCTCCTGTTAACTGGTAACTCGATAAATCTGAGTTAAAATACTGAAGGCTGTAACTGGCAAAATTGTTGCCACGAGTTATGCCTTTCACTTCCACTTTCCCTGTGAGTATTTCACCGCCTCTGGGCCACGAGATCATCGCTTCGAGATTTTTGGCAGGATGAACAATCGCAGTGGTGAACAATGAATTGCCCGACTCGTAAGCGATCACATCCATTTTCGGCGACCATTTACCATTATGGGCATCACTGGCTGATGGTGATAAAATTACCTGTTCGGAGCCTTCAGGCCAATTGAGCGCCCTGATTTCATAATAATCATCCGGCTCGTTTGTTGAATACAATATCCATTTTCTATCTGACGACCAATCAGGCTCAATCTCGTCAGATGGTGTGGCTACTATGGTATTAAGATTTGTTCCATCAATCCCGATCTCCATTATGTCCCAGGAACCTTTTCCGTTGGATTGGAATACTATCATGGAACCATCCGGAGACCATCCGGGGTTCCTATCTTCCCATTTATTGTTAGTGAGCTTGATAAATTGCGGCTGCGCACCATTAACAACATTATTAACATTTGTGATCAGCCATATCTCACTGTCACCATCTATGTTTGAGTCGAAAGCTATCGCTGAGCCATCCGGTGACCACGATGGATTCATGTCCGAACCTTCCCAAAAAGTGATCTGTTTTGCGTTTGTTCCATCTGAACGCATCAGCCATAGTTTCCATTGCTCTGGTTTTGAATTCTGTAACACTGGCATTGACTCATAGACAATCATATCACCTGATGGCGACCATGCTGGATGCCTTTTAATATCTGTGCTTCGGGTTAATCTGGAGCGATCTTTGCCATCAGGCGACGTAATCCATATATCCTCTGTCCCACCTTCATCGGAATAGAAGGCGATTTTATCGCCTGCGGGTGACCATGCTGGGCCCCCATAGTTCCAATTCACGTCAGGAGACGTCAATTGTGTGGCTTCCCCTGACGATATAGCGATGGGCTGTCGTGAATCTACATCAATCAATGCCTCGGTTTTTGACACGTTACCTGCCCTGTCAACAGCAGTTAACCTGAGGGTATATCTGCCATCCAGCTTACTTGTATCCCACGTCATAATGCGTCTGCGATCCATATCTTCGCTAAAAGGTCCTGCAAGACTCTCCCATTCTGACGGGAATGAGCTTGCACCATATTCGAGGTTAGACTCCAGCAGGTTCGTATCGTGTACGCTTATAGTTATCGTGACGTCGCCACGTATGGTAGAGTCTGAGCGTGGAGAATGGATTATCACATCCGGAGGGTCGGGGTCGCATATAACTTTGGAAGATATATCTGATGGGGCGCTGACATTCCCGACAGTATCAACAGCCTCCACGTAGATTCTGTAGACTTTATCGCTCTCACCATTCAGGTCGTAAGTGTTTTTTTCCGTGCTTCCCACGAGGGTAAAATCCTCACCATCTGTTCTCCCGTCACTCGGCGGAACGAGATCTGTTCTTCCGTTACTCGGCGGAACGAGATCGGCAGAAGCATAGACGTTATATTTGACCATTCCCGAAGGTTCAGAAGGCGTCCACGAGAAAGTTACGTTTTTGTCGTCATCGTATCCGGGGTTAGCTGTGAGGTCAAAATGTATAGGTGTTCCGGGGCGCTTTGGCGGTAAGGTATCCCTGCACATGTAAAGGATGCTTGAATGTGATTCGCTGTCAACGTGAGTCCAGAATAGATGCACCTGTCCATAAGTTACAGCAACGTCAGGGAGTATAGATGGCTTATTAGAACTGGCAATCGGTGTTGCATCTGAAAGCGTTCCGTCAGTCTGTTCCGTAGAGAAAAAAACTTCCCACTCGCCGTTCCGCCCATCCTGCCAGAAGAACCATGCTTGCGTACTGCGATCTGTTTCGGTTGATACAGTGACTCTAGGGAACACAGATTCGGCTTCACCTTTCGTCAGTTTTTTCGCACCTGACCACGTATTGCCGTGATCCGTGCTGTGAGATGCAAATACGTCATTGTAAACGTAGCCTTCCTTGACGCACTGCCACGTTGCATATATTAATGGTTCTGCACCGCTGATAGCAGGGGAACTGCAATTTGATACCGATGATAATTTCACTTCGGGACCTCGTTGAGCCTCTCCCCATCTTCTAAAAAAGACGTTCCATGCCCCTTCACGATTATCAACCCATGCAACGTAGGCATCCCTTGCACCGCCCCAGACAGCAGGTTCTTTTGTACTCCATGCGCCTTCCGTCACAGGTTGAGATGCGGAGAAAGTCCGTCCGCCATCGGTGCTTCTGATTATATAAGCAGTAGTCTTTTCCTTATCTATGCTTTCCCATACTATATAAAGGTAAGAGTTGGGCATAATGGTAGTGGAAGCTATATCAGGTCGTCTGGAGTTATCATATTCGCCTGAGATTAGAATATCGTTACCCCATGACTGCCCATCATATACTTTGTAATATATCTGTGAGATTTTATCAGTCTTTTCTCGCCATACCACGTATACGTTTTTATTATCGCAGGCGATAGCTGGCTGGCTTGATTCGTCTGGAGTGTCAGTCAGACGTTCCTCTCTGCCCCAGGTTAAGCCTGCGTCTTCACTTGATCTAAAGAATATCTCCTTATTCCCTGTGCGATCATCACACCAGACCACGTATATCCTGTCCTCATAAGAACAAACGTCTACCTCAGTCGAAATCGCTTGTCCGAGAGATATGGCTTGGCTTTCAGTCCAGAAAGGCGGAAGCGCAGATAAGCTGGATAGAGGATATAAAAATAATAGAAAGAGTATAAATAAAAGGATAGATTTCATTAATCTTTTGTCCAATCTTCTATTTGAAGACTATCTATATAGTGATTCGTATCTAGCAAGTAATTCATCGCTTTTGCTCCCACAATTCCCAATCAATGCGCCGGCATTCTTGAGCCGCTTTAAGGATCGCTTCAGACTCTTCATAAGTCAAAGTACCTGCCAATTGCAGGATCGCCTTTGGAGACCCTTTGCGAGGCTTTGACTCAAGTGCTATTGTTACTTCTACCCTAGTGCCGTCCATGTAAGGAAGTGCCTCATCTAATTCAATAACATTACCTTTCACTGTACCTTTATGTTCCATATTTATTCACCTCATTTAGGTGTCTCGTGTCAGCTTTCGTTGCCTACCAGCCGATTGTTATTGCATTATTATAATATTATGTTGGGTCTCGTTCCTCGACCCAACCTACCCACTGTTTAATATTCTTTTCTTCCATAGGTGTATCACAAATGTCACACTTTCCATAATCATATTCCTTTTTTTTCATATTAGTCATATTTCCTCCAAAGCATAAGTTGTAATTAACAATAATTTTCCTGTGTTCTTAATCCTCCAAATAATAGCGATCTTCTTTCCATCTGTTGTTGTTCCAACAACTTCGTACCGTGTTCCTCTTGGGTTCCGAGTAAATTTGCGTTTAATCTTTCCATTAGCAATAGCCATTTCAATGTCTGCAAAGGTGAGATCATCATCAGCCATTTCTTCAAAGAAATGAGGGATAGTAAACTCATATTCCTATTTTATCATCTTTTCTCGGATCATACGAATAATAGCCATCAATAAAGTTCCTGTTTAAGCTAAATACCTCTCATATAGACTTCTTAAGATCATTCACTACTTCTTTTACGTTATCAACAACCTCCTGAACTATTTCTTCCTTTATAGTTTTTGCCAGTTCATATATCGCAAAACCGTAAGCACCTACATCCTTAGCCGATTTTATTATAAATTCCCTTCTCTCGGCATCGTGTTCCTCCGACTGAGGGTTAATCTTCTTTTTCTTTCGATTCTTCATTGTTTCAAGACCCCTGCAACATCAAAGGCTTTACTTATGGCGTCATAAGAAAGCGATGCCGCAGATATCGGGTCATACCCCTCCTTTGACCAGACCATAGCGCTAACCTCAATTGTTATAAAATCAGTCCATCCGGCGTCTTTCATCGCCTTTATATATTCAACGCAATCAAGCTCCCCCTGACCGAGTAAGACAAGTTCAAACCCCTTTTCCAGAATTCTGGCATCCGTGACGTGAGTATGGACAGTATAAGGCACGAGTTTTTGTACCGTTTCCGTTATAGGTTCCTTTGCCAGAAACATGTGTATAATGTCGAAGTGTAGTTTAACAAAAGGATTATCCAGAGTTTTCATCAGCCATATAGCCCTCTCTGTCCTATCCACCATAGCGTTTACGTGCGGTTCCACAGCGATGATCGCACCTTCATCAGACGCCACTTTCGCATAGTCATCCAGTGAGCGGGCGAGATCATCTTTTTTTGCATCCCAGTTTGCACTGCTCCCGCCAGAACCTGTGCTGATCACAGGGGTGCGTTTGATGCCAATATCTCTGGCAAGCTCTATAACCCGCTTCGTCAGATCAAGCCTTTTCTTGTGAGATTGCTCATCAACAGACAATGCAGAACCAAGAAAAAGAAATCCCGGTACTTCCAACCCAAGTTCATCCAGAACGTTTCCCATAAGCCGACGTTGTGATCGGTCAAAATTTTCCGGTATAATGTGTTTCGGGCTGATAGCTATTTCCACACCTTCACAGCCCATGCCTGCCATCATACGGAGTGAGTCCTCAATAGTCATCATAGGGGTAGCATAAGTTCCATAAGCTATCTTCATAATTAATTCCTCATAAACCGATAATATCGTTTATCTCATCCTGATACGTGGTGACTTTTTCGCTCATTATCTCGTCCATCGTCACAGAGCGTCCAAGTTTTGCAGATTCGAGCATAGCATAAGCCAACCCAACCGATCTCTCTGCCTGATACGAATTAACGCCGGGAGATCGCCCTTTCAGGATAGACTCTGCAAAATCATAATATTCAACAGCAAGGAGCTTGCCGTCTATTTCAGAAAAGGGAAAATCGTAATGCCATATTCTCTCACCGCCGAAAAGTTTAGCAGTCATATCTTCGAGATGGTAATCAGGTATCAGTTCAAGTATGCGCTCATTATTGATAGTGCCTTTATCATCCAGTATAGCAACGACAGGCTTACCTGACCGATCACCTGGGAGATTGAGCGAACCATTCGAGCCGTAGATAACCCTTTGCCATAGTCCCTGCCCATGTCCTGCGTGGTCCTCTATGTACTGCCCAACAGCATTATTCTTAAAAGTAAGCACTGCATAAGCGGCATCTTCAACATCCGCCTGTAAAGACGTTTTTCCCGCGCTGCGGATACGCTCATGCAGGCGTGTATGCGCATATACGCTTTCAACCTCGCCCATCAGGTATTCAGTAACGTAGGTATAATGGACACCAACGTCCAGCAGTGGACCTCCGCCGCGCTTATAATGTCTCCAGGGAGTCACAATAATCCCGGAACCGCCTCCGACGTTGTTCTGTAACATAAGTCTCGGCGTTCCTATGACTCCGGCTTCCAACAATTCTTTCCCTAATATGTTAATAGGGTCATAATGGAAATTTTCGGCAACGCTCAAGACGCATCCAGACCGTTCCGCAGTCTCTATTATAAGCCTGCAAGTTTTTACTGTCACCCCCAGTGGTTTTTCCACCATGACGTGCCAGCCATTTTGCATGGCTTTTATCGCCACAGTATGATGCTCCCATGGCACCACTGTCACGTCTATTGCATTAACGCCAACACCTTTGAGATCGTTTAGCTTCACAACAGGCGTAATTTTGCCACCGAGTGATTCCTCCGCACGCTTAGCCAGTGATTCAGCATTTTCACGAACAAGATCACACGCCGCAACAAGCTCAAAATTGCTTAATCCTGATTTTGCCAGTTCCAGAAAACCATTCAAGTGGCGATTGCCCATAACGCCGCAACCTACAATTGCCAGCCGGATTTTACTCAAAAGACAGCCTCCTTATACATCACTCATCACCTAATTTCTTTGTGTTCTTAGTGATCTTTGCGCCTTTGTGTTTTTAGGTTCTTTGGGAATTAACGGGGAAACTTGTATTTATAATGGATTCCCGTTTTCACGGGAATGACACAAACACAATCATTGTCATTCCAGCGAAAGCTGGAATCCATCCTATGCAAGATTCATTC
>Ga0315274_10008569_pt1 | contig 14818 bp, 10 predicted proteins | sample YL17G02_20_MG_FD_203700 | JGI IMG/M metagenome (GOLD analysis project Ga0315274, IMG submission 203700) | Sediment microbial communities from Yellowstone Lake, YNP, Wyoming, USA - YL17G02_20 | ecosystem: Environmental > Aquatic > Freshwater > Lake > Sediment | place: USA: Wyoming | collected... | reverse complement strand
AATTGCGGACAGTGCGGGACAGGCTCTGAAAAATGGTATTTATCAGGAGATTTGATAAAAACATGGAATCTGATTGCTAAAAATACAGGAATGGATGTTTTAAATACAGAATGGCTAGATTATAATTTGCTTCCTCCAGCTGGACTTTGTGATGCAGACATCTGTAAAAACATAGGCGATGATTGTGTTTATATACAATATGATCCAGATGTATCATCTGGTTTTCAAAAAGAAACAAATGACTGTGTTCCAAAATATGCTCCTGCTGACAGCGAATTGTGCACAGAATGCATGAATACAAAAGCAAGCTCACCATGGAACAAGTGCACACCTTTGGCATGCACATCAAGAGGTTATTGCGAATCAGGAGACATAGCATTTGACTTAGGAGCAGCTATAACCATATGCACAATGGAGACATTTGCTATGCAATATCTAAGTGATGTTGTTGACCTTGCATGGTCGGGAAAAGATGAAAAAGGCGGAATAAAAAAACTTCTTGACATAAAAACAGGAATATTAGGCGGAATATTCAATATGTTCAGTGCTTTATTGCCTCAGAAATTTATTGACAGAATAACTGGAATTAAAGGAAAAGTAGAGGTGGCACAAGAAAAAGTTGATCAAGTTGTTAAAGAGAATACAGGCGCAACAATAGCAGCACCTTCAGGAGAAACAGCAGCTGCTTCTGTAGCACAGCAAGATACTCAAAAACAAATCACAGAGGCTAATTCAAAAATAGAAGCCTATAAAGCGCAATTAGAGACTGTAAAAAATGATCCAATTAAGACTGCTGACATAAATAACAAGATTGCAGCAGAAGAAAAAACAATAAATTCATTGAAAACACCGCAAGCAGCTGTTCCGGCCGCACAACCAGGAACAGGAAAGACAACAGAAACTCAAAAAGTAAAATTAAGTGATATGAAAAGCACACTTCAAAGTAAAACAGGAGTAGAAATGGTTGAAGTAAAACTAACTGATACAAAAACACAGGGAAAATATGTGAATCCAGGAACTGCTATAAAAACTGCTGGAGGAGTAGAAAGTTTTGATCAAGATAAGACATATATTTACATCAAGGAAGAAAGTGGGCAAGTAAAAACTTATAGTGAATGGGAAAAATATTACGCAGATTCAGGCAAGACTGTTGAATCAAAAGGTAAACAAGTAAAAGATAATCTTGGCTTCCATATAAACAGAAAAACCACTATATTTTACTCACCTAAAGCATCAACTGGGAAACCAACAACACAAGCAATCTCTGGAATGGCAGAAGCAACAAATCTAGGCACAGCTCCAACATGGAAACCTGCACCGAAAACTGAACTAAAAGATTATAATGATTATGTACAGAAATATGCAGGAGAAAGTTATGTAAAATTAATAGAAGAGACTGAAAATACAAAAGTTGATTATACAACTATTATGAATGATTATTTCAGGACACAAAGCGAGAACAGCTTTTTCCTTACAGAAAGATTAAAGACAATTATTATTGGAAAGCTTTCAATATGGTTAGTAGCAGACATCTTTAAACTCAAGTTTTACGATGATCTTAGCCCTACAGGCTTATTAAAGAGATATTTTAAAAAATGGGTATGCAAAGCGCTTTATTCTATAGAAAAGGATGAACTGAGATGCATGAATAACAAGTTCACATTCCCTATACTTTTCTGCACAGTACAAAGTGCAATAGAGTCAGGAGAAACAGGAGTCATGAAGAGAAATGGCTGCACAGGAGTTTATGCCTGGGAAATGCCCGGACCTGCTAGTTTTGGAGAATTTAACATGTGCCACATCTGCAATGAAGACAGTGCAAAGATATGTGATGAAACAGCATGTTCTGCATTATCTCCAAGAGGCTCTGCAGGATGCAAATTTAATCAAGATACTGGAAAATGCTTGCCTAACCCTGATGCTTATTGTAATGTAGGAGAAGGAAAAGGAAAGATAAAAATTACAAGTGTAGATGACTTTACAAGCACATCAACAGATAACTGGGAAAAGACTAATGTTGATTTCATAGCAAGGGACATAAATGTAACAGTAAAAACAAACAAATTTGCAGAATGCAGATACTTCTCAGCAAAAGATGCAGACTGGGACAGTGAGATTGGAATAATGACTGCAGAAGATATTGAAAACAAGATACACTATGACATATTTGACATTTCTGATTATGAGAAGAAGAATTTCACTTTCTATGTAAGATGCAAGGATTATTGCGGAAATGTTAGCTTTACAAACATGACAAAAGTTGCAATAAGAAAGGCAGACAAGCCTGATGACATGGGCCCAATAATAACAAAGCAATATCCTACTCCAAAAATGTTATTAGAAGGATTCAAGACAGGAGAGAAGAATGAAATCAGTATTGAGATAAAGACTGATGAAAAGTCGCAATGCAAATACAAGCAATATCCTCTTGCAGGCTCTGCAAATGAAATAATAGGTTATTATGAACAGGTTACTAATACTGTAACACAAGGAATAGAGCAAGGCAAGACAGAAAATGATGTTGTTGCAAGCATTCCTCCTGTTTTCGCAAATTGGACTGATCCAAATATGACAATGATGAATGCAAGCGACAGTGTAGGACAAGCTCCTGCTACATATTCATTTAATCACAAGATTTTAGTTGCAGGCTTGGCAAACAACAAAACCTATGGCTATACTGTTTTATGCATGGATCAGACAAGTCATGCAAGCGATAGAGCTGCTTTCATAAACTTCAGAATTTCAGAATTGTTTAATGTAACAATAATTTCTCCAAAAGATGCTATTATTGAAAAAGAGCCATTAATAAAAGTTACAACAGATAGAGATGCTTTATGCAGATATGTGATAGATAAGACAAATGCCAGTTATGCAACAATGTCAGAATTTGAAACAACAGGACAGCAAGATCACAGAGTTAAGATAAGCCCTGCATTATCACCAAGCATGACTAATTATAAGCTGACTGTCAGATGTATGGACCAGATTAATGAAAACATTGCAAAAGAGACATCATTGTTTAAGTTAAATCCAGACACATTAAGTCCAAAGATAATAAGAGTATACAAGAGAACAGGAGATATCCAGGATACTTTATATATTGCTACAGATGAACCAACTTCATGCCAGTATGAAAGAAAGTTATTTACTTATGGCAAAGGAATAGACATGACAAACAATGAGCCGGCTTCTTTTGAGCATGAGGCAGCATGGGGCACAGAAACTTATTACATAATCTGCAAAGACAGAGAAAGCCCTGCTAATGTAGGAAACACATTAGTAGTTAATCCTTATGAAATAGAGATAATGTAGTTTCTTTAGTTATTATCTCTATTTGCTTTATTGATAATTAAGAAAAAAATTTATATTTCTTTATTGCAAAAAGCAAAGAAATATAAATAAAAAAGGTTAGTAATGTAATAAAAAGAGGATAATATCTTAAGCATAATCTCATGAGCACCAGCATAAACAAGACATTAACAAAATATGACAAAAAAGCCCAGATTATGGGCATGCCATATCAGTTTATTTTTTCTGTGTTTTTGATAGCAGTATTTGTTGTTGCTGCTATTATTGTCATAAAGCCATTAATAAGAAGCGGAGAGCAGACAAAAATATTAACTTTTTACCAGGAATTGCAGACAGAAATAGGCAAGGCATGGGTTACAGAAAGCATGACAAAGACATTGCCACTGGGACTACCAACAAGTGTAAAAGCAGTTTGTTTCTCAAAAAAGCTTGAAAACGTCATAACAGGAAAGTTAAATGCAGATGAGGGTGCAGCATATGAAAATTTGAAATTATACAAAAACAAGGATGCAAACCTTTATTTTTATCCTGATGAAAGTGTTTCTGTTTTTGGAATCTATCCCTACATGAAGATTGCATGCGGCCAGGGAAAAGTAGAATGCTTAAACCTTTCAAACATTCCAAACAATTTCTATTGTTTTAAGAATGATGGATCCTTAAAAATAACAATAGAAAAGAAAGATTATGAAAAAGATGTCAGAATAAAAATCTGAAAAAAGAGATGGAATATATGAAGTTAATAATGCAATAAAAGATATTTGAGGCAAACGTCAGTTTGCCATTAAATTAGACATTAACAATGATAACAAAAATGATGAACAAAAAAGCACAGATGCCTGAATTTAACTGGATTTTTGTGATTATAGTTGGCGCTGTCATATTATTTCTTGCTGTGATGTTTTCAGGAAAGCTGATAAAAACATCTACCTATCAGCAGTCTGCAGAACTTCTTCCAGCATTTGATGTTTTGCTTAATCCTTTTTCAAGTGTTGGCAATCTTGTCAAGACAATAAGACTGCAAAATGAAGTCATAGTAGAAATTAACTGCTCTCGAAATAATGAAAATCTACTTGGCTCTGAAAAGATAAGGACAAAAAGCAAAGGCGCTTTTGGAAAATGGTCTGAATTCACTGATTTTCCTTATGCTTTTTATGACAAATATGTATTTGCAGACCAACTTGAAGGCAAGACATTTTATGTCTTTTCAAAGCCATTTGAAATGCCTTTTAAAATAGATGAGATGATTTATATGACTTATGAGAACTATTGCTTTGTAAATGCTCCTGCAGACATAGAGCAGGAGCTTACTGCTATTGAATTAGAGACATTAAAGGTAGGAGAATGTTCAGAAAATGATAAAAGAGTGTGCTTTGGAGGCGCCACAGGCTGTGAGATTACTGTCATAGGAGATGATGCTAATTATAACACAGGACATGTTGAAAAAACAGAAAAAAATGTAGAAAAGAGACTTTACTTTGCATCCAAGTCATTAATGTATGGAGCAATATTTGCCTCATCTTCAAACTACAACTGCAATTTTGCAAGATTAATGGAAAGATTAAAGCAACTGACTTCTATTTACAAGAGAAAGGCTGACACTCTTACAATAAAAGGATGCAATATGATGGCAATATCTGGCTTGATAGAGAAACTTGGAAGTAAGGCAAATATTGTGAAAGGCCCGGGTGCTGACAAAAAAACGCTTTATGATGCAGCGCAAGAGCTTGAAAATTTAAATGTGGCAATAACCTGCCCTGTTTTTTAAAATGAAATACAGAAATAAACTGTTAAAGATTGTTGAGAAGAAGTTATCAAAAGATAATACTGGCCATAGCATGTGCCATCATCTGAGAACAGAGAAATATGCTCTAACTATTGCCAAAAATGACAAGAATATTGATAAAGATGTGCTGTCAGCAGCAGCCCTGATTCATGATGTTGGCAGAATTGATGAGTTCAGGGGAATTGACCATGTTGAAACAGGGGTAAAGTTTGCAAAAGAATGGCTGCCTAAAATAGGCTTTCCTAAAGAAAAAATACCAAAAGTTATTGAAGCAGTAGCTATGCATGAACAAAGACATCATCATATAAATAAAAAGCCAGTTAAATACAAGGAAACCCTTATTATCCAAGATGCAGATAGTCTTGATTTTGTTGGAGCTATAGGCATAGCAAGAGGATTTCAGTTTGCAGGTGCGCATAACATCCCCCTTTATGACCCTAAATACAAGGCTGAATCAAAACGCATGTATGAACCATTAGCAAAAACCCAAAGCGAGATTCATCTGATACAAAAAATGTTAATTAAAAATAACTTTAATACTAAAACAGCTGAAAAACTAGCCAAAAAAAGAAGGATATTTGTTAGAGGATTCATAAATCAATTTATCAATGAATGGGAGAGTAAAGCATAAAATGATAGCAAGAAAAGCGCAAATAAAAATACAGGAAACAGCATTTGTATTACTTGCTATAGTCCTGCTTTTCAGCATAGTTTTCTTGTTTTACTTTAAAATTCATTCTTTAGACATTGCAAAAAGAGCCACAGCTTCCAAGGAAGAAAGAGCATTAAGCATGCTTGATAAGATAGCTTCAATGCCTGAGATTTCATGCTCTTCATATATAGGAGAAAGAACAGAAAGCATATGCATAGATAAAGACAAGCTGATTGTTTTCAAAGATATGAGAAATTATAAACAAATGTGGACTGGCTTAAAAGAAGTAAGTATATCAGAGGTATATCCTATGATAGACAAGTATGTAATCTACTCTGCAGATAATACTGAAAAGCAGACATATAATAATTTTATAAGCCTTTGCGAGCAGCAGCAAACAGGCTATAGCTGCACAATAGGTATAATCTCAATAGCAATATGAAGGTAATGTAATGAAAACATTAGGACAAAGAAAAAACATGAAAGGTTAGTAATGTAATTGTAAGAAAATCCTTCATAAAACATTCAAAAGGAAGAGAAATTAAAAATACATTAACAATGATTAAAACTAGAAAGAATAAAAAAGCCCAGGAAGAGATATTTGGCTTTGTTATAATAATAGTCATGCTAGTGATAATAGGGCTTATTTTCCTTTTTTTCTACAAGCCCCAGAAACAAGACACAGAGTTAGAAAAGAACGCAAAGACAAAGATAAGTAATCTTCTTTATTCTATTGTTGCTTATGATTCTGAAGGAGTTTCTTTCCAGAAAATGGTTGAAGAATGTAATCTTGGAGAAGGATGCAATGTGCTTTCAGACACTCTTTCAGAGATGTTAGATAAAACATTGGAAAAAGGCTCTCTTACAGTTGGAAAGCAAATAAGAGGTTATTCTTTTGACATAACAGACACTATGAACATGACAGAAGGCAATCTGACTGGAAACATGATTGGCTCTTCTGTTCCAGTTTCTTCATCAGGAAACTTAATAGCCAGATTAAACTTTTATTACTAGAAGTTTAACAGATTGAAAGTTATTAATGTAATTCATCTGAAGTCATCTTTGTAACAGACATCTTGAAAATGAACATTACTAATGGGTTGTTAATGTATTGTTTTCTGAGGTCTTATCCAATATAGAAATAGATGATAATTAAAGAGGGGTTATTAATGCATTACTGCTGATGTCTTTCTTAAAAGAAGACAGATAAAAAGAGAATAGGGAGATTACATTAACATCTAAAAGGTTCTTATTAAAACGAACCTTTTACCTATATCTTTATCTTTATATTAAGAACATCTAGATTTAGAACAGGCCTTAATCTCTGCCTTTTTCCTTTGCCTTCTTTTATAAAACTTATCATGTCAAAATTTTTCAAAAGTTCTACATCTTTTCTGACTGATTTAAAATCACGCCTTAAAATTTTTGCAAGCTCATAAATTGAAGAAGGTTTTTTTCTTTGAATCACATACAAAATTCTTGCCTTTTCATTGCTTAACAATTGTCTTAATGCAGAGACATCCTTAAAATTTATGCCTGCTTTCTCTGCTCCTGTTATTCCAAACTTCCTGAAAAAAGTTGTGAAAGTTCCTTCTCCAACTTCCAAATCAATGTTTCTGACCCTTTCTCTTTTGCTTTCAGCCATTTTTCTCGCCTCTTTGTTAAATTTTACAAATATGGAAAACTATTTAAATCTTCCTATTTGCTATTTTTCAGTTATAGGATTTAATTACCCATATATAGAACACTGTATGGAGTATATTTCTTTCCCTTAAGAGAAAATCCTTGATTTTACCGTCGATAACTTTTATTTTGCTCTATTTAGAATATCTAAAAAATATAATTAAACCCCTTATTCAATTATAGGGGTGGAAAAGGGATATATGGCAAGAAAAAACCCCTATTTTTTGCAGGGTTTAAGAAATGCTGATTTTACATAACTAACTAGTAACAACAAAATACCAAAAGCCTTTTAAAGCCAATTTTACTATCTATATCGTGCTAGTGAGCCGTAGCTAGGCTCAACAAAACTGGCACAAAAAACTGGCCAGAAAACAGTATTCTTAAAATAGGGACAACAGAGAAATAACTATCCAAACTAACCCTATTAGCTTTGGAGAAACGGCCGCTCGAAAGAGCAATTAAAACAATGAATGAAAGGAGGTTAGTGATTAATAAATGAAACTGCGATTTAAAAAAATCGTATCAATCCTAGCGAGCGCAATATTATTGGGTTCAACTGTAGGATTTGCAACTGTAGCTGCTGATTTGGGTTCATACCCAGCACCATTTGTACAAAATGGAGCAGCTGCTGTAACTATTGTATATGGAGCAGATGCCAATGCCGTTGATATGGAGGCTGCTAGTTTATTCTCAAGCGATTTAGCTTCTGAATTAGCTAGTCAAACTGCTCAAGAGGCAGTAAGCACCACAACAATGGCTGGAGAGAGTGTAGACATTTCTCTTTCAAGCAGAGATATCTATTACAATGATTTCATAAATGTTGCAAGGACTTCTCTTTCTGAATCACATCTACCAACTATGTTGGCTAAAGGAAAAGCAATGGACAAACAAGGTGTCAGCTATCCTTATAGACAGCAATTAACAATTGGTACAAAGAATGTGACTTTTGGAAAGAGCGGAGAGACAATTGATCCTGTTTTGTATGTAGAAGTAGGAAGCGCTGCTACAGCTGCTCTGTACAATTACACTTTGACTTTTGATAAAGCCATTGAAGTAAACAGCTCAGATGTAGTAGGTTATACTACAATTATAATGCAAAACAAGCCTTACTTAATAGGTAGTGGTTCAACAGGTACTTCATTAGTACTTTATGAATCAGGAACTACTGTTAGAGTTGAGAAAGGTAAAGAGCAAAAAGTAACACTTGCGAATGTTGAGCACACTGTCGTTTTAGAAGGTACTGCTACCGGACCAAAAGCTTATTTAAAAGTTGATGGAGTTAGCAATACTGTAAGCGAAGGTGCAAGTGCAACATTTGCAGGAGATGTAGTTATTTATGCTAAGACTGTTTTCAACGCAGCAGTAGCTGGCGATACAAGCTGGGCAGACCTTGTTATAGGCGAAAAGAAAATGACTATAGCAAATGGTACTACTGTATCCTATTTAAAGGAAGGAACAACAACAAGTATGGACGGTACTTATGCAATCATCACATCACCAGGAGCTGGTGCAGATGTTAATAAGATATCAGCTATAACTGTTGCACAAGCAGACCCAACAGCAACACACGATTACTTACAAGAAGGAGATTCATTCTCTGACAGAGTATTCGGTGGAATAAAGATGGACTTCAGCGCAGTTACTCCTGCCTTAGATTCAGCAACAAGAGATAAAATTGTTGTTACCACAGACAACTGTGTTAAGGCAAGTGTAACATTCACTTCTGCTTTAGCAGGTAGTGGAGGCGGCAGATATGCCGGAAGCGGACCTGAAGCAACTGTTTGGTATGCAATGGATCAAGATCAAGATTGTGCTTCCAATGATGTTGTAGCTAATTTAGCCAACGATGTCAATAAAACAATACATGTCAACGAGAACGATACAATCGATATCGGTGATATGGTTGTTGTTAATGACGAAGACGAAGGTAGGATATTGCAACTTATGAGTGCAGGTTTAGGTACAAGCATAAATGATGTAACCAAATTCAAAGATGTCATCACAAATGAAGAATTTGAATTTGTAACCGGACAAAATAACTATACATCTACTGCTAAATCTATCGGATCTGGCAGATACTATGTAAATGTCGGAAATCCTGGTGGAGGAACAAGCGGTGAAGATGTAAATGTTATGTTGACTTACGGTGCTGGTTCATCATACAAGGTTGCTGGTAGTCAAATAACTTTATTCCCAAGAATAAAGTTAAAGGATGGGGAATGGTTAACATTCCTTAAAAGTACAACCTTGGCATTAGACAATGTTACTTATAGTATGCCTGGTATTGAATTACTATCTAGTTACAAGACTGGATTAAAGTTCGATAACAGTAGTGCGCCTGGAAGTTTAACTTTCGGAAACATGAACTATACTATAGATAGCACTTTAACGCTTAATGCGTTAAAGGCTGGTGCTGCAGGTATAGGTTGTAGCTTTAACACTACAACTGGACCAGCTATTCTTCTTATGGAAGAGAAGAGAGTTGCTTTAGGAGAAACAAATGGCCAAGCTGTTTGTATTCCTCTAACTGCCCGTAGTACTGGACCAACAAAGATTGCCATAGGCACACCTTTGTTTACAGACAACGGCGCTACTTTCGTAAATAAGCTAAGCCCTAATACAAACATTTATCAGAATTTGGACAGATATGGTACCTTTATCGAAATGGATAAAGCTACTGATACCGGATATAAGGTAACTGTTGCATATCCTGATGAGCAAATGTATGTGAATCTGTTTATAGCAGAAATTGGTGCTAAGGCTTCAACAACTGAAACAACTTCATCAGGAGTTGTCAAGTTGGGTGATGTTGTAATAACAGACACTGAAGCAGAAGCTCAAAAACCTACCACAAACTTAATTGTTGTTGGAGGCTCTGCAATAAATAAAGTAACAGCTAAGCTTCTTAGCTTGACTTATCCTACTTACGGTAGTGATAAGAAATGGCAAGATGCTACTGGAGTTACAGGCGAAGGACAAGCTATAATTAAACTTATGGCAAACCCTTACTTGACAACACAAAAGGCTATGCTTGTTGCAGGCTGGAGCGCTGCAGATACTTTGGCTGCTGCCAAAGAGGTAGTAGACAAACATTCTGGATTGAGCGGTCTTGATGAGAAGAAGATAGGAACCACTGTGTCCGTACAATAAACCGTTTTAGTTTTTTTCTTTTTTTTCTTTTTTTTCTTTTTTAATCCCAAGCCGATAGGCTCGTTCTATTAATTAATAATAGGCTGATTAAGGGTAATGCTCTTTTGAAGATGTTCTTATTTAATGACCTCAGAAAACAATACATTAACAACCCATTAGTAATGTTCATTCTTATCTGATGATCTCATAGAAAGAATTATCCAAATTACATTAATGACATTCCTTTAAAAAAATTTTTAAAGGCATAAATGCACTGATTTATTGTAAAATAAGTAAAAGATGGCAAAAACAGTCAAAAAACAAGTAATTAAACCTGTTAAGACAAAAAAAGAGCAAAGAATAGAAAGGCAGGCATTGATTTTGATATTTGTATTTATAGCTATAATAGCAGCTTTTCTTACAGCATACTATCTTCCAAAATCACTGAAAAAGCCATACTTTGAATTTCACGGCTTTAAGGTTTATGCTGTACAGCTTGCAGGAAGCAACATGATTTTTTACAATATTCCTGATGTAATCTTTACAGTGCAAGGTCTTGAATACAAGAATAATGTTGTTATAAGAAATGATCCAAGAGAAATTGAAAAATCAAACATGAGCATAAATGTTAATGATATCTTTTTCAAGACAATGCCCTTACAATTATGGATGTCATGGAACTCAGAAGAAATGGCAAAAATATATGAAGCAGAAATAGAGATCAAAAAGTTCGCTAATAATCTTAATATTCCTGTAGGTATAATACCTTTAAATCTTACTTGGAGTTGTGAGAACTCATCTACTGAAAAAAGAACAATTTTCCTTAAAACAACAAATACTACAAAAATATATGAGAATGAAAGTTATCCTTACTGCATAACAATAGAGGCAGATTCTTATGACAATCTTATAAAAGCTTGCGACAGCTTTGTAATAGAATGGCTTTTGAGGATAAGCAAATAAACAAAAATGATTTCCAAATTTGAGACAGCAGATGAAAGACAGAAAAGAACAGACAGGACAAAAATGATATTCTCTATAATAATGGTTTCTATACTCTTGATGTCTGTTGCCAGTTTTGCGCTGTTTTACAATCAATCAACAGGAGGAAGCTCTTCAACTACTAATTATAACAACTATAAATTTGTCTATACTGAAGAAGGATGGAAAACCTCAATTAAGACTGGCCAAGGACAATACTATATTGCAACCAAATATCTTCCAGAAGATGTTGAGAGCATAAACTATCTTGGAAGCCCTATAGTTAAAAGTGACTTTCAGAGTATTGTTTATTTTGTTGCAAAAACTGACATAGAAAGGGCTGCTGCAAATGAAATTGATAAAAACCTTTTTGCCCAGAAAAAAGAGATAGCATGCCTGCCTGAAGAGGCTAATGAAAGCGCATGCTATAATATGACAATAAAAAGCTGTGAGAACGCAAATTATCTGCAAAAAATAATAGTTTTTGATGAGACTGAAAATGAGAATGAAACTTCAATAATATATAGCAATAATTGCTTAAGGATAAAAGGGAATCAGTATAATCTGATAAAAGCTGCAGACAAGACAGTATTTATAATATTTGACATCATAAAAACCCAATAAGGGGTTTTTAGGCTGCCAAAAATCTATAGGATTTTTAAGCATTATCAAGCAGCAATAATTAATTAGTAATATAATATCCTTATTCTCTTTTAAGGAGATTATAGAAAGAAGAATTGCCCAAATTACATTATCAACCTGTTAGTAATGTTCATTCTTGATTTTCTTATTTAAAGACCTCAGAAAACAATACCTTAACAACATTGTTATTGTTTATTAAAATAATATCTTATTTCCTTTTTGCTATATTCTCTTAATATTTTTAGATCAGAAATCAGGGGTATTTCTTTAATATTATAGATTTTTATGCTGAACAGCCATATGACTATTACTATTACAGTGCTTAAAATATGCCAGAAAATAAAATGAGCAGAATCAAATAATTCAGAAGATGAAACTACCATAATTGCAAGAATAAATATCCTTAAGAGGTTTACAGCCAAAAATGAAAAAGCTCCAAAAAGAAAAATCTTAATCCTTTTTTTCCATAATATTCCTCGTGTTGTAAGATTTAATGCCAAAAGAAGAAAGTATGCTGACGTAGCAACACACGCTTCTGCAATTGAGATTGAGTGCCATATAGCATTGTTGCTGATTACAATTAAGGCATCTGCAAGATTTCCAGTGGCATTGTAAAAAAGCTTTATTATAAAAAGAGCTGGATAAAATGTCAATGGAGTTAGGATATTGCTAAGAATAGCCATTGAGTTTATAGAGATTAATAAAACAAAGGTATATCTTAGGATTAATGTGATAAAATAGTTTTTGTGTTCTCTAGTAATGTTTCTTTTCAGTTTATCCCTCTTTTTTTTGGATCTAGCCATCTACACTTAATATAATAGAATATTATAAATTTACTGCTTTTTTTGCTGCTGGGGCTGAATATATTGCTTGAATGATGCCCCTGGTTTTATAAGAAAATATGCTATAAATGACAATATTGCTAAAATTAAAATTCCATCAATAACAATCCACAGCCAGCTTGATGTTAGTTTACTCTTGTCAAAACTCAAGCCCTTAAATAAGTTTGATACTGCAATAGGACTAGAAGTTTCTTCTTTTCCTATGTTCATTGTAACAGGGATAGTCTCTGTTTTTCCTGCATAGCTCACTTTTACATCAATAGAATGAGCGCCTTCAGAAGCATCTTTTTTTGGAGTTAATGCTATATTTATTTCTTTAGTTTCATTTGCATTAAGGCTAAATGAAGAAGGGTCAATACTGTCTACAGTTGCCCATGTGCATAGAACTTCTATAGAATAATTTGTGTTCACATTTCCTGTGTTTTTGATTGCAATCTCTGAAGATGATTTTTTTCCTGCATAAACTGTAGGCTGCACATTCAAGGAAAAACTTTTAACTTCTTTGTAACACTCGCCTTCAACATTTATAGAATAATCCTGTATCTTGTTTTTGTCATAATTTCCAGAAGCATCATCATAATCATATGAAGTTTTCAGGTGAATAGCGTGGCTTCCTTTATTTGCATCCTGCGGGACAGTGAATGTAAAAGAGAATAATGAGGATTTTTCTCCTTCATCTATTTCATTAAAAACCTTTGATGCAGTATTTCCAAAGTCATCGCTATAATCAATTTTTATTTTTGCTTCATCATTTGAGCCTATGTTTACAGCACGGCCTTTTATGCTGAATTCTTTGCTGCATTCTATTTTTTCAGGCTCTGTTATAATTTCATTTAAAATTACAGAGTATAATTCCTTAGTTATTCTTATTTTTATCTCCTTTTGCTCACAGCTATTGCTATTCTCATCATCATAGACTTTGATATATAAATAATGATAGCCATCTTTCAGAGATGCAGGCAGGTTCATGACAAGTTTAGTTTCTGCTGTACTATAAGCACTTATTTTCACTTTTTCCTCTACTTGAGTGTCTTCTACTGTATAGCCGCCATAAACCAAAACAGCTTCTGCCATGACATATTTTCTTTCTGCATAGTTGTTTCTTATTCTTAATCCTATATTTAAAGATGTCAGGGGCTTGAATTCATTATCTTTTAAACTATTTTCATTAGTCACACTTTCAAGATCTATGCTGTTGTTGCCAATAACAGAGCAATAGGCATAATTTACTGCAAAACCCTTGTCAGACAAAACTCTTATTTCAGTATTATTTATTCCAGAAGCAGCAACCTCTAGAGTTTGCGAGCCTATTTTTGCCCCAGATGAGCTTAAATTCACACTTATTGGCCTGCTTTCCTGAACATTTAATAATGTGGAGTTTTTATATGAAAAAAAATCTGATGAAGTAACATTGAAATTAACTAGAAGAGGAACATTTCCGTCATTTGTGATATTAAATCCTATTTCCTGTATTCTATCTTGATAAGTGTCAACAGGCTCTTTTGTCCATGTAATAAACAAGCTTGGAGTGTTGTTTACTGCCATATTCAACTGCATGTTGTCATTCACATTATTTGTATTTAAAATGCCATTTACATTTACAGCAGCATTATAATTTGCAGGAACAGTGTATTTTGGCACAATAATATTGAAATTAACAGTATTATTTGTATTATTCCCAAGAACAGCAGGACAACTAATGAAAGTTATCCAAGAAGCCATGCTTCCTGATGCAGAGCAAGTTACATTTGTTATATTTAATGTCAAATCAGTATTTTGCAGAATAAAAGAGGCTGT
>Ga0315274_10008568_pt1 | contig 14818 bp, 16 predicted proteins | sample YL17G02_20_MG_FD_203700 | JGI IMG/M metagenome (GOLD analysis project Ga0315274, IMG submission 203700) | Sediment microbial communities from Yellowstone Lake, YNP, Wyoming, USA - YL17G02_20 | ecosystem: Environmental > Aquatic > Freshwater > Lake > Sediment | place: USA: Wyoming | collected... | reverse complement strand
GCGGGAAGGAAGAGTGGATAGTTTTGTGGCCGGTGCCAGTCACACCACTCCGGATGTTGCCAGGGCTGCGATATATTGTTTGGGCGTGAGCGACCGGATAAATATCGCCTTCAGCGCTTTTATTATGGTTGTCCCTAATGCGCATTATGGCCAAGAGGGCACTTTTATTTTTGCCGACTGCGGTATTGTTCCCGACCCTAATCCCAGACAACTTGCCTGTATTTCATTGGGAGCGGCAGAATTAGCCAGCGGCGTTTTGGGTTTTATTCCCCGGGTTGCGCTTTTGAGCTATTCCACAAAAAGTTCAGCCAGCGGTAAATCTATTGAAAAGATTGTCGAGGCATTAAAATTACTCAAAGAAATGGCGCCGGATTTATTGGTAGATGGCGAACTGCAAGTGGATGCGGCGATAGTTCCCGAGGTAGCTAAAATAAAATATCCCGATAGCCTCTTGGGGGGTGAGGCAAATATTTTAATCTTTCCTAATTTGGATGCCGGTAATATCAGTTATAAATTGGTGCAACGGCTGGCCAACGCCAGGGCAATTGGGCCTTTGCTTTTAGGTTTAAATAAGCCTTGCAGTGATTTATCGCGCGGCTGCTCGGTGGAAGACATTGTTGATTGCGTGGCAGTAACTGCAATTAGGGCAGGAAAATAATTGTGTAATGTGTAATATGAAAACCCTTGTAATTAATAGCGGGAGTTCATCCATAAAATATAAGCTTTTTGCCATGCCCAATGAACGCGTAGTATCTTACGGCGCGATTGAGAATATCGGTGAAAAAGGCTCAAAGATACACGACCATTTGACGGGCTTGAAAATAATTTTAAAACGGATTAATCAGGTTGATTTGATCGGTCATCGCGTAGTGCATGGTGCAGAAGAATTTAAAAAGCCGGTTTTAATTGATCATGCGGTGATCAGAAAGATAAGACAATGTTGTAGCATCGCGCCTTTGCACAACCCGGCAAATTTAGCCGGAATCCTGGCCTGTAAAAGATTGTTGCCGGGTATAAAGCAAGTTGCGGTATTTGATACCGCCTTTCATCAGACACTACCGGATTATGCCTATATTTACGGACTCCCTTACAAATATTATAAAAAGTTCGGAATAAGAAAATACGGTTTTCACGGTACCAGCCATCATTACGTTGCCCTTGAGGCTGCGCGATTATTAAGAAAGGCATTTAATAATTTGAAGATCATCACCTGTCACCTCGGTAATGGTTGTAGTATTACCGCTGTAGACAGAGGAAAATCCGTAGATACCAGTATGGGATTTACTCCTTTAGAAGGTCTGGTGATGGGAACGCGCTGCGGAGATATCGATCCGGCATTAGTCACTTATCTGATGCACCGAACAAACCTTCATCTTCACCAAATGGATAATCTCTTAAATAAAGAAAGCGGCTTAAAAGGAATTTCCGGAATAAGTAACGATATGCGCCTTCTGAAAAGTATGGCAAGAAAGGGCAACAGACGCGCAAAATTAGCCATAGAAGTTTTTATATATCGCATAAAGAAATATATCGGTGCTTATTCGGCAATTATGGGTGGTTGCGACGCCTTGGTTTTTACTGCCGGAATCGGAGAAAATCAGAAAGGGTTGATAAAAGAAGTTTATAAAGATATATTTGGCCATTTTAAGAATAAACCAAAAATTTTAATTATCCCGACTAACGAAGAACTGATGATCGCCCGCCAGACCTATCGCTTAATTTGCGGAGGACAAAATGGGTAAATTCAAAATTTGTTTTTTGTTTTGGGTTTTGATATGTGGACTTTTGATTCTCAAACTAATAGCCCAAGAGGGGGTGAGCCAGATGAAGAAGGTAGTGATGGTGATTGCCGAAGATAACTTTCGGGATGAGGAGCTGATACAACCCAAAGAAATTTTAGAGAAAAACGGAATCGAAGTAAAGGTTGCTTCTTTAAGTCTTAATCTCGCAAGAGGAGTGCTCGGCGCACAAGTAAAACCCGATATTTTACTTAGTGATGTAAATTACCAGGATTTTGCAGCGGTGATATTTGTGGGCGGTGCGGGTTCCAGTCAATACTGGAACGATCCGGTGGCGCATAAATTAGCGCAGGATGCATTCCATGCCAATAAGATAGTAGCAGCAATTTGTATTGCTCCGGTTACTTTAGTCAATGCGGGAATCCTTAAGGGAAAACGCGCCACTGTCTGGTCTTCTGAAGCAGGACAGCTAAAAGCCGGCGGAGTAAATTATACTGGTAGAGCCGTGGAAAAAGACGGAAATATTATCACCGCCAACGGTCCTACGGCAGCTAAGGCATTTGGCGAAGAATTAGTCAAGGCCTTAAAATAAAAAGGGAGTGGTTAGATGTTAAGAACAATGTTAAAATCCAAAATTTATCATGCGCGAGTTACCGCAGCCAATCTTTATTACGCCGGCAGTATCACTATTGATGCCAAATTGATGGAGAAAGCAGATATACTGCCTCAAGAAAAAGTGGAAGTGCTTAATCTCAATAACGGACAGCGCCTGGAGACATATGCTATTAAAGGTAAGCAAGGTTCTGGAGTAATCTGTCTTAATGGGCCAGCTGCCCGCGGAGCCTGCGTAGGCGATGAGGTAATCATTCTTTCTTACGCCATGGTAGAGGAAAAAAACGCAAAAACTATCAAACCAAAGGTAATTACTGTTGATGGACGAAACCGCATTAAGAATTAGAATATTTGGCGACCTGGTTTTAAGAAAAAAGACTAAGCCGGTTAAACAGATTAATCAGGGCCACCGCGATATCTTAAGCAAAATGGCGCAACTTATGTATGCCGGCTCAGGTATAGGTTTAGCGGCAACCCAAGTAGGCATTGATCAATCAATGATTGTAGCGGATATCGGCTCAGGTCTTTATAAATTGGTCAACCCCAGGATTATACAAAGAAAAGGCCGCCAAGCGCAAGAAGAAGGGTGTCTTAGCATTCCCGGCGTATGTATCAAAGTAAGACGCTCAAGGAAAGTTTTGGTTGAGGCGCAGGATGAATTTGGCAAGCCCATTACCATAGAGGCCGAAGATTTATTGGCCTGTGTTTTACAGCACGAGATAGACCACCTGAAAGGCAAACTCATTGTGGATTACGCTCCGTTTTTACTGAAGCTTAAGATAAAAAGAAAATTAGAGGAATTAAAAAAGAGGTCTCAAGATGAAGGACTGCCCCAATCAGAAACAAAATCTTGCCCACTGCAACTGTAGTTATAATTCCTGCTTGAAAAAAGGTATCTGTTGCGAATGTATCTTGTATCATCGTAAAAGCGATCAGCTTCCTGCTTGTTTCTTCCCGCCTCATATAGAAAAAACTTATGACCGCTCCAGAGAAAACTTCATCAGGACATCTAAATGATTAATCGACTTCCGCCCTGGTTTAGACAAAGCCTTCCTTCGGATATGGCTTTATCCCGGATGCGCCATCTTTTAAAATTTAAGGTAAACACTATTTGTAAAGAAGGAAAATGCCCTAATTTCGGTGAATGTTTTAGTAATTCCAGATTAACCTTCATGATTTTAGGAGATACCTGTACCAGAGATTGTCAATTTTGCGCCGTGCAGAAATCAAATGACAAGCCGTTAGATATCGATTTTGACGAACCTTCCCGTATTGCAGAAACAGTTCAAAAGCTGGGACTTAAATATACGGTAATTACTTCGGTTACCAGAGACGATATAGAAGACGGAGGGGCAGGTATTTTCGCTAGGACAATAGAATTAATCCGGGCATTGAATAGAGATATTAAAGTAGAAGTATTAATTCCTGATTTTAAAGGCCAAGTTTCCAGTCTAAAATGCGTATTAGATTCCCGTCCCGATGTAGTAGCACACAATTTAGAAACCGTAAAAAGCTTGTATAAAAAGATCAGGCCGCAGGCAGATTACGCGCTTTCCTTGAGGGTCTTACGCCGGATAAAAGAAATCCGGCCTTATTCCATCACCAAGTCTTCTTTAATGTTAGGATTGGGCGAGACAGAAGAAGAGGTAGAAGAAGCAATACAGGATTTAAGGAATGCGCATTGCGATATCTTAACTTTAGGCCAATATCTTGCTCCTTCGTCAAGCCATTATGTAGTCCGGGAATTCATTACTCCGGAGAAATTTATTCAGTATAAAGAATTAGCCGTTAATCTGGGATTCAAGAAGGTTTTATCAGGACCCTTAGTAAGAAGTTCTTACCAAGCTGAAGAACTCTATAACAGCATAAAGGCAGAACAGTAGAGTAAAACTTTTAGTTCAGAGTTCATAGTTGATAGTTCAGAGTTTTACTATGAACCATGAACCCTAAAACCATGAACTAAACCATATGTACGACTTAATTATCATCGGCGCAGGACCAGCGGGTTTGACTGCCGCGCTTTATGCGGGAAGATTTAGACTCAATACGCTGATTTTAGAAAAAATGAATGTCGGTGGCCAGATTATCTTATCTAGTACTATTGAAAACTTTCCGGGTTTTCCGGGCGGAATAGCTACGCAGGAATTAATTGATAAGATGCAAAAACAGACACAGGATTTAGGAATAAGTATTGAACCAAAAGAGGCGCTAAAAATAAATGTGCATACAAAATCAGAAAAACCAATTTATGAGGTTATTACGCAAGATAAATCCTATCAGACAAAGTCTGTCATTATTGCCGTCGGTGCCCAGCCAAAACCGCTGGGAATAAAAGGAGAGGATAGATTAATCGGCAGAGGAGTTTCTTATTGCGCTACCTGTGACGGTCCGCTTTTTAAAGATAAAGAGGTAGCAGTAATCGGCGGCGGAGACCGGGCAATAGAAGAGGCGATTTTCTTAAGCAGTTATGCCAGGAGAGTTACGGTGATTCATCGCAGAAATGCTTTGCGCGCATCTAAAATTTTAGAAGAAAAACTGCGCAGTAATCCCAAAGTAAATTTTATCTTAGAGGCAGTGGTAGAAGAAATTATCGGCAAAGATAAAGTAGGGGCCTTAAAGATCAAGAAAATAGCGAATAATTCTATAGATACCTTAACTTGCCAGGGGGTATTTATCTTTGTAGGTATAAAACCCAATACTGCTTTCCTAAAAGATATGTTGCAGCTAGATGAATCCGGGTTTATAATTACAGACCAAGATTTAAGGACTTCGCTTCCTGGTATTTTTGCCTGCGGAGATTGCGGTAAAAAAAGCTTATACCAAGTAGTTACTGCCTGTGCTGAGGGCGCAACTTGCGCAGCCGCAGCCCACAAATATTTATTATGAAAAAATACCCCACACAGAACAAGAAATTAATTGCCTGGGTAAATAAGATTGCCGGGATGTGTCAACCGGATAATATCGTCTGGATTGACGGTTCCTTAGAACAGAAGGAGAGCCTAGAAAGAGAAGCCATTGCCACCGGCGAAATCATTCTTTTAAATCAGGAAAAGCTTCCGGGTTGTTTCTTGCATCGCACGGCACCCGATGATGTCGCACGCACCGAACATCTCACCTATATCTCTACCAAAAAGAAACGCGATGCCGGCCCTAACAATAATTGGATGCCTGCGCGCACTGCATACAAGAGGGCCAAAGAGATCTTTAAAGGCGCAATGAAGAAAAGAACCATGTATGTAATTCCCTTTTCCATGGGTCCGGTAGGTTCCCCTTTTAGTAAGATCGGCGTAGAATTAACCGATTCTATCTATGTGGTTTTAAATATGTTGATTATGACCAAGGTAGGAGAAGCAGTTTTAAGACAGCTGGAAAAAGATGATGACTTTATTACCCCGCCCCTGCGCGCAGGAGTGGGATTTACTAAATGCCTGCATTCCAAGGCAGAATTGGATATAAATAAGAGGTTGATTTTACATTTTCCCGAAGATAACACCATCTGGAGCGTTGGTTCAGGATACGGCGGAAATGTGCTTTTGGGAAAAAAGTGTCTGGCGTTGCGCCTGGCCAGCTACATGGGCAGCAAAGAAGGCTGGTTTGCTGAACACATGCTGATTATGGGGATTGAAGAACCGAACGGCCATGTTGAATATATTGCTGCCGCTTTTCCCAGTGCTTGCGGTAAAACCAACCTGGCGATGTTAATTCCTCCTGAGGGTTTAAAAAGAAAGGGTTACCGCATCTGGACAGTAGGGGATGATATTGCCTGGATGCGTATTGATTCTGACGGCGCACTATGGGCGATCAATCCAGAAACAGGTTTCTTTGGAGTGGCGCCGGGGACAAGTTCTAAAAGTAACCCTAATATGATGGAAACCATAAAGAAAAATACTATATATACCAACGTTGTATTAAAGCCGGATAGCACAGTCTGGTGGGAAGGTATGGATAGAGAACCGCCATCCCACGGTATTGATTGGCAGGGGCGTCCCTGGAAGCCGGGCATGGTGGATAGTCACGGTAAACCTGTTTTAGGCGCCCACCCAAATAGCCGCTTTACTACTCCTATTGCCCAGTGTCCCTCGGCATCTTATAGATTGGAACACCATCACGGCGTGCCTATTTCTGCGATTCTGTTTGGTGGCCGCAGACAACATTTAACTCCTTTAGTCTATGAATCCTTCAATTGGCAGCACGGCGTATTTGTGGGCGCTACCGCGGCTTCCGAGCGCACCGCTGCACAATTTGGCAAGTTGGGAGAAGTAAGACGCGACCCCATGGCCATGCTACCTTTTTGTGGCTACAATATGGCGGATTATTTCCAACACTGGTTGGTGATGGGTAAGCGCTTAGTTAAATTTCCTAAGATTTTTCATGCGAATTGGTTTAGAACCGATGAAAAAGGAAATTTTTTATGGCCGGGTTACGGAGAAAATCTGCGTATTTTAGAGTGGATATTAGACCGTTGTAACAACAAAGTAGAAGCCATAAAGACTCCCATAGGTTACATTCCCAGGCCCCAAGATTTAGATATGACGGGCTTACCTTTACCCGCGGGCACATTAGAGAAACTTCTGGAAATCGATAAAAAAGAGTGGCTGCAAGAATTAAAAGGAATAAAGAAATTTTTCCAGCAATTTAAAAAGGCTTTACCCCAGGAACTCTGGCAGGAATACGAGGATTTAACCGAGAGATTAAAAGAAGAATCTTAAATGATACAGGATGTTTTGTTAACTACTGATTTTAAGGATTTAAAACTCTTCAGGCGCGGAAAAGTCAGGGATGTTTACGATTTAGGGGATAAGTTACTGATTATTTCCACGGACAGGATTTCTTGTTTTGATGTAGTTTTGCCCTGCGGCATACCCTATAAAGGCCGAGTCCTTACTGAACTTTCCTTATTCTGGTTTGAGCTCATCAAAGATATTATTCCGCATCATCTTATTACTGCGGATATAAATGAATATCTGCCGGCACTAAAAAAATATAAAGAGTCACTTTTAGGCCGTTCGATGTTAGTGAAGAAGGCCAAACCGCTTCCAATAGAATGCGTAGTGCGGGGTTATCTTTCCGGTTCTGCCTGGCAGGAATATCAACAGGCCCAATCTATCTGCGGAATAAATTTACCCGTTGGCCTCTTAGAGTCAGATAAATTGCCTGAAGTGATATTTACGCCGGCGACCAAGGAAGACGTAGGGCATGATCTGAACGTAGAGCAGAAATATATAGAGAAGGTAGCGGGAAAAGAGATCGCCAATAAATTAAGAAAAATCAGCATAGATATTTATAAGAAAGCAAGTGAATTTGCGCTGGCGCGCGGAATTATCATTGCCGACACCAAATTTGAGTTCGGTTTATCTAATAATGAAATCATCATTATTGACGAAGTGCTCACTCCGGATTCCTCGCGCTTCTGGCCCAAAGATGGATATCGGCCGGGAAAATCCCAGCCCAGTTTTGACAAGCAGTTTGTCAGGGATTATCTGATCAGTTTAAATTGGGACAAAAACCCGCCTGCGCCGCAACTGCCAGAAGAAATTATCCAAAAAACCAGCGAAAAATATTTGGAGGCGTATAGAAAGCTAACCGGAAAAGAACCACTAAAAGCTATATAAATGGCAATTTTTAAAAGAGCGTTTTCTATTTTTTTAAGAATCAGCATAAGTATCATCTTGCTGATTTTTTTATTTAAGCAGGTAGATAATAAAACCCTCCTGGTAACCATAAAGAAAGCCGATATAAGTCTTTTATGTTTGGCTTTTTTATTTCTTTTCTTAAGTAATACTCTTTGCCTTTTCCGTTGGCGGATGTTACTGAAAGCAGCAGAAATCCACCTTTCTTTAAAGAGAATCATCATCTCCTTTGCCGGAGGCGTCTTTTTTAATTTGTTTTTACCTTCGACTATCGGCGGCGATCTGGTGCGCAGCATAGACTTGTCAATACACACCGGAAAACCGCAGGAAGTAGTCGCCACCGTTCTCCTGGACCGCTTAAGCGGATATATCGGCCTGGTTCTGGTGGCCTTGATTGCGCTTTTATGCGGTGCCGGGCTTATCCAGGATAAAATTGTTTTTATTGCCATAGGTATTATTACTGCAGTATTAATTACAATTCTTTTAGTATTCTTCAATTCGTTCATCTATTCTAAAATAAACAAACTTCTACATTCGCCTACCGCCGGAAAGCTTAAGAGTTCTTTAAAGAATCTGCATCGAGAAATTCATCTTTTCAGGCAGCATAAAAATATAGTCATAAAGAGCCTGTTACTTTCTCTTATTATTCAGATCCTGGGTCCTTTAACTGCGTATCTGACGGCCTTATCTTTGGGTTTAAAGATAAACCTAATTTACTTTTTAATTTTTATTCCTATTATTGGCGCTGTGACATTGTTACCGATTTCTTTAGGCGGTTTAGGTTTAAGGGATGCCATGACCATATTCTTTTTTGCTAAGATAGGCGTGGGAAGAGATTTAGCTTTTGCCATATCGCTTTTGTCTTTTTTATTTATCTTAATCTACGGCAGTATCGGAGGACTTATTTATGTCCTTACAGTACATCATCGACGGATACAATATCATCCATAACATTAATTTTGCGCAAGGCCACAAAAAAATGAAAGATTCTAAGGCCGCGCTTTTAGAATTTATTAAGACCAAAAGACTGACCGGCAGCACCAGAAATAAAATCACGGTGGTTTTTGACGGTTATGCTGATGAAAAAGATTTGAAAAATGTTTATCCTGAGGTTGAAATTATCTTTTCTTGCCATGAGACCGCAGACCAAAGAATAAAAAGAATGCTTGAAAAATCCGCAAATTATAAAAATACCGTAGTGGTCTCTGATGATAAAGAGATAAAATTCTTTGCCAAAGCCGCCGGCGCGCGTTGGATGAACATAGCAGAGTTTACCCAACGAAAACAAAATCCGTCTTATTTAGCAAGAGATACCTTAAAACCGGAACTTACTTATCATCAGATGCAGCAAATCAATAAAGAACTTAAGAAGATATGGTTGGGGTAGTAAAGAAAAGCAGGGCTGGGGATTATTTCTTGAAGTTCTTGGGCACGGCGGGTGCGCGCTTTGTGATGATCAAACAACTGCGTGCTTCCGGAGGCATATGGGTTTCATCTGGAGGCAGGAATATTTTAATAGATCCCGGTCCCGGAAGTATTGTGCGTTGCTCAACCAGTAAACCTAAGATTGACCCCTCAACTTTAGATGCCATCATTCTTACCCATCGGCATCTGGACCATTGTGGAGATATTAATGTGATGATTGAAGCCATGACCGAAGGAGGCTTTAAAAAAAGAGGAGTAGTTTTTTGCCCGCAAGACGCAGTGGAAGAGGACCCCATTATTTTAAAACACGTGGTTAATTTCCCTGTAAAAACAGAAATACTACAAGCCAATAAAACTTATCGTGTAGATAACTTTGAATTTGGAACTTCTATGAAACACATCCATCCCGTTGAAACCTACGGATTAAAATTCAAAATTAAAGATAAAAGCGTTTCGCTGCTTACGGATACTAAATATTTTAGGGAACTCGCCGATTTTTATCAAACGGATATACTTATTATTTGCGTAGTCTTTTTCCAACCGCATCCAGCAATAGACCACCTGTGTCTGGCTGATGCCGAATCTTTAATTAAGGATATAAAGCCTAAAAAGGCTATCCTTACCCATTTTGGGATGACCATGTTAAAAGCCAAACCTCACCTTCAGGCCGAAGCTTTATCACAACGTTTGGGGATAGAAGTGCAGGCTGCCTATGATGGCATGACGCTGGAATTCTAGTCAAATTATAAGCAGTAATTTATTTCTTCTTGACATAACTCATTAATTATGATAATGTAAGAAAAATAGCACTAAATATAAAGGAGGTGGAAGATGGGTAGTTGGCAGGCGATTTTATTAGAACCAGCCAAAACATTTCTTGGTCAAGTAGGTCAGTTCATCGGGGGAATTTTTTCTGTGCTGATCTTACTCTTTATTGGATGGTTGCTCGCTCAGGCGATCAAGGCACTGGTTACTAAGGGATTAACTAAGATAAGGATTCTGGATTGGGTATCAGAAAAAATTCAGATGAAAGACATACTTGAAAAAGGCGGTATAACCTACTCGCTTTCTGAGCTGATTGGCGTGATTTGTTACTGGGTTACCCTTTTAATTACCTTTATGGTAGCCATTAACGCTCTGGGCTTGACCGTAGCTGCAGATCTTTTAAATAAGGTAGTGCTTTTTGTTCCCAATGTCATCGTTGCTATATTTGTCCTGGTATTGGGTTTTTTTGTGGCTACCTTATTGAAAAATATCGTCCTTACCGCAGCTACCAATGCCGGGCTCTCTCAGGTAAAGTTATTAAGCAAACTTGTGGAATACATCGTAATGATTTTTGTTATCGTGATTGCTATGGAGCAGCTTAATATTGGCGTGCACGTAACAGAACTTACCTTAAGCATAATCTTGGGTGCTATAGGGTTAGGCCTGGCTTTAGCTTTTGGTTTAGGTTGCAAAGATCTTGCCGCAAAATACGTTGGGGAACTCATCGAGAAAATAAAATCCAAGAAGTAAGCATTGCAAACAATGAGATACCCCCTGCCTTTAAAATTAGGCAGGGGGTATTTTTTTATAATTTGAAATGAAATTGAAAAGATAATTAAAGATAGAATATCGTGGCTATTATTTATTCTTACCTTCCTGTTATAATTTTCCCCCTGAATAAATAAAAACTCACCTTTTTTAGAAATTATCATAAAAGCGCTTCATAAATCCAACATTTTTGGTATAATATAAAATAATTACAGACTATTGGTTATTTTAGAAGAACAGGTAATTATAAAAAATGAATAGAATACAAATCTGGTTGCCTTTATTGTTGACTTTTTTGGCAGGGATTTCTACGGTAATCGGCAGTTTAATTACCTTCTGCATAAAGGACTTTAAAAAAAGTCATCTTCAGTTTTCTTTGGGACTTTCCGCAGGAGTGATGATTTATATTTCTTTTGTAGAGCTGCTTTCCTCTGCGATTAAAAATATTGGATTCTTGAAGGCCAATTTAGCATTTTTTGCGGGGATATTTCTGGTGATGCTGGTTGATTTTTTAATTCCGCATGAGTATCTCGAGGAGCGGATTAAGCCCTCGGGTGTCGATGAAAAGCTGATGAAAGCCGGGATATTCATTGCTTTAGGCGTAGGAATACATAATTTTCCCGAAGGATTAGCAGTTTTTATCAGTTCTCTGGATAATATAAAAATCGGTATTGCTTTAGCTTTTGCTATTGCGCTTCATAATATCCCGGAAGGAATAGCGGTAGCCATGCCTATTTTTTATGCTACCAAAAGTAGAAGCAAGGCATTCTGGTATTCTTTTTTGTCCGGATTTTCCGAACCGGCAGCAGCGGTTCTGGCTTTATTGATATTGATGCCTTTTCTTAATCCGATGATTTTGTCTTTGTGTCTTGCTTTTGTAGCCGGAATTATGATTTTTATCAGTTTTGATGAACTCCTGCCACTATCCTGTTCAGATAAAGGAATCCACATCTCTATTTTAGGCGTTATATTGGGAATGCTTTTAATGGCTTTAAGCCTGCATTTGCTATAAAAAAAGCAATTTTTCTCTTAAAATAATATCCAAAAAATTTTTATGAGGACTTTCGGGTGGCCGATGGACAAATTGTTACACTCGTATTTTACACTCCTTAAGGAAGTGGTATGACAGGAATTAATTATTTGTAGTATAATGAGTTCCGAAAATTGGCAAAGAGAGAACCGAACGTAAGTGGAAAGGAGTGAGTCATGAATAAAATGGCTATAAAGTGGCTCTATCAAGAGTTGCCAGAGTTAGTGCTTAAAGGAATTTTGACAGAAGAAACCGCCAATAAATTACGGCAATATTATGGAGAAGTAAAAAGCGTTAGCAAAACAACGGCCATGCTAATTATTTTGGGAACCATAGGTGCTCTTTTGATAGGTTTAGGGATAATTCTTTTACTTGCTCATAACTGGGAACAGTTTTCGCGATTTACCAGAGCTATACTTTCCTTTATCCCTCTAGTCATAGGGCAAGGACTGGCGGTATGGGTTTTATGGAAAAGGCCGGGATCCGCAGCCTTTAAAGAGGGGTCCGCTACTTTTTTGAGCCTTATGGTAGGAGCTTCAATTGCTTTAGTCTGTCAAACATACAATATTCCGGGAGATGCCGGCACTTTTACCCTGAGTTGGATGTTGCTTATAGCGCCGATTATATATCTTATGCAGGCGAGTTTGCCTGCGGCAATATATTTAATAGGTATCACTGTGTGGGCAGGGACATATTGGAACGATCCGCTTAAGGCTGTTATTTTCTGGCCGCTGGCCGCTGTAATAATACCGCATTTTATATGGTCTTTGCGTAAGGAGTTATATGTTTTGCGTTCCATAATCCTTTCCCTTGTCTTGATTATATGCGCTTCAATTGGCTCAAGTTTTAGCCTCGGAAAGACCTGGGGCGGAGCATGGATAGTCATATTTCCGTCGCTATATTCTATTTTTTATTTTCTTGGATGGCTGGATTCAGACAAGATTACCGTTAACTGGCAGCGGCCGATGCGTTTAATAGGAGCTATTGGGTTGTTTGTGCTGGCGTTTATATTCACTTTCAAAGATGTATGGAAATTTGGCACAAGCTATTCTTACGGAATCATCAGGAACATCTCTGATTTTAGCGCCATACCCGACCATATTATTTCGCTATCGATAGTAGCTGTTTCCATGCTGTTGTTTTATGACTTTGTGAAACGAAGAAATATTACGGTTTGCTTATTAGGTGCAGTGCCCTTGATAGCGATAATTGGCTATTTTCTTAAAGGATCGAACGGTATTCTGCCGACAGTTGTTTTTAATGCCTATTTGCTGTTTCTTAGTGTCAGCCGCATTACCTCCGGCATTCGTAACAATAGACTGGGGATTGTTAACTCCGGAATGTTAATGCTGGCTATACTTATTATCGCAAGATTTTTTGACAGTGATATCAGCTTTGTAATAAAAGGGCTGGTATTTATAGTCGTAGGCGTAGGGTTTCTAGTCACTAATATGGCGCTTGCACGCCGGTTGGGAGGTGCAAAATGAAAAGCAAACTGATCACAGGTCTATTATTATTAGCCTTAGTTCAGATTTATGTCCCCTTGTCCATGATAATAAAGCGTGAGATTGTGCTTAAGCATGGAGAGCAATTTAAGTTCAGAACCGCTCCGGTTGATCCATTTGATGCTTTTCGTGGAAGGTATGTTGCTTTAAGGATTGAAGAAGATTATGTGCCTGCCATAAAAGAAGCAAAGTTGAATAATGGACAGACTGTGTACGCGCTTATAAATGTAGATAACCAGGGGTTAGCAAAATTCACTACTATATCTACCAGTAGACCTCACGGGAAATCTTATATTCAAACTAAGGTGCGTTATGCCTCTGGTGATAAACTATATTTAGATTTACCCATCGATCGGTATTATATGGAAGAAAAAGCTGCTCCTGCGGCAGAAAGAATTTATCAGCAACATGCTCAACGTAGCAAGCAAGATGCATATGTTATTGTTAGAATAAAAGATGGTTTCGCTGTTATAGAGAGTCTTTATGTTGGTGAGCAGAGGATTGAAGATGCGGTTAAACAAGGCGGAATAAAATAAGAATATTTTTTAGTTACGCAAACGTTCGGTTCTGTGGATAACTTCAGTTGCGGAAAGAAATTTTGCGTAACTCTAATAAAAATTATAAGTTATGAATAAATTAAGACGAGTGTATATTCGCACGTTCGGATGTCAAATGAATGTCCGCGATTCGGAAGTGATCTGCGGTTTACTAAGAACCATGAACTATGAACTAACAACTAATTCTGATGAAGCCGATATTCTTATATTCAATACCTGTTCTGTGCGCCAGCATGCCGAGGATAAGGTTTGGTCTGAAATCGGCAGGATTGCTAAACTCGGTACACGGTACTCGGTACACGGTACTAAACGTCTTATCATAGGTCTTATTGGTTGCATGGCCCAAGCACATAAGGAGAAAGTTTTTGAGCGCGCCCCTAAGGTGGATTTTGTGGTCGGGCCATCGGATATTCATAAAATACCAGAAATAATTAGACGGGTCACCAGTCACCAGTCACCAGTCACCAGCCAAGGCTTATTAGAATTAAAAATATGGGAGACGGACGGAGGGGTGCGGCCGGAGGAGATTTATCATACGGGACTCTATCAGGATAAAGAGCACGCTTATGTAGTAATTTCTGAAGGTTGTTCCAATTATTGTTCCTATTGCGTGGTGCCTTATGTAAGAGGCGAGCTTCGCAATCGTAATTATAAAGACGTATTAAGAGAGATAGAAGAAGCGGTAGATAAAGGAATAACCAAGATTACGCTTTTAGGGCAGAATGTTAATGCTTATCAATATGATAACGTTAATTTCGTTAAGTTCGTTGAGCGTGTTAATTACGTT
>Ga0315274_10008567_pt1 | contig 14819 bp, 13 predicted proteins | sample YL17G02_20_MG_FD_203700 | JGI IMG/M metagenome (GOLD analysis project Ga0315274, IMG submission 203700) | Sediment microbial communities from Yellowstone Lake, YNP, Wyoming, USA - YL17G02_20 | ecosystem: Environmental > Aquatic > Freshwater > Lake > Sediment | place: USA: Wyoming | collected... | reverse complement strand
TCTTTACCTGCTCCCGGACCAAAATCTAATATTTGATCAGCTTGTTTAAGTACCCGAGGATCATGCTCGACCACCACCAAAGTATTGCCTAAATCACGAAGTTCTTTGAGAGTATCGATTAACTTCTGGATATCGCGCGAGTGCAAACCGACGGTCGGCTCATCAAGAATGTATAAAACACCGGTTAAGCCACTGCCCAACTGCGACGCTAAGCGAATCCTTTGACCTTCACCGGCTGATAGCGTTGAAGCCGTTCGGCTCAAAGTTAAGTAATTAACCCCAACCGATATTAAAAAGGACAGACGGAGAGTAATTTCCTTAAAAATTGGCTTGGCGATTTCTTTATTCCGGTCGGACGTTAAAATCGAAGGTAGCCGACTGACCCAAACCAATAGTTTCTCCAGATCCCAAGACGAAATTTGGGCAATTGAACATTGGTCGATAGTGACTGTTAAAGACTCTTTCTTTAATCGGCTGCCCTGGCATAAACTACAAGTCTCTTTGATCATTAACTTTTCAATCTCTTCCCGGACGACGTCAGAAGTGGTAGTGTAATAACGTCGTTCTAACTCCTGGGTTCTCCAAGCGGAGACACGCCCAGGGTCAATTTTTAGCTTCACCCCTAAACCGTTGCATTGCGGGCAAGCACCAAAGGGAGAGTTAAAAGAAAAGATTCTTGGCTCAACTTCGGGAATAGACAGATTACACTTGGGACAAGCAAAGCGGGAGGAAAAAAGTACGTCTGACATCTGGTGAGGCTTCTTCGGAAAAGAAAAGGTTTTATCCTCTACAAAACATAGGGTAACTAAACCATCCGCCATTTCCAGGGCAATTTCAACGTCGTTTTTTATTCTTTGATAAAAATCTGGTTTTGTAAGATCAACTTTAATAGCAGTCATCCGGTCAATCACTGCCTCAATCGTATGCCGGTTAGTCTTTATAAGTACTAGATCTTCATCCAAATCGTATATCCGGCCATCCACCCGAACCTGCTCCAAACCTTTACTTTCAAGATTCCGGAATAATTTGCCGTATTCGCCTTTTTTGTCTCGTACCACCGGAGCTAAAATCATAAACCTTAATTGACGAATAACTAAGTCGTTCTGAAACTGTGCAACTTTTTCCAAAATCTGATTGGTAATCGTCTCACTGGTTTGCTTGGCAACTTCTTTGCCGCATTTAGGACAGTGCGGATGACCGATACGGGCAAAAAGAACGCGAAAATAATCATATATTTCCGTAACCGTACCGACGGTCGAGCGGGGATTATGGGATAAACCGTGCTGATCAATGGCAATTGCTGGGGACAATCCTTCAATACTGTCGACATCCGGCCGGGGCATCATCCCCAAAAACTGCCGGGCATACGAAGACAGGCTTTCTACATAACGTCGCTGGCCTTCAGCATAAAGCGTATCCAAAGCCAGACTGGATTTACCAGACCCGGAAACTCCGGAAAAAACCACTAATTGGTTTTTGGGAATCTCTACATCAATATTTTTCAGGTTATGCTCTCTGGCACCCTTAATGATTATCTTATCAAGCATAAAAAAATCTCCACCGCCACCCGTGGCAAAAATATTATAGCATGATTTTTGGTAGAATAGATGTATGGCAAGAGAAGGACAAGAAAACTTACCTATATCGGAAATTCCTAATATTACTGAGCTTGAGTTCGTTAGACACATAACCGTCGAAGGAAATCATTCTGGTCAACTTTATCGAGCGAAATTTGAAAATGGGGGCCATCTCTCATTAACCATCGTTGGTGATCTTAAAGAAAGTAAACGGGCATTAGTATTTATCCCTGGCATTTCTGTCCCAGCAATTGAGAAAAACGGTCAGGTTTATAGTAGTCATTCTCCAATTATTGGTTATTTACCCCAGGGCGTAACAGCCATCTGTCTGAATTCTTGGCCCCACCACGACGAAGGTGATCTCCGTTCGCAATTTTCGAGTAATGCTTATCCTTTAGGTAGTTATGCCGAAAAAGCGGCACTTACCAAATCTCTCTTGCAGTACGTCGCTCAACAAACAAATTTCGAAGAGGTCTATGTTTTACTTCACTCTACCGGAGCTGCAATAGGCGCGAGAAATGCCAATTTATTACTTTCAATTAGCGAGAAGGTTAAACTTCTTGTATTAGAAAGCGTTTCGGCTACTACCGCTGATTCTAAAAAATCAAAAGACTACGATTCCCTTGCTAATATGGGCTGTTTTACAAAATTGTTTCCGCTAGGTGGTGAAAAAGGTTTCCGCGCTTTCCTAAAATTTATCGCTAGGCTCAATCCTGGAAAATATTATGAATTTCTCGCTTTTTTGTCAACTCCTTTTAGTACTCTTCAAGAAGAACTGATTGATGAAAGTCGCCAATCTAAAGAACCCATTCCAGATATTAATCCTAAATTTAAAGAAAGGATTTTAGCGGTTTTAGGCTCAGAAGACGATCTCGTCCTCCTCCCTGACTTTGCAGAATTATGCCGGCAACTTTCAATTAAATTACGGTATATATATGGCGGTAACCATCTGCTCGCCAGAAACTCTATTTTGGCCAAAAAGCTGGTGGAGTTAATTTTCCCTCATGAATAAAACAAACTATTTTATCTTTTTTTTATTCTTCTTCCTTTCCTTGATTATAGGGCTACTTATTGGCTACAAAATATATTCATCTAAAATCTCAACCGCTCCCTATCTAATAATTAATAATCAGAAAATCTTGGTTGAGGTTGCGGATACGCCGGATAAAATTACTCAGGGGCTTTCTGACCGTCCATCACTGGCTGACAATAGGGGAATGCTTTTTATTTTAGATAAGTCAGATTTTCATACTTTTTGGATGAATAAAATGCAATTTAGCCTTGACTTTGTCTTTATTGATAATAACCAAGTAGTTGGTTTGGCAGAAAATGTTCCTTTCCCTAAATTAGGTGAGCAACCCCTAACTATTACCGCCGGTGCCCCTTTTGATAAAGTTTTGGAAATAAACGCCGGCAAAATTAAGGAATATGGAATTAAAATCGGCAATAATGTCTTTTATACTTCTGGATTCTAAATCTTGTAATCCCTAATTGTTTATCCTATAATACACAAGATGACCGGACATGAACGTGAATCAGTCGCTATTGTATCTTCTTACGATTTAAATCTGACTGGTGGAGCTGAAAAAAGCATTTTAAACATGCTTAGATATTGGAAAAATTTCGACTGGCTTTATGCTTCTCACTTTAGCATTCCTGTATTGCCTTGCCCGACGTGGCAATCAAGAGCCAGTGTTCATCTTCCATTTATTAAAAGGCCACTCTCTACTCTAATAGAAGGAAGGGAAACTGCCCAAGCCATTGCTCAGAAAAAGTGGATTTTATTCGAATCATTGTCATTACATTCAATGCAGGTTCTTCTAGCAATACCACCAGTGATGAGACAAGAAAGATGTCTGATCATGTGGCGATCAGAACAATCTTTTATTGTTCCGGACTTTACTCCCAGTCGGACTCGTAATACTGCTTATCAGGCTTATTGGCTATTAAATCTTCTAATTAAAAGAAACATGGCCAACCAGGTAAAATATAACCTGGCAACCAGTGAAGCTACGGCCAAATCATTAGTACAAATCGGAATTAGACCGGAAACAATCAGAACTATTCCTGAACAGGTTGGTGGTGAATTTACACCTGAATTGAGAATACAATCAGGAGAAAATTTAAGATTGAAGTTTTTAGATCAGGATGAATTGGGAATTTTAGTGGTCAGTCGTGTTAGTCCCGAAAAGGACCTTATCTGGGTAGCTAAATTATTTGATTTATTAAGAAAAGAAAGGCGTTTCTTACATCCTGATTCACCTTACAAAAAAATAAAAATATCTCTAGCCGGACCGGTTAGCGAACAAAATAAATTATATTTTGATCATCTGGTTTGGTTAATTACGCAATCAACCAATCAAACCTCGACGACTCATGCAGCTAATTCTGTTTCTTTCACATATTTGGGATGCCAACCATGGGAAAAACTTCAAGAAATGTATTGTGCCTATGATATTCTTTTTCATCCGCCTGAAAGAAAAGAAGGGTTTGGAAGGGTAATCGTCGAAGGAATGTCCTCAGGTATGACGGCGATTGCCAGGAAAAAATGTGCGCCAATTGCCGAAATATTACATGAACCGCCTTATCAAATAGGTATATTGGTAGACACGCCTAACGAAGCAACTGGACACATTCTTAGATTAATGTCTTCGCCTGAAACACTTAACGAACTTCAGGAAAACGCCACCCGTTGGGCCAATAACCATTATAGTTTAGAGGCGGCAGAAAAAGGCTTTTTAAATATCTTTAAAGACCATTAGATATTTCCCTGATCATATCCCTGATTTGGGCCGCTTTTTCAAAATCAAGTATGGAGGCCGCCTCACGCATCTGTCGGCGTAGTTTTGGCAAAAGTTTTTTGGCATCTCCGGGGGTCAACTTTTCCGGATCAAATCCGACATCGGTAACTTCAGCTATTGGAACAATCCGCTCCCGAATAGGCTTACTGATACCCTGAGGAGTTATCTTGTTGATCTGGTTATAGTTAAGCTGTACCTGGCGTCGCCGGTTTACTTCTTTAATTGCTTCTTTCATTGCCTGGGATTCTTCATCGGCATAAAGTATTACCTTTCCAGTTATGTGTCTGGCTGCCCGACCCATGGTTTGAATCAGGGATATTTTTGAGCGCAGAAAACCTTGTTTATCAGCATCCAGAATTGCTACCAGCGATACTTCGGGCAGGTCCAGGCCTTCGCGCAATAAATTAACCCCAACCACGACATCGTATTTACCGGTCCGTAGATCGGTTAAAATATCACTGCGCTCCAAAGTTTTTATATCCGCGTGCAAATAATGAACCTGAATCGGTTCATGGGTATTCTTAATATCGGCCAGCCAACAAGCAAGCTCTTCGGCCATTTTTTTGGTTAAAGTGGTTACCAAAACTCGCTGGCCTAACGTCTTTCTTTTTAAAATTTCACTTAATAAATCCTTAACCTGATTTTCTGCCGGTCGGGTAATAATTTCCGGATCAACTAATCCCGTTGGCCGAATTAATTGTTCGACCACCCCTTTAGCCTGTTTAATCTCCCAATCTCCTGGCGTAGCCGAGTCATAGATTATTTGGGGTGCCCATTCTAAAAATTCGGCAAACTTTAATGGTCGATTATCAAGGCATGAAGGCAAACGAAAACCAAAGTCAATCAAAGTTTTTTTTCGGCTTAAATCGCCCCGATACATTCCCCGAATTTGTGGCACACTGATATGCGACTCATCAATAATTACCAAAAAATCCTGTCCATAAACATGACTGAAATAGCTGATCAGTGACCAAGGCGGATCACCCGGTTGACGACCATCAAAATACCGCGAATAGTTTTCAATTCCATTGACATAGCCGGCCTCCTGAATCATCTCCAGATCATATTTTACTTTTTGCTCCAGACGATGAGCTTCAAACATTTTATTTTGTTGATTTAATTGTTTAAGCCTGTCCTTTAAATCCGTATTGATATTTTTAAAAGCTGCCCCAAGAGTATCCTTATTGGCGACAAAGTGTTTCGCCGGGTAGACTACGAACCGGTCAAGGCTTACTTTCTGACCTGAAAATACCTGTCTGAGGCTGATTTCTTTAATAATTCCGGATTCTGCTTCTATTTTTAAAATTTCATCACCATATGCCGGAAAAACTTCCAAAACCCCGCCTCGAACCCGAAATGTACCCCGGGATAAGTCGAATCGAGTCCGAATATAGTTTAAATCTACCAATTGATTTATCAATTGCCCAAAATCGATTTTTGCTTTCTTAATAATTTCGATAACCTCCCGGCCATATTCAGTTGGAGAACCGAGATTATAAATGCAGGAAACTGAAGCAACAATAATTACATCCCGACGGGAAAAAAGCAGACTGGTTGCCTGCAGACGAAGTTTTTCAATCTCCTGGTTAACATCGGTTTCTTTGGCAATATAAGTATCGGTCTGGGGAATATAGGCTTCCGGCTGAAAATAATCATAATAAGAAATAAAAAAACCAACGCCATTTTGAGGAAAATATTCTTTGAATTCTTGGTAGAGTTGAGCTGCTAAGGTTTTATTATGAGATATTATTAGCGTCGGTTTTTGGGTTTTGGCAATGACATTGGCGAGAGTATAGGTTTTACCGGAGCCGGTCACCCCTAATAAAACCTGATGTGGAGAGCCACTAACGACCCCCTGGCTTAGTTTTTCGATTGACTGGGCCTGATCACCGGCCGGTGAATACGCTGCTTTTAATTTAAATTCCATTTGATACGAATATTGTACTCTATCTTTCTATGAACGAATACAAAAATTCTTGACCTTTTGTATTTTATTTGGTATTTTACGGCCATGGGAAAAGAAACGGAAAGTCAAGAAGCCCCTCCGATGACAGTAAGGAGCCTGTTGGACAAAGTGAATGGAAGCCTTTTAGGTCTTGAGGAAGCTATTAAATGGGAAAGGGTTAGTTCTATGCCAGAAGCTAGGGGGGCATTAGAAATTTTAATTTGTGTTAGAGGGAGAGCAAAACGTTTAGTCAAAAAACTTGACTTTCTTATTGTGACAATGACTGTTGGTGGCATAGCAACATTCGGTAGTTTTTGCGCAACGGGCATGATGGATATTGGATCACGTTCATTTTCGATAGCGACAGATGCCTTTGCCGGGTCTCTTACTGTGTCCATGCTCTCCCTTATAGGTTTGGCATTAACTGATTATTCCGGTGAAAGGCTTGTCAATAAGTATAAAAATCAGATAGAAGGGTATGTATTACCAGTAATGGGAGGAATTAAAGAACCAGGTGAGAAAGAAAAACAAGTGAACCAAATTAAAGGAAGTTTTTGATATGAACCAAAATATTCTAAATGCGTTCAAGTTAATTGATGAAAAAGTAATCAACCCCTTAATCAAAGCTTCTGGATTTACCGAGGAACAAGGAAGGGTTTTTAAGGGAGCTTTGTCTAAGTTAATATTTGCCCAAACCTTGGTTGCGGTCGGCAGAACCGTTGTAGAAGAAGAAGCCCGAAAATTGAAAGAAGAAATTGATAAACAACTCACCGAGGAAAATAAAGTCATCGCTTTTCAGAAATTTATTAAAAACTCGCCCAAGTCGCAGGAAGCTTTAGCAAGTTATTTGGAAAAAGATTTGCCGGATTTTATTGGAGAGATTGTCGCTGCTTTTACCAAGTCTGCCACTGAAGAACAAAAGAAGGAATTCCTCAAATTAAGTAAGTAAATCCTCAAATTTTAATTGGTTTTTTCGTGAATTGATATTTCAGTAAAACTTGACATTTGCTATAGGATATGTTATCATTCCACCAGATCCTGAGGTAGCGGCCTATAAGCCAAAACTTCGGGATTTTTTTTGAAGGAGACCTATATGAAAAAAATAACCGTAATCTTAACCATATCTATAACCAGCTTCTGGCTAGTGGCTGGCGTGGCTAAAGCTAGTTTAACCGCCGGCAATTCTGGCCTACTCAAAAATGAAGTTCTTGGCTTTGACCAGCCTGATATGCGGGTGGAGAAATTAACGAAATTTTTAGAATTCTATCATTCTCCTTTAGCCAAATTTGCCATAAATTTTGTAGAATCAGCCGATAAATATCAAATTGACTGGCGTTTAGTGCCGGCAATTACCGGCGTGGAATCGACTTTTGGCCAGCATATTCCTTACAATTCTTACAACGCTTACGGTTGGAATAATGGGGTATATCAATTTGAATCTTGGGAAGATTCCATTGACCATGTTACCAAAACTCTTAAGGAAAAATACGTTGACCGTGGTCTGGATACCCCCTGGAAAATCGCCCCGGTCTATGCTCCACCTTCCAGCACTTGGGCGAGTAAGGTGGTCTTTTTTATAGAAAAGCTTAACTCGTTTCAGCCGAAAACCCCAACCTTAACAATTTAGCTCAAATTTGTTAAAATACATTCAGGCCAGGGTGGTGAAATGGCAGACACGCTAGGTTTAGGGCCTAGTGCCAGCAATGGCGTGCAGGTTCAAGTCCTGTCCCTGGCACAAATTTATGAATAAAATCAAAAAACTACTTAACCGATTTAGACCCAAAAGTAAACTTGTGATTATTGTGGGCGTTATTTTGGCGTTAATTATTATTTTTTTTGGCCGGAATACGGCCAAAAAGAAAAGCCAAATACAAACTGCTTCAGTCGAGCGCAAGAATTTAACCCAGACAATTTCTGCTTCGGGAACGGTAACAGCTGAAGAAAAAGTCGATTTGAAATTCCAAACTTCCGGTCTGCTTTCCTGGGTCGGGGTTAAAGAAGGGGATAAAGTCAGACAATGGCAGGCAATTGCTCAATTGGATAAAAGAGAATTACAAAAAACTTTGGATAAATATTTACGAGATTACTCCAGCCAGCGGAATGATTTTGAGGAAACTTACCGAGTTACTTATCAGGGCCACACGCCCAGCGACGCCTTAACCGACACCGTTAAAAGAATTTTGGAAAAAAACCAATGGGATTTGGAAAAAGCGGTCTTGGATGTTGAGCTTAAAGACATCGCTTTAAAATTAGCAACTTTAGTGACTCCGATTGAAGGCATTGTCACCCATATTGATGCCCCAATTGCCGGAATCAATATTACCCCGGCTACCGCCGTTTTTACGATTGCCAAGCCGGAACCGATGATCTTTGAAGCCCAAATTGATGAAATTGATATCGGTAAAGTCAAAGCCGGCCAAAAAGTAATGATTACCCTTGATGCTTATCCGGATGAGTCATTTGAAGGAGTGATCGACCAAATCTTTTTTGACTCAATCGCCACCAAAGGTGGAGGAACTGCTTTTAAGGTGAAGGTAAATTTACCGGAGAATACCAATCTGCGTTTTAAAAACGGTATGAACGGTGACATGGAAATCGTTATTGCTCAGTTGGAAAATATGCTAAGCGTTCCTAACGGAGCCGTCTTCTATAAAAACGGCTCGCCATACGTTAAGCTGCTTGAAAAAGATAAAACCCAAGAACGCCAAATAAAAATCGGCCTGGAAACAGAACAAAATACCCAAATTCTTGACGGACTTAAGGAGAATGACAAGGTTATTCTTACCGGCAAATGAGTTTAAGTGAACTGATTAAAACTGCTTTTGAAGCCCTCAAAACCAATAAATCCCGAACGGTTTTAACTATGCTCGGGGTAATTATTGGTGTAACCTCGGTAATCTTATTGGTCTCCATCGGCAACGGCCTGCAAACCTATATTACCAAACAGCTTGAATCTTTGGGGGCCAATACCGTCATGGTCGTCCCCGGGAATGTGAATTTTGGCTCTCAAAAAGGAGGCAGTGGTGGTGGAGGTGGCTTCCCCGGTGCGGGCGTTTCTTCTTCAAAATTTACCTTTGGTCTTTTAAATGAATTAAAAAAAGAGGCATTTTCAATAAAACTAATCATGGCTTATACTGAAAATAACGGCACCGTCAAATATAAGGGTAATACCCGCATTGTTCAAATTGCCGGCGTCGGACCGGAATATCCAATCGCCAGGAACACAAAAGTAAATAAGGGTAATTTTTTCAATTTAACGCAATACAGTTCCGCCAAAAAGGTAGTCGTTCTAGGAAAAACGGTAAACGATAAACTTTTCGGAGAAAAAGAATCTCTTGGTGAAAAAGTCTTAATCGCCGACCAACCATATTTAGTCTTGGGGGTGCTGGAAAAAAAAGGATCTTTTGGTCAAATTGATATGGATAATCAAGTGTTTATACCGACAACTACCGCCATGAGAGTCTTCGATATGCAGTATATCCAAACCTTTTGGATTCAATCTCAAAATGCAAATACCGTTGAACAGACTAAACAGGAAGTTAAGAAAATTCTTTCCAAAAGCTTAAAGGAAGATGATTTCTCCATCGTTGACACTAAAAGCATTTTAGACGTGATTACCCAGATAATCGGTGTTTTAACTATTGCCTTAGGGGGTATTGCCGCAATTTCATTGGTAGTGGGTGGAGTCGGGATAATGAACATTATGTTAGTCTCGGTTACCGAACGAACCAGGGAAATTGGCTTAAGAAAGGCATTGGGGGCTAAACCGAATATTATCCTCAATCAATTTTTAATTGAAGCTTCCGTTCTTTCCATCGGCGGGGGTTTAATCGGCATTTTCCTTGGTATTTTATTATCTACCCTAATTAACCATTTCTTTACTACTACGATAACTCTCTGGTCGATTTTGTTAGCCTTTTTCGTCTCTGCCGCAATCGGCATTAGCTTTGGTGTTTTCCCCGCCTATAAAGCCGCTAAATTGAACCCCATTGACGCCTTACGCTTTGAATAAATTGACTTCGGTATTTATTCGGTCTAAAATGTAAATGTGCAAAGAAATACTCCACCGCTGGCCGATCAATTAAGACCCCAAAAGCTAGCCGATTTTATCGGCCAGGAACATTTAGTCGGTAAAGGGGGAGTCATAAGAAAATTAATCGAATCAGATCAGCTGCCTTCGATGATCTTCTGGGGACCACCAGGCTCAGGCAAAACTTCTTTAGCTTATGTAATTGCTAACACTACCAAAAGCTTCTTTATAAATTATTCGGCCGTAAATACCACCCTAAAAGATGTCCGCCAAGTAGTCAAAGAGGCCAAAGAACGGTTATCATTATATAACCAAAAAACAATATTTTTTCTGGACGAAATTCATCGCTTTAATAAAGCCCAACAAGACGCCTTCTTGCCCCATGTTGAGAAAGGAACGATTGTTTTAATAGGCGCCACCACCGAAAACCCGAGTTTTGAAGTAATTAGCCCACTTCTTTCCCGCTGCCGGGTTTTTGTTTTAAACCAACTTTCAGCCAAGGAACTTCGAATAATTTGCCGTAAAGGTTTAAGAAAACTCAAGTTAAAAATTGAGCCAAAAGCATTAAATTTTTTAATCGAGGCGGCTAACGGTGACGCTCGAATCGCCCTTAATGCGATTGAAATTTCCGGTTTAATTAATAAAACTAATACAATTATTTCACTCCAATTAATTAAAGATGTTTTTCAGAAGCAAACCCTGCTTTACGATACTGCCGGTGAAGAGCATTACAACACTATTAGCGCGTTTATAAAAAGTATGCGGGCCTCGAATGTCGATGCGGCGCTCTACTATTTAGCCAAGATGGTTGAGGCTGGTGAAGACCCCTTATTTATCGCCCGACGAATGGTAGTATTTGCCTCTGAAGATATTGGTATGGCCCAACCAACCGCTTTGGTAGTCGCCAACGACGTCTTTCGCGCTTGTGAAACTATCGGTTATCCCGAGTGCCAAGAAAACCTAGCCCACGGAACGGTTTATTTGGCATCGGCTAAAAAAGACCGTAGCGCTTACAACGCCTACATGAAAGCCTTATCCGATGTCAAAAAATATGGCAATCTCCCAATTCCTATGAATCTCCGCAACACCCCAACTAAACTGATGGAAGACTTAGGCTATGGGAAAAATTACCAACCCTACACTAAAGAAAGTCTTCTACCGGAAAAACTTAAAAACAAAAAATACTATTCTAAATAGGTTTTTATGGTATAATCTTTTTTATGGCAAAGACGAAAAATTTCAAAAAGGTGTCGGAAAACTTGGGTTATCGGACTCCGGACAAATTTAAACAAAAACTGGCGGTTAATATAAAAAGAAACGTCGCTATGACCGCTCGGCCAAGATGCCTGGGGGGACACAACTAATGATTTCCGCTTTAAGCAAACTGGCTAATGGCTCTGTTGAACTGACGATTACGATACCTGTCAAAAAAGTCAAGACTGCTTATAATGAAACACTGGCCAGCTTAGCCAAAAGTGCTGAAATTAAAGGTTTTCGCAAGGGCAAAGCACCAAGCAAGCTGGTTGAAGAAAAATTGGGCAAGAAAGTCATTCTTGAAGAAGTATTAAAGTCACTAATCCCTGAAGTTTATGTTGAGGCGGTTAAAGAACATAATCTCAAGCCAATTATAAATCCCCAGGTTCAGTTAATCAGTACTGAAGAAGAGAAAGACTGGCAGATAAAAGCGATTACCTGTGAACTTCCGGAGGTGAAATTAGGTAAATATGAAGAAGAAATCCGTAAAATTAATGCTCCGGATAAAATCTGGGTGCCAGGGAGGGATAAAAAAGAAACGGCTAAAAAACCGCCCGAAGAGGAAAAACTGGCAAAAATCTTCAAAACCCTGCTGTCTTTCTGTGGCCTGCAGATCCCCGGGCTTATGATTCAGGAGGAAATTAATCGCATGCTCTCTAGGCTAATCGACCAAACCGCACGCTTGGGCTTAACCGTCGAACAATATTTGGCCTCAGTCGGTAAGAGTATCGAAAAAATTAAAGAAGAATACCGGCTACAGGCAGAAGAAAGTCTTAAGTTGGAATTAATACTTTTGGCGATTGCCGAGGATAAAAAAATCCAAATAACCGATGAAGAAGTCACCAAGATGATTGCGGCCGCTCCTGACAAAGAAACTCAAAAAATACTAGACACACCCGAGCAAAAGGCCTATATTAGGCAACTTTTACGGAAACGTCAAGTAATTGACAACTTAAGTAAGCTATAGTATTATAGGTTGGCTAAGATAGGCTCACTAAGAAAGGTTGGCTAAGATAGGCTCACTAAGAAAGGTTGGCTAAGATAGGTTCAAGGACAGACATGATAAATAAAACTAAAACCAGCACCCGAAGTGATAGGAAAAATCGGGTAACAAACTCCGATAGTTTTTTGGAGGCTCTAAGAGATTTGGGCGGGGATTTTGTTGATTCAGCCGTCAATGTTCCGGGAGGAATTGCCCAAGAAGCCTTCAATCAAATAACCAGGAATAAAACCGGTGAATTAAAACCGAATCAATCATTAAACCTTGACCAGATTAAGACCAAAGAAAACCAAATCGAGAATCAGAATGCCAGCTTTCAGCAAGATTATTTAGATATTCGGAAACAAGAAAAATTAATCTGGACCAGAAAACAGCAAGAAACTGAGCTTCAAGTTAAAGCTCTAATCGTTGAGCTTAAAAAGTTAGCCCAAGTAACTACCGGCTTAGCCAAAGAAGTTAAAATTGCGGCCATGCAATTACCGGTGGAGCCGGGTAGCTATCACCTGACCTTTTTCGAAAAACTTCGACAAACAATTCTGCTATTCAAAAAACATATTGAGCAGGCCGCCAGCTGGCTGCAAACTTCCAACCAAAAAGCGCAGAAAAGAAACTTCTATTGGGGACAGGTCCGCAAATCCGGGACCAAATTCATGCTCTCTCAAGAGCGCTATATGTCCACCCAAGCCGGCTAGGCTATTTTCATTTTTTGTGTTAAAATTAATTAAATTTGGGCTCGTAGCGCAGATGGTTAGCGCGGTCGCCTAGGCGACAGGTCGCAAGTTCGAGTTTTAACATGTTTACGACTTATGTTCTTAAAAGCTTAAAAAATAGCCGACTTTATACGGGATCAACTAATGACCTAAAAAGAAGATTAATTGAACACAATAAAGGGCAAAGTAAATATACCAAGTTAACAAAGCCTTTTAAACTAATATATAAAGAGGATTTTAAAACAAGATCCGAAGAGATAAAAAGAGAATTATACTTAAAAACCGGAAAGGGAAGGGATTATTTAAAAAGGGTGGTTAGCTCAGCTGGTTAGAGCGTTACTTTGACATAGTAAAGGTCAGAGGTTCGACTCCTCTATCGCCCACCACTTGACAATAATTAATTAAGTAATAAAATAATATTGTGCAGGATTAAATATTAACTTTTTCTAAACGCTTGATAAGAACTCACCACTCTTAAAGTTTAGGCGCCGAGCCGACGATTCGGCCCCAATTAAGTACCCGTGAATGCGAGCTGGAACCTATCCGCGGAGTTTTAACAAAGTGGATGCGCGCAAAAACGGGTTTTTTAGTGTAAAATAAAGATATGGATAAAAATGATTTAAATACAAGTCGGCACAGCGCCAGCCATTTGTTGGCGGCGGCGGTGCTGCAGTTGTGGCCAAAGACAAAACTGGCGATCGGTCCGGCAATCGAAAGCGGCTTTTATTATGACTTTGAATTCCCCAAACCGATTTCAGATTCTGATTTATCAAATATCGAAGCTAAAATGGTGAAAATTCAAAATAATGATTTCGCTTTTGTTAAAAAAATCATTGCTGTTGCTGAGGCCAAAAAACTTTTTGCCAACCAACCATACAAAATTACGTTGATTAATGATTTAGTCAAAAAAGAGAAAGTTAAACAGGTTTCTACTTATAGTAGTGGTGAATTTACTGACCTTTGCGTCGGTCCACACGTAAAGTCAATGAAAAACATCGGGGTCTTTAAACTCCTTTCTATAGCCGGTGCTTACTGGCGGGGGAGTGAAAAAAATAAAATGCTCACCCGCATTTACGGCACTTGTTTTCCGACTAAAAAAGAATTAGACCTTTATCTTTGGCAACAAGAAGAAGCCAAAAAAAGAGACCATCGCCGAATTGGTAAAGATTTAGACCTTTTCAGCATCGATGAATATGTCGGTCCGGGAATAGTTCTCTGGCATCCCAAGCTTTCGCTAGTTAGAGAAATTATTGAGCTTTATTGGCGCCAGGAACATCGGAAAAGAGGCTACCAATATCTCTATACTCCCCATATAGGATTAAGCAATCTCTGGGAAACCTCAGGCCATCTAGACTTTTTCAAAGAGGGGATGTTTCCACCAATGTCCATGGAAACAAAAGACAAGCAGGAAAAAACTACTTATTACGTTAAACCGATGAATTGTCCTTTCCATGTTCGAATTTATAAATCCCGGCCGAGAAGCTACCGGGAGTTACCCTTGC
>Ga0315274_10008565_pt1 | contig 14821 bp, 13 predicted proteins | sample YL17G02_20_MG_FD_203700 | JGI IMG/M metagenome (GOLD analysis project Ga0315274, IMG submission 203700) | Sediment microbial communities from Yellowstone Lake, YNP, Wyoming, USA - YL17G02_20 | ecosystem: Environmental > Aquatic > Freshwater > Lake > Sediment | place: USA: Wyoming | collected... | reverse complement strand
CGATGGTGCGCAACTACCTCAACAACGTCGTCAAGGGCAAGGAAGTCCTGAATCCCATAGTTTTTCAGGGAGGAGTTGCCGCAAACGTAGGAATAAAAGCCGCATTCGAGAAGGCACTCCAGAAGGAGATCAACATCCCTGCGCATTACAACATAATGGGCGCAATTGGCGCAGGAATACTCGCTAGAGAGAAGATTCAGAAAACTGGTGACGGGACGAAATTCAAGGGATTCGGAACCAGTGAGATAGATTACAAGACCGTGGGATTCGAGTGCGATGGATGTTCCAACCGATGCGAGATCATCGAGATGCTCATGGACGGCAAAATGATAGCCCGCTGGGGCGGCAGATGCGGAAAATGGGAATATGCAGAAAAGCGTTAATCATCTCTCAAAATTTTTCTTGACATTATTGAACATTGTGGTAGAATTAATAGAAGACAATCAGATCGTTTACTGTCTTCGGTAATATGAGAGTCAAAAAGAGAAGATACGATTTCATAAGATGCGAAAGAAGTTGTTGGATGGACCTATAAGTATGTGCTTATTCTTCTTTTAGGCTAATCTCGATAATATCGAGTTATGTAGCAATACGGCTTATTTATTATGCTGTTCTCAAACTAGCAATTTTTGAGGAGGAATTAGCTATGCCACTAAAAGTTGCAACATGGAATCTGGAAAATTCAAATAAGTTGGTCTCAGATATTCCCCCACCAGATGTTTTGAATCGTCGTCAACGAATTAGAAACACCATTGAAAGCATTAATCCTGACATTATTTGCATTCAAGAAGGTCCAAAGGGCGAAACCGCAATTGATGCTTTTTGCGCACAGGTTCTTAATCAACAATGGGTCCCGATTCTTTTAAGACAAAATGGCGAAGCTTTAGGAATCAGGGATAAAGAATACCAGATTGCAGGGGATCAATGGATCTGGTTTTTGGTAAAGGCAAGTCTGGAAAAGAAGTGTCGGTTACAGTCACCTCAAGTTTGGCAAAACTTTACCGGGATGAAAACCTGGAAAGTAAATTTCTGGGGGAATGTGAAACCATCTCGCCATTCTCATTATCGGCATCCTCAAGTGCTTATCTATGACCTAGATAACGGGCAGAGAATCGAAATCATCGGAGCTCATTTGAAGTCAAAGTTCAACAAGAATCCTATCAAACGAGATAAAGATAATAATCTGATAGGCGATTACTTGAATGATGCAATAAGTTCACGGATCAAAATGGCAACTGAAGCTCGTAACGTTCGACAATATGTTGCTGCTAAATTCGATCAGGTTGAACATCCTGGTATTATGGTAATGGGTGATTGCAATGATGGTCCTGGTCAAGATTACTTTGAGGAGCGTTATCTTTTCTTCGATTTGATAGACAATCTTCAGGGAAGTGTGCTGATTTCCGAACAGTTCTTCAATCATGCATTATTTGATTTTCCTGATGACTTGTGTTGGACAGTGAAGTTTGATGATGAACTCGCTAACCCGCCGGGGCTTCAATCAATTCTTCTCGACCACATCCTAATTAGTCAGCCGTTGTGCCGGGGTGAATTACCTCTGGTCGTCAAAGAACATGCAGGAAAAATCGAGCATGAAACTTACGAAGAATTCAATGCAGGTTCTAATAGCAAAACTAGGACGAGTGATCATTGCCCTGTATCCTGCAAGCTTGATGACGTTTAAGGAAAAAGCGAGGTTGTAGCGATTAGATTGGTCGAAGTAAGCCTGTTTATTGAAAAATTATTGAATTTGTTGATGATACTGTTCTGATGGAAGTAGATCGAGATTTTTCAATTCGTGCTATTGTTTATGTTATACCATTTTCCAATAATTATAGTGCATTAGCACTGGCAGACAAACTGCCAGTGGCACAATGAAATATGGAAAAAAGTATTAGTTATGGTATATTGAATGTATCCTATCTCAATGATCCTCTCGGAACAGTTCCTCATCATTATCTGCCCAGACGATTCTTATTGTGCCTTGTGATGTTGTTGTTTCCTCTTTAATGATCAAGCCACTCTCTTTTAGTAATACATCAAGTCCGTTGTGCTTATTGTACTTGAGAAACCCTTTTAAGTGTCCTACTCCTGCCATAAACTCCAGATACCTGTTTATAAATTTTGTAATGCAAGGGGGCTGTGGAACCATGTAATCTACTATAATTACCTGCCTTGCTATGCGCCCGGCTTCTTTTAGAACCTGAACACCTGATATTCTCGGCATCTCATGAATTGCCAACGAGATCACCGCATAATCGAATGACTTATCTCCATACTGGGTTAGATTTGTCGCATCTGCATGTGCAAAGCTAACATTATCGAAACTTCTTTTCTGCCTTTGTTTATCCGCATATAGTATCATCCCTGATGCGTGGTCTATTCCAACTACACTGCTGCATTTAGGTGCAAGGTAAAGAGACAGTGCGCCTGTTCCACAGCATATATCAATCACATTGCTTTCTTGCGCAACGTAATCAATTATCTTGTCTCTAAACTCTTTTGTAAGTGGCTCTACGGTAGTAGCATACATTATTCCATCATAATAGTGCTGTACATTTTTAACGACAGCCGCCCCGCTGTCTTTCTTTTGAGAACGACCTGATAATCTAATGCTTTCACTAAAAGCGAGTACCAGGGAGTATATCCCTACAAATAAAGGTATTATCAATGTAATGATGAGGATATATGACACTAGACCAAATGACACACTTAACGTTAGCAGCAAGATACTCACTACAGGATGTATGTTTTTATAGATGCGCCTGCTTTTATCACGCTTAAACAGATAGCCTGGTTCATGAATCAGCCAGCCTAACGTTATTACCAGTAGAAATATTCCGCCCATGGCAAGCGATACGTACCAGAATATAGTCTGTTTGATCCAATTTAATATACTCATTCCGTCCTCCTGTAATCAACCATACGCACTCCATATTTTAACGATAAGCCGCCTGTATTGTTGCTCGTATGTAACCGACAGAATAGGCTTTGACTGCCAGCGGCTCGGATGTTGATGGGATATGGTCAACAAGGAACGGTCCCGGGTATCCGACTTCGTGATAGGCTTGCATTGTGCGGAACAGATCAAATTCACCTTCGTCTATAAATGTCTCTTCAAATTTGTATGGATTGCCACGAATGTTTCTGAAATGAACCATGCAGATTTTCTTTTTTGAGCCAAAGTTCTTTATGGCTTCCATCACATCAACGCCCATTTCTTCAAAGCATCCCTGACAGAACAGCATGGCGTTGGAATCGCTCGGTACGAGATCAAACACTCTTTGATAGTTCTTAGGGTTGATTATAATTCTCGGCGCGCCACCGAGAGAAACGTCAATCGGCGGGTCATCTGGATGCAAAGCCAGCTTTATATTAGATTCTTCCGCTACGGGTATTACATGCTTGAGGAAATACTCAATATTTTCCCAGAGCTTTGCTTTGCTTATCTTTTCAGGCTGTTCTGGATTGGCTTTGTTGAATTCCTCAAGATCAAACGTGCTGTATTTTGCGCATCCTCTGCCGTCAGTTGACGTTGTTCTAAAATGACCGATTGACATAAACGTATAACCGCAAAACGAAACGCCTGCTGAACCTATCGCACTTATTGCCTTCTTACACATATCTATCTGCTGATCACGATTCTCACGTCCGTTCGTGATTGCACCCCAGTCTGGAACACTCCAGCGCATGTCATAGACCTTCAGTCCATAAGATTTGACAAACTCAACCGTTCTTTTCAGGTCTTCAATGTTTGAGTCGTCAGCAATGATCGGCAGACCATTGATTGAAAGACCATCAATCCCGATAGCCTTGAAAAAACTCAGGTTTTCGGAATTAACCTGACCCCATCCAACAACCTCGCATATTGTAGCTTTTTCTTTCATTTCATTATTCCTTGCATTTTTAGTCATTCCAGCACAGGCTAGAATCCAGAATATTAGAAACGAAAAAACTGGACTCCAGCTTTCGCTGGAGTGACATTGTTACTCAATAACTTCGGACAGATACATAAATCATTAAGCTATTTACGATCAAATACCTATCTGCTATAATAAGAAAAGTAGTTCGATCTGTCAACAGAGAATAATTCTCAAAGGAGAGATAAAATGGGAAAAATCAAAACCCTTGTATTTTCAGGTGGAGAGATACACGACTATAAAGGATGCGGGCAATCCGCTATGGAAGCCCTGTCAGAAAGGGAAGAGTTCGATCTTACATACATTGAGAACGACCTATCTGCGCTGGTTGCGCCAAAACTCGACCCTTATGACCTTATAGTCTTCTACTATACTGTTGGGGAGTTAGACGATGCCCCGAAGAATGGTCTGCTCAATTACGTTGCGTCAGGCAAAGGCTATGCTGGATTTCATTCGGCGGCGGATTCGTTCAGGGATTGCCCTGAGTATCAGGCGATGGTAGGCGGACACTTTATCACACATCCTTCATACAGGCAGTTTCAGGTGAGTATTGTTGACGGCGATCATCCAATAACCAAAGATATGGACGAATTCTACGTCACTGATGAGCAATATATACTGGATTACGATCCAAGAGTTCACGTCCTTGCATCCGCTCTCTGGAAAGGGAAGGCAATGCCAGTTGTATGGACAAAATCCTGGGGCAAGGGTAGAGTATTTTATCTATCACTCGGTCACAACCCAGATTCTGCAAAAGATGCGAATTTTAAGACTCTCCTTCAACGAGGTGCCATCTGGGCAGGTACACCGACCGGTTAATATTTTGGCGTTGTCAAAGATAAGAAGAAAATAAACACAAAGACACCAAGTAGGGGCGAAGCATTTGTCAATTAATTGAAATGACATAATATCAAGGTTCACAAAACAAATGCTTCGCCCCTACTGTGCCAAAATGACATTTTTTAACGATTACATTCTTTGTGTCTTTGTGGTAAAAAATTTGACAGTGCCTTTGAATTACGCAGAGGTATGTATAATGAATAGCTACGAACGATACATGGCAATACTAAAAGGTGAAAAAACAGATATACTTTCACGCCTCCCTATACTCATGGCTTTTGCCGCAAATTACATTGACTCGTATTATGGCGCTTTTGCATCTGATTATCGTGTTCTGGTGGATGCAAACCTCAAATGCGTTGAGGATTTTGATTTTGATCAGGTCAGCGCAATCTCTGATCCTTACAGGGAAACACAAGGATTCGGCGCAGAGATTCAATTCCCAAGAGACGGCGTTCCAAGATGCGTCGTTCCACCACTGGAAAACACTAAAGATTTAAGCACACTCAAAAAGCCAGAACCTTACTCGTCAACGAGGATGCTGGACAGGATTCAGGCTATCAGGGAGTTCAAAAAGTCTGTCTACGGCAAATACTCTATCATGGGCTGGATAGAGGGACCTGTTGCAGAAGCGGCTGACCTGAGAGGTGTCACAGATTTATTGATGGATCTCGCTATGGATCCAGAATTTGTAGTCAAGCTTATGGATTTATGCGTTAAGGTAGAGATTGAGTTCGCTATTGCGCAGATCGAATCGGGTGCGGACACAATAGGCATAGGTGATGCCATCGCAAGCCAAATCTCGCCTGCAATGTACGAGGAATTTATATTTCCACAAGAAAAGAAGATTATTGATGGAATCCATGAGGCAGATGGAATTGTACGGCTTCATATATGCGGAAATACCACGCATCTACTTCCATACATGGCAGAACTCGGTGCAGACATCATTGACCTTGATTGGCAGGTGGACATGAAAAAAGCAAGGCAGATTTTAGGTACGAAAACTGTTCTTGTAGGAAATCTTGATCCTGTCAATGCTGTAATGAAAGCAACACCAGAGCAGATAATCAATCACGTTCGGCAGATTTACAGCGACGTTGGCAACCCATACATGGTCGGTGCAGGATGTGAGATACCTCCCGGTACGCCTTATGAGAACCTGAAAGCTCTCTGTGTTCCTGTAGCCTATTTATAGAAAATTGGGCATGGTTCATAATTAGGGTAACAATTTTTAGAATCAGAAGAGGAATTTAGCCACGGAAACACACGGAATTTCACGGAATTTTTTCTTTTTCAGTGTTATTCCGTGTATTTCCGTGGCTAATAAAAAATCGTTAAGTAAATTCATTTGGAAAGTGAACCATCTCGAAAGTTGAACTACAAAATATAAATAATCTAAACTCAGGAGAGAGCGAATGCACAATGCTGTTATCCGTTCTGGCTTGACCTTCCGTGCGGTTTTAGTAGCTTTTGGTTCTATTATAATCATCAGCTATTGGACACAGCACAGCGAGCTAGTAATAGACAGCCCAAGCTTTAACAGCATACATCCCTCCATTGCGGCATTCTTCGCAGTCATAATTATTGCTCTATTTATTAACCCTCTCTTGAGACGGATACATCCATCGCTGTCATTTACTCAGCCGGAGGTACTGCTCATATACTCCATGCTCATTGTCGCTGGCCCAATAGTATCCATCGGCGGAATACATTTTCTACTTCCCACTCTAATAGCCCCTTATTATTTTGCTACCCCAGAAAATGAATATAATCTTTTATTTCATAGGTTTATACCGAACTGGTTTGGCCCAAAAGACCCCATTGCGATAAGAGATTTCTATGAAAGCTCCATAGATGGATCAATCCCCTGGCACGTATGGATAAAACCGTTACTTTTATGGTCAGCGTTTTTGCTGGCTGTATATTTGTCCTTCCTCTGCATGAACGTGATAATTCGCAGACAATGGGCTGATGCAGAAAAGCTAACGTTCCCTCTGGTTCAACTGCCTCTTGAAATGACTCAGGAGTCGGAAAAAGGTAAAGTTTATAATGCTTTTTTCAGAAATCGGATTATGTGGCTTGGATTTGCAATCCCTGTGATTATTCACGGCGTAAATGGTATAAACAACTACTTTCCTGATATGCCGCAGATCAGGTTCAGATATATCGCCATAAGCGATTACTTTACCGACAAGCCATGGAATGCTATGGGATATACGTATATCTCTCTTTACCCATGCGCTATTGGGTTCGCATATCTTCTGACACTGGATATTTCTCTTGGTTGTGGATTTTTTTATATACTTTCCAAGCTGGAATTGATTTTTGGGGCGATGGTTGGATGGAGTGAAAGAGGGAGTTCAAGTCTGGCTTATTTTCCGTTCTCGCAGCATCAGGGTGCAGGCGCATTCATAATGATAGCTATGATAAGTATATGGACAGGCAGAAGGCACATTGTAAACGTTTTGAAGCGAGTATTTTCGGTAAATTCGAGAGTAGATGATTCAAAAGAGCCGCTTCCTTACAGATTTGCTTTTATTGGTTTGATTGTCAGTTTAGGTTTCTTAATATCATGGTGTATATGGGCTGGTATGACGTTTCTGACTGCTATGGTATTCTTTGCTTTGTTCTGTATTCTTTCAATAGCACTGACACGATTGCGAGTTCAGGCAGGCTTGGGATGCGTACACGGACCGCTCACACCGCAAGAATTAATGGTGATGGGATTCGGTTCGGTAAATCTTGGTGTCCAGAATCTAACTATATTGTCGCATCTTCATTTTATGACAGGCGAAATGAGGGGGATTATATCCATCATGCCCAGTCAGTTAGAGGGTTTCAAAATCTCAGAGTCAGCAAAGATAAACGCAAGACAGATTTCCATAGCGATTATGATAGGGATCGTGGTAGCTTTGCCGTTTGCGTATCATGCGGCACTAAGGACTATATACAAATTTGGTGGTAATATGCTAAATAGCTGGCGAATACTCGAAATGCCCGCACAGCCATTCCAGACCCTGAGTTCCATGCTTCAAAACCCCCGTCCTCCCGATTGGGTAGGTATGGAATTCGTTGCTTTAGGGGCATTATTCACAGCCTTTCTGTCTTTTATGCGTATGCGGTTCTTCTGGTGGCCATTTCATCCTATTGGCTACGCAGTAGCATTTACAGAGCGGACAATACACTGGATATGGGCGCCGATGCTGGTAGGCTGGTTATGCAAGACACTGGCACTCAGGCATGGCGGTGTAAGAACGTATAAGAAAATGCTCCCACTTTTTCTTGGACTGATATTGGGTGATTTCTTCATGGGCGGATTCTGGGGTGTGATAGGATTATTCTCAAATGCTCCGGGATATTTGATTTTCCCTTGATTAAATTGCCATCAGAGTATATAATCGTGAATATTCAGCATATTTATAGAATCAGTAAGAGATTAACTCGGTTTGTAGTTAAAATGAATACATTTATAACTAACAGCAAAAGCAACAGAAACCTAAAAAATAGGCTCACAGAACTTATCAGCAAAAGTAAGGAACTTAAATTCCTTACAGGATTTTTCTATTTTTCAGGGATAAATGAACTCTATGAAAGTTTGAAAAGCAAACCTGAGATGCAAATTAACATTCTGGTTGGGTTAAACGCAGATCAGACTATTCATAGTCTTGTTGAATATTCTTACTATAACCAAAGGTAATGACTATCTCACCAACCCCCGAAGAGATAGCCATAGTAGAAGGAAAAAAGTAACCCCAAAAATTAAAGGAAGGAGATGAAGCAATGAGAATTATATGTAATACCTATATAAAAAAAGAACAGGATATGTATTCGGCGGTGTGTATCGAATTTGGCATAGCAAGCTGTGGATATACAATAGAAGAAGCTTATGAAAACGTCATAGAAGCAGTAGAAATACATTTACGTGATGCAAGAGAATTGGGAACGTTGAATGAAGTATTAACCGAAGCAGGATTTGATCTTCCCGAAAACCCAACAAATGATATAATTATACAGCCTGAATTTGTTATGTTCGGAAGCCCATTTGTTGCAGAGGTAGCATAATGCCAACCGAACAAAGATTAACTCCGCAAGATTATAGAAAGCTTTGCAAGATATTGGAAATGGACGGTTGCTATTTCGTAAATCAAGAAGGAAGCCATCTAAAATATCGCAAAGAGCAGAAGGAGTTTCGTACTCTTACAATTACAGTTCCAAGATATAAATCAGTGCCAGTGGAAGTTATAAAATCCATATTGCATCAAGCAAAGATGTCCCGTGAAAGATACTTTGAACTTCTGAATGAAGTTTAAATCCATTACGACGTCAAATACCGCATGGGTCAGGACAGTGATACGAGTTTTTCACTTATAGAACGCAGATAATTATTGTAGGATGGGTTTAAGCTTCTGAAATGCAGATTATCTCGTTATAAGGCAGAATAATGGCATATAATCTATCTTCCACTAAATAAACCCATACTACGTCTACGTCCTACTCAAATGCGCCGGGATATTTGATTTTCCCTTAACGAATACGATTTTTTCAATTTTGCGTTTTGGAGACAAAGTCAATTTTTTTGTATTACTTGACTACTTGGTGATTTTTGTTAGTTCAAGTAATGATTTGAGCATTAGGGAAACGTTTTTTTATGACCAATATGCTCTCGTAAGTCAGCTAGAATCGGGCATTTATAAGCAATAGCCCTTGAGCGAGAAACTGTATTGTCTGTGGTGTTACTTGTTATCTTAAGTAATATCTTAAGTAATGCTTTTAGTAACCAATCTAACATTTTAAGTAATATCTCCTATTAGATAATATTATGTTGGGTTTCGTTCCTCAACCTACGTTTAATTTTTACTAATTGATATTCTATATGTCGCTCCGCTGGAGCTAATAGTTTTGTTTGACTTGTTTCTATAAACATAACGCTCCTCTGGAGCTTATACTATTTCTGTTATTTATTTGTGCTATTATGTTCAGGACACGCATAAACCTAAGCTGGCAATTCCTTAAATTATCTTCAAAAACCAAGCTGGAAGCTTGGGCTACTTTTAAGTCTAACATTATCAAGTTATGCTCTCATAAATATATATCGAGGTATGGCGGGGTAAATGTGAATAAGGATTTTCATAAATGTTGAAAGCAGGCTTAATGAGTTTTCACCCAAAAGAAGCAATATATAAATTATCAAATCCGATTTAGTTTTAGCTCATTTCTGACGATAACGATAATGTTATTTATGTATAAACCTCCAAAACTTAATATAGGATGTTATGAGTGAATTAAAGGAAGTTACAATATATACTGATGGCTATTGTATTATGAACCCTGGTCTTGGGGGTTACGGAGCTATATTGTGTTATAATAATCACGAAAAAGAGCTTTCAGGTGGTTTTCGATTAACTACTAGCAATCGAATGGAAATAACGGCAGCTATTGTTGGGTTGAAAGCATTAAAATTTTCTTGTTCTGTAAAATTATATTGTGACTCAAAATATCTTGTATATGCCATAATGGAAGGTTGGGTTCAGAGATGGAAATCTAATAACTGGTTATGGAATGAAAAAGAAAAAGCTACTGATGTGGATTTGTGGAATAATCTACTTAATTTATGTTCTCAACACACTGTTGAATTTATATGGTTTAAGGATCATGCTAAACATCCTTATAGTGAACGATGTGATACAATTTCCAAAGAAGCCATAAATCAGAAAGACTTGCCGATTGACGAGGGATACGAACAGAATAAAGAGCAACAAGATTATATTGCTCAGAATATTATTATTCCCCCAAAAAATGTTATAAATAAAGATCAATCTATTCAACAAATACAGATAGAAATTGATGGAAAATATTATGTTTTAGTAGGAGATACTTGGTATGACAAGGTGAATTTCATTAAACCTTCCGAAAGTCTTATACATAAGCTTAATACATTATTGATTACAACACTGGAACGTAAAGATAATGTCCAGAACATTGATCTGTTGCTCAAGTGCGCTAGAGAAGCAAGGGATTCCGCACAATACGAACAGTCAATAAAATTTGCTAGGCGTGTGATCTCTATCTCTCCTGACCATATTGGCGCAATTGCAATTCTATGCTCTTGTTTAAGAGCAATCGGTTATGCTCAACAAGCTCTTGATGAAACAGAAGCTTTTTCCGGAAAGAACTATCCACCGTTAATAACCTCACGGGCTGCTGCGCTTTGCGATCTCGAAAGATGGGAAGAAGCAAAAAAAGTGATAAGTCGTGTTCTTGCAATGAGTAAAGATAATGATAAGGCTTTTAGTATTGTCCATCGTATAAAGAGTGCAAGACCTGGCCTATATAAATGAGGCTTGGTCATAATTACGAAATAACCAAATATAATCACTATGGGACAGACACGTAGGTCTGTCCCTACAAATATTGACATTACAGATGGTAGGGGAGAACTTATGTGTTCTCCCCATTTGTCTGAATTATGACCATACCTCATATAAATAATTACTTTTTATATTTAATTATCGATCCTAAAGGAACTTACTGATGGTTACAAAATCAAAAAACCTTTGAAAGACTCATTGATTCTAGCAATTCCTCAAGAATCGGGTTATCAGAAGGAAGCTTATAAATATGCCAGATTAATTTTAGTAAACTGACAAAATATAAGGATTCGTCTCGAAAATCAAAGCGAACGGAATCTTCCAATTGTGGAGGAAAAGATTTATCTGGATTACCATCAAGCAAAATGGGAATAATCTTGCGCCCATATCTTTTGGGCTGACTCTGTATCGTAAGTATCAATCTCAATTCAGCAGTTACGACATGATCTGATTTCTTAGATTGATATTTCTGGAGCAACTCCGGCGTTCCAATTACGAGAACGTAATCGCTGGATTCGATCTTATCTGTGAACTCGCTAATGCTGTCACCAGACAAATTATCCCAACGATCAATGAGGGCATTAATGTCTGTTTTACGCATATCCTTTGCTAGATTCTTGACCCATTCTACATGTTTTTCTACACCCCATGCGTAGCAAATAAAGCAAGTTGGGTGTTTTTTCTTTACAGGGCGATCTCGTAATAATCCTTTTACACTCACAAGGGCGGATTCAAACGCTGTTCGACGTTCAGCAATAGCCTGCTCTTCTTTAACTTTCTTTGCTTCTTGATCTGACAATTCAATGAATTTCTCTACTATGGGCAGTTCTACTTTTTTACCGCATTTACTGCAATAGATGAAGTTCTCATTTGATTTTAGCTGATCCATAATGGCATCTCTTGATTGACGTTTCACACATTTAGGGCAAATGACAGGCTGATAACTCATAACCTCAACACGGTGATGGCTTAGGAATCCCTCAAATAATCCCTGAAAAAGCAAACTTACATGCTTAGGTATATCCTGAGCATAATATAGTATAAGCTCTATTTCACCTTCACGATCAGCGATCTGACGGAAACCGCAAATCTCTCCGCTCTGCATCTCATATTGTGCCTGATTCTGCCACTGATTTGTGCGTACGAATGTATTGGTATATCCAAGCAGTACCACCAAAGAGGCATAGACGTTCTCAACTGCACCATTAACTCGATAGGAAACATCCTCAAAAGTTTTTACATCCTCAATAAGCGGGCGCTTCTCATTTATAAGGGATGGAAAGACGAGGAAAGCCTCATCACCCAAAATCTCACGGAAACAGATGTTGTGTTTCAGGAATAGGACAGCGGTTGCATCAAGCATGATCTCCTGTTCGTCCTTTGTCAATCCATCCAATTCCGGAAACCTATATTCACCTAGCAACAATCTATTTTCCTCTATCACTCCAAGACCTTTAGGATTACGGCGGGCTTCGAGGACAAATGAAGACGCAAGGTTAGTGAGCAGATCGGGGAAAAGCAGGATATATTTATCCCCTCTTGAATTTTGCAGGATCGTAACGTAACCGTGAGTTTCGAGGTGCTTTACTGCTGTCATCATCTCGTCATCAGTGAATTTCCAGTCGGGATCATCCCTCTCTAAAAGCTGGCGCAACTCTTTTGGATTGACCAGAACATTTTGCCTTTTCCCCTCCTCTTTAAGGGAAAGAACGTAGTCCTTGATGCGTTTGAACGTAGTGGTTGTTATGGTTGCTGTCATTTCTTCCCACGGTATCATGGATTTTATTTTCTCTATAAGTTCTGGTAATCCAATCCCTTTAGAAGCACTTGTGGAAATATACGTGCTGATGCCCTGTTGCTGGCAGTAAGCATTTAATTCTGCTTCGGTAAGCGTTGGTGTTCCTCTGTCAGCCCTTGCGCCAACGAGTATAATCTGGCAGTTTGGTTTTTGGCATTGCTTTAACTGCTTCATCCAGTAATTGACTCCACTGAGCGGAGTGTAACGGTTGGACGGGTCAAAAAGCACCAAAGCAAGGTCTACGTCATCCAGAAAGAGCGAATGAACAAGCCGATAGTCGGGCTGACCGGCAAGGTCCCAGAGAACAGCCTCACATTCTGCGCCGTCAGGTCGTTTCGTGCCAAACTCGTCAATGACCCAGAATTGCTGACCGTGAGTCGAGGAATGGTCTTTGAAATAACCATGAGCTATCCGCCAGCCAAGACCTGTCTTGCCGACGCCGGAATCACCGACCAGAACTATCTTAGCTGTGGTATATTTCACAGACGTTGTGGATGGTTTACTACCGAGTAATAAATCAACGTCCAGATCCCAGATGCGGATGACTTTATCATTTTCTCCAAGTGTAGCAAGAACAGGCAATCCGGGATGGAAGGCTAAACCGGATATATATCCTGAAAATGGTTCAGGCAATTGAGCCACAGGTTCCCATGTATCACAACGCCACAGTCTGACATTTTCACCTTTTGATGCAAGAAATCTACCATCTGCGGAAAAGGAGACGGATAACACATCAACAGTATGACCCTCAAGAAGGTTCTTCTGCTGACCACTTTTTGTATCCCATATCCGAACTGTTTTATCCATAGAGCCTGATGCAAGCATATTGCCGTCCGGTGACCATGCCGCACTCCAGACATCTCTTTTATGACCTGTAAGCGTTCTAAGCAAATTCCACGTCTTAGTATCCCATATCCGAACTGTTTTGTCACTAGAACCGGATGCAAGCATGCTGCCATCCGGTGACCATGATACACTCCAGACGGAACTTTCATGACCAGTAAGCGTTCTGAGAAAATTCCACGTCTTAGTATCCCATATCCGAACTGTTTTGTCACCAGAACCGGATGCAAGCATGCTGCCATCCGGTGACCATGATACACTCCAGACAGGATCTTCATGACCAGTAAGCATTCTAAGCAAAGTCCATGCTTTAGTATCCCATATCTGAATTGTATTGTCATGAGAATCAGATGCGAACATACTGCTATCCGGTGACCATGATACACAAAAAACAGAATCAGTATGACTTTTGAGTTCTTCCAACAGCTCTCCGGTTTCAGCATCCCAGATCCGTATTGTCATGTCACGAGATGGAGAAGCGATCATTTTCCCGTCAGGTGACCATGCAATTCGGAAGATGACACCTTTATGTCCGCGCAGAACGTGCCTCAGCTTAAAGCCGGTAGGTATTTCGTCCATTTCTTTCTTTTCAATTTGCTCATCCTTCCTCATTATCATTCCCCTCTTTCCAAATACCAGTTTCTATATTTTATAGTGCATTAATGTTCGACAGGATTAATTCTTTATTTTTATGGTTCTTCCGACTTGCATGTGTAAATATAAGATTTTAAATCCCCCTAACCCCATAGGCGTTAAGCTAAGGAATTTTGAAATTACATCTTAACAAACGAATCTTTATCCACAAGTCAGTAAACCATTGTAGATAAAGGATTTATAACCCCCTTTTAGCTAAAAGGGGGAAGGGGGAATTTGATTAAATAAACCCCAAGCATAAATTTGTCGTCCGCGGAAATAAATATCGGTAGGCTGTATGATTAATATATGGTGAGTTCCACTCCCGGATGTTGTATACTAAATGTAAACAATAACAAAGTATTAACATCATAGAAGGAGAACTCACTATGGTTAAAGATAGCAAACTTAGCTTT
>Ga0315274_10008563_pt1 | contig 14824 bp, 11 predicted proteins | sample YL17G02_20_MG_FD_203700 | JGI IMG/M metagenome (GOLD analysis project Ga0315274, IMG submission 203700) | Sediment microbial communities from Yellowstone Lake, YNP, Wyoming, USA - YL17G02_20 | ecosystem: Environmental > Aquatic > Freshwater > Lake > Sediment | place: USA: Wyoming | collected... | reverse complement strand
CTCCTGCGGCGTCCAGCGAAGATAATATCCGAGGTAGTGCACTTCCATCCGCGACCGCTCCAGCTCGCGGTGGTCCACCGGCAGGAAGGCCATCAAGTCCACCAAATCAACGCCATATTTGTCCTGCAACTCGCGGAGCGACACGCCGGCAAGATAGACCTCATCCAGGTTCTGCCGCGCAAAGTAAGACTTGTCGCGCAAGGACTGGAAGTTGTCGGCGATGGGGTTGCCGTATTCGGCTTCGTTCTCGCCATAGAAGATGAGCGGGATGCCGAACTTCAGCGCCATTTTCGGCGCGAGGTTCTTCTGCCCCAGGATAAAAGTCTGGAACGGGTGCAGCAGGTTCTCAATCGCCAGCCGCGTCAGCAACTTCATCACCTGCCCGTTGGGCTTGAACGACACGTTGTCAAACCCGCCGACCTCAACCCAATTGCGCCAGTTCTTCAGCCCGATTTCGGTATAGACTATCGGAGGCCAGGTGACCGTCAACGGATGCATCCCGTATTTGTATTTCAGGATGTGCGCCGCGAGGGCGCTGTCTTTGCCGCCCGAACCCGGCACGAGACAGTCATAGGAACCGTCTTTTGAGCGATGCCTGTCCAGAAGCTGCCGCAGCTCCTTCTCGCGCCCTTCCCAGTCAATACTTTCCTTGTGTCCGGCAAACTGGCAGGCGTCGCAAACGCCCTCCTCATCAAAACCAATGGTTCCGATTTTACGTCGCGCCGTGTTGCGAAACTCCGGTGTGGACGACGGGCGCTGGTTGGAGATGACGCAGCGGGTGCAATAGACCACCTCGTTCGGCAGCCCATAATAAGCGGTTGGCGCCTCGGTCGTTTCCACTGGGAGCACCGAATTGCTCAAGCTCTGGGGGAGCACTGACATCGCGGTTGACGTTCTGAGAGTTAGTTCCATAGTTCCAAAGTTCCAAAGTTGGTTATGTTGATCTATGTGACCCGACCCTTGCTTATTTGGTCACTTGCTTGCCGTATACTTTCGCACTTTCACACTTTCACACTTTCACACTTCGCCACCAACGCCCGATATATTTTCAACCCTTCCCCCCCGCTGCGCTCCGGGTGATACTGGCAGGCGAATATATTTCCCGATTGCAGCGTTGAGCAGAATTCATTTTCACCATAAACGGTCGTGGAAATCACTACCCCCGCATCCGCCGGACGCACGTAATAGGAATGAACGAAATACATATACTCGCCCCCCTTCAGCCCTTCCAGCGTCGTCCCGCCCCAACTGCCGTTCACCGGCAGAATCCGGTTCCAGCCGATTTGCGGCACCTTGAGAATATGTCCGTTGGAATGCGGAACCTCCAGACGCACAACATCGCCCGCTATCAACCCCAACCCTTTATGCCAGCCGAATTCGCTGCTCTCATCCATCAGAAGCTGCATTCCCAAACAGATACCGATAAGCGGTTTGCCTGAGTCTGCGAACTCCCGGATGGCGCTGTCCATATTCAGACGTCGCAGGTTTTCCATAGCATCGCCGAACGCCCCGACGCCGGGCAAAATGACGGCGTCCGCTTTGGCGACGACGCCCGGCTCTGATGTAATCTGCGCCGGGAGTCCGACCACAGCGCACGCCTGCCGAACGCTGAACAGATTGCCGAGTGCGTAGTCAACGATGACGACCGATGGCTGTTTGCGCTCCATATTTACACCGCTCGCCGCTCAAGACGAACCTGAACGCCGCACTCTGCCAAATACTCTTTTATCTCTGGTATGGAAACAAGCGTCACCTTGCTGAAACCGCGTTCGGACGTTAGAAACGAAATGTTGCCTTCGCTGTGGAACTCGCGCTCATCGGTGTCAAACCGGCGGAATGCCTCATAGTGCAACACCGACGCCGCCGCGACCGCATCAGCTTTCCCTTCGGTGATGACGCGGTGAATATCATCCATCTTCCCTGCGCCGCCGTGAGCGATGACCGGCACGCCGATGGTCGCCGCGATGGCGCGTGTCAGATCCAAATCAAACCCCTTGCCGGTTCCTTCCCTATCCACTGACGTTACCAGCAACTCGCCGGCTCCCAACTCCGCGGCGCGTTGCGCCCAGCCGATTGCTTCCACTCCGGTTTCTTCGCGTCCGCAATCGGTGTAACACAGGTATCGCCCGTCCGGCTGCCTAATCGTTTCTATTGCGACCACAATGGTTGACGAGCCGAACATCCGCGCCGCCTTCCGGATTAGTTCCGGGTTCTTGATGGCGGCGGTGTTCACAGCGACCTTGTCGGCGCCGGCGCGCAGCACCGCGCGGATGTCATCAACCGTCCGCAGCCCGCCGCCCACGCACAGCGGGATGAATATCTCCCTTGCTGTCCGGGACACTATCTCCAGCAGATTGTTGCGTCCATAGAGACTGGCGACGGCGTCCTGATAAATCAGCTCATCCGCGCCGGTTTCGTAGTAATAGCGCGCGAACTGGTCGGGCTTGCCCAACACGCGCAATCCCTCCAGGTGAATCCCCTTGACGAGATTCGGTCCCTTGATGTCCAGCCGCGGTATGATGCGAATGGTCATAGTCTCGAGCCTTCAGTCATCAGCCTTCAGCTTTCAGCGTCTGTAATCTAAAATCTTCAATTCTTAATTCGTAATTCGTAATTCTTAATTCGTAATTTATTCCGCTTACTTGCTTACCTGCTTACTTGCTTACCTGCTTACCTGAATCGGCGCTGCGGGAACCCCCACGACCACCATTGTATCCGGTACATCGTGTATCACCACTGCCCCCGCCCCAACCACCGCTCCCGCGCCGACCCTCAATCCCTGCCGAACCACCGCCCCCGCGCCGATGTGCGCCAGTCCCCCGACTTCAACACCCGCCAGCACAATCGCTCCGGGTGCAATATGGACGTGATTGCCGATGCGGCAGTCATGCTCCACAATGGCGCCGCTGTTGACGATGACGTCATCGCCCAACTGCGCACCGGCGTTGACTACCGCGCCCGGAAAAATGTGAACCCCCGCGCCCAGACTCGCATACCGCGAAACAACCGCTGTTGGATGCCGAATCGTCAGCGGTATTAGACCCGCCAACAAACCCAATTCAAACAGGCGCTGCCGCAGTCGGTTGTCGCCGGCGCCGCCAACTCCGACTACAAAGCTGTCCACACCCTGCGCGGTCAATCCTCGCAACCGGTCATCGCCGCCAATGATTGGAACGCCATAAACATCTCCACCCCATCGGCTTTTATCGCTGTCAAGGATGCCGGCAATCTCCGCCGGCCGCTCACTTAGCAGAATATCCACCACCACCCGGCAATGTCCCCCGCCGCCTATAATCACGCATCGGCGCACGCGACCTGCTCCTCTTCAGTATTTATCGCCACGTTTATCTCGTAAAACCGCTTGCATATCAATTGCTGATTTAACAGAACACTTTTGAGCCTGTTTACAATAATCCCCGCTGCTCCACCATTGCCGTAAGGATTTTTCATCCCCCGCAAACCCGCGCGGAAAGCCGGGTCGGTTGCCTGGCTTATTCCCGCAGCAATCTCCTCCCGCGAGTATCCGACGTCAATCACATTCCCGCCGCGCAGCCGCCCCGCCTGCCGCGTCCCGATATTGACCACCGGCAGCCCGAACGACGCCGCCTCAATGATGCCGCTGGACGAATTCCCAACCATCGCCGCTGCGTGCGCCATCAAGCTGAAATAGCGGCGCGTGCCAAGGTTCTCAATCCAGACCGCCCGCGAATGCGCCGCACAAAATCTCAAGATAGCCCGCCGAATCACCGTTCCATTGGTGTCAGCGTTCGGCATGGTAAAGACAATTGGCTCGGGGCGCTCATCCAAAACAGCGAGCAGCTCAGTGATCTGATATTCTGTATCCCGATACTCCCGCGTCGCGGGATGAAATGTCACCAAAAGCGGGAACCGATCAAACTTCACTCCCCATTCATCCTGCAATTCAATAAACGTCGGGAGCTTCATCTCCGCCAGGTTGTCCAACCCCGGCGCGCCGGAAACAACCACCCGCCATGGCTCTTCGCCAAGCTGGATGACCCGTCGCGCAGATTCTTCAGTGCTTGTGAAATGCAAATGACTCAGTTTGGTGAGCGAGTGCCTTAGCGCGTCGTCAAATGCGCCGAACGTCAACTCTCCACCGTGAATATGAGCCATCGGGATGTTGAACGGCGTCGCCGCCACGCCCGCGGCAAACATTTCGTAACGGTCGCCCATCAGCGCCAGAATATCGGGCGCATCCTTCTCAAACACCGCACTGAATCCGGCAATCCCCCGCCCGATGGCGCAGGCTATGCCGTGTGGAGCATCCTCTTCCGGCGCACACTCCAGTCGGTGCGTCACCGTAAATCCTTCCGACTCAATCTCATCAATCGTCCGCCCCCAGCGCGCGTCAAGGTGCATTCCCGCCACAATCAGGCTCAGTTTCAAATCCGGGTCGCGGGCAATGCTTCGCAATACCGGTCTCAGTATCCCAAAGTCCGACCGTCCGACGGTCACGACGGCAATGGTTCTCACTCCACCATCTCCCACGAAAGCAACATCCCCGCTCTGACCGGGACACGCAATTTCCTGCCTACCAACTTGAGTTTGACTGCGGGCGGCAGCCCGGTTCCGGGACGCAACACTGATATCATCTCAGCGGTTAATATCGTGCCGGTGGCGATTTCTCCCGCTGCCACCAGACTGCGTCTTGCCGCATCGGCGGTGTTGCGCTCGCCCCCGGTCGGACGCTTTACGCCATCGCCGAGCGCCGCTTCCGCCTTGCGGATGCCCGCCACCATAGCTCTTAACTCGCCGGGCTCGAGCGACGCCTTCTGGTCGGGACCCGGCAATGTGCGGTCAAGGGTGAAATGCTTTTCAATTACATTCGCTCCCATCGCCGCCGCCGCGATGGAGATTTCAATTCCTTCCGTATGGTCCGAAAACCCAACCGGACAGCCGAACTGCTCGCGTAGCGTCTGCATCGCGCGCAAGTTCGCCTCCGCCGGATCCGCCGGGTAACCGCTGACGCAGTGCAGCAGCGCGAAATCCGAATTGCCAGCCAATTTCACCGCTTCCACGGCTCCCACAACCTCATTCATATCCGCCATTCCGGTGGAGATGATGAGCGGCTTGCCGAATGATGCGACCCGCTGCAATAATTCGTGATTGGTCAACTCCCCCGATGGCAGCTTGAACGCCGGCACACCCAGCCGGTTCAGCATTGCTGCGCTCTCCCCATCAAACGGCGTGGAGAGAAAGACAATGCCGCGCTCCCGGCAATGCTGCTGTAAAAATCGGTGCGCTTCTTCAGACAGCTCCAGCGGCTTGAGCAGGTCGCCCTGCGATTTATTGTTGCCGCTGTTCCAAATTTGATAATCCGCCATTGGCGCGTTTGCCGCGACCAGCTTGTCGGTTTTCAAGGTTTGAAACTTGACCGCGTCCGCACCCGAATCCGTGGCGACGTCTATCATTCTCCGCGCCAAATCCAAATCGCCGTTGTGATTGACTCCCGCTTCGGCGATGATGAAACAGGGCTGTCCCTTACCGACAATCCGGTCGCCAATCTGAATTGATTCCTGATTACTGATTACTGATGGCTGATGGCTGATGGCTGATGGCTGATAGCTGATAGCTGATGGCTGATGGCTGATGGCTGATAGCTGATAGCTGATAGCTGATAGCTGATAGCTGACGGCTGACGGCTGACGGCTGCTCATCAACCACTCGGCATATTCAAAATCCTGAACCGAATCAATGTCCACCGCCCGCTCCGGCGGAATTTCCACTGCTTCCACCCGACCGTCAAACAGCCCATTCGCGCGCAGAATGAACTCCGGTCGCGCGGCGTAGGCGACGGTCGTTATATCCCACACCGGCGGCGCTTCCTGCCGGTTGTTATAAACGCGGTTGGGCTTTACCGCCAGCCGCCAGCCGTTGTCATCGCGCGTCACCATATTGAACCACGGGCTGCGCCCGGAACGCCGCACCGTCAGCACGACATCAGCGTCCCCCTCCAACAGCCGCATTATAACCCGCTCCACGTCATCAACGCTGCGCAGCGGGGCAGTCGTGGGGATGCTTACAAAAACATCCGGCGCGCGCCGACCGTTGGGCGGCGAAATCTGCCGGATGGCGTGCTGCCACGCCTGCCACTCCGGTGAGTCGTCCTGCGCCAACTCGGCGGGTCGTATGAATGGCACTTCAGCGCCATATCGCCGTGCTGCGTCAGCGATGGCAGGGTCGTCCGTAGATACCACCACGCGGTCAATCAGCGGGCATTCCAGCGCCGTCTGAACGGCGTATCCGATTAGCGGCTTCCCCGCCAGCAGCTTGATATTCTTGCCCGGCACACCCTTGGAACCGCCGCGCGCAAAGATGAATCCGACTATGTAAGGTTTGTCGCTCAATTCAATTGGACAGAGTTCACGGCTGAGGAAAAAGCTTCCTCCCCGTGCAATGCAACGCAAGAATAATACCAACGTCTCCCTCTTCCCTCACCTGCAAGGGGAGCGGAATTCCTTCCCCCCCCGCTTGCGGGGGGGAGGAAGGGAGGGTGAGTTGAAATGCGGATTCAGGAGTGCGGATTTCGTTACCGCCGGGTTTCAAGTCCGCCGCAGGCGGACGTAACCCGGCGAATATCAACCGCCTCCAGCCTATCCCGCGGCTGATTGGCAAGTTAATAGCCGGGGAAATAATAGAACTCTGCGTTCTCGGCGTCTCTGCGGTTTTCCCAATTCCCAGATGGCAGCCGATTTGCTATATTGTAAGGAACGACACCCAACCTTGACCACACAATGAACTTGGACCAAATCTTCGGCACAACCCTCACCGTCTGGGTCATCATCCCGCTGTTAATTTTCTGCGCGCGGATTATGGATCAGAGCATCGGCACGCTCCGCCTCATCGTCATCGGCAAGGGAATGAAACTGCTCGCCTCCGCGCTCGGCTTCTTTGAAGTGCTCATCTGGCTGCTCGCCATTAGCCAAATCCTGCAAAACCTTACTCACTGGTTCTACTACATCGCCTACGCCGGCGGGTTTGCGATGGGGAATTTCGTGGGGATGGCGATTGAGCAGCGGCTGGCGCTGGGGACGGTGATTATGCGCATCATCACCCATCGCGACGCTGAATCGCTGTTGGAAGCGCTCCGGCAGGCTGATTACGGCGTGACCGCCCTTGACGCACAGGGTCGCTCGGGTCCCGTAAAGGTGGTGTTCACTCTCGTCGCGCGAAGCGAAGTGCCCCGACTCGTGTCGCTGGTGAACGAGCACAACCCGCGCGCGTTTTATTCCATTGAAGACGTGCGGTTCATCAGCGAGGGGGTGTTCCCGGCAAAACGAGGCGGCTTCAAACTGCGGGAACTGTTCTTCCGCAAGTTCGTTAAGAAGACGAAATGAACCTGAATGTTATGAACCACAGAGACACAGAAAACAAGGATTCATATATGTGTGCCCCACGTTAGGGTGACAACACCCCGGCATAACCCCGATTGAAACATTCCCAACCGGATCCGGATTGAATCGCCGCTGAAATTATCTTCCACTCGCCGTATATCTAATGACATCCTGTTGCTTTGGCTCCCGCCAGCGCGTATATTTTTAGGTCAACGTTAGTGGCGCAGCCACTCACAATACGCCTGACATCTTAATTACGGGGACGTAGCTCAGTTGGTTAGAGTGACGGCCTGTCACGCCGTAGGTCGCGAGTTCGAGTCTCGTCGTCCCCGCTGACTTTCCTTATAAAGCGAGAATCGTCCGGGATAAAGTGCTGGCAACACACCGGCATTTTCGCTTTCATCGCCGGGGCTGACACTCCCATCACAAACTTTTTTATTCCCGCGCCAACTTTTTTTTCAAACATCCCCAACAAACTCCAACAAACTTCTTTTTGATGTCGTAATACTGTTTGGAACACCTTGTGTTCCATGACTCCTCCTCTTCACCAGGGGCGGCTCGGCAACGGGTCGCCCCCTTTTTTTCCACTGGAGAGTGACGACATTCTCCCGCTTTCGCGGGGGCAGGCTCTGTCGGCGGCATCACTTGGTAGGACAGGCGTTCCTGCCGGTCGTTAATACGTTACAACGTTCCAACGTTTTAACGAGAACCCTACCACCTTCTCCCTTTCCTACCTTGTAACCTTGTCACCTTGTCACCCTGTTACCTTCCCACCTTATCAACTTGTAACTCTCCCACTTTCTCACTTTCTCACTTTCTCACTTCTCTCCCCTAAAACTTGTATGCTGTTCATCAGTGCACCAAAGATTTTGTATTATGAGTCATTTTTTTCTTGACAACTCGCTTTCGTTGCTGTATATTAAACTTCGCCTGTGGTGACGCCGGTCACTCTGCCGACCAACTCGCAGTGCCCGGTCGCGCCGCTCCACTCGCTGTTTCCACGCCTCCCCAGGCGCCCAACAGAGTCAACTACTTTCGCGATATAGAGGTTTTAATGTCCGAGAAGCAGGGCGCGCCAGAGCATCAGAGCACGGGCACGCTTATCGCTGACCTGGATTCCGACACCGCCCGCACCGGCAACGGCGCGGGTCACAGCGCCCGGCGCGACAGCCTGCCGGCAATCCCTCCGGTTCCGAGCGACCTGTCGGATCCGGTTCTTTCCGAAAATGCCTTAACCGTTCTCAGGCGACGCTACCTGGCGAAAGACGAGAACGGCGATGTGAAGGAAACACCGCGCGAGATGTTCTGGCGCGTGGCACACACCATCGCCCGCGCCGACTTGAACTATAACGCCGAACTTGACCTGACCGCCGAAGCCAGTCGTTACTACGAGTTGATGGCGTCGCTGGATTTCATCCCCAACAGCCCGACGATGATGAATGCCGGGCGCAGTCTGGGACAACTCGCCGCCTGCTTTGTGCTGCCGGTGGAAGATTCCATGGACGGAATCTTCAACGCGGTCAAGAACGCGGCGCTGGTTCACAAAAGCGGCGGCGGCACCGGTTTCAGCTTCTCGCGGCTGCGCCCCAAATCGTCAATGGTGAACTCCACCGCCGGCACGGCGTCGGGTCCGGTCTCGTTTATGAGCGTCTTCAACGCCGCCACCGAGACCATCAAACAGGGCGGCACACGGCGCGGCGCCAATATGGGCATCCTGCGCGTTGACCATCCCGACATCCGCGAGTTCATCACCTGCAAGGCGGATATGGTGTCGGTCACCAACTTCAATATCTCGGTCGCAGTTACCGATAAGTTTATGGAAGCCCTCGAGGCGGGCGGCAAATACGACCTCATCGCGCCGCACACCGGGCAGGTCGTCCGGCAGGATGACGCGCGCGATATCTTTGACATCATCGCCCAGAACGCCTGGAAAAACGGCGACCCCGGGCTGGTGTTCCTGGACGAAATCAACCGCCGCGAACCCACGCCCCACATCGGGTTGGTGGAAGCGACCAACCCCTGCGGCGAGCAACCGCTGCTTCCTTATGAGTCGTGCAACCTCGGCTCGCTGAACCTCGTCAATATGATGACCGAAGAGCGCAAGGTTGACTGGGAGCATTTGCGCCGAACGGTGAGGATGTCGGTGCGCTTCCTGGACAATATCATTGATATGAACCGCTACCCCATCCCTGAAATTAAGCGGATGACGCACGCCAACCGCCGCATCGGGCTCGGGCTGATGGGGTTCGCCGATATACTCTTTGCGATGCGCATCCCCTACAACTCCGACGACGCCATCACGCTCGGGCGCGAAGTGATGGAGTTCATCCGGAAGGAAGCGCGGCGGATGTCGGACGAGTTGGCGGTGGAACGCGGTCCGTTTCCCAATTGGGAAGGCTCCATCTTTGACCACCCGACCCGCAACGCCACCGTCACCACCATCGCCCCGACCGGCACCATTTCAATGATCGCCGACACTTCGGGCGGGGTTGAGCCGAACTTTGCGCTGGTCTATGTCAAACGGGTGATGGATGACGACCGGCTGCTCTATATCAACCATTGGTTTGAGGAAGCGGCTATCGGCGGCGGATTTTACAGCCGCGAGCTGATGGAAAAACTCGCCGCCGGCGCGCATCTGCCCGACTTAACGGAGATGCCTGAAGAGGCGCGGCGGGTGTTCGTAACCGCGCACGAAATCACGCCCGAGTGGCATGTGCGGATGCAGGCGGCGTTCCAGGAGTTCTGCGAAAACGCCGTCTCCAAGACTATCAACTTCCCGAACAGCGCCTCAGTGGACGACGTCAAACGCGCCTACCTGATGGCCTGGCGGTTGAAGTGCAAGGGAATTACGATCTACCGCGACGGCAGCCGCGGCACACAGGTGATGAACGTCGGCAGCTCGCTCGCGAGCCGGGGTGAAGGCGAAGCCGAAATTGCCGCCGCGCCCGCGCCGGTAGTGCACTACCTGAAGCCGCGCGTCCGCCCGCCGATTACGCACGGTTACACTGAATCCATCCGCACCGGTGAAGGAACGCTGTTCGTTACCATTAATGAAGATGAGCATGGGCTTTGCGAAGTGTTTGCCTCCATCGGCAAATCGGGCGGGAACGCGGCGTCGCAGTCGGAAGCAATCGGGCGGCTGATTTCGTTGGCGCTCCGCGCCGGCGTTGACCCGCACGAAATCGTCAGCCAGTTGAAGGGGATTTCAGGACCGAATCCCATCTGGCAGGAGGGCGAACTCATCCGCTCCACACCCGACGCTATCGGACGCGCCATCGAGCGCTACCTGGAACGGAGAGACAAAAAGCAGGCGGAGTTGCCCCTGCCCGAAATGCCGCAACGCCCGACCGAGACGCCGACGCTGCAGTCCGAGCAGCCGCAGATTACTTTCGCCAACGGTTTTGAGGTGAAGGAGATTTGCCCGGACTGCCAGTCGCCGGTAGTATATGAGGAAGGCTGCCTCGTGTGTCGGCACTGCGGTTATTCCAAGTGCGAGTGATTCGTTGAGTGCCCCGGACAGCTTGCTGGCCGGGAATAAATATGTTCCATGAGTGCCCCGGACAGCTTGCTGGCCGGGAATAAATATGTTCCATGAGTGCCCCGGACAGCTTGCTGGCCGGTGAACAAGTTTCCTCCCGCCTTTGCGGGGGGAATTGGGGGGCGGAAGTTATGGCGGCAAAACGCCGTCATAATGAAAAGTTACAAACCACATTACGAGGAGATCGCTATGGCGACCAAAGCTAAGAAAGCTCCGGCGAAGAAGAAGCCGGCACCGAAGAAGACCGCGCACAAGGCTCCGGCGAAGAGAAAATAACCCGCGAGACCTGAGGGTCGGGCGCCGCTTAGACTGCCGGAAACGCCCAGTTAATCTACCCCTCCCACTCGGGAGGTAATCGGGGTTGTCCCCAACCCCGATATTAGGGTTGTCCCAACCCCGATAGCTGACTTGGCGACAACCAACCCCGGCTGCTTCAGCGGCGCATCCGCATCCGGAAACTGCCGCCGATGCGGCGGCGCCCGATAACTCCGCGGACTTCCCGCCGGAATCCGTCGGCCGACGGATTCGGAAAGGAGTCCTCTCTCCCAAGCAATGTGGTGTCCGGGCGACCAGACACCACACTTTTTTTTGGGATAGGAGGCGCACCAGTTGACATTGGGCATTGGAGAGGCTAACTTGAAGGGTGCGACAGCCTTGTCTGTGCGACCAGCCCGACGGCTGAGAAGCAATCTGATAGGGGCGCGCAGCCGCGCGCCCTTGTAAGAGGGCATTCGCGAAGGTTTGAATGGAACCCTTCACATTTGGTTTCGGCAAACTCATGAAGGAGAAATCCGATGAATCTTAAAGGTCTTTCAGTTTGTGCCGCGCTTGCAGCATCGGCGCTGCTATTCGGTTCCGCGCGGGGGGATAGTCTGAACGTGGAACTGGTGGGATGGCTTAATGGTTGGGGCGATGCCAATTGCGTGGCTGTGGCAGGAGATTACGCCTATGTCGCCACAAACGAAACCGGCTTGCGCGTGGTGGACATCTCCGACCCGTCACAACCGCGCGAAGTGGGTAGTTACGCTCCGCCAAGCATTATCAATAGCTTGGTAGTGGATGGAAGCTATATCTATGTGGCAACGGGAGACAGTGGCTTGCGGGTGGTGGACGTCTCCGACCCTGCCCAGGCGTATGAGATAGGTTTCTATGACACGCCGGGCTTCGCTGCTGAAGTAGCGATATCTGGCAACCTTGCCTGCATCGCCGACGGAGACAGTGGCTTGCGTGTTGTGGACATCTCTGACCCCACGCAGCCGAACGAAGTTGGCGTTTATCAAACACCGGATTATGCCACTTGCGTGGCGACTTTATCAAACTTCGCGTATATGGCAACCCTTGAAACTGAAGGGTGTTTACCTTCAAATATCTACGTTGTGGATATCTCCGACCCATCGCAACCAAGCGAAATCAGCAGCATTGAATTTTGGGGGTACTTCTATGATGTAGAAGTTTCGGGTAACTTAGTTTATCTAACGACACTATCGTGGGGAGAGATGGCCTTCGGATTGAAGCCTCAGGACGGGGGTTATTGTCGTTCAACCCTGACTCTACTTGATGTTTCAGATCCAGCACAACCGAATGAAATCGGCGAATATATTGAGGAAAATGATTATTGTTCTTATTATCCATTTACCAGCATGGCTGTCGCGGGGCAATGGATCTTCCTGGTCGGTAACGATGCCGAATACAATTCCCCAAATAAATTGAAGGTGCTTGACATATCAGATCCAACGGCTCCGTGCATGATTGCCGAATGCGATCTGCCGCGTTCTGCGGAATGGCAGGATTGTCCACACGCAGTTGCCGTAGAAGGCAGCCATGCGTATGTGGCTGATGGTTTTAACAGCTTGCAGGTAGTGGACATTTCAGAGCCGAACCAGCCGCTAAAGGATGGCTGCTATGACCTTCCAGACTCGCTTGGTAATGTCGCCATTGAAGGAAATTATGCATATCTGACTGATTACAATTGTGGCTTACGGATGGTGGACACCTCAAACCCATCACGACCGCGAGTAATCGGGTCCTATAGCCTACTGAAGCGTGAGTCTGGTGAGTATAAGGTATGTGATGTTGCGGTCATGGGCAATTTCGCCTATTTGGTCTATGAAGATGAACATTATGGCAACGAGCTGGGAGGCTTGGGTGTTTTAGACGTCTCCGATCCTTCTCATCCAAGCGAGCTTGGCTTCTGCGATATGAATAACGGCTGGGGGGACCATTTTAATTACCGCGTAGCAATTGCAGGAGACTACGCTTACATCGCCGGCAGAGGTGAAATTTTTGTTGTGGATGTATCAGATTCAACCCAACCACGAGAGGCAGGTTCACTCGATTTTGATGGCGAGGCTTTGGACATGGCGGTCACGGGAAACTACGCTTATGTGGCTGTTGAAGACAGTTCTTTACGGGTAGTGGACGTCTCAAACCCAGCCCAGCCGCGCGAGATCGGTTTCTGTAGCACGGTGGGTCGAGCTCTGGCCGTGGCGGTTGATGGAAACTATGCCTACGTGGCTGTTGAAGACAGCGCTTTGCGGGTACTGGATGTCTCCGACCCGACCCAGCCGCGCCAAGTCGGATGTTACAACACGCCGGGCTCCGCCATTGGCGTGGAAGTGGCGGAGAACCACGCTTATGTATTGGGCGGCAATGACGGTCTGTTGGTGGTGGACGTCTCCGACCCGACTCAACCGTGCCAATGCGGATTTTACGACACGCCTGGGAATGCCCTCGGTGTGGCTGTTGCTGGAAATTATTCCTATATCGCTGATGGGACTTCCTTTTTAATCCTCGACTGCTCCGTAGCCCTTTCCGCTCCACCTGCTTCCGTTTTCATCCCTCATCCTTCATCCTTCATCCTTTCCACCTTCCCCAATCCGTTCAATTCCTCAACCTCCATCCGCTTCAATCTTGCCACACCGGGGCTCGTGCATCTGGAGGTGTATGACCCGTTGGGGAGAAGGGTGAGGGAGTTGATTCCGGGGAATAACTTGAGTGCCGGCGAGCATTCTGTCCTCCTTAACTGCGCGGAGTTGAGTTCGGGGGTATATGCTTTGCGATTGGGGAAGGGTGATATGACGACGGCGAAAATGGTGAATCTGGTTAAGTGAGAAGGTGAGAAGGCGAGAAGGTGGGGGAACTTACTAAAAACCCGGATGGCAATCCGCCCCGATGGGGCGGACGCCATACAAGTGGCTTTAATAAAGAAGGAGAAAATCAATGATAATTTACATCATTCTGGCGGTGGTGATAATCGCCGTCCTGTGGATCATCGCCCTCTACAACGGGCTGGTGCGCATCCGCAACGCCGTCCGCAACGCCTGGTCGCAGATTGACGTTCAGCTCAAGCGCCGCCACGACCTCATCCCCAACCTGGTGGAAGTGGTCAAGGATTATATGTCCTACGAGCAGGAGACCCTCACCAAAGTCATCCAGGCGCGCGGCAACGCCATTAACGCCCAGGGCGTCGCCGACCGCGCCCAGGCTGAGAACGTCCTAACCGGCGCGCTGAAGTCGCTGTTCGCCGTCTTTGAGAACTATCCCGACCTGAAAGCGAACCAGAACGTGATGCGCCTGCAGGAAGAGCTAACCTCCACCGAAAACAAAATCGCCTTCGCCCGCCAATACTACAACGACTCGGTGATGCGCCTGAACAATCAAATCCAGCTCTTCCCCTCCAATATCGTCGCGGGTATGTTCAACTTCGCCGCTGAACAATACTACCAGGTGCCGGAAGAGGACAAAGAGCCGGTGAAGGTTGACCTGCGTTGATTTATTCCGGAACGAGAATCAAGAGTCAAGAATCAAGTATCAAGTAAACATCCAATCCTCTTGACTCTTGATTCTTGACTCTTGATTCTTGATACTTGAATGAGAACATAACGCTCCCCCTTTACAGGAAAAGGCAATCCGCCGCGGCGGATTGCCTTTT
>Ga0315274_10008561_pt1 | contig 14825 bp, 28 predicted proteins | sample YL17G02_20_MG_FD_203700 | JGI IMG/M metagenome (GOLD analysis project Ga0315274, IMG submission 203700) | Sediment microbial communities from Yellowstone Lake, YNP, Wyoming, USA - YL17G02_20 | ecosystem: Environmental > Aquatic > Freshwater > Lake > Sediment | place: USA: Wyoming | collected... | reverse complement strand
ATGATACAATAATCATCAACTATGTATTAGATGAGGAAAACATAATACCACCCAATGCCAATTTATTGACTGTTACCATCATAATTGTTTGTGTAATTGCTGGTGGTGCATCTTTAATACCAGTTTCAATGTTTGTGATGAGTAGATCAGCTGCAAATGTTAATCCCAGAGGAAGAAGTTCAAAAAGCAGACCAGCACCAAAAAAATCAACAAGCAGAACTTCTACCAGTGGATCAAGAAGTGGTAATACAAGAAAATCAAGGAAATAATTATTTTTTTTTTTTTTTTTTTTTTTATTTACAAGTTCAGCAGTATTAGAATAGATACACGACATCTTATTATTCATTAATCTTCTTCATCTAAAAGATAGGCTTCTTTACATATTTTTGTGATGAACATCAATCTTTTCCATTTTTTGTTTTCAAAAGTTGTTTCAAATTCTGTAATAATAAAGTTGTCGAGCATCAACTCTTCCAATGTTCTTTTAATTTCTACTTCAGTCTTTAATTCAAGAATTTTCATAAATTGTGGTGATATTGGTCCACAAGCCTCAATATATTCCTTTGAAATTTCATTCATCAAAAATATTGAATTCCTTGCCATGTATTTAGTTTCAACAATTTGAAATATGTACCAGTCTGGATTAATCTTTCTTATCAGATTGATTTCAAATATTTGTGAAACTTTGTATCCCGGTTTAGATGTACAGGAAGTCTTCTTTGGAAATCCTTTGTTTATGATATGTCTTGCAATTTCTTCCCTTATTGTCATATTATTCATCAATCATCAGGTTTTTTAATAATCTTCATCATTTTTAACAATATTTTCCATTTCTTGTTCTTAAATATTATGAAAATAAATATCTTCGACTTTTCTCTTTTTCTTCATTTTCTCCAATATACCACTTAGAAATGTGTTTGAAATAAGAAGTTCTTCACATTTTTTAACATTCTTTCCATTATCAAGTCGATTTATATCTTCTTCATTTTGTTCAAGTATTTTTTTCAATAGATCAATTGCTTCATCAATTGACAGCTTTTCTGCTTTTTTTGATTGTTTCAAAAAAATATCTGTCATATCTATCATTTAAAAGAGTTTATAAAAAGATATAAATGTTTTCAGAAAGTTAAAGATTTACTTGAATCTGTCCTGTATCTCTTCTTCATTCAATCTTTTAAGGACATTTAATAGTGCAGTCCTCAAAACCTGATATTCAACGTTTTTTATTGCTATCACATCAGTAATCTTTCCTTCAACATTTCTGACATCAATTTCAAATTTGATTTTTTCTGGAGTTCTTATCATTTCGTTACATCTCTAAATATTTAACAATCAAACCACACAACTATTCGAACATTTTCTTTACCATGTTTCTTTACTAATTCTTGCATTTCCAACAATTCCTCTGTTCCAACCCAAGATTTCATTTAACCTTTAAACAATTTTTTATTTGGGTCAGTAAAACACCTATGACAAGAAAGACAATATTCAAGACCATCCTGAGTAAATACTATTGATGAAGAAGTTTTACATGAAGGACATTTAACAATCATTCCTTTATTGATTGCCCTTATCATTTTTTCTGACATTTTAATCAAAGGTAATTAGATTGTTTGAAATCATGTATGAAACTATTTTATTGTTCCAAATATTTAAGATTAATATCACTATAAGAAAGAAATGAAAAAGACCATGGTGTGTTGATTCAATCAATCATCTTGTAAAAGTTTTTCACATTCATGGTTCAAGACTTGCTATTCTTGATTTGAGATCAGATATTTCTTCTTCTAATTTGATGATACATTCAACAAAGCTGTGAATCATCAATATAACAAATGGTTCTGCGTTGTAGACACCACTAATCATGTCAAGCATGTTATCATCACGTTGCAAGACATGATATATATTTTGCTTGATTGAATTTGTATTTACAATCTCTTGTTCAACTTTTTTGCCTTTACCAAACTTCTTTTCAATCAGATTTTTGATCAATTCTTCAATCTTTTCATGATGTTGAAGATTCTGCTCTTTTTTGTATGGTTCTTTTACATATTCAACTATGCTGTCAAACCAGAAGTCAAAATTTTTTTTGTCCATTCATTATTCACCTTGTAAAATTCAAAACATCTCAAGAAAAATATGTTCATACTATGAAACCTATTTTCTTTAACATAATCTTTAAAATTGTTAAATTTTTTCATCTCAACACCTATTGAAAAAAATTTTTTGATACAGTTTTTTGTCAACTTGTTTTTTGTATTGTGTCCAGATTTTTTGTTTTTCACATAATCTTCTACACACAACACAATAAATTTAGATCTACTCTTTTTAATTCTTTAGATATTAAATCAATTTCTTCAAATATTTCTTGGTGGAATACGAGTGTAACTCTTGTATAATTGTGAATTTCTGCCCCATGAACTGCTACTGCATGGTTTTGTAATGATTTTTCATCTGGGAATGACCTTCCCAATTTGCATTCAAAGCAAACAAATGGTTTGTCAATCATGATCATTCCTTTTTGATTTGCTTTGCAATCTTTGAAAGCAATTCCTTGCAATGAATAAATGCATTTTCAAATTGGTTTGTTTCAACAAAGAAATGGATGTCTCCCCAGGAATTGCGTGTATTAGATTGCATTATATTGTATGGAGAACATTTACCAAATTCCATTCCCCATGGGCATTCCTTGCAGTCTTTTATTGTGGTAAAAGGGTTTTTACCTTCAGACAATAAATTTATGCAAAAATAGCAACCTGGTATCTTAAACAGTATTGATCCATATGCTTTTATTGAATTTTGTATTTCTTTATAAAAATTTCCCATTTTCTTGTTGATCTTTCCTTTATAAATCTTGTAAAAAAGTGCTGTTAACTTTCCATATCGTTTCAGTGCTGATTTCCACATTTCTTGTTCATTCATCTTTTAAACCCTCGATGTCACTTCTTTGGATGATCAAATCATATAAAGAACCTTCATCAATGATGTGTGATTTTACTCCATATCGTTCTTTCAAAAGGTTTTGTTTGTTGACTGCGCCTTTTTTGTATTTATAAAAAACAATGATTTCTTCTCTGGTTTCCTTTACTGGGTATGAAAATTCTCTAAATATGAAGAGTTTTACATTCAATTGTATCGTCTTTAAATAAATATTTCGTCATCAAGTGTGTTATCATTATATTTGGTATTTTTTATAATCTCATAAACATTTGATTTTTAATCAAATGATATTATCAATCGAATGTTATCATCAGAGATATAAAGTTTACTTGCAATCTCGTTCATCAATCTCCATTTATCTTCAAGACCAATGAATTCCTGGTATTTCTTCTCAACTATTTCACATCTTTTATATATTTCACGCAATGTGTAAGAGACAGCATAGCAATCAGGGAGTTCCTCAATATATTCTGCGGCATTTTCAGCATCTTCTTGTTTCAAAGGAAATGGTTTTCGATTTTGGTCAGTTAGATTCTTGATGATCAATTTTTTTGTTCTTATATTAAGAAATTCCATTGTCTTCTCATCCATATCATTTGGATATCCATCTTTTTTCTCAGGAAAAACAATCATAAAATCTTTAGCACAAGAACTTCCAAGGATACTTTCAAAAGGATTTTCATACATCTTTTCTTCATTATAAAATGTCCACTTCTCAAGATGCTTAATTTCAACAACATATTTAGTCAGGATTCCCATTTTGCTCAATTCTTTATTATGAATCTATCATATTCTGGATCTAAAATTTTTCCACATGAGTTACATTTAAAATAACAGCTGCTTGTTATTAAATAAGGTTTTATCTGTCTATATTCAGTTGCACAGAATGGAGATTCAAGAGTTTTTTCATATTTTATAACAACTGTTTTTGTGATGTGATCATGTGTACATTTTTTCATCTTTACTATTTTACCTGAAGTGAATGCCAATTGTTTCACCATTTTTTATTGAAGATATAAAATAATCCAATGATTATAAAAGTATATGCAGACATTGAACATTGACATGATCGTCCAAAACAAGTCTTGCATATTGACACTGATAATAAAGCAACACATCCAGAAGAAACCAAACCCGACAACAAGTTTATTCACTCGCATCTGTTTTCACCTCTTTTTTAACTATCTTTCCTCCATTTCTATTATTTTTTGTAGATGAGCCATTTCTCTTTTCATTTCTAAATTACTATGTTGTATTTCCAACAAATTAAAATCTTCTTCAATCTTCAATGTGCCACATACAGGACATCTGTAAGCAATCTGTTGTTTTTGCATCTTTGAATAATTAGGATTTAAATTTATCCCAACCTCAACCATAAAGGGAAAGAATGGCAGTGCACCATTTACTTTCATAAATTCTATAGTCTTTTTCTTGAGCAATGTATGGTATTTATATGTTTCTTCATTAGATATGTTTAGTGATTTATTTGCCATCTTGTATCCTTCATTTTCCTTTTCAAGAATTTGTTCATCATTCAAATTCTTGAATTCATATCCACAGATGCATTTCATATATATATCATTCTCTTTTAATACAGGTAATTTCCTTCACTAAATCCAACAATACATTCAGAAATGATTTTGGCATATTCGGAATTATCTCATGTTCAATCTTGTCACGTGTTTTTTCTGTCATATAATAATATTTATAATCTGGACTCGTTGTGTAAAAAGCATTGCACATCGACAATGTTTGAAATGATTCTTCAATTTGTTCGGAATAATGAAAATTGCCAAATTTAAAATAAATATCATCAAATTCTTCTGGAAATTTCTGTTTCATCTGATAAAATGCTTCAAAGATAATCCAAGAATCTGTGGTGAATTTTAAGGCATTTGCACGAGCAAGAATGCAAAGGATCTTGTCAGAAAGAGTATTGTAATTTTTAAATTCTTCAAGAATTTGTTTTTCATCATTTCTTCGCAATTTAGAATCCTTCGCAAGTTTTTCATTGAATTCATATAACATAATAATCACAATATATTTAATAAATGTTATTAAATAATTCATCTTCTTTTATGATGATATTTGTAAATAAATCAAGCAACTCTTTCTTAATCATTTTTTCTTCAATGAAAAGAATTGGCATAGTTTCAATCCATGATTTCATTTCTTCATACTTTTCAATTCCAAATCTCAAGATGATGGAATTAAAAGTAATCATGTCCACAAATTTCTCAAATTTGTTTGATGTAATCACAAATTCTTGAATTGTTTTACATTTGATCTGAATCTTTAGAAGTGAATCATCTTCAACTATTAAACCAGTGAAATCATTTGATTCTGAATTGAATTCTTCAAAATCTCCTCTGAAAATTTTGGTTGTCATTGTTTTTATCATTTTATTGAAGGATTAATATAAATTTAAATATTATCTCTTGTTTGAATGAATTTGTTAGATTGCCAAAATGATTCTACAGAATCAGGTTCCCACCATCCGGTCGAATCTGACTTTTCTATCAGATATGGTAGATGAAATTTCATATATCCAGGAGATAGTAAATAACCATCATCTGTTGATTTGTGTCGTATTTGCATAAGAGGTAAACTTGTATTACCAAAATGCAAACCAAGTGAAAACATTACTCTTCTGACGGAAATGTCCTGGTAATGATTGCTGCTGCTTTCCTGGATTTCATAATCCAAACCTGATTTGATATTTGATATGGCATTGTCATAACATTCACGGTATTTCAAGAATGTTTTTCTCCAAGCATTGTTTTCTTCATATATCTTGATAAAATAGGAAACCTCATATAACATGATTGCTTGTTTGAATTGTAAATATCTGTCTTCAATCTTCCAAACAAATCTCCAGTTTCCCTTGCCATACTTTGTATTCATTTCTTCAATGAAGGAGTCTCTCTTTTTTCCTAAATATGAAAGTCTTGAAAGTATTTTCCATTCTTTATTCATATTTATTCACTTCTGGAGATTCTTGATATCATCAAACAATTCTTCAAAATTTTCTTTCATGGTCAAGTCTTTTTTCCATTTTTTTCTTGAATGGTTTTTTCAAATTTGGATATTGAATTGATACTTTCTGCATTGATTTCTGATGATAGATCAAAGATATATTCAATCTCTTGAATTCTCATTTTGACATCTGCTATTTCTGAGGCAATTCTCTTTGCACATAAACGTTGCTTGAATGATAATCCTAATGCTGTGTCTTCTTCTTTATGTCTAAGAAATTTACACAATTCTTTTTGCAACTCAGAGAGTTCCTCAATCAGGACAGTAACATGAAAATCTTGATCAAAAGCTCTTCTTGCAGATTCAATCGGTGTCATGGTTAGATTCCCACTTTATTATGCGCTTTTGTTCAGCTTCTTCTGCAATTACTTGTTCAGCAAGGTATTTTTCATGTACCTCAATTCTTTCCAAGAGCTTTTCATATTCAATTTTGTTGAGATTTAGATCAATACCCATCTTCTTGATTGTAATCATACACATGTCAAGCAAAGACCATGCTTTGTTGATAGCACGTTCAGGTTCTTTCTTTACATCAAGATTCTGCATCTCCGACAGATGTTTCAGGAAATGGGATTTTAATTCTTCCCACTTCCTTTTTTCAGCTATTTGAACAACAAGTTTTGTCCATATTTCTTCTGTTCTCATGTTTTTAGTCTCTTATTTCAATGATTTTCCAATTTAATTAATTTTGTGCATCTGGCTTATGTATTTTTGAGGCACCGCACTTTTTACAGATGAGATGAAACGTGTCTGTCCTGTATTCTGCAGTCTCAACATAGACTTCTATTTCACCATCACATGTGCAGGTGCAAGTGATCTTTCTCTTCATATTTACATCCTGTTAAAACAAGAAATATATGAGATGATCATCCAAGACATATATATTCCTGGTATATCAAAAAGCACCCATGAGAATATCATCATATGTCCATATAGAGCAAAATTTATTGCTTGATGTACCATTAGAACGAGTGGTGCTGAGAAAAGTGTTAAAATTGCTGAAGAGACTATCACAATCGCAGCGTCAAACTCGTATTTCTGCGTGAGATACATATTTATACACAGTAAATGTTTTACTAATGATTTATTGAGGAAACAATAACTAATAAATGTTTTCCTAAACAAAAGATTTATATGTCATTGAGATCATTCTACTCTTGCAGGTGTAAACATCATGCAAAACAAGGAAAATCGTGTTGGAATGGCAATAGCACTCAAGATAGCTGGGAAACATCCTTCAAAGAAGGAGATGATCAAGATAGCCAAAGATGGACTCTACACATCTGTCCAAGTTGTTCGTGGCAACAATGATGACTCGAAATTTGAGCCAGAGAGTGAATTTGGATGGTACCAGTACATTGAGATGTGTTTCACATCCAAGGTCTCTTCAAGCAGTGTTGTGTTGAGCTGTCTTCCTTGGAAGGAGGTTGTCTCTGCAATTCGTTCTCATGGATTTGTTCTTAGTCCAGTTGTTTGGGTTGATGAGCCAGAAATCGAGATATTAATGTGATATCTTTTTTTTATTCCCATGAAATATTTGGTATCATTTCAATTGTTAATTTAAATTCTTCTGATTTTCCATTTTCATCTCTACAATGATTTAGGTATCGGTATGAAGTCCCAGTATCCTATGATATTTAGTCTCTTCTCTATTTCCTTTGCTATTGGCTGTATGTATCCTTTCTTCAGTGTTTCAACATCCTTGATGTTCTTCAACTCTTCAAACAGATCTTTTAGTGTTCTGTTCATGAATGGACAATATCCATACTTTTCAATCAGGTGATTTGCTCCTTTTGTCAGTGTTTCACCACCAAACTTGAATATTTTAGACATGCCAACAAATCCAATCTTACCAAGGGTGCGTTTGAATCTCAACTCTTGAATCAAAACATGTATCATTGCATATGTTAGTATTTCAAATGTTTCCTTTCTCTTGATGTCTGGCAAGTGCACATATGCATCATTGATATATGGAGGTGCTTCAACAAGAGCACGTCTTCCAACTGTTACAGACCACAGACCATAGAAAAGCTCTGAAGGAACGTTCTTGAGATTGAGACCTATCTTCACATTCTCTGGAACAAGCTCAGAGCCACCTTTTTCAACCATGTGATGAAACATCTTTGGTGTTGGGGCATTAAAAACTCCACAATTTTGTACTGCTATTTCATCATTAATAATCCTTCTTGTGTCATTATTCCAATGTTCTGTTAATAATAGCATCTTCTTTAATTTATATTCCTTTTCTTCGAAAAAGAAGGAGATGTTTTCAACTTCAATATTTACATTTTCTTTTAACTTCCAGACAGCAAACATGAAATAGCCACTTGTTCCTGTTGTCATGCAGCCAGAGATGTATTCAAAATCCTTCAGAAGTGCCTTTAAAACCTTGTTGAATCTTTTTCTTCCACAATAGATTCCAGCTGGTGAGAATGTTATAAGGTAACCCACCCCATTTCTTTTTATTATCTCAATCATTCTCCCAATAGCTGGCAGAATCATGTCACCTCTTCCATACTTCTCACCAAGTTCACCATACTGTATTTGTGTCTTTCGTGAAACACCAACAATTTCCTCCTTTTTTGATGCCAACTTGTTTGCATTTGATGTTCCAAATGGTGGATTTGTCAACAACATCAGATTGCTTCCTTTTACTATACCAAACTCCTTGAACAGTGTTTCTGTTGGTGTTGTGAACATGTCGAGGTTTGTGAACTTCCATCCGCTTCCCTCATACTTCTTCTTCAGGACATTTATGTGATCTGTGTTGATGTCATTCCCGCATCCTTTGAACCTTCCAACGAGTCCTTCAATGAGAGATCCAGCTCCAACAAAAGGCTCAACAATGTAGTCAGGATTGATGTCTCTGACAATCTCAACAACCTTGTCAACAACAGACCTTTTCGTGAAGAATCTACCCATTTTGTGACGTATTGAAATAGATTCAAGAGAATCTATTTTGTGAAGCAGATCAGTGACCTCATCTGGCTTTATACCAATGGATTCAAAAAGAGACCTGTCATGATGATTCATGATTGATGTGTAATCAAAGTATGAAGGATCAACAATGTCTTTTATGTTGAAGGTTTTTTCAACAATCTTCTCTTCAAAGTTTTTATAAGGAACAAATGTGTTTATGTTGATGATTCTTCCTTCATTGTTGACAACAAGTTTCTGGTTCTTCCCAAAGACATCAACAACATATGTGATGAACTTGACAGGATTTATCTTGTACTTTGCAAATAGATCTCGAAAGTAGACTAAATTGCTTTCATCAAGGAAGATTTCCTGTCTCCTTTCATCAACATTCAACTTTCCTCTGTAATCCCAGATGATATGGTGTTTCCCAAGAAGTTCAAAAGCCTTCTCATTTCTCTGCGGATTCCCAATTGAAGATGGTGATTTCATCATTTTTACATCACAAGATTTAGCAAAGGCAACTATCTCATCAAAGGGAGGAGGCTTGTACAATCTGATTTCAAAACCTGTTGCAAGACCAATGAATCTGACTCTTTTTTCATTGTTCTTGGCAAGTGCATAGAGAATCTGTGATGGATTGAAGATCTCTTTCTTCACCTCAATGAAGATCTGACGAACACGATCAACAAGATCAAAGTCGTGTGGAGTGATAACAAAGGTGAATCCTTGCTTCTGAAGAATTGAGGCTATCTTTCTCTGGAGTTCAGCCTCATCATTAAAAGAAATCATATAAAAAGAAATAGGTTTTAAAAAATAAAAGGGTTTTGTTTATTGATATCATGTTTTCAAGATTAGTTTTATCAGTCTTCTTCCTCTTCTTCCTCTTCTTCCTCTTCTCCTTTATCACCATACTTTGTGTGATATCCTTCATCACCAACTCGGTCATCTGAAGACAAAAAGTCAATATCATCAATGAAACCTGATATTTGATCAAGATTCAACTTGTAGGATTTTATTGTTCTTTCACCAGATGAAGTTCCCATACAATTGATGGCTTCTTCGGAAACCATTGCATGATGTATGAGATTGTGGTGTTCAACAACAAAGGTTTTGAGATGTTCCTTAATTGCATCTGTATCACCTTCCTCATCATCAACAGAGGCAAATTCAATTGAATCCTTTCCAATTTTCATCTCAATAAACTCTGGTTTGAAGATGTTATTGTCATCATCAACAGGATATGACAATGTGATGAACAATATTTTTTTACCAGTTTCAATTTCAAGGAGCTTGGTCTTCATTGCCTTGTACTTTTTTATTATTTGTTTGTTTTTCTTTATTCTTTCTTGTAACTTTACTATTCTTTCATCAATATCCTTGACTGCTCCTTGATAGGTTGTGCTTTTTTGGATGTTTTTTGTCATAAATAAACCTAATATTTTTTGTTTAATAAATCTTTTTACAAGAATCAATCCCTCTTTTTGAGAAAATAATGAAACAGAAATCATTTAAATAGTAAACTTTCTATCCATTTACTGGTGAAAAAATGCCAATCAAAATACCAAGAATTGAATGTGAATACTGTGGTGCTTCATTAAAAAAGACGGACACATATTGTACATATTGTGGTTCAGAACTTGTACCAGATGCAGCCTATGAAGTAAAGAAAGAAAGTTATGACATAGTTGCAATGGATCTTGTTACAAAATACAAGGTTGAACCAACCACTAATAAATTGATATTCAGACCAGAACAAAAGGACATTGTGTACGACAGATTAGGAAATGTGTTGAAGCATGTTATTCCAATCGGATTTAATGGACCATTTGACATGTCAAAACGTGAATATTTCAGGAATATGAAAAGAAAATTTGTTGCAGATGTCTATTTTATCATGAACAATGAGGTAACCAGAGCACAGATTCTGCTTCTAAATGCTGAAGACATCAAACCATTGTTGAGTGGTCTATTTCATGTTGTATTGACAGATGTTGGTGATTACATTACAAGAAAGGGAGAGACTTCTCACACGTTTGCGAGACACAAATATATTGTAAAAGAAATGGTTGACATCAAAATCTTGAAGAAAATAGAGAAACCATTTTCAGAGAAGTTGTATTCTGAGGAAAGGTTGAAGAATATTCATGAAATGTATAGCCTTTATACCATTGAAGGTATATGCAATCACATACGTCAAACAGATAAATTTGATGTTATAAACATTGTCACTGATAATTTTCCAGGTGAAAATAGTTTCAATGCATTTTTCAGAAAATCAATGCTCGGTGACATCAAATTTGGTGATGAAATATTTGTAACTGGATTGCCATGGAATATCAAAAAACGTATATACAGTTTGAATGGAACTGGTGTCTTTCTGGTTCAATCTTACAAGATTGATCTAATCTTGGATTCTTGATGATTCAATTTTTTTTCTAATGTCTTTACCTCCCCAAATCCTCTTTCCTTGTTCCTCTGTATCTTTGTCTATTACTTCTGTCTACTTGATCTTTTTTGTCTTCTCTTCTCTTCTCTTCTTTCTCCTCGTATGTCTTGTCCAAGATTTTCATGATTTCTTTCATGAAAATCTTTGCTGACTTGGAGGTGAGGTGGGGAGGTAAAGTACCAGAAAACTTTTTTGCCACATGGGTGTGCTTTGCCGTGCCAGCTTGTGTTCACCAGCACATGTGACGACGCCAGACTGTCTTACAAAGCAAAGCATACTTTACCTCAGGGTCACACACAGATTAACTGGTGGTTAATTAACTGATGGTTAATTTAACCATTGGTTATAACCAGTGGTTAAAAGGGTGTCAAAGGATTTAGATGATGTGATGGATGATATGAAAAAACATTTATATCTTTCTGAATGAAATATGACCTATGAAAAAAATTTTGGTTAATTCAAAGCAACGTGAAAGAATAAAGATTCTTGAAAATAGCATTGTAAAAGCCCAGGAAAGAATAAATAGTAAAAAGAAGCTGTTGGAAAAATATAAAAAACAAATGTTGAATCCAAAAATCCTTGAAAAAAATACCTTGAAATGTACATTTGAATATCCAATAACAGACACTGCTGGTCATTATTTAGATGATCCAGTAATGGTAACACTTGAATTTGGAAATGAATCTTTGAGTGTTAATAGTCTTAAAGATAGAGATCATAAAAAATTGAGAAAAAAACTATTAGATTTTTTCATGAGACACAAGGATATGATAGATGATATAGAATTTGTTGAAGAAACATCAGATTTCAGTGGTATTTATGATGATCCTATATTGGTCATTTTAAATAGAAGAAGAATCAGTGGTTCTCAAGTTGAAGATTTTCCAGACAGAATTGATTCACTTGTTTTTGCTTGAAATTTTTTTGATCTTCTTTGGTGCAACATATAGCATTGGCTATTTCTTTATGATTCTTCCAAACAAAAACAAGGAAAGAACACTTTTTTACAAATTTTTTTAAGAGTAAACTTAATTCATGTATCTTGTTACTATTTGTAACATTTGAACGTGTATAGATGGTCATAATACATTTCTCCTTTCTAAATATTGACATATAAAAAGAAAGATGAAAAAAATTGAGAAATATAAATGTTTTCAGAATCATTCTATTAGGAGATATTTAGCATATTCTGTCAAGATATTGAGCATCTTTACAATCTTGACATCTTTTATTGTTGCTGGGGAATCAAGTTCTATCAAGATATAATGCACAATGATATTACCTTGTAATTTCTTGATTTTTTTCAGAAAGGCAATGGCTTTTTTCATCTCTGGAAGATCTTCACCTGCACCACCAAGATCAAGATTTATGGTCTCTTTATTTATAAAATCTTCAATTATCAATGATCTTGGCTGAGTTCCTTGTTCACCCATTCCTTCAAAAAACTACACAGAGTATTTTCATGTTTTCACTTTAAATAGTTTTTTGAATCTTTTTTTATATAATTATTATATGTTATAAAATATATTTATACCTTTTCAGAAATTATTCAACATTTTCAAGACGAAATAAATCCCTTGGTTTTGGAAACAAGAAATGAAGTTTGTGTTGTGTCACAATCTTTATATTATATTCAATTAATTTAAATGAATCAACAAATGGTCTTTGGTCTCCTCTTTCTTCTATATTATTCTCATTTCTTGTAATATTTCTTTTTCAGTTTCTCAAGGATTTTCTTGTTGTTAATTGCTTGTCTTGACATCATGTCAAAGTTCTTTTCAAATTCTTTGTCATCAAGATGTTTACACATCAGTGAATATGCTTTATACATCTTTCTTCTTTCTTCTTCATTTTCTATCAAACGCAATATCGTTTCTTCATCTAACATTTTCATATTTATTCAAACTCTATGTTTTTTTAAGCCAAGAGTCTTTACCATTGTATTTTTATGTGAAGCAACATGTCTTCTAATAGAGTCAGAAACATCATTTACAAGGTATGCCAATGTCTTCTTTTGTGTACTGGTATTTAAAGAAACGACAATACGAATACTCGGATCTTTGTCGTGTGTAAGAAGATCAAGAATCTCTGGTATAGTTTCGGTATCTCTTGCTGTTTCTCTTTTTACATTTGTATATCTGATGTTAAAATGATTCCACCCTCTTGATGACAATACATATTTATTTCTTCTAATACCATCAAATTTGATCACATCGTCGATAAGCATTTCAATGACAATCTCTTTTGAAACTTTGATGTGTCTTTTATCTTCATTTACAAGAAAAAATTCACCTTTAATTTCTTCTATAATATAATTTTGTTTTTGCATTATATCAATTATTTCATCAAGGATCAATAATATCACATCTCAGAAAGGACCTTTATACCCATCCCTGTTATACGATAGACTCGCATTCCCAATCTCAAGAGTTCTATCAATTTTAGTTGTACCAATGTCTTTAAAACAAGAGAAAAGTTGGCTTTTTCCCATCTATCATCATGTTGTGACATACGAATCATGCTTTCCCAGATTTCTTCTGTTGTTAGACCACGTTTCTCATTCATGTTTACTGCTTCAAGAATGTATTGTGTAAAATTATCATATTTATTTGGGAATTTGGCGTTCTTCATGGCTGAACCAAATGCTTTGTTTTTTTGTTCAGTTTTTCTATTTGTTGAACGTTTGTAAAATGATTCAAGTTCTGAAAACAATAAACTGAAGTAAACATAATATTGATATACAAATCTCTCTGAAGTATAATTGTATTCAATATTCATTGCATCCCTTGGTATCTCTTCTAACTTTTTAACACTTGTTCTGTTTCCACTACCGTGAATGAAAAATGAAATATGATCACCAAATTTTTTGTATAATTCTCTATTAACATCATATTCGGTGAAATTAAAATCTGAACTATTCTTTTTTGAACTTGTAATATTAAAATTTTCTCGTTTTTCAGACAAAGAATGACTCAACTTTCCACATTTTTCAACATATTCTTTGATGTCAGAATTTAGATCTAAATATCCATGTTTTATTAGAAACTTTTCAATTGTTTGTGCTTTTATCTTTGAATCTTCAAGAAATTCTTTAAACAATGTTGTATCATCAGGCAATTTCTTTGTCATTTTTTCATCTCATTTTGAATATTGTAATTCTTTTGCAAATTTTAATAATTGCTTTCTTGCAATCCTGAATTGTGCTTCTTTGTAATTAGCTCCAATGGATCCAAATGAAATTACAAATGAACCACGAGAAATTCTTGGTTCATTAATCCATTTTAGACCTGGTAATTTAGGATAAAAAGAAGGTTTCTTCTTAAAACTAACATATGTTGAGATACCTCTTTCTTCATGACCTTGACAAGAATTATCAGTTTTGTATCCTTTTTTATTTAAAAGAATGATTGTATCCTTAATTTTAATGTCAACAGGAAAAGAAAAAACCTTGCCTTTGGATGTAATCTTTATATGCTCAATGTAT
>Ga0315274_10008559_pt1 | contig 14825 bp, 15 predicted proteins | sample YL17G02_20_MG_FD_203700 | JGI IMG/M metagenome (GOLD analysis project Ga0315274, IMG submission 203700) | Sediment microbial communities from Yellowstone Lake, YNP, Wyoming, USA - YL17G02_20 | ecosystem: Environmental > Aquatic > Freshwater > Lake > Sediment | place: USA: Wyoming | collected... | reverse complement strand
GGGGCAGCTTCGGGTGATCCAAGTCCTCCAATGCCGAGTCTGATAACCGATACGGTTTGGCTGGCTTTCATTGTGATTGCCAAGCATAGCAACGGCAGTCCATATAATATTACCCCGCCGGATATTATGGATTGCCGTGTTGCTCGTCGTGCGTCCGTTGACGAGGCTGCAAAGATCAGCATAAACGATACTTCATCTGGGTTTCTTCATAGCAAATTGACGGACAACGGTAATGTCCATTTCACAAAAGAAAACGCCGACGCTAACGAGTCTTTGAAGGCTGATGTGCAGTTTGGCGCTACTTCAACTACAGCATGTGTAGGAAATGACTCTCGACTATCCGATAATCGTGTAGCTTCTGGTTTGAAAACAGCAACCACTGTTGTTTCGGTATCAGCCGCCGCAGCGCCAATAGCGGGGAAGGTTTTAACCGCTACTAACGACTCAACTGCAACTTGGCAAACACCAAGTGGTTCGGCTGATGCAAACGCGGTACATGTTAACGCGGCAAGTGAGATTAGTGGCATTACTGAAAAGACTGCACCGGTCGCAGCTGATTTGATAATCATCGAAGATAGCGCGGCGGCAAACGTTAAGAAAAGGGTTCAAATAGGTAATTTGCCTCACGCTTCTTCTGAGGCTACGGCAACGGGCACCACCACAACTACGTCATCTACTTACGCGCAAATGGCTAGTATGACGCTAACACCAGGGGCAGGAACCTATTTATGTTTGTTTTCAACCTCTTTAAGCTGTTCCGCGTCTAATGGTGAAATAAATGTTTCGCTATTTTCAAATAGCGTCCAAATAGCTTCTACTGAATCTAAAGTATCCTTGTTCAAAGCTGGGGATATAGTAGACATGGCGCTAAACAAGGTTGTCGTGGTAGCAGCAGGCCAAGTAATAGAAGTAAAATGGAAGGTCGCTAGTGGTACAGCTACGGCCTATGCTAGAGTGTTAACTCTTGTAAAGATTGGATAGCAACATGACTGAAACTACTTATACATACTCAATCCAAAATGATTTTCCTAACCACTTGGTAAGCAGCGACAGGCTGAAGAACGAAATTGGCGTGTCGGCAATTATTACGGCGTTAGCCCGCATAGATACCAGTGGCGATGACTGTGGTATTACTTTCAAAGACGAACTTTCGTCAGGCGACGAGACGATTTTAGACGGACTGGTTGCTGCACATAGTGGTCTTATTGTCAGTAGTTATGCCGTTGTTAAACTTAGTTCCCCTACTACATTGGAGGGAGCGCCCGTATTTTTACCTTGTTCATTTCCTAGTAGCATATATTTGTATGTGAGTAGCGCGGGTGACAATATTGAGGGTCAGGCGCGTGGCGCAGGTTCGTTATTGATCTTCAAATCTGAAACAGAAGAAAGCGTAGTGAAATACGCGCAATTTATGGATCCCGTATATGAAGCTGATGCTATTATTCAGTATTCAGGTGCAGATCAAAACGGGACGGATTCCGACTATTTGATGGTGGAGGTTATAGCCCCCACATCTACAGTGACACCAAACGGAACAAATACAGGAAATTGTAATGTAGTCAGTCATGTGATTGTTCCTGCTGCGGGAAATGGTGCGTATGATATCGATTTAGAAACTGGTGCAATTCCTATTCCTGCGAAAGACGCAGAAGGCAACTTAAATGGTTATTGGGATTATGCATTTACACGTACGGGTAAAGGCGCGGTAACCCCTAATGTCGGTGGGGTAGGTGGTTATCATCTATTGGATGTCGAGCAGTTGCTGCTCAAACACGGAAATAGATGTGCGTTGTTGGGATCGGGTAATTTCAACATATCGATGCTACCTATCGAGCCTAAAGCCTTACTTCCCCATTGGAAGGGTAAGTTTACGGTGCATAATTACGGCCATACAGGATTAAAAGTAAGCGTAATACTAAAAATTGGAAGAGCAGCGACAACATGATGCGGGTTCTATTACTACTGGGATCATTTCTGATGCTTGCTTGCGAGCAGCAAAAGAACATCTGCGTGTGGGGCCAAGATACTTCAGTTGAAATTTGCACCTGCGACGAAGAGAACATAGAGATCGCCAATCTGCAACAATCCGTAGACGTGGCGTTCAAAACTGCTGGGTCGTTGTGGCTGGAAAAACTTAGCTGTGAACAGAGTCTTGAAAAATTGAACAAGAAGCCGAGGAAACGACCATGAGTAAAAATGGACAAACCTACGACTCGATGCGAGACAACCTACCGTTAAAGGTTATGGCGTTAGAACGAGATGTGGCAGCCTTGGATGCACGTTGTCGCGAGTGTTCCTCTACGACTAAAAGTATGCTGCGGAGTTTATCTGTAGAACTTGGTCGTTTTGCCGCCAGGGTTGTCAGTGATGTGTTAAAGATCAACAAACGTATTGATGCGCTTATTGGGAACGGGAAAAAGAAAAATGGAAGGGCGTAGCAACCAAAGGGAGTTAACATGACTCGTATTGTTTTTACTGCGTCCAAAAGTCTGTTTGGGGAACTCATACGGTGGGCCACTAACGGCAGAGTCAGCCACGTTTTCATCCAGTATCCAGACCCTCTGTGGGGTGGAGAGTGGGCTGCTGAGGCCACGGTAGGTGGGGTGAGGATGGTTCCCGCGGAGAAGTCTCGTCATAACATCATTGCTGAGTATGAGTGTCTATTCGATGTAGCTCCGGCTCTTCAGGCCATTAGGTCTCATATCGGGGACCGGTACGACTATCGAACTCTTTTGTATATAGGATGGGCTGTTCTGATGTGGAGGTTGTTCCGTAAGAAGGTACGTCGCCCCTTCAAAAATACTGATGAGGAATTTTGCTCAGAGTTCGTATCGCTCTTTTTGACTGCTGCCGAGCAGTTAAAGCTGATACCATTACTAGAGGGCATGTGGGCAAACCCGGAGCAAAATGACCCAGAACGTCTACTCGACGTTTTAGAGGGGTGTCCTGGGTCTTTTAGGAAGGTGTAGTCATGACTTGGGATATTGTAGGGCTTCTGCTGAAAGATCATGGGATCTACATGCTCATCATTTGTGCCCTTGGGTGGGCATATTGGCAGGAGCGTAAAGAAGCTTTGGAAAAAGCCAAAACCGACAAAGAGGACAATAAGGCTATGATTACGGCCCTTGTTGAGGTGCGAGATGCACTAAGGCTGTTCAAGGAGAAGATAGACTCCAAATTTACACGACGTTAAGGGGGAGGTTGTACCATGAGCACCGGGAAGAATGCTGGTAAACTGGACCCACGGCAGGATCCTCTATCGATCGGAAATCTGGCGATTCAAAAGGGGTATGCCACTCAAGAACAAGTACAAAGCGCCGTTAAAAAACAAGAAGCTCGACTTCCTATTGGGGAGATTCTTATCGAGGATGGCGTTTTAACTTCTGCTCAGCTTGAGGAACTTCTTATAGAGCAAGAAGTTCTTCGAAGTCACTTGAATGATAAGGCCGCAGGAAACTTTATTCGTAAACGCCGCCAAGAAAAGATAAAAGAAGTGACCAAAAGCCTCAGAGCAGTGGCGACGTCACTGCTGTTTGCTGTGAAGGACTGAATGGAGCGCGAGATCAAAGTTGGGGTTCCTGTCAGTGACCATTTTCCGGTCTTCGAAGATGACGGCTATACTAAGCATCCTGGCCTAGTGTCTACCGACTTTGATGTCACTGTCTACCAGAACAGCGTTCCAATTGTCCTTCCGGTTTCCATTGTGGAAATTGGCTCCAGTGGGGAGTACGAAATAGGGTTTACTCCTCCATCTGAAGCAGTTTACGATGTAGAGATTCTAGCTTACTACAACTCGGATATTTTCCGAGGGGGCTATAGTGCATTGACGGAGACAACGGCTGAATGGTTCAGCAGTATCTTGTCTCAGTGTGAAAAGATTGATTTGGTTCCCACCATCGGACCTCATTCTGTAACGTCTGGTAGCTTGATGGACCGGATGATGAACAAGGGTGTTACAAAGGACTACAATCAGGGAACCGATAGCTTAGAGGCCCTTAGAGATAGACTGGGTTAGCCATGAGTTCAACTAAGAAAGTCAGTGTTCTCCGCCGTATGCCGGACGAGTTGGTCATACCCGGCAGTAACCAAGAAGAAAAAGCTCGTCTTTCCGGAACAGGGGTCATTGAGTACTACTGTAAGAAGTGCCATGAGATTTGGTGGATGCGGCATAACAGTTGCAGCCGCTGTCCTAGTTGTGGAGAATTCATGGATACCGGAAACATCGAGGCTCAATGGACTGTACCTCAGACTGCCTTTATTCCGCAGTATGAGACAAAGACAACGTCCAACGGTAAATGAAGGATGAGTGATGGCGCGGATAGACCCCTCGGGAGCTATTGAAATCCAGGATGAGGGAACCCCTCTTGGAGCCGTTACCATCATCAACTTTGCTGGGGCCGACGTCGAGGCTAGACCAGATGGTACTGCCCGGGTAACTGTTCACGTACCCCCATCTTTGCCAGCCTACGCTTCGCATCTTGGAACCACTGACGGGTCTACCAATGGGCGCATGAACTGGCCAGCAACAGTTCCTGGCCGAGTCTCCGAACCCACTACTCCTGGCAATCCATTCGATTCTTTCTCGTCCGTGGGAGATTGGGCAAATCCCAGCGCTGACCATCCTTTGGACAAGAACGCCGGTGAAGCCTTTACGACGCTTGGGCGGGTAACCGAACTCGATGTTGGTACCACACTACGTGTCCGGTTCTATAAGTACACATCCTCTGGCGGTGGTCAGGTACTTCTGGGGGAAGAGTTCATAAACTGTGACGGGACTAACCAGCTCTCTACCCCAAACGGGTACATTCAAACCACCAGTGTATCCTTGTTCTCTGGGCGTTATGAAGGCTTGGTTGGGCTCAATGTTCCAATCTCCACATTACTGCCCTTTGGGGGCTATCTGAGGGCTTTTGTGCTCCACGAGGGTCCAGGGGTAGGGTTCCCTTATTCAGACACCTGGGAGGTGTTTTCTGACGCCTACGCCACTCCTCCTGTACCCTTTGGCATGTCAGTCACTGAAGTGTCCTCTGTACTGAAATATCTGAGCGGTATTCGGCACTATAACACCGGATCTGTCTTTGATGTGGGTGGGTCTGTAACTGATGCCTTTAAGGCAGCGTACCACGTCAACCCGGTTCTCTTAGACCTATCCTCCATTGGAGTTACCTCTCCAGCCAGCCTGGCATTTAATGACCCGGTCATTATTCCTGCCCACCCTCCGACTCCAAAGTATTCAGACCCTCTCTCCTGGGTCAAACGGGTTACTGTAGCTACCCCTATGAGAAACCTAAATGCCCAACCCAGAAGTAGGGCTCAAGATCCTTGGGGCATATCCAGCTACAGTACCTTTACGAGTGGGCCCTTGATGATCGATTCTCTGGCTCCTACATCGAGCCGGTTGGACGAACTGTTTGACGATGAGGTCTACAGACTGAAGACCAAAGCTACATGGCCGTCGGTTCCAACAGGTGGTGATGTGTTTGATTCTTCGGTTCCCTTGGACAATACCACTAGAGAAGCTCAGGTAGCCGGCGGGAATCTCATATACCCAGTATCGAACTTTTTAGTTCCCATAGGCCGACTCCCCGCACAGCAAGTGGGGACTGACTACTCGGCAATGACAGGAGCTCGAGAGTATCAGAGGTCATTCCAGCACGATACCTCTCCAGATAGCAGGACGAATGTTGTTCTTTACATCCCTGGCTTCGATGAGAACGCAGGAGATATCAGCCCAGCCGGTTCCGGGAGTGTGAATATGCAAATCTACATCCCGGGCGTATCCCCTGTCTGGTTCGATGTGGGAAGAGAGTACTTCTCATTCTTGTTCCCTACGCCACAACCAGGCTGTCTGGTAAAATCCCTTTCTGGTATTGCTGGAGGGTTCCCTACGAATGAGTATTGGTACTGTACGTTCGGTCCATATTCGACTACGTCAATAGACAGAATGATCATTCTCTGGGTCACACTTCGAACCACAACGATGCTCATTCCGCGAGTCTTGGCGTTCAACTGGACGTAGAGGAGTACCAATGGCTTCGCAAACTGAACAAATCCAAATCGCCTTCAAGCATACTCTGGATATCTATGGGGCACGCTCTGACCGTCAGTGGTTCGAAGAAACATACGGCGCTAAGCACGTTGTTGTAGCGTCGGATGTCTGGTCGAAAACTCCTCCCTATAACGATCCCACAACAGGTATCTCTCAGGGAATTGTAACCTCTGAGATTGATTTCGTTTTGACCTTAGATCCGTTCTCGTCGAACCGGTTGTGGGTAGCCAAGACTATTCCCGGTTCTTGGCCATTTCTTGGAAGTCTGACCAACTGGGTTCTTCTCAACTCCCAGCGAATCAAGAATTGGGTCTCTCCAACTATCTTTGGGGCCTCATACGTTTTTGTTCTGAAGCAGAATAACGGAACGCTCATCCCAACAGGTAATTGGGAGTGGAACTTCTCGGAAGGTCTGCTTCATCTGGATGACGGAAACACCGTTCCTGACAAGGGATGGTTGGCTCCTCTGAAGTTGACTGGGTTCAGGTACATTGGTCCTTTTGTGGGGGCATCCACAGGATTTGGTTCACCCGTTCAGGCGATCACAGATCTTAGGGCAGTCTCCTCCATAGAAAGAGCTGATAAACAGATTCGCCTGGTTGAGGATAAAAAAGCCATCTATGCATTCGATACATCCGGGTTAGGTTCTGATGATGGCGATACAACTATCGTTCCCGGAGACGTCATAGTCCCTGCTCCGGGAAGATGGTTTAGAACTGCATCAGCCGGTCAAGATCATGAGAGTCTAACTGGCCTTCTTGGGGGAGCTCCGAACGACCACGTCCATCTTAGTTCCACATTGGTTGGTTACGTTCCAACCTCGGGGGAGAAGAGCGCTTTAGCTGGGACGAGTGGAACTCCGGGGCCTTCCAATAAGTACGTTACCGACGGGGACTCTCGCAATACTAACTCTCGGGCACCAACAGCTCACGGCACAAATCATAAAGAGGGTGGCGGCGATGAAGTGGCAACGGCCACCTCTGCAGCTAATGCAATTCCCAAGGCCGATGCCGGTGGCAAGTTGGATAGCTGGGTAACTGCAAATGCCATAGCGGCGACTCCAAGCTTGAGAAAGCTCGGTACAGGATCTACCGATGCTTGTGCGGGGGATGACACTCGTCTTTTGGATGAAAAGGTAAAGCTGAGTGCGGTAGACCCTACCGCTGGATATCTGGAGGACAAGATTACTGGCAGCGGAACTAATTCTACCAAACTTGGGGTTGGGGCAGCCGCTACAGGTACGAGTTCAGTATCTTTCGGGTACAACGCGCAAGCAACTGCCTTAAATGCCGTTGCCATTGGGGGTGGATCTGGGGCAACTTCCTCCAACACAACCTCGTTTGGTCAGTCAGCACAGGCGAATTCGACTGACGCGACCGCTATTGGGTATAACGCTCAGGCGAAAACGTTTGCTGGTACAACAGCGGTAGGGTCTGGTGCACTCGCCACTGGACTCAATTCCGTAGCCGTAGGGCTGGGCGCACAAGCTATTAGTCATCAAACCGCCTCCGTAGGGCAGAGTGCATTGGCGGGCGGTGTCAACGCTGTAGCTTATGGGTATGACGCTCATGCAACTGGCGGTGACACACTGGCCTTTGGATCATCGGCGCGGGCAGGATCTCAGGGTCAGGTATCAATAGGTGCAAATGCAGGTGCGACCTCTGGCAACCCCGCTAATGCTGTTGCTATTGGAAGTAGTGCACTTGGTTACAATCTTAGCGTTGCCATCGGTTTTGCAGCCAATGCTGGAAGTATAGCGGGGAACGGATGGTCCATCGCAATTGGTGGAAGTGCCGCTGCTGCGGGAAATCAATCGGTAGCAATTGGGTATACCGCTACTGCATCACAGCAATTTAGTGTAGCTGTCGGTTATGGGGCGCTGGCCAGCGCAGTCAATTCCATGGCGGTTGGGTGGGGCACAACAGCGTCAGGAACCTCATCGATAGCAATAGGTGTTTCGACAAGTGCAACTCAAATAGACTCTAGTGCGGTGGGCTCAGGTGCGAACGCTAGTGGACTGCGTGGATCAGCATTTGGAAGGTCTGCGCAAGCAACATTTGGGGACTCAACGGCCGTTGGCTACAACGCACAAGCGGTAGCCATAAATTCTGCAGCTTTTGGTTCTGGGGCTCAAGCCTTGGGTCCGAGTTCTTATGCGCTCGGTAAGGGGTCTATAGCCAGTGGAGGAAATTCCGTTGCTATAGGGTCGCTTGCCACTACTGTTGGTAGCGGTGGGGACGCTATCGCGATTGGGGTGCTCGCGTCGTCTGCAACGTATGCCTCGGTTGTTATTGGCCGGTTAGCTAGTGCCGGGGGTTCGGGTACCACGAAAGTTGCGATAGGGTATACCGCTGCTGCGGGTGGTGACGGCGCTGTTGCCATTGGTCAAAACACAATTGCTAATGGGGATGGGTCGGTTGCTATAGGTAAAACTGCTTCAACCGTGGCGTACCTAAATGCCCTGGCTATCGGCGAAGGTGCATTGGCAACTGCAAACAATGACGGGCAAATTGGCTCGGCAATAAAGCCGATTAACCTCACAGGCTACGGCGATTTGAATTGGCCCGGTGGTTTTGTTCATCAGGTCGGGCCGTGGGAGCAGGATAACGTTGCTGCAGGTCAGTCGGTAGTGGCACTATTCCTGACAGGCTCCGTTACACGAACAGGCCGAGTAGCCGTGCGTGCTGGTTCGATTCTGGGTGTTGTAGTACGTAGCAACGAAGCGCAAACAGCCGGGACGCTTACTGTTGAGGTCACGAAGAACGGGGTTGGCGTAGGTTTGACAGCGGTGCTTGATGGGATTAATACAACTGTAAAAGCTAGTACACAAGCTAAGGGCGTAGACACATTTGTGGCGGGGGATAGCATTGGAGTTATTATCACGACCGACGGGGCATGGGCACCCACAACAGCAGACATCACAGTTGAAGTTTTGATCGAGGAATAGGAGACCACAATGCCTTGGCAATTGACTACAGCGATAGATACGGGAGATTTGGATACCGCTCCTTACGGCGAGGTCAAGATCATACGGCAAGCTCATGACTCTGTTCGGCAAGTCATTGCTATCGATTTAGAATATGGAAATACCGATCAGAGTATTTGGAAGCCGGGCCTTCAACCAAAAAGCCGCTTTACTTCGGTGTTCATACAAGGATCCGATTACACCGCTTTAATCGGAGAGTCAGTCCCGGAAGAGGGAGAAACAACGTATGATGCGGTGAAGCGCGGGTTATACGAATTCCTAGCCGAAAAGAATTTCATTGGTCCCGGGCATATTGGATAGGCCAGGATGAAACTGAATGTCGCAGCAGGAAAGCTATGCACGGTGGCCGACTAATTCAAAAATCCCTCTTGTTCTCTCTCTTTCTGACGGTTCTGGGAATGGGTTAGTCGGGGCTTCGCCGCAGGTTTCTATTCGCAGATATCGTGAGTCCTACGGGTCAGCTTTGGACGGCTGGTACTGGAATGGGACTATCTTTCAATCAGCACCCACTTGGTTCACGTTACCCCCTATGGACCCGGTCAACCTACCGGGGGTGTACACCTACCTATTCGAACAGGACCTTGTTGGGCTTGAGATTGTCTATGTGGTGTACTACCGAAATACAGTCTACCCTGTGGGGTTTGCGGTTGAATTCCACATAATCACGAACGAGGTTTACATCCCATCGGTACAGCCAGATCCTATAATCCTAAATCCTCAAACGCTTATGGGCCAGCTCGAGCTGATTAAGGCACTGCTCCACCACAACGGCATCCTCGATAAGCAGACGTATGTGGCGGGACAACTTACGTCAGCCCGACTTCGTGTCTTTGCATCGGACAACCAAGTACCGATAGTGGAAGGCGGAACTGAAACAGCAGGGCTGCTTGCAGAGTTTTCCATTGAATCAGCTTATGATAGCTTTGGGTTGAACAAGAAGTTCACTCTGAAACGAGTGTTCCCATGACCCTAGCTTTGGCTACAAGAGGCTATCTGTGCTTTGGCAAACGGGTTGAGCAAGTTTTTGGCCCGGGACCAAAGATTATCGGTGTCAAAGAAGAGAAACCTGATATAGACGGGTCAGCCGTTACGGCCCCACCGGGCCCGTCTATTATTGGAGCTGGGTTGAAAGGTCCACAGATTACAGATGCTAGCAACCCTACTCCCCCTCCCGCCGGTCCAACTCCAGTCATTACAGGGGCTGGTGTTATGAAACCCGGAGTCAGCAGTAAGAAGAGGTAACCAATGGGCGCTACAAAACTTACCATTAGCGTCAGCGGGATTGAAGACGTACTACAGTCCTTCAACGTCATCCGCGTCAAGCGCTCGGTCACGGGGGTCAACGGTACTTATTCTTTCCTAACAGCTAATGCCCCAACACAGGGGTCTCTTACTGCCCCAACGTCAGGTGACTACGATGTTGTAGGAAAAACTCTTCAGCTTCAACTGGATCAGGCTCCTCAGATTAATATTCTTTTTATAGGAGCTTTGCTGCCGTTGACAGCGGTGCAGGTTTCCGACCAGATCAATGCGGTAGTTGGAGAGACTGTAGCCTTCGCTGATGGGGAGTACCTAAGAATCACCTCATCGATGACTGGCACTATTTCTAAGGTATTGATTGTTGGTGGAAGCGCTACTCCTATTTTTGGCTGGTTGAACGGGGAAAAGGGCATAGGGCTAGAGGCGCACGTCACTCTTCAGACCGGAGTAAGTTCGTACACCTTTACCGACAACGACGGGCAAGCGGGGTATTTTTATACTGCTCAGTTCTACAACACCAATACCTTCTTGGCGAGTACAGATTCAGCTCCTTTCGAAGGTGATGTCGGCACTTTGGTCACCGCGGATAGACTAAGCCGCGTAAAGGTAGATCTGGTGGATTCTCGAGGAATAGCCATTCCAGGTCAGGAGATTACATTCTACCCTCAGCATGAGCCTTTGGTGGTCGAGGGCTTTCAAGTTGCCCTCAACAGAGCTCCAGTCACCATAAAGACAGACAACGCGGGTCATGCAGAGGTCTCTTTTGTTCGAGGACTTCATATGAGGGTGGTCTTTGAGGGCACATCAATTATCAGGGACATCTCCATCCCTGACGCTGAGGAGACAAATCTTCTCACCCAGATGGGCCAGGCCCCAGACCCGTATGACATCACAACCATACCATTCCCGACGGCCCCACGAAGGACACTGTAATGTCAGACGTAACAGTAACCATACGCACTTTTGACGACCAGTTAACCCCGGTAGAAATAGACAGTGTTCTGGTCCGCGTCTACGACAATCTGGAGAACTTTGTAACCGAAGGCTTCACCGGAGATGTCACTCCTGGAGAGATTCAGTTTCTCTTGCCTGGGGACATCCTTGGTATCTCGTACATCTTGCGGTTCCTGAAAGCGGGAGTCTCGTTTCTTCCTCAACCAAGATTGGACATCGAAGTTACTGATCCAGCTCCTGCACCCTTTGTTGTTACTGGGCACGTAGGGACTACCGCGGCAATCGTAACGTTTGTTGCCAAGACTACAGATGTGACTCCTCTACCTCTTCCGGACACCAAGTTTAGCCTCTATAGCGATTCCGATTTATTCATAACAGAGATGACTGCCGATCTACTGGGAGAAGCTCAGATTTCTCTTGCCGCAGGGTCGTACATTATTCGGTTGCTTTTGCCCTTGTGGACTTTTGAGAATGGACCGACCCAAACTATTTCAGTTTTAGATCCCCTTCCTGTTGGCGGAACAAATGTCTTTGACTTTCCAGCTTCTCAGCCAGCCATGCCGGTAAGTTCAGACCCGCTTATGTGCCGTATTTCGGGATACCTGACAGATGACTCCCTACAACCTCTTCAGAGAGTAAAAATCAGGGTTATGCCCATCCTAACAAACCCAGATGTAAAGATGTCTGGATTTCCTGGAGGAGGAAACCCGGCTGTTGTAGGGCGCTCTATGATCTTGAGGGAGGCCGTATTCGAGACCGATGAAACTGGGTATGTAGAAATGATTCTCCCTAGGGATAGCTGTTATGAGGTCCACATCCACGGGTATGCTACTCCTACTGTTCCGACGTACAACGCTGTCTACGTTCCGAACGCGGCGGGCGCTTACATCGAAGATGTATTCTTCCCGTACACGTCCACAGTAGTTTTTGACCCCGTAACTTTGACTCTTGCCATAGGAGAAACTGGGACAATCACTCCTGAGATCACGGGTTCAAACACACAAACTCTTGATAATAAGTATGCTCAACTTTTTATGGATTTTACGGTGGCCGATCTTACTGTTGCTGGAATGGCTATTGGGTCAAGTGGAGCTATTGTCATAACAGGACTTCAAGCAGGATCGACTACTTTGACTGTGGCAAGAAGTAGTAAGCGAACCACAAACGCTAACCGCAGGCCGAACATCCCCGCTTTAGTAGTAACCCCCGTGACTATCACTGTAACTCCTTGAGGCAATTATGATTCGTCTTCGTAGTGAAGTACCCGCAAGAGGCAAAATGCTATGGGCTGCCGTTCTTCGGAGGGCAGTCTTTGACTACGTACTGTATAAAGGAATACGAAAGCACAAATTGGTATGGCAACGGGCATACCAATATATCTTTACTCTCGATCAGGAGTACGACAACGGATTAGGGTTCGAAGAAGTCTGTGAACTGTTTGGGTGGGACCCGGATTACCTACGACGACTTACTACTAAGCTAACCCGTGATGACATAAAGAGGATGGAGACATCATCTTTCCGGGACGAGTACACACAAGAAGTGGTCGAATCATTTGTAAGAAATGTGGGTCGATGGAAGACCGCCAATTTTGCAATACCTCTCTACCCCCGCATGGTTGATGAATACACACCAGTAACTGAAGTTCGGGTTGTTCGCCAAAAGAGTATGATTCAGCACACCCCTATAGTTCGTTGGGAAGCTACCGCATAAATGTCTGATTTCACCCAGGCTGAGATTCTCAATGAGGTCTCTAAGATCTTCCGAGCTCAGATCGACCCAGGTCGGGAAGGTGGAACTCTAAACACTGCAACGGAGTACGAGCAGCTCCTGGAGCTGTCGTCAATAACGTTCTTGCTTCACAACGATGCGATCTTTTATTTAGCCTTCATCGCCAGAAACTATCTCTACAGCCTGCTGACGTCTGAGGTTGCCGTTCTGGAAGATATGCTGGTTGCCCTTGAGGACCTTTCTCAATTGGGCAGCCCCGTTCGGGATATAACCACATTGTCAAATGCTGACACCGCGCTGTTAGCATTAGACGCTTCCAGCTCAGTGACCAACCGCCCAGAAACCCAGCGTTTCTCGGGCCTGATGGATACCTTCGCCGCTCAACTGCACCCTAATGTTGTTTCTCGAATGACCCGGTCATTAGTTCGTCCGAGAGAAGACGCTCGTAACGTTCTAAAGACCGACTTGGCTCAGGTCAAAATACTGCACGACCAGCTGATTTCTCTGACGTTTTCGCTCAGAGATCTTATGGGCAATTTTGTTGCCCTGGATATCCCGTCTAAGGTTGCAGCAACTACTATCAGCAGCATTCGGGGCAATTTGGATGTGTTGTCCACAAGCATTACAACGGACGATGCGGCCACCAACGTAGCTAAGAGTAGACAAAATCTCCTTACTGTTCTGGCTAGTAAGGTTGCCATGAATAGTCTGTCTCAGTTTACTGATCCTAGAGACTTGAAGATTCGTACACCTATTGAGCCGATACCCTCCTCTATCAAACACCTTGGTAGGGTCTCGGGAGTAGGTTCTCCCCCTTCTATAATCTCTGGTCCGGGCCCATGGGTTCTCCCAATCTCAGAGCCTATTGAGCTTACGGTCAACGGCTCTAGCTATTTGACTATCAACGTTGACACCATCTTGGGGGCTACTCTGAATGGTCGAGCCTCGGAGAATTTCTATCCGACGCCAGACAAACAACATCTTCATGTAATTGTTGACCCTGAGGTACGAACCAATGTTCTTGATGCGTCTACTGACCTGACGACGGCTATATTTACTGAGTTCATGCCTCTAGGGTTCAAGCACTTGGGTTCCCCGATTAGCTTTCCGGGGGCCTACGTCAACCCCAGTGGAGAGCCTTTCTTCCGGAATCTCAACCCTAGAATCATTTCAGAGCATCGGTCTCTTCAAGGGTTTACAGTTGTTGCCTTCAATGCCTTGACCAACATGATTACCCTATCAACTCCTACCGCGGGTGACGAACCGGGGGCAGGGCTTAGAACTGACCATGTTGGCACGTATTTGAAACAGACGATTACCGGTTCTACTTATCGGTGGGAAATCCTGGAAGTCCTTCCACCTCTGGGTCCCACATTTTGGTACGCCATAATATCCATCCCAGATAACGTGATCCCGATTACCCCTGATGTCGGGGCTTCGTGTGAACTTAGAGGTCAGACTTCAGTGGCTGGTGGTACGAAGATTACGTACAGCATGCCCCAGGTGACAACAGCACCCGTGGGAAATGCGGTCATCGGGCCAGCGGTCAAGACAGTACGCTTTGACACGCCAGGTCCCAAGACGCTGAACAATCTTCTCACCAACATTAAAGCGAACCAGGGATCCTACGATACTTTCTACACAGGGGATGTAAGCCAAGCTCTGAACCAGCACGTAAAAGCTAGTGCAGTAGCAGGGAACCCGGGGCATCTTGCCCTAACTATTCGAAGTAAGCAAAACCCATATATCAAGGTCTCGGATTCGTTTCTTCAAGTTTCTAATGCGGCCATTCAGCCCAACCCGCCTGTAGCGGCCTACATCAAGGATTCTAGCCATCCAGTTTTG
>Ga0315274_10008558_pt1 | contig 14826 bp, 15 predicted proteins | sample YL17G02_20_MG_FD_203700 | JGI IMG/M metagenome (GOLD analysis project Ga0315274, IMG submission 203700) | Sediment microbial communities from Yellowstone Lake, YNP, Wyoming, USA - YL17G02_20 | ecosystem: Environmental > Aquatic > Freshwater > Lake > Sediment | place: USA: Wyoming | collected... | reverse complement strand
CAGGTGGCTTATCAGGTTGAATAGAGCTGCTATGCAGGCAGGTAGAGCTGCGGATAGACCAGGTACAGTTGAATATCAAAAGGCCTACCAGGCCGAGTGGTTCAAGGGATTCATAGATGGTATGGGCGAGTACTTGATTAAGCCATTATTCGAGATGATAAGCACAACTCTCCCAGCAATTATAGAACAACTAGGCCCAGTCCTTCTTGTGTTAATTACTGTAGCAGCTCCAACAATCTTGCTTGCTATAGTTAAAGGCCTAGCAACTGTGTTAACTGACCTCGGTGGTTGGATTTGGAAAGCAATGACTGACCTCTTTAACTACATTACAGCAATAATCACAGATGCAGTATGGAACATGGCAAATAAACTGACCATGGGACTAGGGGGTTACACAGGGACTAGGGCTGTAGATGCATATTTGGCTTCAAAGACCTCAAGAGCCTCTATGGGAGATGTAAATGTTCTTAAGTCTGGTGTAACTACTAGCAGATATGCCAAGGGTGGGATTGCTACCCAAGCTACTGCTGGTATCTTTGGTGAGTCTGGCAGAGAGGCACTTATCCCTCTTGACAAACTGAAAGGTGGGAATAGTAACACAGTGAATCTCACGTGGCACCAAAACGCCCCTATCTATGGGATTACTGACTTAGAGAGGTCAGTTAACAAGATCTTAGACGGATACTTCAAGACAAAGGTGATGGCTAGATGACAGCTGAAATCGCTTTCACATGTAGGTTCGGTTGGGACAAGGATAACTTCGCTGCTGATCCTGCAGCTGCTGGTATGTGGGATCTAGGCATCGTAGATAACTACAAGTCACAGAAGAATCAACAGATGGACTCTTTCGAGTACCCTGACACAGATGCTAGAGATCAAGAGTACTTTGATATCTCTGGGTCAGAGAAAGTCATCCAGTTGGGTGGAACTTATGTACCATCTGACCAGTCTTGGGCTACTTTGTTGGCCTGGAAGGAAAGAATGGAAGCTTGTGTCAATGGATACATCTTTGACAGTAGCATTAACCTTTTTCTAGCATTATACATCAAGGACTACTATGAGGCAGGTCACCACCTGTGGATTGATAGGTGGGAAGCTCCACTTCTAGAGTTGAGTCCAAGTGGCCAGACTGGTATCAACAATGATACTGAGTACTACAACTATCCAAGGCCAGAGCAGGACTCAGCTTCTAATCAACCGCTATGTGTTACACTCAGATCCTTCAACATAAGCCTTAAGGCAGGAGAATCACCCACGGCTGTGTGGGAGGCTGAGATGGTAACAAGATATGAGATTCCAGAGGATGAGTAAATGGCAGCAGCAACAACCAACATCAGTGAGACGAATGGGGCAACAGTAGTTCACGACAGCGTGACTAACTTGAACTATGGCACGGTAGATGAATACGACACAGACTATGCGAATCACCCGATTACCATACCGGGTAATTCGATGAGGAAGGAGAACAGACTCTCTGTGACAAGTATGGGTACATCGACCAAGATCGATAACATCCGTATTTGGCAGACAGGAACAGTAGATACAGGAGTAACTTTCCAGACTAATCTGGAGACATCAGGGTATGCTTCTGAGGCATATGTAACTCCATCAACGAGTACATACACCCACAACTCAATGCCAACCTCTGAGCCAGGTACAGCAAACCTAGGTATTGCTGGAAGCTTGTCTAATGGCTTGACAGCAACTGGTTACTCTGACTACTGGCATCACCAACTACAAGCAGCAATGGTGGCAGGACCAGGCAACATCAATCAGAAGACCTACTCTCTGAAATACGACGAACAGTGATCCACATGGAAGATCACCTGTGGGAGATAATAACAGCAGAGTGTGAAACACTTCATGGTGAAGACTGTTTCCCCACAGAAGCACAGAGAGAGTTCGCATGTGTGTTCATCTTACAGTTGCCTGAATGCCCAGTCATCTGGAAGGTAGAATTACCTCAAGGAGCAAAGCTCATCTTCTTCCGTAGAAACAAGATGGATGTGCATGAGGAAGAGATCATCCGCTCCCACACATACATCATAGGCTACAACCTCGACGGAAAGAAGTCAGTCCAGGAGATTACTGAGCTAGACCCAGGTATCTACAAATCAGAGCTCAGAGACAATGACCAGAGGGATGACTGATGGACTTCTGCTTTCGCTGTGGAGAGTGCTGTAGAGATATGTCGGGTGGCATTACTGTCACAGAGGAAGAGAAAGTGGCTTTGGAAGTCATTGAGCCATTCCTCGTATTTGAGCCAGTGAGTAAGGGTAGATACAAGTTCTTGTTCTCTGTTTGCCCATTCTTAGAAAACAACAAGTGCTCTATCTATGAGCGAAGGCCTACAATGTGTAGGATGTATCACTGCGGGAGGCTTAAGCCTACTGACAAGAAGATTACATCTACTGAAGACCTACAGACTCTCATGTTCATCAACAAGGACTACGACAAATACAAACATGAGATAGAAGATGCGGCAGTAGAGTATGGAAATAAACGAGGTTGGAGGTGGCATAGATAGCAACTAAATGGTATCTAAGGGCCATGAATGCTCCAGCTGGGCCCTCAGCTAAAGCTTCTACTGACACTGATAGTTTCTCAAGTGTACCTTCTGATAAGAACACAGCAAAGTACATGTTTGTAACAAAGGGCATAGCTGAGACTTCAAATGGTGGAGCCTATAGCTGTGCTTCTTCTCCCTTATATACTATGTACAGGATCTGGGTATCACCGCCACTAGCTGCTCAGACAATAACAGGATCACAGGCAAATTATTACTTTGCTATTGGTGAGACAGAGAGCAATGCACAGATGAACCTCTACATGAGGTGGTTTTGCTATGTCTGGAGGTCTGGGTCTGGGAATGTCAAGACTCTCATTGTTCCTACATCTTGTGGAACAGAACACGGTACAAGTCAATGTGGTTGTGTTGTAACTGCTACTGGTGCAAGTGGTGACTATACTCTCACGGCTGGGGACAGAATTGTCGTAGAGGGTTGGTTCGACCTAAGAAATACAAAATCAGTGAGTTATACAGCTACGGGATATTACGATGGAACAGTTGACCCAATAGAAGCAACAACTGCGACAAATGACGCATCATATTTCCAATGTCCGCAGACTCTTGCTTTACAGGGCGTTACACTTACAAAGCTTGCAGATGCCAGACTTCTCAAAGCAGCTACACTTACAAAGACTGCGGATTCAAGATTGAAGAAAGCTACTACTCTTACTCTCACTGCAGATGCTAAGCTTGGTGGTGGTACAAGTTATACTATCCAGAAGTTAGCCGATGCTAGGCTATTGAAAGCCTTCACTCTCACAGAGTTAGCTGATGCCAGACTGAAGAAGGCGTTCACTCTTACTAAGTTAGCAGATGCTCGTTTGAAGAAAGCTGCCACTCTCACAGAACTTGCTGATGCCAGACTGAAGAAAGGGATTACTCTTACTAAGTTAGCAGACGCAAGATTGAAGAAGACCCAAGCTCTCAGCCTACTTGCAGATGCTAAGTTAGTCTACACATACACAATCACTAAGTTTGCAGATGCAAGATTGAAGAAGACTCAGACACTTACTCTTCATGCGAATGCTACACTCGGTGAAGGAGCCCCAGTAACTAAGCTTCGTTTAGTGAGAGAAGAGAGCTTCTACATAGGAAGTACAGATGTTTCTATGGCTGTACTTAGTGCTAATATCGACCACACCTTTGGTACTGCTATAGCTACTGGAAACATAGTCTTTAAGAGGGCTTTAGTAGACACACTAGGAGCTACCCCTGTAGACGGGGCATCTGTAGATGTCTGGAGGAATTATACCATAGGCTCCACTGGATACTATCAGCATTGTTTCTCAGGTTGGATTAAGAGCTTTGAAACAGGTAAGGGCCGATATACATTGTACGTAGAAGATAAACTAGTCAGAGCTACGAAATACATCTTGAATGAGTCATTCACAGGAGATGTCGTGGATATTCTCTACACTATCATCCATGACAGGTGCGGGTTATTTGCTGATATCTCTGGTGAAGAACCCGGGGCTTCTGCTACAGTCACTGGCTTTAACTGTGTACAAAGAACTGCATATGACTCATTGCAGGCACTATGTAATGCAATTGGTTGGCAGATGTACTATGACCCGAACACTGACACAGTTAGATGTAAACCAGTAGGAGTAGCTGAGACGGGCTTCTTGAATGGCTACAACTACAGAAGTCTTGTGCCTATAGCAGCCTCTGATGATGGTACATTAACGGAGTATCAGGTGACTTTAGCTGTTCGTAGTGGTACCTCTTCTAATGTACCTGGAACAGTCTACACGAATGGACATTGCTTGAATTGGCCATACGATGTCAAGTTTACTGACCTCTACGGCAAAGATTTACCTTTCTATAGGGTCTCATATGATGCCAATGTGGCTAACATCATGATAAAGATCCCAGAGATTCTAGCATCTGATGGTACAAGTTTCTACATCTACTATGGGAACACTTCAGCTATAGATAGGAGTGATCAGGCAGCAACTTATACCTTCTATGATGATTTTACAGGTACTACTATTGACACAGTGAAGTGGGAGAACCACGGTTTGACTGTATCTGGGGGAGTAGCAACAGTACATAAGAATACATATGCTATTTCTAGAACCCGATTTGATGCGGGCTTACTATGTGAATTTAGAGTTAATGCGACTAGCACTCCTGGGGCTAACACACAAAAGTATGGATTTTTCTCACCAGCAAGTTCTGCGATGATTGATGCAGCGGGTGTTGCTTGGGACCAAAGTACAACTTTAACCTTTGAGACTTGGAATGATGAAGTTGGGGAGTCTCATAACTACGGTGCAGCTGGGGCATATCTAGGTGCTTATCACACATTTAGAAGTATCTGGAGGGCTCAGCAAGTCGCATATGATATAGACTCTGTTGGAGTCTACTCAGTTAGTGACATCAGCTACATCCCCGCTAAGTGCTATCTATTACTATGGCACAACGGTGGTACTGACCCCAACTCACTTGTTGACTGGGTAAGAGCTTACAAGTTTGCTGATGATCAACCAGTCATAGGAACTGGGAGTGCTGAAGAACCAGCACCAGCAGTTACTAACATACAGCTTAGCACTAATGACAATGTACCTGCTATCCCACAATGGAATCAAGACGCAGCTCAGCTTTTTAATGATGTCACAGTAATAGGTGGGGATGCTGGACCAACAGTTTATCAAGTCGAAGACCCAGATAGTATAGCTGCCTATGGGAGAAGGTCAACCTCAATTACAAGGTCTGACCTTACTACTGTTGCAGATATAGAGGCTTATGGAGATGCATACCTGGCTTGGTATAAAGATCCTATTGACCAAGCTAATTGCAGAGTTAGACAAAGCCCTCTTACATTCTTCTGGCTCTCACAGTTGGCTGACCTACACGACTATGTAAATGGGTCGACTATGACTGACCTCACAGTAGTAAGATGGACGTTGAAGTGGCCAGAGAGATATGATGAAGTCCAGTTAGGTAAACTCTTGACTCTGACTTCAGACTATCTAAAATTGCTCGAGGCCCGACTCAAGAAAGTTGAATCGGGCGGGCTGTAGTTTAGCCTTCTTCAACCTCGTCTTGTTCTGGTCTCTTCTTGGGCTGGATCATCGGTACTCCCTTATGATCCTCTGCGGTCTGCTTGTATACGAAGTGCTTGTTCTCAACTTTGATCTCGATCTTGATCACTTCGGTGCCCCTCATTGCCAACCCGATGTCTTGCATCAGGCATAGCATTTCTTCTCTGCAGCTCTCGCAGTTGAAGTCATCCGTCTGCATGGCATATCTCAGTGCGCTCTTTATCTGTTTCTTCGTCGGCATCTTCCCACTCCTTCTTTAGCTTATCTACGACATACTGAGCGACATCCCTCTTCTCACGGAGGGCCTCTAAGATGTCCTCATCGATTGTGTTCTTCGTGATGAGATGAATGTAAGTCACAGATGTAGCAGTCTGGCCCACTCTGTGGATCCTAGCCCTGGCCTGTTCATAGTCAGCATACCCGAAGGTGGTTGAGTAGAAGATTACTGTGTCCGCTGCAGTTAATGTGATACCAAGGCTTCCTGTCTGTATCTGAGCAATAAAGACCGTTGTTTCAGGGTCATTCTGGAATTTCTCAATGGTGGAGCCTCTATCCAGTGTGGCCCCGGTTAACGTTACATAATGCCTTTTTAGGCCGCCGGATATTTTCGCGATACCTTCAACTTCGGGAATAAACCGTGCAAAGATTACGACCTTCTTATCTACAGGCATTGCTTCTAGAAGGTCCTTTAATTCATCCATCTTCGAGTTACTTACCTGTTCTATCTCACCTATGTCATTCTTTACATAGCCACCTGTGATTTGTTGAAGCCTTAGTAGCTGAGTTAGGACTATAGGCACAGTAACTGTATTTCCTGATTCCAACATGGTCGAGAACTCTCGTTTAAGCTCTTTGTATTTAGCCCGAGCTAGTGGATTGAGTTCTATTAGAAGTGTTTGGTCTACCTGGGGTGGGAGGGTAAGGCAGTCTTCCTTCTTTACTCGGTAGGCGATAGAGTGAGCTTTCTCGGCAAGTTCAGGGAGATGTCGGTAGCCGACAATCTGTTTCCTTTGCCACCCTCCCATTATAGCGTACCTACCTCTGAACCTAAAGTAGTTATCTCCAAAGATTGTTGGATCTAGGAATCTGTATTGTGACCAGAAGTCAATGGGTGATTGAGTTACTGGAGTCCCAGTCAAGATGAGTTTATACTTAGCACCATCACCAAGCAGATGCATAGCTTTGGATTGCTTAGCTCGATATCTCTTTATCTTCTGCGACTCATCACAGATAATCATCTGTGCGTTCCACTTCTTCAGCTGTGGATAGTATCTCCATGTAGATTCGTAGTTAATGAGAGCTATGACTGGACCACTTTTAATAGGCTCTACTATTCTAAGCATCTTGTCTCTTTCCTCAGTCTTACAGCCGGTGAGGTCAACAAGTCCATAGGGAAAATCGGCACAGCGAGCTATCTCTTGCTTCCAGAATGGTATGACTGAGATTGGGGCTACAATGAGAACTCTCTTAGGCATCCTGTAACCTATCACTCCGATAGCTGGCATAGTTTTGCCAGTACCCTGCTCCATAAGTAACGCGAATTTCTCAGAAGTGCAGGCGAGCTCCCACGCGACTCGTTGGTGGTCATACATATTTCCCTTAAGGGGGCACCGCGGAATTGACACGCGGTTATCGCGCGATACTTCTAATTGCTTGTTTTGGTCAATCATTTAGGTACCCCAAACACATTCTGCATGAAGAACGCTACGTCGTCCCATGAGGTTACTACATGGACTAAAGCACCAGCTTTAGTAAGTCGGTCAATCTGATACTGCTGTGCAAGTGAAACATTTGTCCTTTTCTGAGGCGTCTTTACCTCAAAAGCACATAATCTACCCTTGTAACAACCAACAATATCTGGGATCCCAGCCTCTTGGTATGGGCCTCCATGTATTTTGTACCAGACGCCGGGAAAGTTCTCTCTGAGCTTACGGAGGATAATCCTAGTTATTTGAGTCTCGTTCTTCTTCATGAACGGGTTATCTTCCGTAAGCTCACCTTCGTGTTTAAGTGTCGTCAGCTTTGTCTTCATCGTCGTCAGTTGTCTCTTCGGCAACTTCAACTTCAGAGCTGGGATCCCCAAGCTCATTCAGTGGGAAGACATCAGAGACTTTCGCCTTGGTCTTTCCATCGAATGTCTTGTGCTCGACCCGTACTCCCATCTTAAGTCCTTTCAGAGAATCTGGGTTGAGGTTCATCCTACCAGAGGCTACTTTCATCCCGAGAGCTTCAAGGTTGGCTCGTAGAACCCACAAGGACTTCGGAGACAATGAAGTGATGTTCCAGAGCTTCTTTCCCATGAAAGGCCCTGTGACCACTTTCAGCTCCCAGTTCAAGTAGGGCCCTTTATTGCCCTCTCTCTGATCGATGTTCACTACCTCTACCGCATACTCTCCAACGGGGAGTACTTCCCGGGACTCAACTCCAGTGAAGTCCAATGCTACCTGTTTAGACATTCTCGACTACCTCCTTCTTGATTTCCTCACCTTTCATCAATGCCCTTAGGTTATCGAACCCAGAGTTCTTGATTGATGGTGGGAGCTTGAATGCTTTAGGTGACCTGATCTTTGTGATGTAGTAAGGATGAGGCCCTACTCTAAGCATATAGTTGGTCTTGACTACCATCTGTCCAACATTCTTCTTGCTCGGTTCAGTGGTCTGTCTGATGTAGGTATTGCCTATGATCTTTACTGCGGCACACAAGACTTTTGCCACAGAGGGGATGACTGCTGGTCCTACTTCTGGGTCAAGTTGGTCATCATAGTTGTCATCATCCTGGCCCCTCTTGGTCCTCTCTTGTGCTACGAATACGACATGCAGTTTGAGATCTCTGTAGGCATATATCCATTGTGACATCAATCTTGACATATCTCCCCAGAGTCTTTGTGACATAGCTGCCTCAGGTTCAAGATGTTCTCTTCTCTTGACCTCTTCCATTGCCAAATCCTGAAGGTTAGAGACTGTGTCTATCACAATGGATTGGTACTCATGTTTCTCATTGGCAAGGGCCCAGTAGATTGCCTCAAAATCTCCCCAGGACTTAACATCAAAGACATCAATACCCTCAACATCTTTGATGCTGTCTGTGCCCCTGTCTCTTATGTCCAAGAGCAATATCTTCTTTGGGAATGTCGATGCCAAAGTAGTCTTTCCTGAGCCGGATCTGCCGTATATCAAGGCTGTGACGAACTCATCAGTCTCGTGTACCGGTACTGCCTTCGTAAGTATGTTCTCGGTCATTCTTCCTCATCCTCTTCCTTTTCTTTGGGCTCTTCCTGCTTACGCTTAGCAACAAACTCGTGGGCCTTGACATAAGCTTCGTCTCCTTCAAGCAATGCTGCTTCACAGAGAGGACGATACATACATCGTGGACACTTCATCTGTGAAACATCCCTTGTGATATGCGTAAGTCCATCACGAATCTCAGCAGCCGTAATTCTGGCATCCTTCATGATGTGCTGCATCATACTCTCTTTCACCGGGAGCTTGTACCGCGCATAGAATGCCTTCCTTTTCTTCAACAGGTCCAACACACCTGTGTAGTCGTCGGGATTCAGCCCTTCCTTGATTAAGGCATTGTAGTACGTCTCGTAGGTAGTGTCAAGCTCCCTTCTCGACATAGTCCCATCCTTAAGAAGTCGTGGCTCTGTTGGAATCTTAGTACGTATGTGGTCCCAGAGGACTCCATCTACCTTGTAGCCTCCTTGTCTGACTCCCCAGACATATAACAAGGTCTGGAGGTTCCAAAGCCTGAAGTCCTCAGGGGGTAAACGTTTCCCTGTCTTCATCTCTACGAGTAGCATTCTACCCATAGTATCTTCGGCTAGTCCATCTGGCTTAACACCAAACACTACACCTTCTACTAGCTCAAACGGACCTAGCTCTTTCTCAATAAGATGATACACAAGCCCTTTGTCTTCCTCTTTGTAGTGTTGGAGATATCCAGCTACTATCTTCTCAGAATCAAGAGGGATATTTCCATAGTGCTCTTTCTCATCTAATGAGAGCTTGTCATAGGTCTCCTTAATCCCTTTCAACCTATCCAGCCAATTCTTGCCAAGCCTGTAATCTTCAATCATTCCATGGACAGCACTACCCAACTCAAGAGGCCTAGGTTTCTTCTTAGGCTCTATCCTCTCTATGTTGCTGTAGTAGTACGACATCCTACAAAATCGCCAATTCTTGATCTTAGAGTATGATAGCTTGAGCTCTTCTGTCATCGTAGGCCTCTTGTTTGTTACATTATGATATGGACTTTGAAGTATTTAAAGGTTCTCTTGCAGGCTCCGTTGGTTCCCACTTCTTCCCAGAACCCCAGTTCCCCACACTTATATCTACCTTGATAGGAAGTGTAACCTCAATCCCCATCTCCTTAAACGTAGGCGGATTCTCCATGATAGATTTAATCCTCGGAAGTAGTCCATCCACTTCAGCTGTAGGGATCTCCATAAGGACTGAGTCATGGACAGTCCCGACAACCTTAACGCTTGGTAGTTGTTTGACAATGTCGACAACTGAGACAAGCGTTGTATCCGAGGCAAATCCTTGCACAGGGCTGTTAATTGCTTGCCGAACAGCCTGGCTTCGCTCGAAGTCATCTGGAGAGTGGATACCAGGTAAATGGCGTACCCTCCCAGATGGGCTTCTAACATACCCATTGAGAGTGGCGGTTCTGTCTTGTCTATTATACCACACTTGTAGACCAGAGTAAGTGTCGAAGAATGTTTTCCTAATCCTCTGGCTTTCTTCAAGGGAAAACGCAACTCGATATTTATCTCTGGCGTATTCTTGGAATTTCTTCGCTCCCATACCGTACAAGAAGCCAAAGTTAATAGCTTTAGCCTTCTTTCTCCACTCCTTAGCATCAAATCCCTCCATCTGTGACATGTCTTTGCCACTAATCACCTGAGCGGTCTTTGTATGGATATCCTGTCCAGTCAAGAACAACTCTCTCATGGTAGGATCTCCAGACAACATAGCAGCTATCCTAAGTTCTACCTGTGAGAAATCTGCTTCAACGAAGGTATATCCCTCAGGAGCTGTAACCAACGACCTAATCTTAGGGTTCCGAGGAACCTGCTGAAGATTAGGCTCTTCACAGGAGAGTCTTCCTGTTACTGTGCCATGCAGCTTGAAGTTTGGATGAAGCCTAGAGTCTACCATCTTCTCAATCCAACTTGTGATGAATGATCCTAGCATCTTGTAGGATTCTTTGTAATCCAGGATAAGCTTAGCTGCTGGGTGATCTAATCTCTGAAGAACTGACTCCGATGTCTTAAAGGCCCCTTTGGGTGTATACTCTAAGACACTTAATCCTAGATCTTTGAATAAGAACTGACCCACCTGTTGGGTTGAGTTCCAGTTAACACCTCTCTTGTAAGCATTCAACTCATTCTCAAGCCTTGCTACCTCAGCCTGTAGATAAAGCTTAGTCTCAGATAACTTTGAGCAGTCTACGTACACTCCCCTATACTCAATGTCTAGGAATGCATTTACCGCAGGTATGATGACCTTCTTGTAGAACTTATACAAAGCCGGATCTTCCTTCATCTCTGTGATGAACCGGTTATATAAAGCCCTTGTATAGAAGACGTCCAAGGCATTATACCTTGCCAATACCGATAGTGGAGCACCACCCGTTTTCTGGCTTACGTCCAAATCATAGTTAGGTGCCCCCAAATAAGCTTCAGCAAGGTATTTTAAGCCGTGTGGTATATTCTCATCAAGCAAATGGGACATCAACATTGTGTCGTGCGATATGTGAATATCCATACCTAGACACACTTTTACCCAGAGGGCATCAAACTTTCCATTATGCGTGATCACATCTATGCCGCGGAATATATCGGCGATACATTTACCCTTTACTATTTGGGCCTGGGGGTCCTTAAATAAAAACCCCTCGCGGTGCTCCATCGGCAAAACATACTGTTCATCAGCAAAAGCAAATCCCATTGAAACAACATGTGCATTAGGCTTCCAAGGGAATAACCCAGTTGTCTCTATATCAAAGGCACACCTATCCTGCTGTGAAAGTTTGGCTATAAACTCGCTGAACTGCTCATCTGAGTTGATGATGGTCAGCTTGAGCTCTTGTGGTTCTGGGATATGCCCACCCTTAACAGCCTGGAAGAAACGCATCACGTCGTTCTTTAACATAGGCATCTTTGTAGGATCTCTGAGTACTGCCCCCGGATGAAGTGTGACAAAGTAAGTCCGAGTCTTGCTTTGGAAGAACTTACCTCTGACATCTCCAACCTTGAGCTTACCTTTATTGAGAGCCTGTGCTGCCGCTCCACCAAGTAACAAGACATACTTAGGCTGAACCGTAGCTAATTCCTCTTTTAGCCACTGTCGACAAGCCGCTATCTCATAAGTCTTAGGATGTCTGTTTTCTGGTGGTCTACACTTGACTACGTTAGTGATGTAGACCTCACTTCTGTTGATATGACAGTAATCTAATACTTCGTCTAGGATGGTTCCTGCCTCACCTTGGAAGGGCTTATCTCTCTCCTTCCTATAAGCTGGAGCCTCGCCTACTATCATGACATCACAAGGTGTAGGACCCTGCCCCATTAGACAAACGTACTGTGCAGTTGAAAACAACCCACAGAGTTTGCAGTCTTCACCCATTGATATCGTCCCTGAACCTGAGGAATACTGGGTGTCTTACCCTATCCTTTGCACCTATCAACATGCCTTTGTATTCGATTGTTCTTCCTATGTATTTCTTTGGGTGTTTCCATACTTCTGTCTTCTCGGCGTCTGTCATTGCTAATGTAACCTTAGACTCAAGCCCATTATACTTAACTACGAAGGATGCTGCTTTCTCTACTGGTTCTCTGTCTTCAGCTTTACCACTAGTCTCTGATTTACCAAGTTCATTGATGGTTCTGATGCTATCAGGTTTAGCTTGGAAAGCCTGCTCTATGCCTTCTATCTTCGCCTCGAAAGTTCTGAAGGGCTTGAACTTGTAGCCTTGGCCAGACTTAGCTGAGCATCTACCAAACTTGTAGGGAATCTTGATATTCTTCAGAATAGCTCCTTCGTACCCTCTAGCCAGGTAAGATGCATACAAGTTGTGGATCTGCTCTGGAGTATTCACTATCTCTTGTTCTACAACTTGTACGAAAGGTTCTCCGAAGACCGCACTTCTGTAAAAGACAAAGCGGTCCCAAGAAGATGCATTAGGTTGGTTGTTGAGAAAGACCTCAAAGATGTAGAACTCAAGATCGTCTGGGATTGGCTTATCCATAGACATCACGTAACTGCTAATCTCTTGGAATGTTCTCGAAGGACTGAAAATCTCCCCATCCAAGATAAAGGGGTTCTCAGCGCTCAACTTCTTGAGGTGCTCAAACTTCTTCTGAAGTTGCACATTGCGTATTGGCTTGAAGTGCCTGCTTAGCATCTGCCCCTCTACAAACAAACAACGAATCCCATCAAGCTTAGTACTCATGAGATAAGTCCCATGTACATCTTCAGGGTCAATGCGCTCATTTGGAAAGAGCATAGGCCTAAACCCCTCTAACATGTGTAATCAACCTCCACAGTTAGGTCATTGTCGATATATACCAAGCCAATGCCAGCTTCTTTCAACATTGCAATCCCTGCTGCGCTCCGTGGATAACTTCCTGCTTTTCCCAATATTACCACCTCTTTGATTCCTGCATTTATCATGAGCTTTGCACAATTAATGCAAGGTTCAAGCGTAACGTACATTGTTGCATCGAGAGTTGAAATTCCCTGTTTAGCTGCAAAAGCTATTACATTAGCCTCAGCATGAACAGCACGAACACAGCCCTTATCTACCATGATACAACCCATATCAAGGCAGTGAGGTTGTCCAGCTGGAGCACCATTATAGCCGATGGAGATAATCCGTTTGTCCCTAACAAGTACAGCACCTACTTGAGCTCTTGGGCATGTTCCTCGTTTAGATACAAGTATTGCCATGCCCATGTAAAGATTGCTACGGCTAATCCTATCCATCAGAACACCTCCTTAGCATCTTTCATGAACACATGGAGACTTCCAATCCAGTGAGTGAATGTTCCTGAGAGAATGTCAGTACTCATCGACAAATAAATTTGAAGGCATGTTGCAAAGAATACGTCATTAACAAAGTGAGTCACGAAGTCACATGACCTTTGCAGATATGTGAGATTGAGTTCGCCCTTTCTAACCTGCACGAGGTATCCAAGAGTACAGGGAACCCTTGAGATACCTCCAAGCTTCGTTATATCATCGATGTCCCAGACAGAGATGAAGAGCTGTCGAGAATCCCTATCCTCTTCGATCCTCTCAACAACCCTTTCTACTTGCTTGTTCTTCGCGAACCTCTCAGCATATGTGTAGGCGAATTTCTTGTCTTTCTGCAAGAACTGCTCCCAAACTTCTGCTCTTGATTCCCAAGCCACGCCAGGGTTAATGGGTCTTCCGACGATCCCCTGAACCCTTTCTTCCCACTCTTGCCAACAATAAGGCTGAGTTGGTTGTAAATCCTCAGGCCTAGGATGAGTAACGGTGTATATGTAGTTCTGGAGCTCTCTGGTCTCAAATCCTTGGTCATGCTCTACCACCTTATCCTGATATGTCTTTGGATGAACTCTAATCCCCATCTCAACGAGATCCCTCTTTACCTCACTCACTGCTTCCTTGTAGTCTCTATAGATCCTCATCAGTATGCACTCCTCTGTCTGAACTCATTAACCTTACTCTTCCTGAAGTACAAGTCATAGAGTTTGTCTGGGCCTATCTTAGCTACGATACATAGCTGGATGAATGTTACCCAGACCTCACCAAGACACTCTATGAAGTATTTCTCATCAGTGAGCAACTGGCTTTGCTTCCATGGTTTATTCTTGAGAGTGTTACACATGATGGCTAGTCTTTCTACTACTGCCCCAACTCGATAGGTAAGACATGCAGAATTTCTTTCTAAGAAAGCCATTGTTTTTGGCCTATGCATCTTGTACATAGTCTCTAGAGAGTAATCTGGCATATACCCCACCATGATGTTCAACTCCACAAAGAAGTGTAGAGCATCTGCGATCTCTTCCTCCATATGGTCTAGATTCTCATGGATTCTGAAAGCCTCTAGAGCTTCACCCATCTCCTCTGTGATTCTCCAAGCAAAGTCCTTAATCCTCTGTTGATCGAAGGCATCGTGAAGACCTGCTTTGAGACAAACGTGGAACCCATTGGCCT
>Ga0315274_10008557_pt1 | contig 14826 bp, 10 predicted proteins | sample YL17G02_20_MG_FD_203700 | JGI IMG/M metagenome (GOLD analysis project Ga0315274, IMG submission 203700) | Sediment microbial communities from Yellowstone Lake, YNP, Wyoming, USA - YL17G02_20 | ecosystem: Environmental > Aquatic > Freshwater > Lake > Sediment | place: USA: Wyoming | collected... | reverse complement strand
CATTCGTACAATTTTCTGTCGGCCGTTCTGGATAAGAAGCCCTGGGAATACAGCATTCGCTATCCTGAATACTGGTACAACTGGGTGGACGGTCCGGTCGAGCCTTTCTACGTTACGCACGGCGACTATCCTGCCTACACTGAGAGGAAATCAACCGTGTGGACTTCTGTCGGCGATATCACCGCGACGCACAGGGGACACACGTTCCAGTCAGGGTACGAAACTACTTACAACGACATGAAGCTCCTTTCCATTCGTTATCCTGAGCAGGTAAATGCAGAGGGTCTCTACGGGGCTCTGAGGAGTGACTATCACTACTACAACCCCGAGGGAGCGTTCTACGTGCAAGACAAGTGGGAACACGAGGGCATGGTACTGAACATAGGGGCTAGGTACGACGTGTTCTCCGTGGGCGAGCAGATCGACGCTTCCGAGGTCAAGGACAGGATCAAAGATCAGATAAGCCCGAGGATAGGCATCGCGTACCCTATCTCTGACAGAGACGTACTCAGTTTTCATTACGGACGTTACTATCAGATACCTAACAGGCAATTCATTTTCGAGGACCGAGGGAGCTCTAGCCCGGTGGTTGTTAGAGGGAATCCGAACCTCACAAACGAGACAACTATTTCTTATCAGGCTGCGGTCCAGCACATGTTCAGCACCACGGTGTTTGGGCAGTTTTCCGTTTACTACAAGGACATCTTTGGACTGCTTTCCGCTCAAGAGAGGGTCGTAGGCGACAGCCCGAACCCAGTTTATGTGTATACGAATCAGGACTACGCCTCCAGTAGAGGCTTTGAAGTGAGCCTGAGGAAGCGATTCAGCTACAATTTTGGCGGAGAGCTCTCATACACTTACGGGCTCGCTACCGGTGTTGCGTCCGATCCTGAAGCGCTTACGAGGACGCCGTTCCTCTATCTACCGATCGCAGAACAGCCACTCGATTGGGACCAGAGACACACTGTGAGCGCTTCGCTTTATCTTAGCGTGCCCGACCAGTGGTCGTGCAGCTTCGTGTGGAGATACGGTACTGGATTCCCGTACACGCCGGTTCAACGAAACCAGCGCCAGCAGGATCCGTCTGTGATCAATTCCAAGCGACTCCCCAGCACCACCAGTCTGGACATGCAGGCCGAAAAGAACTACAGAGTATGGGGTCAACACTTGACCGTATTCATGCAGGCCATGAACCTCCTTGATGCCAAGAACATCAGGGACCTTCAGCCAAACAACTGGCCTCCTGCACCGTACGGCAACACTGAGGACTACGTAATCTATTACACTGAGACTGGTAGGGCCGGCGGAGCCTACAACGCAGGTGACGTCAACGGTGACGGTCAGGACGATTATTTTCCAATCAACGATCCTCGCGTTTGGGACGAAGGCACTTCCGTGAGGATGGGTATAGGAATTCAATTCTAAGGGACTGCGCTTTTGTGCGCTTGTCTGAAGTCTGATGGAGGTCAAAACATGGATCTGATTAAGCGGGTGGTGCCGCCGAGCTTAGCTTTGGTCTGCGCTGTAGTTGTGGCGGGCATGCTCCTGAGTGCCAACCCTTGCCTTGCCCGCGCGCCCCTGGACGACCCTCTTGAAGATGTGTCTGGTGCGCAGGGCATCTACTGCCTAAGACCGCCCTATGTTTACACACACGATGTAGGGAAAGTAACACTTCAGGTCACGAATCTTGGCTTCTTTGGCAATCCTTACATCGAGGCTCTCTCGTTTGGTTGGGAGGGAGGGGAGTATCTTTACGTGGCAGGCTTGTGGATTGGCGCGCTGGACGAAGACAACGTTCCTCACGTGTCCACGGCCGCTTACGAGATGGAATTTAGACCTCGACTGAGTCCCATTGACCGCATTTACGTCTCTTACGAAGGCCAACCTGGCGGCAAGAGACAAGGACCCGGGGGGACTGGTGATGACGACGGAGATGACAGGATTGATGAGGATTTCAACAACGGCTACGATGATGATTTCGACGGCAAGATTGACGAGGATTTCGCGGCCATCGGCCAGCAGATGTTCTCCTGTGAATACAGAGATGATACTCAGGAGGCCAAGGCCAGATACAACGAGCACGTACCCTGGGGGCTTAGGATACAGCAGAGGAGCTTTGGGTGGGCAGTCAGTGGTTCCAACGAATTCATAGGCGTTGACTACAACATCTTTCACGAGGGCTCCAAGGTCATGCGCAACGCCTACATCGGCTTCTTCGTTGACGGCGATGTAGGACCCAAGGGACAGGAAGACCCGGGTTACTGGACAGACGATCTCGTTGGGTACGTTGACACTCTTGCCCAGATTTACGATCCGACGCAGATTGCCGGGTGCCAGACTGACACTATTCGGATTCAGGTCGCATACGTCTGGGACGTCCCGGACAATGGGTTGAACGCAAAAGGCGGGGACGTGGACGGTGTGTCGGGTGTGATGTTTCTCGGTCACAAGACTGATTTGACAGGCGCGACTGCTCCTGAATCGGTCAAGGTTACCACCGTCAGATGGTTTAGTTCAACGTCTCCGTATCCGGAAGGCGACCCCAGAACTGACCCTCAGAGATACGACCTCATGGCAAGCCACCGGATCCCAACCCGAAACGCGACTAGCGCGAACGATTATAGGTTCTTGCTGTGCGCCGGGCCGTTCCCAAGGATTGAGCCCGGTGAAGTTCTTCCTTTCCAGGTGGCCTTTGTGGTCGGCAGGCGCTTTGACGGTATGCTAAGGAACGCGATAGCGGCCCAGAGAATCTATAACGGCCGTTTCTACAACCTCGACCCCAACACAACGTGGGGCTGGAACGGTAAGGAATCACTGGTCAAGTGCGAGGGAGTGGGGTGCTACAAGTGTGTGGATGACGATTGCGATTCGCTGACTGCCTGCGTGATTATCAAAGAGGGACAAGAGATTGCGGCCAATCTGGATTGCGATCCCTGCACCGGAGTTGAGGGTGAGGAGACATTGGTACACTGGGTCGGCTCCACAGCGCCGCCACCGCCTCTCACCAATAATGATCCCTCTCTTCTGCCTGCTGTCAAGGCGAGTCTCATCAGTCCGGCCGGCGACGGGAAAGTCGTGTTGCAGTGGGACAACTCGAGCGAAACAGTACCCGATCCTCTTTCCGGGCAGTTGAGATTCGAGGGCTACCGCGTCTGGAAGGCAGCAAACTGGAAACGCCCCATAGGTCAAGTGGGTCCGGCTGCCGACCTGTGGATGCTCCTGGGGGATTTCTGTTATCACCCCATTGACAGCCTTGCTACGAACTCTCCGAAATACCTACTGAATACGACGGAATGGCCAGGTGACGTCACGTATGTCATCTGTGATACTACTCTTGTTCCAGTTGACACTTCAGAATACGACATTCCTCAGGAAGGTGGGGGTACCAGGGAGGTAACGGTTTATCGTTACCCAATAGGCAAGTATGCTTTTACAGATCCCAACGTGATCAACGGCATGATATACTTCTACAGTATCACGCCCTATGCGAAATGGTATGACAACGAGGCCGAGCAGTGGATCGAGATTCAGACTCAGCCTGCAGCCACTGAGGACATATCCATAGTTCCTAGGGCGGACGCCCAGGACAAGCTCGGAAAGATCACGGTAGTGCCGAACCCATACGTGGGTGGCGCGTCATGGGACTTGATCCCCAGTGATATTGACCCGACAGGCACGAAGATAGGCTTCTTCGGCCTACCAAAGTGCAAGAGCACACTGCGCATCTTTAGCCTTTCTGGTGACCTGATTAGAGAGATACCCCACGACGGTTCTACCGGGAACGGAACGATCTACTGGAACATGGTCACGAGAAACGGGCAGGACGTCGTGGGTGGGGTCTATCTATACTCTGTGGACAGTGATTGGGGAACGTACGTGGGTAAATTCATAATCATCAGATAGTCGGATCTACAGTACCTGACAAAAGGAGGAGGTAAGGCCGTGAAAAGGCTTGCGACAATTGTTCTCTTAGTGCTGTTCATTCCCGCAACGTGTCTGGGCGCCGCCATATTTGAGAAGGTTGGAACCGTGGGTGGACAATTTCTCAAACTGACCGTGGGCGCCAGAGCTGCTGGAATGGGAGGAGCATACGTATCCGTTGCCGATGATGCGACGGCAGTCTTCTGGAACCCCGCGGGCATAGCCCGCATTACGGGCAACGTGGTGTCGATCAACCACATGGTGATGCCTGCAGGGATAGCGTTCGATCAGTTCACGTACGTCTTCTCAGTGGGCTTCATCCCCGGATCTCTTGCGGTCAATGCAAGGGCTTTGACAATGGATGATATGCCCCGCACCACGGTCTTTCACCCCTACGGCGATGGGACTTACTTTGACGCAGGCGATATGGCCTTCGGGCTTTCCTATGGACGCTCGCTGACCGACAAGTTTTCCGTGGGCGCAACCCTAAACCTGGTCAGGTCAGGTCTTGACGAGTACTCGTCCCAGTCAAACACGATTGACTTTGGGACTATCTACGACACCGGTTTCAAATCCATAAAGATAGGCATGTGCATAGCCAACACTGGCTCTGAGATGAAGTTTATTGACAGAGGCGTGAAGATGCCCGTCACGTTCCGCGTCGGCATGTCGATGAACGTCTATCAGAACGGGCCGCATTCCTTGCTCTCGGCTGCGGAATTCTCGCATCCGCCTGATAACGCTGAGAGGGCAAACTGGGGAGCCGAGTATTCCTTCCAGGATTTCTTCTTTGCCCGCACTGGATACAATTTTAACTATGACAGTGACGGTGTCGCTTTCGGCGCAGGCTTCAAGTTTCCTGTGAGTGGAGCCGCCGTCGCACGGCTTGATTATGCTTACACCGATTGGCAAACTCTCGGTGGGCTTCACAGAGTTTCCATGGAGCTTTCCTTTTAGTTGGCATCTTCTTTTGTCAGGTAGTGGAATGGGTGTTGTGTCCAGCGACACCTATTCCATTTTTCTGGCTTGAAAGGCGGCGAATGTCGTGAGGGGGTCCGCGTCCGCAAAAGCTCTTGTCGCTGTGGCAGCAGTTTTGGGTTTCTGTGCCGTTGCCGTGCCGCTCAGCGCCGGTGGTTTCCCCGCCGAAGGCAAGGGTGACATAGAATTCCAGGCGGACTGCGCGAGTTTTCTTGGAGCCGATGGTGCGGTTGAGGAGGAATTCTACGTCAAGGTGCGCAGCGACCAGCTCAACTTCGAAAAGAAAGGCAAGAAGACAGAGGCTCGCGTGCTTCTGACAATAACCCTTATCAACGAGTTGGGTGACGCTTACGAGACCAAAAGCCGGGAGTTCACGCCGGATCTCGAAGACAAGCCTGCACGCGACGACTCTAATGTTTTCATGGTGCGTTGTCCGATAACTCGTGCCGCAAAGAAGGTATCGATCACTCTCGAGGACCTCAGGGCTCGCAGACGGGGCATCCTTTATCTGTTCACCAAGGAAACAAAGAAGGGAAGGGCGGAAGCCGAAATCGACGTTTCTGCGCCACTTCCCGGAACCCTCTCCATGAGTGATATCCAGTTTGCCTGGTCCATCAATCCCGGTCAATCAGACGGCTCCGGGGCGTTCACGAAGAGCGGGTTTGACGTCATCCCGAATCCATCAAGAGTATATGGTCTACCCAGGGCAACGCTCTTTGCCTATTTCGAGATATACGATCAAACGGAGTTTGCTCTCACGAAGGGCACGGTCTTCTACGGAGTCGCCACCTCCATTCTCGACGTTGATAGGGAAACGGCTCTCTCAGATACTCAGAGGGTCGTCTCCCGTTCTCAGCAATGGGTGCAAACCGTTGCCCTGGATATTTCGGAGTTACCGACCGGAAGTTACTGGCTTAGAACCGAAATCTGGCAGGAAGAGGGAAAGAGCAGAATCCTGCGCGAGAGACAATTCAGTGTGTCGTGGTACGACGCTTCTCGGCGGAAGAGCGATGTGGACATGCTGGACGAAACCGGTCTTTTTCTTGACAATGAGCAGCTCAAGACGTTCAAACGCATGAACACTGGAGAAAGGGAGAGATTCCTTGAGGAATTTTGGAAACGTCTGGATCCCACGCCAGGAACCGCAACGAATGAGGTCAAGCTGGAATTCGATCGGAGGATAGCCTACGCAAACGCACAGTTTTCCTTTTTCCAGAAGGGCATGCTGTCTGACCGCGGAAGGATCTACGTGAGATACGGCGAGCCGGACCTCATCGAAAAGCAGGTAGTGCCGACAAAGGGAGACGCCGCAGATATTCTCGTGAGTGAAATGTTACGCAGTGAAAACGTCGAAAACAGAGTGTCACGGAAGTTGACCGGAAGTGACAGAAGATCATACGAAGTCTGGATATACAACATGAGAGGGAAGCCTCTTTTTGAAATACAGGATCACATGATGACGCAGACGCTCGGGATGAAGTTTGTTTTTGTTGACGATACAGGCGTCGGTAATTACATACTGGAGTACAGCAGCGACAGTAGCAGAAGCAAATACCGCTAGTCTCTCGCCCGGCAGACGGCTCCACATTTCTGTTCGCGTCGGGCACACCTGCGGCTGGCGGGTTTTCGCTTGACACCCCAGTCTGCCTCTCTTATACATATCTCAGCAAACTTGTGAGTAAAGACTTCTTTCTGGCCTGTGGTCTCTTTCCCGGTGGAGGTCAAAGTGAAGATTGCAATACTGACCGGGGGTGGTGATTGTCCCGGTCTCAACGCTGTCATAAGAGCTGTGGTCAGAAGAACGTTCCACAGTTACGGAGGGGAGGTTCTGGGCATAAGTGACGGATGGGCAGGACTCATTGAGGGAAGGCTCTCTCCGCTCGATCTGCGCGCAGTTTCCGGTATCCTGCCAAAAGGCGGCACGATTCTGGGTACGTCCAGAACAAATCCTTTCAAGGTGGAAAACGGCGTGGAGAAAATCAGAGAGAATGTTGGAAAGTTCAGCATTGAGGCCCTGATCGCAGTTGGAGGGGAAGATACTCTGGGCGTGGCTGCCAGGCTTTTTGAGATGGGCTTAAAGATCGTCGGCGTGCCGAAGACAATTGACAACGATCTCTCAGGGACAGACTACACGTTCGGATTCGACACTGCCGTGAACATAGCCACTGACGCAATAGATAGGCTTCACACCACTGCCGAATCCCACAACCGCGTCATGGTGGTTGAAGTCATGGGCCGGCACACCGGCTGGATTGCAGTGGAGGCTGGAATGGCGGGTGGTGCCGATGTTGTGCTCATACCCGAGATTCCCATCAGTGTGGATGAGGTCTGCAAGCTCATATTGCGGCGTCATCAGAGGGGAAAGGATTTCAGCATCGTCGTCGTAGCGGAAGGCGCCAAGTTCCAGGACAAAGATATCTCTCGCATGATTGTGCAGGACGAGAAGGTGGACGCCTTCGGCCATGTTCGTCTGGGTGGCATTGGCGCCATCCTGGCCCATGCGATAGAAGATAAGATAGGGTTCGAAACCAGATACACGGTGCTGGGCCACATACAGAGAGGGGGGACTCCCACGGCGTTCGACAGAGTCCTCGGAACACGGTTCGGGGTCGCCGCCGCCGACCTTGTGGCGAAGGGCGATTTCGGCAAAATGGTCAGTCTTCAGGGCAACAAGATTCGGGCCGTGGAACTTGCGGAAGCGATTGGCAAGCTGAAGACAGTCGACATGGAGCTCTACGAGATGGCGAGCATATTCTTTGGCTAGACGAGGCAAGCTGGACGGCGGTGACTGGACGGATTCTGACAAGCTGGGATGTGAAAGTAACACCGACACGAAAGGGAGGGTAGGAAAAAGTGGCACTGGTAACTAATCGCGAGCTACTGCAGAAGGCAGCCCGAGAAGGCTACGCAGTCGGAGCCTTCAACACGAACAACCTGGAATTCCTCCAGGCCATTGTTTCAGCAGCATGTGAGGAGAATTCACCGGTAATAGTTGCTGTCTCCGAAGGGGCACTCAAGTACGCGGGATTCGGGCTGATTGTCACCATGGTGAGAGAGGTTGCTGCGAAGGCGCCGGTACCCGTTTCGCTTCATCTTGACCACGGCAAGGACAAGGCAGTGATCAATGAATGCGTCGAGGGTGGATTCACGTCGATCATGATAGACGCATCGGACAAGGGATTTGACGAAAACATCCGCATCACAAAGAGCGTGGTAGATCTCGCGAAGTCCAGGGGAGTTTCCGTTGAGGCCGAGTTGGGTAGGCTGTCCGGCATTGAGGAGGGAATCTCCGTGAGCGAGAGAGAAGCGTTTCTGACCGACCCTTCCCAAGCCGCCGAGTTTGTAAGAAGGACCGGTGTGGATTCGCTCGCCGTGGCCGTAGGCACATCGCACGGCGCTTATAAGTTCAAAGGCGAGTCCGTTCTGGTGATTGAGAGAATACGCGAGATAAGGGACGCGACGGGCGGACTACCGCTCGTCCTTCACGGAGCCTCAGGCGTGAGCCAGGAGATAGTTGCAAAGGCGACGCGCTACGGAGCAACTCTAGGAAAACCCGCGGGGGTTCCAGATGACAGCATTAGAGAGGCGATAAGACTCGGTGTGGCGAAGGTAAACATAGACACCGACATGAGGCTTGCGTTCATGGCGTCGTTGAGAGAGAGCCTTTCGGTCAAGACGACCGAGTTTGACCCTCGCAAAATACTGGGTCCGGCCAGAGATTCAATCAAGGACGTTGTAAAGGGAAAGATGACGCTTTTTGGGAGTAGCGGCAGAGCGTCTTAGAGCATGGGTTGTGGAGCGGCTGTTTTCCGGTCACTACTCCTGGGGATTCCTGCCTCCTGTGGCCTGGTACCGCATTCTGTCACCGCCCGGAACGTCTTACCGATAGATTCTGCTCCGGTCTGAAGACGTTCCGTCACCTTCAATGGGGTCGCAATGGAAAAGCCTGGAATAATCTGCACTCTAGGGCCTTCAAGCGACGACGCATCAACACTGAGAGCCATGGCGCAAGCAGGGATGACCGTGGCCAGACTCAATTTCTCTCACGGGACTCATCAGAAGCATGGGGCTCGACTCAGAATCCTGAGACGATTGAGCCAGAAACATGGCGTGGACGTAAAGATACTTCAGGATCTCCAGGGTTACAGAATACGGATCGGCAAGTTCAAGGGCAGAAGATCGATCGTTCTGAAGGCAAAGCAAACAGTCTCGTTTGCCAACAAGCTTCAGTCAACGGCAAGGGACGTCTTGCCTCTTGACTACAAAGACTCACTGGCTGGCATAAAGACGGGGAGTTTCATCTACATCGACGACGGGAACATAGCTCTGAGGGTTGTGGCGAAAACCAGAGCCCAAGTCAAGGCAGAAGTAGTGGTTCCGGGCATCCTCAAGGAAAATAAAGGAGTCAACATTCCCGATGTCGACCTGAAGTTCAAGGGGCTTACCGACAAGGACAGAATCGATCTTGGATTCGGTGTTGCGAACAACGTTGACTTCATCGCACAGTCATTTGTGAGCGGTAAAGAGGACATGCTCATCTTAAGAGAGGCGCTACGTGGAAGCGGAGCAAATTGCAGGCTGATCGCAAAGATCGAGAGCCGCCGGGGAATAGACAACATCGATGAGATACTCGACGTCTCAGACGGAATCATGATCGCACGTGGAGACATGGGCGTGTCCTTGCCGATATACGAGATTCCCGTGCTTCAGAAGATGATCATCAAGAAATGCAATCAAAGAAGAAAATTCGTGATCACTGCCACTCAAATGCTGGAAAGCATGACGGAACACCTGAGACCCACTCGCGCGGAGGTCAGCGACGTGGCAAACGCGATCATAGACGGCTCTAATTACGTGATGCTATCTGGCGAGACCGCCATCGGCAAGCATCCCGTGGAAGCCGTTAAGATGATGACCGAGATCATTGAGTTCACAACGCGGTCTTTCGAGAGACTTCATTCCTAGGAGGCCGCTGACAGACCGTAGTCCAAAAACCCTGATGGGTGGGTAAAGACACATGAAGAAGTCAGGACACATAAAGAAGAGAATCGCGATTCTCACGGGTGGAGGAGATTGTCCCGGCATAAACGCCGTCATCAGGGCCGTCACGAAGGCGGCAATTCTTGAGCACGACATGGAAGTTGTGGGAATCGAAGATGGTTATGAGGGCATCGTACACGGCCGATACAGAAAGCTTACGTACGACGACGTCTCCGGAATACTCACGCTGGGTGGCACAATACTGGGTGCTTCCAAGACGGCAAATCCTTACAAGTACGCCGTGGAGAGAAACGGCAAGTTGGAGTTCGACGATTTGTCTCGAGCCGCGATCGGCAATCTGCGGAAGCTCGATGTTGCCTGCCTCGTGTGCATAGGAGGAGACGGGACGTTGGGTATAGCACACAAATTGTCCAAAGACGGTGTCCCTATCGTGGGTGTGCCAAAGACGATAGACAACGACATCAGGGGAACAGACATCACTTTTGGCTTTGATTCGGCGGTGTCGGTCGCTACAGAGGGCATTGACAGGATTCACACGATCGCTCAATCGCATCATCGCATCATGATTGTAGAAGTGATGGGGCACGAGGCCGGATGGATCGCGCTTCATTCGGGAATTGCTGGAGGAGGAGACATCATTCTTATCCCGGAGATTCCATATGACGTTGATAAGATTGCCCTGAAGGTGGGGCAGAGGCATCACAGACGAAGGAGCTTCAGCATAGTCGTCATAGCTGAAGGCGCAAAACCAAAGGGAGGAGATGTTGTAATCCAGAGGATCGTTCGAGAAAGCGCCGATCCTGTTCGCCTCGGGGGTATAGGATTTGTCCTGGGAGAACGATTGGAACAACTCACAGGTTTCGAGACGCGAACCACCGTAATGGGACACTTGCAGAGAGGAGGAAGCCCGACAGCATTTGACAGGGTGCTGGCTACTCAGTTGGGAACCAGGGCGGTGGGCATGATAGAGGAAAGAGCCTTCGGCCAGATGGTGGGCGTGAAAGGTAATGCTCTGGTTTGCGTCCCCTTGGAGGTTGCGGCACGGGGGCCCAAGTTGGTGGCGCGAAATCACAGGCTGTTGGAATCAGCGCGTGCCGTGGGGACATATTTCGGCGACTAGGCAACCCGCTTTTTGAACAAGGAGTCCGACACTACTGTGGAGACAAACAGGAGCACCGAGCAATCGGCCGGCGTGAATCTATAAGAATCGCCGTGCAAGTGGAATCCTGAGGAGTTTCTGAATCTATTGCCAGCCAGAGCAAGCGTCCAAATAGAGAACAGAACCGTTTTTGTTCAAGCATGGGAATATGCCGCGACTGGCATGGGCGGGCATGTCGTGCCGGTGATTTTCCTGGACACGGACGTCTCGGAAGACACGGCCTATGACCGCAGCCTCACGCACTACCCGTACGGCGGTGGTCGCGCCAGACGGCACACTCCGCGGTTTTTGTGGTTCACTTCGAAGCCGCTTTGTGCTAGAGTTCCCGACAATGCGCGTCTCAACTAACGAGTCTGTAGAAAAAGCCCGATTTTCAACTTTTTCTGACTCGTAAATAGTTGATTTTGTTGAGAGCAAAGTTGTGACAAACGACTTTTCCTACAGACTCAACGGAGGTAAGCACGATGGCAATCAGGATTGGCATTAACGGATTCGGGAGAATAGGAAGGCTCGTTCTCAGGTCAGGCTACAAGGACGGCGACCTGGAGTTTGTCGCAGTGAACGACGTGACAGACATAGTCACCATGGCACACCTACTCAAGTATGATTCGGTCCACGGTATCTTTCCTGACGAGATAAGCAGGGAGGCTGACGCTATCAAGATCGGAGCGGGCGCCAGCGTGAAAGTGCTCTCGGAGAAAGACCCGGCGAATCTACCCTGGAAATCGATGGCCGTGGACATCGTGATTGAATCCACCGGCAAGTTTACGGAAAGGGACCTGGCGGCCAAACACATCTCTGCCGGCGCAAAAAAGGTGATGATCTCTGCGCCGGGAAAGAAGGCTGACGCTACAATTGTGATGGGGGTCAATGAGAACGTTTATGTTCCTTCCAAGCATCACGTTGTCTCCATAGCTTCATGCACAACGAACTGCCTTGCGCCGGTAGCGAAAGTGCTCAACGATAGATTCCAGATCGTTCACGGCCTCATGACGACCGTCCATGCCTACACAAACGATCAGGTGATTCTCGACTTTCCCCACAAGGATCTGAGAAGAGCCAGGGCGGCAGCCGTCTCCATGATTCCCACGACCACAGGCGCGGCGAAGGCAATCGGCCTCGTGCTGCCGGAGCTTGAGGGAAAGCTGGACGGCCTGGCCGTGAGGGTGCCCGTGGCGGACGCCTCTTTGGTTGACCTGGTCGTTGATGTAAAGAAAACCACGACCGTGGATGAAGTCAGGAACGCGTTCAAGGAAGCCGCGGCCGGCAGCTTAAGGGGCTACCTCCAGTACAACGAAGATCCCATCGTTTCGATTGATGTCGTGGGGAATCCGCACAGTGCGATCGTTGACGGACCCCTCTGCTCGGTGATTGGCGGTACAATGGTCAAGGTGCTGGCCTGGTATGACAATGAATGGGGGTTCTGCCAGCGCGTGATTGACCTCATAAGACTCATGATGAAAGCCTGAGGGCGGGAGGGGCGCCGGCGAACTAGGCTTTTTGGCGCAACGACTAATCTATGACCAATCTCGTCTCAGACCCGGGAAAGGGGACTCGTAGATGCTGAAGAAGCTCACCGTGAGGGATCTTCCTATCTCTAGGAAGAGAATACTTACCAGGGTTGACTTCAATGTTCCTCTGGACAAGGAGGGTAGAGTCGCGGACTCAACGCGGATCGAAGCCTCCATGCCTACGATTTGCTACATGATCGAGAAGGGTGGAAGGATAATCCTGATGTCTCATCTCGGCAGACCGAAAGGTAAACCCGTCGGCGGAATGAGTCTCGCTCCGGTGGCTCAGAAGTTGAAGAGTTTTCTTCGCAAAGACGTGGCTTTCGCGGACGATTGCGTGGGCGAACTCGCAAAGAAAGTGGCCCTGTCCCTCAAGGATGGGGACGTGGCATTACTGGAGAATCTTCGCTTTCACCCGGAGGAAGAAGCCAACGACGAGGAGTTCGCTCGCGAGCTTGCCGCACTCGGAGAGCTTTACGTCAACGACGCCTTTGGCTCGGCTCATAGAGCGCACGCATCTACGGTCGGAGTGACCAACTACATCAGCCTTTGTGCCGCCGGCTTTCTCATGCAAAAGGAAGTTGACTACCTGGGACGCGTTCTGGAAGCACCCAAGCGGCCTTTCGTGGCCATTTTCGGCGGTGCCAAAGTGTCGGACAAAATCGGCGTCGTTCTCAACCTGCTCGACAAGGTTGACACGATTCTTGTGGGCGGCGGCATGATGTTCACTTTTCTGGCGGCGAAGGGATTGAAGGTCGGACAATCGATTCTCGAACCGGAGAGCATCCCCGTGGCAAAAGGGATAATGGAGAAGGCCGAGGAAATGGGCGTCGCCCTGGTCTTGCCCGTTGATTGCGTTGTGTCCCCCTCTGTCAAAGAAGCGGCTGAGACCAGAACTGTACCCGTGGAAGAAATCCCCGAAGGACTGGCGGGTGTGGACATAGGTCCTCGTACCGTACAGAAGTTCAGAGAAGCTCTGACCGGGGCCAAGACGGTGCTCTGGAATGGGCCGCTTGGTGTCTTTGAAATCGAAGCCTACAGTGTCGGCACTAACGAGGTGGCTCGTATGCTCGCGGAAGCTACTTCCTCCGGTGCGATCACCGTTGTCGGAGGGGGAGATTCTGCGGCGGCCATTGTCAAGGCCGGACTGGAGAACAGGGTCTCTCACGTCTCCACTGGTGGTGGGGCGTCCCTGGAGTTCCTGGAGGGCCACGAACTGCCCGGAATCGCCGCTCTCACAGACAAGCGCTGATAAGTACGTGCACTGTACGGTCTGTGCGAGTTTGTGCGAGTCTGTGCGGGCGTTTTTTCGTAGGTGCGCGTCGCGCAGACGCTCATTGATAGGCAGCCGGTCGCGGCACAGAGTTTCAGTCAATCGACTGAGGCCAAGCATTCAATCTTGCAAAGGACAAAGGTCATGCGGAAGAAAATCGTAGCAGGCAACTGGAAGATGTACAAGACCCCTGGCGAAGCCGTTTCTCTGGTTACGCAGATCATCGCTTCGCCGCCTCCCCGTTCAGACCGCGAAGTTGTCGTTTGTCCTCCTTTCACGGCGCTCTCCCGGGTATCGCAACTGCTCAAGGGCTCGCGCGTCAAGCTGGGAGCGCAAAACCTGCATTGGGAAATGGAGGGGGCCTACACTGGAGAGATATCAGCGCCCATGCTTAAAGAGCTTGGCTGCGAATACGTGATCGTCGGCCATTCGGAGCGGAGACAGTACTTCGGTGATGACGATTCAGTCGTTGCAAAAAAGCTGGGGGCCGTGATCGGGGAAGGGATGAAGCCCATACTCTGCATCGGTGAAAAACTCGAGGAGAGAGATGCCGGGAGAACCCAGAGTGTGATCGAGTCTCAGATCAAGGGTGCTCTTGGTGGCTTCGACGCGAGGCAACTCCAGGACCTGGTGGTCGCATACGAGCCGGTCTGGGCGATCGGCACAGGTAAAACGGCCACCCCCGAGATGGCAGTGGAGGTTCACCGGTTCATACGCAAGCTAATTGGGAACATGTTCGGGCTTCAGTTTGCAGAGGAAACCCGTATCCAGTACGGAGGAAGCGTAAAGCCGGAGAACGCGTCCGAGCTCCTGAAGGAGCCCGAGATCGACGGGGCACTTGTGGGCGGAGCGAGCCTCAAGGTCGATTCGTTCCTGAGAATAGTGGCAGCGGGGTAGGGGTGCAGTGCCTGCCTGTTGACGGGGGGTCAAATTTCTGGTACAGTCGTTATGCTTTTGCAGGGTTGACTTCGATTATCTAATTT
>Ga0315274_10008554_pt1 | contig 14829 bp, 15 predicted proteins | sample YL17G02_20_MG_FD_203700 | JGI IMG/M metagenome (GOLD analysis project Ga0315274, IMG submission 203700) | Sediment microbial communities from Yellowstone Lake, YNP, Wyoming, USA - YL17G02_20 | ecosystem: Environmental > Aquatic > Freshwater > Lake > Sediment | place: USA: Wyoming | collected... | reverse complement strand
CGAGCTTCAACACCTCGAGGAAGAGCACCCGCAGCTCATCACCCCCGACTCTCCGACTCAACGCATCGGAGCGACGCCACTCGAGGAGTTCCGGACAGTCCGCCATCGCGTGCCGATGCTCAGCCTGGGCAACGCGTTTGATGAGCAGGAGGTCCGCGCATTCGATGAGCGCGTGAAGCGGCAGCTCAACGGGTATCGCAGGCTTCAGCCCGCGCTACCCGAGGCGGCCGAGCGGATAGATTATGTCTGCGAGCTCAAGGTCGACGGTCTGGCTGTCTCGCTGAGCTATGAGAACGGCGTGCTGACGAGCGGATCGACACGGGGCGATGGGTTCACGGGCGAGGATATCACGCAGAATCTGCGCACCGTCCGCGCCATCCCCCTGCGGATGATGGAAGTGGCCGAAGAGTCGAAGAGTAGAAGAGTGGAAGAGTCGGAGGGAAGCGGAAGTCGAAAGCCGAGCGCCGAGAGTGGCGAATCTCGAATCTCGAATCCCGAATCCCCGACTCGACTCCTCGACTCCTCGGCTCCTCGACTCCTCGAAGTCCGCGGCGAGGTCTACCTCGACCGCCGCGAGTTCGCTCGCATAAACCGCGAGCGAGAGGATAGCGGCGAGCCGCTCTTCGCCAATCCGCGCAACGCCGCCGCCGGCTCGGTGCGACAGCTCGATCCGAGCATCACCGCGCGCCGCCGACTCGACATCATCGTCTACGGCATCGGGGTGGCCGAGGGCGTGACGTTCGAGCGCCATAGCGAGGTGCTCGACTACCTCACCAGGTCAGGCTTCCGGGCGAGCCCGCAGCGGAAGCTCTGTCACGGCATCGACGAGGCCATCGCCTACTGCCAACAGTGGCAGGCGAAGCACCGCGATCTGACCTACGGCACTGATGGCGTCGTGATCAAGGTGGATTCGCTCGCGCTTCAGGACCACCTCGGCCAGGTCTCCCGCAGCCCGCGCTGGGCGGTCGCATACAAGTTCCCGCCGGAGGAGCAGACCACGGTCGTCAAGGACATCTTCGTGTCGGTCGGGCGCACCGGCGCGCTCACACCCGTCGCCATGATGGAGCCGGTCGTCGTCTCCGGCTCGACCGTCCAGATGGCGACCCTTCACAACGAGGACGAGGTCGCCCGCAAGGACGTGCGGATCGGCGACACCGTGGTGATCCGCAAGGCAGGTGACGTGATCCCCGAGGTCGTGAGCGTCGTGCTCAGCAAGCGAACAGGCAAGGAGCGCAAGTTCGTCATGCCGACGAAGTGCCCCGTCTGCGGCGCCGACGCTATTCGCGAGGAGGGCGAGGCGGTCCGCCGGTGCACGGGGATCGCCTGCCCGGCCCAGATCAACGGGCGGATCGAGCATTTCTTCTCCCGCGGCGCAGTGAACGCGGAGGGTGTGGGCCCCAAGATCATCGCACAGCTCACCGCCCGCGGCATGGTCCACGACCCGGCCGACATGTACTTCCTCGCGAAGGATGACCTGCTCAAGCTCGAACGCATGGGCGACAAGCTCGCCGAGAACATCCTCGACGCCATCGCCTCTACCAAGCGTCCTCCCCTCGCCCGCCTGATCTACGGGCTCGGCATCCGGCATGTCGGCGAGCACGTAGCCGAGGTGTTGGCCGAGCGCTTCGGCTCACTCGAACGATTGGCGGCGGCGAGCGAGGAGGAGCTGGCCCGCACCCTGGAGATTGGGCCGGTCATCGCGCAGGCGGTCGCCATCTTCTTCCGCCAGGGGCAAACAAAGCGCTTGCTTGAGAAACTCCGGAAGGCTGGCGTGCAACCGGAGGTCCCTGCGGCTGCGGCCGCGCCGGCGGGCGGGCCGTTCGCCGGGAAAACAGTGGTGTTCACCGGCGCGCTCACCATCCCGCGCGCGGAGGCGGAGGCGATGGTGAAGGCGCACGGCGGGAAAGCCGCTTCCAGTGTGAGCAAGAGCACCGACTTCGTTGTGACCGGCGAATCGCCAGGGTCGAAGTACAGCAAGGCGCGGGAACTCGGCCTGAAGATCCTGACGGAAGAGGAATTCCGCCGGATGATCGAACAATCGAGGTAAGAGAGGGCCTATGCTCAGCCAGGAACAGCGGAAGACCTTGCTGCGCGTCGCCCGTGAGGCCGTCGAGGCGGCGGTGCGCAATCAGTCATACCGGCCGCAGGTCGATGAGCCCGCGCTGCTCGCTCCGGGCGCGGCCTTCGTGACTCTCAAGCAGCATGGCGAGCTGCGCGGGTGCATCGGAACCATCGAGGCGCACGAGCCGCTCGTGCTCAATGTGGCGCAGATGGCGCGCGCCGCCGCGCTGGAGGACTACCGCTTCCCACAGGTGAGCCCGGCGGAGGTTCCCGACCTCACGATCGAGATATCGGTGATGACTGCACCGGAGCGCGTCACCGATGCCAGCCAGATCGAGGTCGGCGTCCATGGCTGCATCATCGAGCGAGGCGGAAACCGCGGCCTCCTCCTTCCACAGGTGCCGGTGGAATGGGGCTGGGACCGCGAGGAGTTTCTGGATCACACCTGTATGAAGGCCGGCCTGGCGCGGGGGAGCTGGCGGACAGGTGAGTGCAAGCTGTATGCGTTCTCGGCCGAAGTGTTCGGAGAAGAGGAGTAACCATCATATCCATGGATCGTGAAACCGCGCTCAACCTGCTCGCCACCCACGTCAGGAACAAGAACCTGGTGAAGCACTGCCTCGCCTGTGAGACGGTGCTCGCCGCGCTCGCCCGGTACTTCGGCGAGGAAGAGCAGGCCTGGCGTCTCGCCGGGCTGCTGCACGATCTCGACTACGATCAGACCGCCGACCTGCCGGATGTCCACGCTACCATCACCGCGAAGATCCTGGAGGAAGCGGGCGTCGACGCCGCGATCATCCATGCCGTCCTCGCCCACAATGACAAGGTGCCTCGCGAGTCTCGCCTCGACAAGGCGCTCTGGGTCGTCGATCCCCTGACGGGCCTGATCGTGGCGGCCGCGCTTATCAGACCGGAGAAGAAGCTCTCCGCCATCGACGCCCAGTTCGTCATCAACCGGATGAAGGAGAAGTCCTTCGCCCGCGGCGCCAACCGCGACCAGATCAGGGCGTGCGAGGCCGAACTCGGACTCCCCCTGGAGCAGTTCGTCGACCTCGGGGTGAAGGCGATGCAGGGGATCAGCGGGGAGCTGGGGCTCTGACGATGCGTGGCGCAAGGCAGGAGCAAGCTCCTGCCGAACAAGACGGGCCGATGCCGTCAGTGCGATGGTCTGTCCACCTCGCCTGGCGGCAGCCCCGCAAGGCTGCAGCGGCCGTCGCGTTGATCGCTGCTGCCTCCATCGCCGCGGGCTTCGGGTTCCGAAGCCCGGTGCTTGGCATGCTCGCGGGCGCGCTCCTAACTGCCTCCATCAGCGACTACCTCTTCCCGCTTGGTTTCCACCTGAGCGACGACGGCGTTGGGGCTCGAGGCCTGCTCACTCGCCGTCGGATGTCGTGGTCACAGATCAGAGGCGTGCGCCGAGACAAGCTCGGGGTCAAGCTCAGCCCGCTCAGCCGACGTTCGCGTCTCGAAGCCTACCGTGGCATATATGTGTGGTTCGAGGGCAATGCGGACGACGTGATGGCCTTCATCGCCCACCATGTGACTAGCAGCTGTTGCATGACCCGCCTGGGCGGGTCATGCAACAGCGATGCAGGGCGGTAGGCTTGTGCAGGCGCATTTCATGCAACACATGGAGCGACCAGCCAACCACCGACGGAAGCGGAGCTTCCGCGGCGCGCCCAGCGTGGGGGCTCCCCGTTGCGGGAGCTTCGCTCCCGCTCGGTTATGAAATGCGCTCTACGGAGGCGGCCGGTGGAGTCGATCTTTCATCTGCTTGACTTCCTGCGGCCGCGCCCGGAGGATGAGGGTGAGCGCGTCGCCGCGGCCGAACGCAAGCAGCATATCATCGGTAAGCTCTCCCGCGGTATAGTCGCCCGCGGGCTTCAGTCGCCGGCGGCGCTCTTCCTCGAGCTGAATCGCCCCATCGGCTTCATCGCCAGCCAGGCCACGTTCTTCGCCCGCCCGTTCCTGAGCTTCTTCCTCGCGCCGGAAGAGGTGACCGCGGCGGCCGAGGTGCTGGCCGATCCAGAGGCGCTCGACGAGCTGCTCGATCGACTCGCCGGTATGCCGGAGAGATCATCCGCAGATTACGCAGATGACACAGAAAGACACTAGCGATCCGAGAACATATGCGATCATCGGCGCCGCCATTCAAGTGCGCGGTGGATTGGGCTGCGGATTCCTCGAGTCTGTCTACCAAGAGGCGCTTGCCCTTGAGTTCGCCAGGCAGCAAGTTCCGTTCGCCGCACAGGTGGAGTTGCCGATCGCGTATCGCGGCAGCCCGCTGAAGGCGACTTTCCGGGCGGACTTCATATGTTTCGACGAAGTGATTGTCGAGGTGAAGGCCTTGTCGGCGCTCAGCGGCATTGAGGATGCCCAGGTGATTAACTACCTCAAGGCAACAGGCCTACATTTGGGCCTGCTGCTCAACTTCGGATCTCGGTCGCTTCAGCACCGGCGGCTGGTCTTATCCAATAAAGAATCACTGCAATCTGCGGAATCTGCGGATGACGTTCTCGGGAGGCCGGAGCGGAGTTGATGGGGAGCCTCGAGCACGCCAACTGGTTCATGACGGCCCTCTTCTCCGCCATGTGCCTCATCATCGTGGGGAGCGTGCTGCTCGCGCAGCGCGGCCGCGCCATGTACATCCGCCGCATCCCCGGCCTGACCGCGATCGAGGAGGCGGTGGGCCGCGCGACGGAGATGGGCCGGCCGATGGTTTTCTCGACGGGCCTGTGGGGGATTGACATCGTCACCCTGCAGGCGCTCGCCATCCTCTCCTATGTCGTGAAACTGGCGGCCAGGCAAGCGACCCGCATCATCGTGGCCGTCGCTGATTCCACCATCTTCCCGATCGCTGAGGAGTCAGTGCGAGAGGCCTACGAGGTCACCGGCCGGTCCGAGAACTACCGGCCCGAGGACGTGCGCTTCGTCTCGGGAGAGCAGTTCTCTTACGCGCTGGGCACCGTTGGGATCATGGCACGAGAGCAGACGGCGACCAACTTCTTCTTCGGCATGTTCTTCGCCGAGGCGCTCATCCTTACCGAGAACGGGCGGGCGCTCGGGGCGGTGCAGGTGGCCGGCTGTCCCGATCCCACCCAGATCCCCTTCTTCATCGCCACTTGCGACTACGTTGTGATCGGCGACGAGTACTATGCCGCCAGCGCCTACCTCACCCGGGAGCCGACTCTCACCGGCAGCCTGGTGGGCCAGGACATCTCGAAGGCGGTTCTGATCGCGCTCATCCTTGTGGGCACGATCATCGCCACCAGGTTCGGCGCGGGCGCGAACGTCGCCCATAATGTCCTGCTGCATCTCCTTGCCAGGGGGAGCTAGGTGCCTCAGTTCCTTCCCGCGCTCGCGATCTTCCGGCCGGCCGCAACCGCCAGCGCCCTCATCCTCTACCTCGCCATCTCCATTGTCCTCAGCATCGCGCTCCTCGCGGCCCTCCATCGCTTCCTGGGCCCCCGCGGCCGGCGCTGGCTCATCGCCCTCGTGACGTTCGTCGGCGGTCTCTTCTATGGCCTCGAATGGTTCTACCCGGTGAGGGCCGGCAAGAACTTCCTGACGGACTGGATCGAGCCGGTAAGCGGAATGCTCACCGTGCTCGGCTCCTTCACCGTCGGCCTGGGAATCTACAGCTTGTGCCAGGTGCACGGACGCAACATCCTGCGACGGCGCTCGGGCTCGTACAACAGCCTCGCCTTCTTCATCGCCATGGTGGCCATGTTCGTCTTCGGGCTCTGGGAGCACCACCTCCACCTGCCCGAGCCTACCCCGAAGATCGTCCCCTGGCCGAAGGGCGTCTACGAGATCCTTTTCACCGGCCTCTACGCGCCGCTCCAGGCCGCCACGTTCTCACTGCTCGCCTTCTACATCGCCTCGGCCGCCTACCGCGCCTTCCGCATCCAGAGCCGCGAGGCGGCGGTGATGATGGTCGCCGCCTTCATCGTCATGCTCGGCCAGGTGCCGCTCGGAGCATGGCTGACCAGCTCCATCCCGGCGCAGACCCACTGGGGTTTCTTCCGCCTGGAGAAGCTGGGCGAATGGATCATGAACTGGATCAACATGCCTGCCCAGCGCGGCATCATGTTCGGGGTGGCCGTGGGCGCGCTCGCCATGTCGCTGCGGATCTGGCTCAGCCTGGAGCGCGGCACCTTCTTCTCGGAATAGAGAGGCAGTATCATCCGCAGATGACACAGATCAAGAACAGCACTAACACCTGGCAGCGCGTGCAGCAGATCCCTCGCGCCTACATCTATCTGCTGCTCGCCGGCGTCGTCGTCTGGCAGTTGCTCTTCCCCATCTCGCTGCCCACCAGGCCAAGCGCCCCCAGCATCGGCGTCTACGACGCCATCCGGAGCGTCCCGGAGGGCAAGCTCATCGTTCTCAGCACCGACTGGGATGCCAGCACGCAGGCCGAGACGGGCCCTCAGACCCAGGCGATCCTGCACGCCTGCTTCGAGTCCGGGAAGCGCGTCGCCATCCTGAACCTCAGTGCTCCTATGGGCGCCAAGCTGGCGAACGACATCGCGCTGCGGGTCGCCGAGAAGTATGGCGCCAGCTATGGTGTGGACTGGTGCAACTGGGGCTACAAGATCGGCGGCAGCAATGTCCTGCTCACCCTCGTGAGGAACATCCCTGAGGCGATCGGAGTCGACTTCTACGGCAAACGCGTCACCGAACTGCCTATGATGAGCAACGTTCGCACCGCCAGGGATATCGGCCTCGTCATTGAGATCACCGGCCTCTCCGGTGTGATCGAGTCGTGGATTGGGTTAGTGCAGGGACCGTACCAGACGCCATTCGCCAGCGGCGTCACCGCGGTGATGGCGCCCGGCTACTACCCCTTCCTCGACTCCGGGCAGATGAAGGGCATGCTCGTCGGCGCGAAGGGCGCGGCCGAGATGGAAGTATTGGTCCGCAGGCCTGACGGCGGCATCAAGTTCATGATGGCCCAGTCGTGGGCCCACGTTCTCATCATCCTCCTCATCGTCCTCGGCAACCTCGGCTACATCATGGCCCGCAGACGGCCGGTGGAGGAGGGCCGATGAACCCCGGGCCCTACGTCATCTGGGCCGGCGCCCTCGCGACCCTCGCCATCTACACCATCCTCTACCGCGAGAACCCGGTATCTCGCCTCTTCGAGCACATCTTCGTGGGTCTGAGCGCCGGCTACCTCCTCTTCACCACCTGGACGATGAACCTGGAGGGCAAGTGGTGGGCGCCCATGGTCAACCAGCGCCACTGGTACTGGATCTTCGCCCCGATCGTCGGCATGCTCTTCTACTTCATCTACAGTCGCCGGCTGGTGTGGATGGCTCGCCTCGTGATGGGCCTCTTCTTCGGCACTGCCGCGGGGACGTATCTTCGCACCTTCTTCCCCATCTACTCGCCCCAGATCTACGGCTGCTTCAAGTCGCTGCGAGCGGACGCCCAGCTCCCCTGGTTCAATGTCGCCACACACAACTGGCTCTTCGTCGTCGTGCTCATCACCGTGCTGAGCTACTTCTTCTTCTCCATCCCCCACGAGGGCAGGTTCGGCCGCGGTCTCTGGCGCTCGGCCGGGCTCGGGCGATGGTTCCTGATGATCGCCTTCGGCGCCATGTTCGGCAACACTGTCATGGCCCGCATCTCGCTGTTCATCGGCCGGGTGCAGTTCCTGCTCTTTGACTGGCTCGGGAAGTACGTGCCGTGGATCGGGCAGCACGGGGGCTGAGGGGGGCATTACGCGAAGCGAACGTGCATGGTTGGCTGTCCGAGTGTCCATCTGGGCATACGGAGCCGTTGGGGGGTGGGCCTTCGGCGTCCAGACGCCCCATGGACCTCCATTGACGGTCAGAGGGGCGCTATCCGCGACTGCTGTTGTGTTCCTGGTCATGATTCCTATGGCTTTGTTCCTGAGCGCCGGGCTTGCCTTCATGCGCAGGTTCGTACTGCCCTTGTTCCCATGGGCGGGTACAGGTTGGGGTGAGCACATATACCACCCTGTCGAGTCGCCGGGCGGCCTTGGGGTCTTCGCGTACTGGTACATGGCCATTGGTGCTTCCGGTCTGGTAGCGAGTCTGGTGACGTTCGGGAGGGCTGGCGACGTCTGGCAGGCCATCCCCGCGGGCGCAGGCATTCTCGCTGGCGCCGAGGTGCACCGCTGGCTGTACCGCCACGTGCTACGCAGGAAGCCTCATTCTGTCGCCTAGGCCTGCCAGCAGAGGCGGGTTACCTGCTTTCCCAGTCCCGTAGGGCAGGAGCTTGTCTCCTGCCCCGCGCGCGAGAATACCTCTGTTCAGGCGGGAGACACTTTCCCGCCACACGTGCTATCATCATCCAGCCATCATGTCCTCCGCCCGCGTTCGCATCTTCACCCTCGGCTGCAAGGTGAACCAGTGCGATTCGGATGAGATCGCGCGGGCGCTGGCGGCGCGGGGGTATGAGATCGGCGGCCGCGGCGATCCCGCCGAGATCTACATCGTCAACACCTGCACCGTCACTGCGGTCGCCGACGCGAAGGCGCGCAAGCTCATCCGCAGGATCGCACGCGGCCACCGCGAGGCGACGCTGATCGTGACTGGTTGCACGGCGCAGCGCGACCCATACTCGCTGCTCGACCTGCCGGGGGTCACCGCGGTCGTGCCCAACACCCGCAAGGCCCAGCTCGCCGACTTCCTCCCCGGTCTGGTCGCTCCCCTCTTCCCCACGGCATACGTCCCGTCTCGCACTCGCTCGTTCCTGAAGATTCAGGACGGGTGTGACCACCGATGCGCGTACTGCGCGGTGCCGGACGCCCGCGGGCGGCCTGTCAGCCGAGCGAGACGAGACGTCCTCGGCGAGGTCGAGCGCCTCGCCGAGGCGGGGGTGCAGGAGCTCGTGCTCTGCGGCATCCGCCTGGGCGCCTACGGAGCCGATCGCGGCGAGCGCGCACTGGCGGCTCTCCTGCACGATCTGCGCGGGGCCCGCATCCCGCGCCTCCGCCTGAGCTCAATCGAGCCGATGGACGTCAGCGACGACCTCCTCGCGGAGATCGCCGATCATCCGACCCTCTGCCACCACCTCCATCTACCGGTGCAGGCCGGAGATGACGAGGTGCTGCGCGGGATGGGCCGCGGCTACACCACTGCTGACTTCGCCGATCTTCTCCGCCGCGTGCGCGATGTCTGGCCCGACGCGGCGATCACGACGGACGTGATGGTGGGGTTTCCCGGTGAGACGGATGAGCAGTTCGACCGCGGCCTGAGCTTTGTCCGGGAGATGGCGTTCTCGCGGGTGCACGTCTTCCCGTACTCCCGCCGGCCCGGCACGCCGGCCGCCGAACGCCGTGACCAGGTTCCGGTGCCGGCCAAGCGCGACCGTGCCCGGCGGATGCTGGCGCTGGCAGACAGCCTCGCCACTTCTGCGGCCAAGGCATGGGTCGGAAGGCAGGTTTCAGTGCTGTGGGAGGAACGGGGGGCCGACGGTCTGTTGGTGGGCCACACACCTCACTACATCCGAGTCCGTGCACCTGGGCCCGCGGAATGGGTGGGCCACATTGTCGAGGTGAGGGCTCGCCGCACCGAAGGCGGCGAACTCCACGCGGCTCTCTGAATCGCGACAGGAATCCGCCTGAGGCGGACGAGTGTCGCTTTCACGGTGGCAGGAGCAAGTCGCCGGAGGCGACTGAAGCTCCTGCGCTACGGGTAGGGCGCACTCCTGGCATTGGTCAGATCAGCAGCACTCCCACCACGATGACCCCCAGCGGCACCGCCACCGCCTGGATGGTGGCGAGCTCGTGCGCCCCCTGTCCGCCGACGGTCAGGCCGGTAACGAGCGCGGCTACCACCCCGACCCAACAGATGAGCGTCCCGAGCGTGGTGAGCGGCGCTCGCCGCATCGGCTGCCGGTCGAGGATCTGCCAATAGAGCAGTCCCCACTTGCGGACCCGTGGGTAGAGCGCGGCCAGCAGCGGCGGCCCCAGCACTGCGGAGACGAGGAAGTTGTTCAGCGTGATCGCGAGAGAGAGCACCTTGAATGGCACCAGTCCCAGCAGATCCACGCCCCAGGCGATCACGATCGCGCACACCATGCTGGCGAGGCCCGCAACGAACAGGTATTCGACGATCCCCGCCCGCGCTAACGGTGACGCCCCGTCCTTCGACGCCAGCCTATGGATGCCCCAGACCCGGTACGGCACGTAGGCATAGAGGAAGTTCCCGACGAACCCGAAGATGCTGCCGGGGCCGAGGGTGCCGAAGAAATCCCCGATGAGATTCCCGAACGCCGAACCCCAGGCCGCCGCCGGCCCAAACAGGAGGGCCAGGACGATAGGGATCGCGTTCGCCGGGCGCACCTCGGTGACCCCGGGGATGATCGTGACGGCGACCTTGAACGGAATGAGCACCGCCGCGTAGAGCGCAGCGGTCACCGCCACCTGCACCACTAAGCGGGTATTGCGCCACACGGCCAGCAGATCGCGCATGCCTCGCCCCTTCTGCTTCGTAGCGGCCCTGCTCTGCATAGCGTAGCGCTATGCTACGCAGCGCAGAGAGCGGCCTCTCCACTTCGCGGAGTAGCATCCCGGCGCCATCAGTTCGCCGATCCGAACGACCCCCCTGCAGCATCGGGCAGGACGCCGGTTGGCGTGGGTGGAATGCGGCCCGCATGGAAACGCTCTTCGTCATCTACGATGAGTCGCTCGAGCCCGAGATCAGTGGGATCATCTCGCGCGAAATGGTCGTGTCGCGCTACACCCGCGTCGATCACATCGTGGGCGCCCGCATGGCCGAGCGGGAAGCGACAGGCTTCGTCGCGGACCGCAGGAACCGGCTCATCATCCTCATCGCCGAGCCGCCGACCGTCGCGAAGCTGGTCGATGATCTCAGGGATCTCCGGGCGAGGAAGGGCCGCGGCCTCCGCGCCTTTGTGGTGAAGGCCGAGACCGTTCTCTGACAAACGCGCGCCGCGACTACCGCTCGGGCGGCATCAGGTACTCCGGCCGCACCGCGGGCCAGGTCACCGAGAATGTGTCCGTCAGCCCCCCCTGGCAGTGTGCCGTGCCGGAGAACGTGTATACGGGCTGAATCAGGTTCGAGAGATTCCACTCCCGCGTGTAGCTCAGCGATACGTGATCGATCACGGCCGTGGCGGGCCCCCAGATATGGGACGGGAGCAGTCCCTGCGGCAGCATCCTGCGCGCTTCGTCCGGCGACAGCATCGGGTAGCGGACCCACGGAGCGAAGTTGGGAATTCGCCGGGTCACGCGGTACACTTCACCGTTCCCGTTGACGTCTATCGAGAACGAGTCGAGAGGTATCCCCTCCACTCGCCGCGTGTAGACCACCTGCCGGGAGACCACGCGGGGCGGCGCCTGATCGGCGCTATAGATCTCGATGCCCTGCGCGTTCTGGGTTACAGCGGTGCGGACTCGCTCGAACTCGCAACCCTCGGGCAGCAGACCGGAGTCAGCGATGAAGCGCTCCGCGATCTCCCGCGTTCGCTCGGGTGACAGCGCGTCGACTGCCCAGGGCCCGTTCGGCGAGCCGGGGCTGGGTGTTCCTCCGCGATGCCAGTAGCTGAAGCATCCGTTGTCCCAGACATCGACGTCCTTGCAGTCAAAGAGGCGCTGGTCCTCGACGTTCATCTGCTCAAAGCTGCGCATATACGCGCTGGAGTCGAAACCCGTCCCCTTCTGCACCTCGGGCATGCCAGCGTACTCTTCCGGCGTGACGGCTATCCCGAGCCGGGTCGCGATTTCGTAGATCGCTCGCTTATCGGGCCTCTTGCGGACTACGCGCAGCACGAGCGCGTCGGTCGCGTACATCCTGGTGGACTCCAGCGCACCGGGCGCCCACACATACCTGTACTGATCGCGCGGGCCGCCGGCCGCCACACCGATCATTGGGTATGGCAGGGGCTGAAGCTCGACGCCAACAGATGGCCGTGCCGCGTCCAGACCGGCGAAGGTGATGGCACATACCCCGACGAGAGCCACGGCGCCACAAAGGATGAACGGCACGGGTCGCTTGGGCATCGCCTCGGCCCTCCCTGGAGGCGGAGGGCTCCCCTTTCCACAGCTTAGACGCGCTGGGGCGCTGCAAAGTTCCTGAACGCGGTGATCACGCGCCTCCCAGTGTGGCATATCCTGCTCGGGGACAGGTTCGGCCCATGAGCAGCCCTGAGAAACAGCCAGAACGGCCCCGAACCGCGAGCAAGGTGCAGACGCTCCTTGTCTGCGCGATCGTCTTCTCGCTCGCCCTGGCCGTGCGCGTCATCTACGCCTCTTCTCGCCCGATCCCCGTTTCAGCCGATACCGCTTACTACCTGATGGTGGCCCGAAACCTCTACAGCGGCCGCGGCTTCGTGAGTGACTACGTCTGGAACTACCTTGCGGGGGTGCCGGAGGGCCTGCCGGTTCCCAGCAACGAGTACTGGATGCCGGGCACCTCGGTGGTCCTGGCCGGAACCTTCTCGCTCGCCCGCGAAACCTCGCTCCGCGTCGCGCAGTGGCCCTCGCTGCTCTTCGGCGCGCTGCTGTGCGCGGTCACGGCATGGATCGCCGGCACCATCTCGGGCCGGCGCAGCGCTGCCGTCCGGCTGATCGAGAGCGGGAGGTCTCGCCGCGGCTTTGCCGCCATCGGTGCGCTCGCCGCGGTGATGGGCTTCGGTTCGCTTCTCTACTGGTGGGCGCACCCGCCGGCAGACACGTCGCTCGAGGACAAGCCCCTGTACCCGCCTGTCGCCGCGCAGGCGGTGCAGGAGCTGGGCGCCGCGCCCGCGCCTGCCCTGACCGACAACGCCTGGGGCCTCTACGATGTCGCGGCCATCCCGTGTGCCCAGTTCCCCAGCGATGGCGCGGCCGCCGCCCTCACGGTGGCCGATGCCATCGGCGCCGGGTACCTGATCACCCAGGCCGATGCCCCGAAGACCATTCCCGCGATGCGGGAGGTGCTCGGGCACCCCAGGTTCCGCCCGCTCGCGCGCTATCCCGCGGGCGACACCACCCTCCTGGTCTACCGCATCACGCCGTCGAAGCCGGCTCGGCCTCAGTCTCCGTCGGCCAGCCGCCGCAGGATGTCCCAGTAGGCCCCTCGATAGCCCTTCTTGATGGCATCGACGAGCCGGTCGTTGTCGCTGTAGTTGTACGCCTCCCCGCCCGCATCCGCTGTGGGGAAGAAGAACCGTCGGTCGCCGCCGACCAGCCCGGCGACAAACCCCGCTGCATCATCGCCCAGTTCGGCCGACACGTAGAACACCGGCCGCAGGAAGCTCTCGTTGCCGTCTGTCGTGCCGCGCAGGCTTGGGTTCGCTGACAGCGGGCCGCTGCGGCGCACCTGATCGGCCAGGCCCGTGCCGTCATACACCCTCACACCGAGCGATACGCCAATCCGGCCTGGCGAAATCCGTTTCATCAGCTCGATCGTCCGCGCCACGCTCTCTCGGGTCTCCCCCGGCCCGCCGAGCAGCAAGTCGTACATGCAGACCAGCCCGGCAGTGCGGCAGGCCGCGGCCGTTTCCCAGAGCTCGCCCGTCCGGAAATCTCGGCCCAGCGCGGCGAGCATGCCATCGTCGCCGCTGTCTGCGCCGAAGTTGATGCCCACGCAGCCGGCCGCCCTCATCGCACCCGCCAGCTCCCGCGTGAACTGCGCGGGCGTCGCGTAGGTATACCAGCGGACACGCTCTCCCAGCCGTCGCCGCTGCATCTCCTCGCAGACAGCGAGCGCATGGTCGGCCGGCGCGTTGAACTCGGCGTCGCACAGGTGAACGTGGTCGATCCCCTGCACCAGAAGCGTCTCGAACTCATCGGCGACCTGCGCGGGGGTCCGCCTCCGCACGTGCCGGCCCTTCCCGAGCGGGTCGGCGCAGTAGATGCACGGCCGGTCACATCCCCGCTTCGTCTCGATCCCCGCCTGGCCGCCCTCATCGAGGTAGCGCTGATTGTCGACGAACGACCGCTCACGCCGCGGCAGCTCGGCAAGCGGACCGGACCACGACGCGTTCCTCCTGGTCTCGCCTCCCTCGCGCCAGATCAAGCCCGGTGTGTCGCGGGGATCTCCCGCGCTCGCCAGCGCCCTGGCGAGTTCGGTCACCGCCACCTCGCCGTCGCCGGCAATCCCGTAGTCCACACCCGTCAACTCCAGGATCGCCGCCGGGAAGATCGAGTAGCCGCTCCCTCCGACTGCGACCGGCGCCGCGGTATGGGCGCGGACCAGCCGCACGATCTCCGCGAACCTGGGAACGAAATCCTCGCCGCTGGCGAGGAAGCAGTCGTCCGTGTTGCGTAGAGTCAGGCCGACCAGAACGGGCTCGCGCTGCGCCAGAGCGCCCTTGACGGCGACCTCGATATCCGGCTCGAAGCACAGGTCCACCAGCCGCACCTCGAGGCCCGCGGCGCGCAGCGAATCGGCGATGTAGTCCAGCCCGATTGGGCCCACCACAGGGCGGAGGCGATTGGTGTTGATCAGCAACACCTCACGACTCACAGCACACACCGTCCTTTCAGGCGCGAGAACGGCCGCCTCGTCATCATGGTTTGGTCTCGGAAAAAAACTCGAAAACTTCACCAAACACGAGAACCTTTTCGCCTCCAACTGCGTCTAAGATTCTAGATCGGACGGAGCAGAGGCACGGTGAGTCCGCCAGACGGACCGCCGCACGAGACCCGACCGATTCGCACATAACTCAGCCGCCCTCCCTCCTACGCCAGGGGGAGTCGGTGCCCCGAGGAATCCCGCCGTCCTCGGGGCACCATCGCGTCTGGGGCCCTGCCCCGGACTCCCACCCTCCCTGGCAGGAGTTCCC
>Ga0315274_10008553_pt1 | contig 14830 bp, 13 predicted proteins | sample YL17G02_20_MG_FD_203700 | JGI IMG/M metagenome (GOLD analysis project Ga0315274, IMG submission 203700) | Sediment microbial communities from Yellowstone Lake, YNP, Wyoming, USA - YL17G02_20 | ecosystem: Environmental > Aquatic > Freshwater > Lake > Sediment | place: USA: Wyoming | collected... | reverse complement strand
GGAACCGCGCTTTAGGCGTGCAATTGCGGACCCGCAATGGACCCATCGTTCTAGACAAAGAAGCCAAAATCCAATTAGAGGGAGAGAAATCATGTCCAAGATCAGTCGCTTTTTTATCAGCATCGCCAGCGTTACAGCCGTAGCAAGCGATCTCAGCGCTTGCGGTAAAGAGGAGGTTAGTGCAAGAAGGCTATCGCTTAAAGCTAAGGAAACTGGATCATCCAATGATTCGATCCAGCTTACAGGCAATGGCGCCCCGGCAGGAAAGCATTACAACCTCAATCTGATCGGCGTGCCCAAGAGCAAGACGGCGACCATCACAACAGGCAACAGAATTTTTCTGCCACTCGAAGGCAAGACTCGAATCAATCTGAGCCAGGGTGACTTCGCCGTTTTGGATGGCAATGGCACAGATGGAACTGCGGCGTTTCAATTACCAGCGCCCGATGCGGATGGGGATGGTGTGACTTCCTACTCGGTTTATGCACGAGCCTTGGGTAAGCCTGGAGGCTCAGTTAAGGCTATGACCTGCGCCAAAGACCCGGTCTCCGGAGAAGAAATTTGCAGCCTGGAGACGATGGTCCAGTTGCGCACGAAGGGTAAAAGTACCTTCACAAATGTATCAAACCAACTGCTTTCAATCAGCGCCGATATCGATGGCGACGGGACCATCGAGCGAGTTCCCTTGTTTGATTCGCGCCTTCAAGACTTTGCTTGGAACTTCGACAATGCCGGTCTGAAGGTCCTGCAACTGCGATTCATTGAAGTGCCGACGACCTTCTAACCCTAAATTGATAACCTGAGATTCCAGGGGTTTGATCCGTTCATCTGCAGGATGTAGCTCGGTTCTTTTGCCGATGCAAAGGTAGACGCAACAGAGTCGTACATTGAATTGATGCAGGGATAATGCCAAGATTCCTTCCAGCGAGCTGGTCGCCCGCCGAGTCACCTGTTATTGATACGAGAACACAAGCTCGCGGTATTCGTTATTGACCGGATCAAAGCTCGCCACCTGGACAGACCAAAGTTCTAGAAGTTGCGGCGACGCCAACTCCCGCCGTAGCCGTCGCCACGACAGACGCGTGGCCGCAGCGTTGCCGTTGCCACCTGAAGCTCCAAGGGCGGCGACCTTCTGCATGGTAGCTAAAAGGTCCGAACGTTCTTCCACTGTTTTACTACCGCGCACCCTACGTGTCAGCTCATCCACCAAGCACGCGACGACCTGCAGAAGTCGCCTTTTGGCGTCACGGTCTCGCACCGGTACGGGGTCAAAGACGCTGATACGGCCGCCAGCGAGGCGAGGCAGGATCATCCACCGCTGCCCAACCCAGGCGGCGCGCGCCTTCAACTCTGTGCGAACCTGCACCTCGTAAGCAGCGTCTAGGGCTCTCAGTGCGTCTAGAGGCGACGCGTCGTACTGCTTAGCTAGGCCCTTTAGCAGAGATTCGAGTCCCTTCAAATACGCATCAATTTGAGCGACCAGCCTCTTCTTGATCGCCGCGGATAAGCCACGCGCCACGACGAGATCCTTGCTCACCAACCAGCGGACCTGGAGGGCATAGTAGGCCCGCATCTGCAGCATCCGGCGCCAGCGAACTGCTTCGATGCCGTCAGGCGCCAGCGCATGAAGCCCCTTCAGACCATGAAGGTAGAAGCCCATGAAAAATTCTTTAAGATCTGCGCCAGCCTCGCCAGGATTCACTAGAGCATCGCTGCCTTGTAAAAATGTCGGGAGCCCCGCAATCGCGCAAAAGCGCCGGTAGAACTCCGACAAACCGCCGAAGGAGCCTAACGCCACGTGCAGGTCTTCCAGCGGCTGCAACGAATCTGCATAAAATTCGTAAACCTGTGCAGCGAGTGCGGCGACGAAACTGCTTGTTCCGCGTGGCTGCCAAAGCCGCGTCTGCCCGCCGCGGAAGCCCTCGAGATAGATACCTAGGATCTCTTCGTGGTTATTGATCCCCAAGGCGTTGAAGGCTTGGACTGGATGAAAGTGGGCGTTGATCGAGGCTTGTCGCTCCATTGCAAACTCGCCATCCGGCAAACGCACCCGCACCGCACCTGTCACGACGATGTCGCTAAAGAAGAAGCAAAACCCCTCGGCCAGTAGCGAGAACTCACGAAAGCTCGCGCGACGACGTGGCCGCCAGCGGCCGGTGAAGAATGGTTCCCAGAGAGCCACGTGCATCATCTCATGGGCTAGCGTCGTAAAGGCGTCAACCGCAACCTTCAAGGTCGCGATCTCAGCGCCAAGAACCAAGGGAAAGGTCGGAACGAGTGGGCTATGCGGCCGCTGCGAGAGCGGATTCCACTCTTCATCACCTGCACCTGACTTGGCGGCGCCGACAGCGCTCATGGTTTGAAAGAGGCTCCCCACGCCTTGGACGTTACGGACGAACAGGAGATCCGATGTGGGCCTTGGGCCTCCGTGATCGTCCTCCTTAGTCAATAATTCCAATATTCTAGAATATGAGTCGAGGGCAGCAAGACCATCGTCTTGCGGTTTACGTCCCGATTGGCCGGAATACATCTGTGCTCCCTGGAGAGGTTTTATCTGGACTAACGACAATGGCGGGTTTGCTTGATGCCGCTGGCATCAGCCGAGCCCCAGATCTTTTCCGCCTCTGGCTTGGTCTCTTGGATCCTGCTCAAGAGTTTCTCAGGAGCAGGCCATTGGCGCGTTCGGTCCTTTGTAGAAGATTGTAGGATACTCCTCGGCGGCGACGCCAGCCTGGTTGGCGACCGCCAAGTTAGCACCAGCGCCACAGCAAAGGCGCGTTTCTGAGGCACGCCTTCCGAGGGCGGGACCGTGGATAATGTCCGCAACCGGCATCTCGCACTTGCTGCTCATGTCACTGCTACTTAGGCCGACCGCCTAGGTGATGCATCGCTGGTCGCCACGAGCGGTACGGCGGTGGCTGGAGTGGTGCCGAAGTACAATCCCGTCCATGGTGAAACAGAGCTTCTTCCACAGAATTTTTCTCCGCTAATATGGGCTGTGCCCTAACTTAGGCGCATACCCTCAGTTTGCTTTACTTAAACTCCCGCAGCTCAACTCCATTTTGACGAAAGGCAGAATTCCAGCGATTTTTGTCGTGCTCGAGTAATTGGCTGACTGTGGATCAGCCAAACTGCCTTTGATCGTAACCTTGTGGTGGGCATCGGGCACATCCCAAAAGATTGGCTTGCCGTTGCCTTCAAGCGTTAAATCCCCACCCAACAAACCGCGGCCAATTTTAAGGTCGTCGGATTTTATGTTCATCGCCGAATCAAAGGCGCCGGGCATATTGTAAATGCCGTAAAGACCCGACGCTGGGGCCGGGATTTTATAATCGACGGTAAAAGTACCCGACAGCATAGCACCAGTAAGTTCATTTTTTGCATTTAAGCGCAGATCGACTGTGCAGCTGACACCTTGGTCATTGGTGCCAACAAACTTTATTTGATTTGTTAGCTTTAGCTCTGTGCTCGCTGATTTAATGTCGGAGGTTTTGGTCTCATGGCCGCAGCTAGCGATCAGCAACGCACTTGTCAGAGCAATTAGGCTCCACTTCATCATTAGGTACTCCAGTCTTAGATCAATTACTTGCTTGCACCACAGTAACCATGCAAATTCCTGGCCAGTTGCGGCTCACGGTCTTTCTGAGTCTATTGCCGTGAAAAAACAACACATTTTTTACTCTCTAGTAGTCTATCAACTTTTTTAGCTGGTTAGCGTTCAGACAGCGCCTTCTAATTGTTCAGTCCAAAGGCCTCTAGAGATTGGAGACATCGCGCATGAATCACCAGCATAGGCATCCTTGCCACCATCCTTAGGAGGGCCGGCGAAGAATTGAGGACTCGTGAGTCCGGTGCAAATGGTCTGCCTCGACGTTATCGACTCCCACAGGAGTAGACCAAAGGCAACAAGAGTGCTTTCGAAGCCTTTTCCTAACTGCCCGAACGTCATTGTTGAACATGGCGCGAAGATTTGCGATAGTGAAGGTCTACGAACTTTTTATTTGAAGGAGTCTAACATGGCTAAAGGGCTAATCACCAAGAAGACTGAGAAGAAACCTCCCCTCCAAACTCCTAAGGAGAAAAAGGCGGCTAAGCAGGCGAAAAAGGCCGGGAAGAAATAGCGAGCGGGGCGGTCTGTTGCGACAGGTCGAGCTGAAGATCATCTTCTGAGAGGCTCTGGAGTGCCGCACCAAGGCTGCTTGGATAGAGAGTATCAATTGCTTGGCCAGTTGTTCCACGGCCGCTCGGGATAGATTCCGCGCAGTGACAAGAGGAAAATCTGGATGCTATCTGCCTGTTGCGGTGTTAGCCGCACAGGACCATGGTGAGCCAGCAAATCGCTCAGAGTGGCGTAGTACCCGTTATGACCATAGGGCGCCGTCATACTGATATTGCGTAAGGTTTGGGTGCGGAATTTCCCGACCCCACCTTTGGCACCCTCAACGCCAGCGTGGTCCTTTCGCTGCTGCGCTTGTGCCAATGGAGCTGAACGCTCTGTGTCGCTGCGGTCATAATAGACCCCAAAACGATTGAAGGGATTGGCCGCTAAAATCGGCAGCGCTCCGGCGCGTCCTATATCAGCTGCGGCATTCGGTCGCGCCGGTACACCCATGTCATGATAGCGATCGTCGCTTAGGGTGGGTCCAGAATGGCAGGTCGCGCACCCTACCTTCACAAAGACCGAGAGGCCTTCGAGCGCGCTGCTGTCTAGGCTACCTGCTTGACCAAGCAGGTAACGGTCCAGCCGCGAACGCCCGGTCGCCAGCTTGCGCATATAGGCCTCCAGCGCCTTGCCCAGATTGGCAACAATACGGTTAATGCTTTGTTTGTCCGCCTCCGCCATCGCATCGAAGGCTCTATCGCCCGGGCGACCGGATGGAGGGAACCTTGTCTTATCGGACAAATCCGGTAGCGGCCCAAACGCTTCAACATAGAGGCGGTGATAGAGTGGTTGGTCTGACAGAGTGTGCGCTAGGTCTAGCCGGGTCGTCGCCATTTCTTCTGGACTCTCAAACGCAAATAGCGGCTGTGACCAGAGCGAATCGGCGCGTCCATCCCAAAAAAAATCACCGTGCGTCCAGGCTGCGGTCAACAGTGTGGGACTATTTCGCGGCAATGGTCGATTGCCTCGTCCGAGGGACACCTGCCTACGGTCGTGAAACGCGGTCTCGGGCACGTGGCACGTAGCACAGCGCATCTGACCGCCCAATGAAAAACGCGGGTCGAAAAACACTTGAAAACCAAATTTTGCTGCGGCTAATGAGTCACCGTAGGCGTTGCCCCGGGCCGGTGGCAAACTCTCGGGTAACAACATGGCGCGGACTGCAGCACAGTGCTTTTTTTGAACCAAATCCAAACCCGGTAGGCACGGCACGGGTGTCGCGGCGGATGCGCTTGCAGCTACCTGGAGTGCTAGGATGAGCAGAAAACTGCCACCGGATAGAGCCAATGCTTGCCGTAATCTACTTAGCATCTTCATCGCTACTTTCTCCTCTTTGCTCGCTACGGCGCATCATAGCAAGGACCAGGCTTAAACGAAGGAGGCAGTGCTACAGACTCTCGCATGCCTATATTATCAAAACTGCGCACGTCTACAAACGGGGTATTGTGTAGATAGTAGTGTTGCCCGGTTTTGACCCACATCGGGCCCATTAGTTCCGTTCGTTCAGCTGAGGAATGGTAAAAAACTTGACCAAGACCGACCGCAGCCTCCGCCATCGATATTTGAGCCTTTTTAAGATTATCGCATATCTTTTGCTTTCCATTGATAAACATCACAATCCGTGCGCGGTTGATATAGATGTCGAATTTGGTCCGCTGTGCAACGTATAGTTCATCGTCAAAAATGCTGCCGTTCAGCCTATGTCGGTCGTCCCAGCTACGCAACCACTGCCCGTTTACATGCTGCTGATCTCCAGGAACCTGTGCCGGGTCGAGAATCTGGACGCTGTTGGTATCTTTTCGCGCTTCTTGCCCTGCAGGAGTCGGCCGGTTCACGAGTATACGCATGCTGCCTTGAGAGCGAGAGCCGCCAAGAGTGGAATTTTGCCGCTCACCCCCAGGCAGTACCTCGAAGCTGCCGGCCCGTGGTACGAACTGTAAGCAGTTCCAGCCAGCCATACTGATGGGACTGCCGCTCGCTGGATCCATAAAAAACGGCGCTGCGAGCACGGTGGAAGTCCCGCTAAAGGTCGTGCCAGCATAGGTCTGCCCAGGTCGGTCGGAACCACACAGGTGCAGCCACCAGTACCGCCTCTGGGTGGCGTTGGCCTGGGTTTCAAAGGTGATGTGCAAGAAGGCATCACGCGTGCTGGGAATCTGCAATACGCGCTTTGGGTAGATGACGTTTGATGCCATAACGTCCTGACCAGAGTCTGCAATTAGCATGTTGAGCTGTCCACGGTCGATATATACCTGCGACAAGTCGTAATTGAAGGCGTACTGATTCCAGTTGGCATTCGCAAAGTGTACGGCGCCGGTCACGTTGCCTAGCCCTGCTGGTAAGATAACTCCCTCTACATGCTTACGCTTCGCCTGCAACACAAAATGGTCGCTACTGTCGGAGAAATCGTCGAAAATATCACTGTCTTTATAGCCAACCGGTCGCCTACTTGTCCGCAATGGGGACGCCCGAATGAACGCCCGATTGAGTACCACCGGTGGGTCACGCGGCGCTGGCTGGGCGACATTAAGATAGGGTCCCTGTCTAGGATCAGCGGGCCTGGGAGCTGGGCCATGACCGTTGATAATAAGGCTGCCAAAGTCTGATCGTACCTCTGCCTCCGTCCGTATAGGAAACGTCGGGCGAAACACCGGAAAGGTGAGGAGGCGCCCAGCAAAAGTAGTTGTTAGCGGCGTTTGCGCCCCGGCTATTCGTACCTCGGCGTGAGTTTTGCCAAGGGCGCCAACGAATGGACACAGTCGATCTATGGCCTCAATGATTAGGTCGCTAGGCCCGACAAGGCCATTGACCTCGACCTGTCTTGCAACAGTTTTAGGCCAATTGATTGATCGGACATCGTCGCGACAATGTGCCGCCGAAATAATTTCGGCATCGCCATAGGCCTTTACGGCTTCTGTATCGTCGCAGTCATTGCGCTGGCGCAAACCGGCACAGGTTATCGATGCGCCAATAATATCCTCGGTGTCACCAACAATCTTTGAGACCACACCGTGTTCCGCTGAAAATACGCGGTAGTCCTTTGCACCAGGTACTAGTGGCAAGTACAACATAACGCTACTGCGGTTCGCGGTAACCTCAATCCTGCCGGGAAATGACGGGGCTTTTGTTAGCGCCAGCCGGGCGCCAGCAGAGGTTTTGGCGCCAGGTAGAGTCTCTGCTAGCGCAGAACCATCGCTGGGCGCAACAAAAAGCGCGCCAAACAGTAAAAGATTGATTATTGTCAACATGAGGAAGTGCCTCTCAGTATACTAGCACATGCGCGAATGAGTGTTAATGAGGCACCAAAAAATCAGTAGTGTATGCTAAATACAACGCCATAGCCGAATAGACAGCAAGAAAATAACCCAAGGTTCGGTAAATTAACCGCGGCGTAATTGCACGCTGGCTGCTACCGAGTAAAATTCCAACGACAAATATATTTATAAATAGAAACAGACCAAATATCTTAGCCATGCACCAACATCCTATTCAAAGTCGAGGAAGGAGCTAAGGCTTTCGACCTTATAATCTTCTTACGCTCATCGATCGCTAGTAACTTCACTGCAAATCCGGTGAGCACCCCTGGGACTATGAATGCTTGGCCCCAAGCCAAGGCCATGTCGGCCCAGAAATACATAGTCCACTGCACCATCGTAGCGAAGCCAATGAATGAAAATACCCGCACTTCAAGCGCCGAACTGGAGCGAAATAGTCGGACCATAACAGTTATGCCGAACATCATCATCAGGCCAAAAGTAGCAAGTCCAGCGGCGCCACCAAATGCCCATATCAATAAAATGTTATTGTGAGGTATCCACGCCAAAGCTTCGCGGTTGGAAAAGATATCGGCAAGTTGCATATATTGATGAAACGGGTAGCCGTAGCCCCGGCCAATCACAGCAAAATCAGCGACTGCTCGATATAGATTATAATTCTCTATATCACGGTAGTCGATCGCTTCAGTAGGGTCCTTAACAAATAGGCTGCGTACACTATGACCCTCATTGTTCCATGTGGCCCCAACGAAAATGGCCCCCGCGAGTACGCCGATGATGATAAATTTTATGTGCTTTTTTGATACAAATCGGTACAAAAATGACATAGAGAAAATGAGGGCAAAGGCCACCCCTATGAAGGATACACGCCGATCGTTAGCCACCCATGGATAGGCAATCAAGAGGATACCTGCGGTTAGCCAAAGACGCTGGATACCCCTGCACTGGAAGAGCAATTTAGCAACCAGGATAAGGACGCCTATACCCATATAGAATGATCCTATATGCGAGGAAATATATTCCTCTCCGGCCTCTTTTCCGCCAAGGCTGCCATTGTAATAAGTGTGCAATATAATGATGTTATAAACTGATTTTATAAGAACGCCGGTCACAAATAAATTAAGGAATTTGCTGCATTCCGTGATGTTGGAGCAAGCACGAAATGCCACTACCGACCAGCATAGAAACAACGGAAAACTCCGCACCTGCCATGCTGCAATGCGGAAAACACCACCGGTCAAAAGTCCATACACCGTCGAAGTGACGGAAGCCACTATGACGCTCAGGCCAACGATGACCATCGCCTTGAATATTTTGGAATCGGTGTAGTCGGATGTTCCGCCAGTAGCAAACTTAAATAAAATCGGCGCGGCCAGTGCAAAGGCGATGAGCTCATTGATGCACGGCATGCCGCTAATAATTTGGGCGTAAAAAAAGGCAAATATGGGTGTAGTAGGCACAGGGTAACCAGAATAGTCGCCCTCGATAATCAGGAGAAAGAAAACTAAAAAGCGGATCCATCGCAGATTGGCATGGATCCTTTTCATCCAGGTGCCTCCAGCATGACCAAAGCATGCTGTCCACCCTTAGGAAGACTACCTACCAATTTCGATAGGTATTTGAATTTCGATCTGTTGGATTCAACGATGATAAGAACATCGTTAGCCTGATTTAGTAGCGAGCTGTTTTCGACAAACTGGTCGGCTCGAAAACCAATGATAAATATTTGGCTGTAGGTCTTTTTTACAGCCGCCATGAAATCACGAAAGGCGACGGCGCTCAGTAACTCGGACATGCGGGGATCTGAACCCGGCGCTGATTGGACGAGGTCATAGCCTCTGGTACCATTTCGCGCCTGGCAGGCAGTTTTCCAGTTCTCACGACGAGTCAGTATATCAGCCATACCCTGCGCCCGCCCATCTATTGCGCCAGCGATAGGGTCCTGCAGATCAAAATCAATGACCAAAACTCGACCTGCATAGTCGATACTAAATATATTGGCGAGGTTGGCAATAAAGGCACTGCAGTTGGGCTGTTCTGTGCCCTTCAATAATAGGAGGACCTTGCCGGCTCTCTCTGTATGGATCCAGTGGCTGATTCGTCGATATATCAACGCTGGGTTTTTCTTGCTGCTAGGGCGTCGCGGAGCGCCGGGCGTCTCAGGATTCAAATCGGAAATCATGCTTTTAATGGATTCTGAATCGAGTCGTTCGTGGTGCTTTAGCACCCATTTGGGTATCGTCGCTAGACTCTGTAAACGGTAGCGTAAGGCCACTGGCCAGGCATCCCTGGCTTTGCTGGCGAGTGCTTCGCGGGCCAGCGCTATAAAGGTAACTATGGCAAGGATAAGGCCCGCTGCCATCGCCGCTAGTTTTGTCCGTTGCGATTTGATCGGCGCAGACGCAAGGGTAGCTTCCCCTAAGGTGCTTAGGTGCATCCGTTGAGTGGGTTCTTGAGCTTGCTGCTCTAAGGCTAAATGCTTTAAAAGGTAGAGGCTCAACCGTTCAGGTATGCCCTGCACGACTTCTTCAGCGCCCGACGAGGTGCGGCGTCCGCTGACTGGCGTACCCACATCAATATCAGTCCCGACTGCCTGCTCTTGAAGCTCAGCGAGCTGATCCGCCAGGCCTTTCTCGTTGGCTGTGCGAGTAAATTCGAGCAGCTCGCGCTTCGCCACGGTCATTTTTGGATGAAAGGGACCGTAGCGCAGGGCCATTCCCTCCACTTCCTGTTCTAGTTTGGTCCTCCTTAAGCGAATGGTCCCTAGCGAAGCCGTCAATTCACGGATTCTCTCCTGAGACTGAAGATTTTTTAGTCGGCCCTCCGCCTGGCGCTGGCGATGGTCAGCTGCGCCATTTCGGCTGGCATCATTGCCCTCATCAGCTGGCGATACCATATCGCGGACCATCGGCTTGGCAAGCATCGCGGTGAAATAAGCTGATTTACTCCCGGCGCGCCGTAGTTCATCTGCATAATAGTAGTCGCTTAGTAGTTTTCCAGAAGCATTTGCCAGTTTTTGAGCCTCAGTAGAGCTGCCTGCAATCGCAGATATGCGCAGCATAGGTGTCTGTCCGCCACCATAAGGGTCAAAGGTTATAGCGATTCGGTCCATGAGCGACCTAGCTAGGGCGGTTGTTTGGGCAGCCGAGGATGAGGGCTTTTGGGTGAATGGTTTTAGGATGCGGCGAATGCCGTCGGGAAGCGGAAGGGATTCAATGTATGAAAGGTTTTTGGTGGGATGATAGGTAGCCGCGAGTTCCTCCATGAACTCAATATCGGTAAGCTTTAGCTTCATAAATGCCACAATGAGTGGAAAGTTCCCGCGTCCGGCTGCCGATTCGAAATCCAAAACATCATTGTTGTCGTAATGAATGACCAGAGTCGATTCGTAGGTGGATTTTGCGCCCAAGACGGCAATCAATGCCACTGGTGCGAGGACGGCGATGATCAGCACCGACATCACAAAATTTCTTTTTAATACATTGACTAGATAGGAAAGGTCCGGCAGCGGCACCTTAAATTCGGTGTCCTCGGAACCATCCGGTCGGGAATCTACGGCGGCCGCTGCAGCCGTCGCTTCATCAATAGGATTCATGATTCGATACTCAATTTATTTGGAACGATAGAGTGGGAATCTAGGACTTAGGAATTCAGAGGGGGCAGCCTTGCAGGAGTAACTAGACTTAGCATATCACCGCGGCGAACTACCTTCAATTTCCCGCCATGTTGCTTGGTTTAGAAGCCTACCTGACGAAATTAGCGAGTAGCCGAATGTAATTTACTTGGTAGCCATTGCTATTCTCCGATATTTCCCAGGAATTTCTCGGCCATCCATCATTGAAATCGCGAAATGATTTTGTCGGTGGCTGGCCTAGGGGTGGCCGAACTTTCTCTTCATCGCACCTGGCTTGAGCCGAGAGACCACCGCATTTTTTGGGACAGCAGGCGTCTAGGCGGTAGTAGGAGTTGGGGCCACCTGCCAAAAAACCTGGTGCAGGACCGGGACTGCCTGCTTTGGTGGCACCCCAGCGACTACTAGACTCTGAAAACCAGGTGTGAAATATGCGGGTGAGGCTGTTTGTGGCGCCGAACCCATTCATGTTGGTGAGGTAGACAAGTCCAAGTGGATTTACGCCGTGCAGGTAGTGCAGGTAATGTTGAGCCCACTCCGTAGCAGTGGCTGAGCTGGGTAAAGCACCTGCATATTGTCCTGCATTTAAAAGGACAAGTCCTTGTGCAGCTTTGGTAGAATTGCTACCCCAGGTATATTCTTTAATGTAGCTTAGGTAGGCGTCGGGATTATTGGCGGCTTGTCGAGAAAAGTCATCACCCAACAATCCTTGTTTAAACGCGGCATTTATCTGCTGTTTTGCTAGCTCAGAAGCCCTTGGATCAGCCTGATATTCAGCCAAAATTTCCTGAATCTTTTGCTCATACGGGGAAAGAGTCTTATCTTTAACCATCCGGATGTTTGGGATATTTCGCTCAATAATTAGGCGATACTTTTCGTCACTGGTCGCGATGTAAAGGTAATATGCTGCTGATACCCTAGTTACTAACCGGCCGTAGTCATCCATTTCCTGTTGGCCTGCTCCGAGTCCAGTAGACCTGTTGCTGTCTTCATTGTTTCTAAATATAATTTCTGGAAATTTTTCTGCCCAATCAAAAGCATGTTTTGCCCGCAAGAGATAATCAGAGGCAATTTGGTCCCATGCCCACGATGGGTGGCGACGCAGCACAACGGCGGCGTAGGCAAAGGCCCCAGCCGCACTCAGGCTCGCCGATGTGCTCGCTGGGCCGTAGTAGCTGGCCCCGCTAGCGGTTGAGGGTGGACTACCCGCAGCAAGGCCGACAATGCTCAATACTGATCCGTTCTGGTTTTGCATGCGCGCCAACCAGTCAAGGCCCCACCGGGCCTCGTCGATGACATCAGGGATTTGATTGCCCGATTCTGGGATGTTGGTGTCATCGCCAAATGCCGAAGGTTTGTCACTGTATGCGCGCAACAGGCCTATAATGTAGCTGGCGGTCCATGAGGTGTACTTGTTGTAGTCGCCTGCATCGTACCAACCCCCATGGAGATCCCGCTCGGTGGAAGCGTCACCTTTGGCGTCATATCTCCGGCAATCACGATCCTGGCCTGGTCTCATGTGGCTAGCTGAGTCACTCCAGTCAGAGCCGGCATGATGGGGTAGTTTGACGATGCCAGCGCGCTGGTAATAAAAGGTGCGCAGTGCTTGTACAAGAACGGGGCGGTATACTGCCGCATTGATCGAAAATGGCGGTGATCTAGTTTTGGTCTTCGTATCTAATATATAATACCGTCCTGGTGTTGTAAGTTTTGAGAAGTCTAGCCACCAGACTCGGTCGCCAGAAACCGGATCCGTTGTTCCATTTCGCCATTGTTTAGGCGAAAGTTTGAGGACAATTTGCGTAGACGCATCATTCATCACGGTGAGCGAATCACTTGGGGAATACATGTCGCCTGCATCAAATCCCGTAACAGGGCGACGAATCACCGCTATCTTTCGCGAGTTGGGTAAATAGCCAAATTGGTCAATCATGATATTCGGAAATTTAACCATAGGATGGATTGATACTAACGGTGCAGTGCTGCCAGAAATCGGCCCAGGAAATGGAAATAGGTCAAGTAATGTGATTGCAAGAAACAAAAGTGATTTTTGCCTTATATCAACTTTAAATTTAGTGTCTTTTTCTTGATTGAGTCTGAGAGTTAATTGGATCATATTTGTTCCAAATCGCAGTCAATTAATGATGTAGAAGGTCTTAGGAGACTCGGATGGTTGAGTATCCTCAATCATACAAAATTATTCTGGTTTGGTATATTTCGAGGATTTTAGGAGATATAATCAGAGTCGATCAATTGGAGAACAGCCATTGCTAAAATAGATGTATGATTAGCTCGCGGCAATTGGGTCCGTGTCTCCTGCCAGGAATATTCGGAGATTCGCGTGAATGTTTTACTGGTTATTCAGGGGCGCCGTAGTCCAGAAATTTTAGCTTCGGCTTTGATTGGCGAGAAATCAGGTCTAATTCCGCGATTTTCGCTATTTGAGAATGAGTTTGGTACTGTATGTCATGATCTCAAAATGATTGATGAAGCTCCTTATGCTCGCCGCCTACTATATCGATATATTCCACAGTATTTGGCTCTTGCATTCGAGGTCTTTCTCATCAGAAGGAACTACGATGTTATTGTGACATGGTCGGAGCAGGTCACTGTTTTTTTTGCCATCCTCCAGACATTCAGCAGAGTTCGCAAAGTGCATGTCGCCATGATTTACTGGATGAGTAAACCAAATATCAAAGGAATATTGCGACTTGTACACCGAAGGATCGACGGTATCGTCACCTGGAGTTCGCGGCAGCGGGATTTAGCTGTTGAGACGATCGGCATCCCTCGCGATAAAATTACGTTAGTGCAGCATTATGTGGACCAGATGTTCTGGACGGCCGCTCCCAGTAATTCTCCTCCTTTCGCAGGAGTAGATTTCATTTTGTCAGCAGGCGCGGAAATGCGAGATTTTTTGACTTTAATAGCAGCTGTCGAAGGTACTGAAATTTCATGCCGAATCGCTGCAAAGGAGATTCGACTTCCAGGACGTTTAAGAGCACATATACTTGCGCCTGAGCAGGTTGCGCAGTCGCTACCATCCAATCTCACAGTGTGCCCAGCGACCACGTTTGAACTTAGGGAACTCTATCGCAACTGTCGATTTGTGGTCGTACCTTTGCTCCAAACCGAAACAGATAATGGAGTTACTGTGATTTTGGAGGCAATGTCTTGCGGCAAGGCCGTGATTTGCACGCGGACCAATGGCCAGATCGACACCATTGAGCATGGTGTCACCGGACTTTTTGTCGACCCGTCTAGTCCAGATGCACTACGGGAAGCAATTATGAGCCTCTGGAACAATCCGAGAGAAGCAGCACGGCTTGGCGAGAATGCTCGGTCCTATATTGAACAGTCTCGGCATCCCATTGAGCGATTTTGTAGCGATGTTGTGGCTTCAGTAAAAACGACTGTCGCCAAGGTTGGTCTGAGTGGTGGGTAGTCCAGAGGATTCATCGGGGCAGCAAGGATCGGCGCAGCCATCAGAAAATTCGCATGCGCTGCCAATACGTTCGATGCTAAAAAATGCGTCGATGCTCTCGTTGTCCATCGCTATCACTATCCCTCTTGGACTGATTCCGAAAATTCTTGTGCCTAGGTATCTTGGCAGTGAAGCTTCCGGCATTCTATTCTTCGGTGAAACATTTCCGATGCTTATTCTTCCATTTATGTCTTTAGGAATCCCTGATTATATTTCAAAGAATATTCCATCTCGCCCCGATCACGCTCATGAAATATTTGATTCAGTTGTTAAATTTG
>Ga0315274_10008552_pt1 | contig 14830 bp, 14 predicted proteins | sample YL17G02_20_MG_FD_203700 | JGI IMG/M metagenome (GOLD analysis project Ga0315274, IMG submission 203700) | Sediment microbial communities from Yellowstone Lake, YNP, Wyoming, USA - YL17G02_20 | ecosystem: Environmental > Aquatic > Freshwater > Lake > Sediment | place: USA: Wyoming | collected... | reverse complement strand
CTCATCTCTAGCATCTCCGGCTTCAGCCGACATTTGGCATCGGGACGACGACGCCAGACGCCGGACCCCGTGCAGGGCGCATCGATCAGCACAAGGTCCATCTTGTCTTGGTAAGCGGCGAGCGCTGCCTCATCGCCCCCTGGCAGCACTTGCACGTTGCGCGCCCCCGCCCGCTTCAAGCGCTCGAAGATCGGGCGCAGGCGTAAGCGGTCGGAGTCGTAAGCGTAGAGTTGTCCGCTATTCCCCATAGAAGCCGCCAGCGCCAAGGTCTTGCCGCCGGCACCCGCGCAAAGATCGATGACTTGCTGCTTCGGCTGCGCGCCAGCGAGCAGCGCCGCAACTTGCGAGCCCTCGTCCTGCACCTCGAACCAGCCTTTGCCATGCGCGGCTTCGGCCTCGACATGCGGGCTTCGCCTAGCCCCCGGCGCCTGCGCGATGCGTAACCCCAAAGGAGAGTGAGGCGTCGGCGTGGGCTTGAAGCGCTCCAACACCTTCAACACTTTCTCGCGCGTTGATTTCAATGTGTTGGTACGGAGATCCACCGGCGCGCGCTTGGCAAGTGCTGTGCCCTCTTCCGCCGCGCGCTGCCCGAAGGCCTGGCGCATCAACGGATCGAGCCATTCGGGGTAGTCGCCCCGAATGTGAGCCGGCGCATCCGCAGGGAGCTCCCGCGTCAAACCCTGAAGCTCAGCCTCGGTAAGCGGCAACGGCGCGAAGCGGCTGCCATCGGCGAGCGCGGCGACTTGCTGCGGCGTCTGTCCCCAACTCGTCACCAGTGTCCGCAGCAGAATGGCCCGGGCACCGTCCTCGCCCATGGCGAAAGCCGCCGAGGCACGGGCCCGCAACGCATCGAACACGAGATTGCCGATTGCGGCCCTATCGCCGGAGCCGGCGAAGCGGTGATTGAGGCCCCAATCCTTCAGCGCTTCCGATGCGGGGCGCTTCCGCGTCTCGATATCGGTCAAGACCTCGATCGCGGCACTCGCACGCGCGCCCGGTGTCATTCCGAGGCGATGAGGATGCGCGCCGCAATGATAATGAACATCAGGCATAGCGCGGTGGCGCCAATCAGGAAAAGCGGACCCCTTCGGTCGATGCGATTTGAAGTGACATGGACATAGGCATGCGCGATGCGCGCCAGCACGAACATCCAGCTCAGCACCCAGAGGATGGAATCCGCGGTGCCGGTGATCAGCGCGATCAGCGTCAGCACATAGAAGATCAGCGGCGTTTCGAGCTGGTTATGAAACGCGTTGCCGATCTGCATGGCGCGCGGCGGCCAATTCGGTTCGCGCAGCGACACGGCTTGCGGCTGCACCAGCCCGTGCCGGATGGCCTGAACGCGCAGATAGGACATCCAGAACAGAAGCACGAAGGTAAGCACGAGCTGCGCCATCACCGGCATCAGCATGGATTTCATCAACATGGTAGACTCCGTTCCCTCATTCGTTGGCAATTCTCAAACACGCGGGCGTCATTCCCGCGAAGGCGGGAATCTAGTAATCCTTGCGGGTCGATAATAAGACGACAAGCTCCGTGGTTTACTGGATGCCCGCCTTCGCGGGCATGACGGTGGTATGCTTATCGTCAGCCTCACCGGCCCTGTAGCACATTCATTACGGAGCTAGAGCAATGTCCGGGAGTTTAGGCAAGTCCATCGTGACCTTTGGCCTTGCCTTTCTGGCTGGCATCGCCGGCGCTTGTCTCGGCTGGTTGGTGACCGGGTTCGCCGCGGACGCCATCTTGGGCGTCGGCGGCATGTCCGACATAAACGGAGGCCGCGTCATGGTGGCCTTCTTCACCTTTGCGCCGTTCGGCGCCATCGCCGGGCTCCTGCTCGGCGTCTGGCTCGTGGTGCGGAAGCGGACCGGTAAGGGCTTCGCGTATGTCGCCTTGTATTCCGCCCTCGTCGTACTGCTCTGCGCGGCGGTGGGCGCCGCCACCACAGGGGTCCTCTATCTCTCCGACGACGTGCTGGTCAGGAACGCTCTGCCTCCGCAATTGAAGTTCGAACTCCGCTTTCCCACCAATGCCACGCTCCCGGACAAATTCGAAGGCGTCAAAATCGACTTGGAGACCGACAAGAACACCATGCCTGGCATCTGGGAAAGTGAGGCAAAGACGGAGGATGGCAGGACAATTGCGTCGGGCAGCGTCGAGGTTTATTTCCGCACTTCGCAGCGCTTCCTTGTGCTGCGCGTGCCCGGTCACCCGGACCGGCTATTTAAGCTGAATCTTACGAGCAGCCCCAAAGCCGCCCCCGAATATGGGCCCTGGCAGGCTTTGGATTTTCTCGACGATGACCCGAATGGCGAGATTCAGAAGGCGAAGGCCGATGAGGGCTATGAAATCCGCTACCGGATCGAGCGAAACGACTAACCCTGCCAAGATTTCTTACCGGAAGTTCAATTGACGGCACCCCGTCGCATCGCGTTAAAAGGTGCCAACGTTCCAAAGTTCAAGTTCCGTGGAGGAAACCATGCATTCATTCGGGCGTAATCTTGTTTTGCCGCGCGTGGCGGCCCTTGCCGGGCTGTTGGCACTCGCATCGATTGGCGTGGCCCCTGGCCACGCCGAGGACGCGCCCGCCACGCCTCAGGCGGAAAGCGCCCCGCCCCCGGTCCTGACGCCGGTCGAGCCGCCCGTGGGCCAAACCACCTCACCCTCCGCCAACGCCGAGACCGAACCCTGCTTCACCGGCAAAGGTTCGATCAAGGAAGTCCTGGACTCTTGCGCCGCCATTATCGCTTCGGGCGAGACCGACAAAGACAAGCTTGCCGCCGCCCATGGCAATCGCGCGCTCGGCTTCTCGGCGACCCACGATTTCGATTCCGCGATCGCCGAGATGGACCAGGCGATCGAGCTCAAACCGGAGATCGCCAATCTCTATCTCATGCGGGGCGCCGCCTACCGCGCCAAGCAGGATCTCGACAAGGCCATGGCCGACATCGACAAGGCCATCAGCATCAACGCCAACGCCGGCGATTTCTACACCATGCGCGGCATGATCTATGCCGACAAAGGCGATCTCGACAACGCCATCACGGCGCTGAACCGGACGATCGAGCTCGATCCGAAACAATCGCGAGGCTATTCCAAGCGCGCCGAATTCTTTCGCATGAAGAAGGACTACGACAGCGCCACCGCCGACTATACCGAAGTCATCAAGCACGATCCCGATCTGCCAAAGGGTTATGTCGATCGCGGCTGGATCTACGTGCTCAAGAACGATCTCGACAAGGCGGAAGCGGATTTCGCCGCGGCGCTGAAGCTGCACGACAACGACGCCGCGGCACTGGTCGGCCGCGGCTACATCAAGAGCCATAAAGGCAAGCCGACCGACGGCAGCGCCGATATTTCGCTGGCGCTGAAACTGGAGCCCGGCGTCGTCAACGAGATCAAGAAGCTCGGTGTCGAGTAGGTCGACCGGCTAAGCACCGAGCATTTTTCCACACAATAACCTCGTCATGGCCGGGCGAAGTCCCGGCCATCCACGAATTTCGAAAACAAAAAGACGTGGGTGGCCGCGACAAGCGCGGCCATGACAAGTGGCGAGTTTCGTGTGGGTCACGGCCTCTCAACGAACGGCTTCTCACCCCTCGCGTGGATAGTTCGGCGATTCGCGGGTGATCGTCACGTCATGGACATGGCTCTCGCGCAAGCTTGCCTGCGAGACCCGGATGAATTCGGCCCGCTCGGCAAACTCTTTCAAAGTCCGCGCGCCGGTATAGCCCATTGAGGCGCGCAAGCCCCCGATGAGCTGGTGCAGCACGCTCCCCAGCGGTCCCTTGTAAGGCACCTGCCCCTCGACGCCTTCCGGCACGAGCTTCAGCGTGTCCTTGATGTCTTGCTGGAAGTAGCGGTCCGCAGAGCCCCGCGCCATGGCGCCGACCGCGCCCATGCCGCGATAGGATTTATAAGACCGCCCCTGATAGAGATAAACCTCGCCCGGGCTCTCGTCGGTACCGGCAAGCAACGAGCCGATCATGGCGCAATCGGCACCAGCCGCCAGCGCCTTGGCGAGATCGCCAGAATATTTGATGCCGCCGTCCGAGATCACCGGCACGTCGTGCTTCTGCGCCACCTCGACGGCCTCCATCAGCGCGGTGAATTGCGGCACGCCGACACCAGCGACAATGCGCGTGGTGCAGATCGAGCCGGGACCGATGCCGACCTTGACCGCGTCCGCGCCCGCATCGATCAGCGCCATGGTGCCGTCGCGCGTCGCGACATTCCCCGCCATCACCTGCACCGCATTCGACATACGTTTGATGCGGCCGATGGCTTCGAGCACACGAAGCTGATGTCCGTGCGCCGTGTCGACAACGATCAAATCGGCGCCGGCGTCGATCAATTGCTCGGTGCGGGCAAAACCCTGGTCGCCCACGGTCGTCGCCGCCGCAACGCGCAAGCGCCCTTGCTCGTCCTTGCAGGCATGGGGATGCACCCTCGCCTTCTCGATGTCCTTCACCGTGATCAGCCCGGTGCAGCGATATTGGTCGTCGACAACGATGAGCTTCTCGATGCGGTGCTGATGCAGCAGCCGCTTCGCCTCCTCCATGCCGACATCCTCGGTGACGGTGACGAGGCGTTCCTTGGTCATCAATTCGTGAACCGGCTGGCTCGGATTGGTGGCGAAGCGCACATCGCGATTGGTGAGAATGCCGACGAGTTTACCTTCGCGGGCGCCGTTCTTCGACGGCTCGACCACGGGGATGCCGGAGATCTGATGGTCCGCCATCAGCTTCAAGGCGTCGGCGAGCGTGCCCGTCGGCGGGATGGTGACGGGGTTCACCACCATGCCGGATTCGAATTTCTTCACTTGCGCGACTTCCGCGGCCTGCTGCGCCGGATCCAGATTGCGATGGATAACGCCGATGCCGCCGGCTTGCGCCATGGCGATGGCGAGCTTCGCTTCGGTGACCGTGTCCATGGCCGAGGACAGGATTGGAATATTGACGGAGATCGAGCGGGTGACGCGCGAGGAGACATCCGCGTCCCCCGGCATCACATTGGAACTGGCGGGCCGGATCAGCACGTCGTCGAAGGTGAGCGCAATGGCGCCGTCGGCGAATTGGAACTTATTCGAAGAGCGCCCTTCGGGCATCGGCCAACCTCATCAGCGAAGCGGATACGGGTGGGCCTCGTTTAGCGAAGCAATCCCACCGGTTGGCGGCCTCCTTTAGCACCTTGTGCCGGGTTTGGGAAGCGATGGCCCGGAAGAAGGTGTCGCAATTGCAAATTTCGGCGGTCAGGCCCTGTGCAAAAGCTCCGCGAGCCGGTCCAGGCTCTGGCTCCAGCCCGGCTCCATGCCCATTTTGACGAAGTTGGGGCTAGTCCGCGACGCTACTTCTTTGCCCGCTTGAACTTGACAGGCTCAGCGAATAGCCAGCCGAATAGGATGGCGGCGGCGAAGGCGCCGGCAAGCTCCGCGACGATGAAGCCCGGCGCATCGCCGGGCGCGATGCCGGCGAAGGTATCGCTCAACGACCGCGCGATAGTCACGGCCGGGTTGGCGAAGGAGGTCGAGGCCGTGAACCAATAGGCGCTCGTAATATAGAGGCCGACAGCCGTCGCGACGGCCTTTGGTTTAAAGCGTATGCAGCCGAGGATCGTCGCGATCAGTCCAAATGTTGCAATGAATTCTCCCGCCCACTGCCCCACGCCATTCCGCGCCGTCGAGCCGAGCTGCAACAAATCGAGGCCAAACATCAGATGCGCGACGATCGCACCAAGACACCCGCCGACAATCTGCACGGCGATGTAAGCGAGCGTGTCGCTCGTGCTTAAGTCGCCCCGCACCCTCATCACCAGACTGACCGCCGGATTGAAATGCGCGCCCGAGATGGATGCGAAAATGGTGATGATGACGAACAGAACCGCGCCGGTCGCAATCGTGTTGCAGAGCAGCGCGATCGCGACATTACCGCCGGCGAGTTTCTTCGCCATGATCCCCGAACCGACCACGGCCATGACAAGAAAGAATGTGCCGAGCGCTTCGGCCGCCAAGCGGCGTGTCAGATCGTAGTTCATTGTGCTTCCCCCTGCCCCACAGCATCCACCGGATGCCGTTTGTTTCCCTCACCAACCAACTTCGTCATGGCCGGGCTCGTCCCGGCCATCCACAACTTTGTCTTTGTCCCAATTCGTGGATGCCCGGCACAAGGCCGGGCATGACGAGTGGATGGATCAGCAACAGCTCCCGCTGCCCGGTGCCGCCGCCACGCTGGTCGCGAACGGGATCGCCGTACCGCAGCCCGGGAAAATCCCATAATGCGTGGAGAAATCTCCGATGAAATCGAAATGCGGCGCAAAGCGCGTATCCGCCAGCATCCGCCAGCTATTGCCGCAAACGGCAAAGACCTTGCCGCGCTCGATGAGATGATGGCCGTCGAGTTCGAACGCGTCGGGCTGCTCCGGCACGGTGCCCTTATAGATCACGGCCTGCCCGTAATCCTCGCAAGCACTCTCCAGGCCGTCGAGCTTGAACAGGCGATAGGTCGCGGAGAAGAATTGCGCCTGCCCAAGCTTCCGCCGCAGCACTACGTTGGTCACCTCGATGGGCCGGCTGGTGACGAGACGCGGATCGAGGAACCCTGCCTGCTTTGCCATCGGCAGAAAGTCGTTCCAGTAAAGCGCGCCGCCGAGGCATTCGCCGTAAAGCACCGGATCGTTTCTCACGCTGTCGGGCAACCGCCGGTCGCAATAGACGTCGGCGAAATAAAGCTCCCCGCCGGGCTTCAACAGATTGAGCGCGCCGCGCAACACCGCGAGCTTGTCGACCGAAAGATTGATCACGCAATTCGACACGACCACATCGAAGCTCCGTAGTTCGAGCCCGAGCTCGTCCAGCTTCTCGATATAGCCTTTGAGGAATTTGACGTTGGGCCGCTTGTAACCGAAGCGGTCGCGGTGCCAATCGATATGGGCGTTGGCGGTCGCCAACTGCTCGTCGGTCATATCGACGCCGACCACTTCGCCCGTCTCGCCAACGAGCTGCGCCATAAGATAGACATCGCGACCAGAGCCCGAGCCGAGATCGAGGATGCGCCGCCCCTCGAGCCCGGCCGGCACCACGATGCCGCAGCCATAATATTTCGCCGCGACCTCGGGGTGGACGTTCTCCATCAAGGCCGCCAGATGCGCCGGCAACCCGCCCCCGTCGCAACAGGCCGAAGTCTTCAAATCTTCGGATTTCTTCAGGACCTTGCCGTAATAGTCCTTCACCACTTCGAGCTGCATCAGATGACTCCGTCCCGGGCTAGATTTGCTGCACCGTAGCAACACTTGCGTCGATTTGGCAGGAACAAAGTTGTGAGCGGAAGTACGCGAATTTGATAGGTACCAGGGGGGCCAACCTCAACCTCATCCAGTCTTGAGCGCCCCGCGCAAGCGCGGCACGGCAAAGGCCATGAATTGTTGCACCTTCGCCTGCGGCAGCCGGTCCTCACGATGCAGCAGACTGACAGGAATCTCCTCGGGCTCGAAATCTTCCAGGACTAAATGCAGCGAACCCTCGCTCAGCTGCGTAGCGACCTGATAAGACAACACCCGTGTGACCCCGAGACCTGCGATCGCGGCATCGATGGCTGCCTCCGCGGTGTTGACCAGCAGACGCGGCCGAACACTGATGCGCTCGCGCTTGGACCCTCCGAAAGCCCATCGGTCGGCGCCCCCCAAGGCCGTAAAACCGATGCAGTCATGTTGCAACAGATCGCGGGGCAACCGAGGCTTTCCTCGCGCCTTGAGATAGCCAGGACTCGCGCAAGTAACGTGACGGATCGCGCCAACACGATTCGCGATCAGCGAGGAATCCGGCAACGATCCGATGCGCAGCGACACGTCGAACCCCTCCTCGATGAGATCGACGACGCGATCGAGAAGCACCAGCCGCGACGTGACCGACGGAAACGTCTTGAGAAACTCGACGAGAATTGGCAGCACATGCAGCCGGCCGAACACGACCGGCGCCGTGAGCGCAAGCTCGCCCTTCGGTTCCCCCTCCTGGCCGGCAAGACGGCCCTCCGCAACGTCCAGCACTTCGAGGATCGCGCGACACGAGGCTAGATAGTCGCGGCCTGGCTCGGTGAGCGTTAGCGAGCGGGTCGTCCGCGTGATGAGACGCACGCCGAGCTTTTCTTCGAGGGATGCGAGTTGCCGGCTGACCGTCGTCAGCGGCAGACCTGTGCCGCGCGCCGCGGCCGACAGGCTGCCCGCTTCCGAGACGGCGACAAAGATCTTCATGGCGGCAAGGCGGTCCATGGATGATTATTCCATAAAACGGAAGAAACTAAGCCAATAATAGCATCTATTCCCAAATAATGGAAATGTCCATCTTTAGCCCAGGCGGCAATGATGCCGCCGATTAGCAAAGCAAAGGAGCTAGAACATGTGGAAAGCACTCACCCTACCCTTCTTGGCAGCATTGACCCCGGTGGGCGCTGCGGCGGCCGAAGATGAGCTCAACGTCTCCAAAGGCGCGACCCTCTCAGGCCCTGGACTGGCCGTGCACGGCTACGACGTCGTGGCCTTTTTCACCGAAGCCAAGCCCGTGTTTGGAACCGACGCCCACGCGTTCGCGCATAACGGCGGGACCTACCGCTTCGCGAGCCAGGCCAACCTCGATGCCTTCAAGGCGAACCCTTCCAAATATGAACCAGCCTATGGGGGCTTCTGTGCCTATGGCGCGGCACTCGGCAAGAAGTTCGACGGCGATCCGCGCTTCTGGAAGATCGTCGACGGCAAACTCTATCTGAACCTCAACGGCGACATCCAGGCCGAATGGTCGAAGGACATCGCCGGCAACATCGCCAAGGCCGACACCAATTGGGGCCGCATTCGCCGGCTCGCCGTGGCGAAGCTTTGATTGTGATCAGTCAAACCCCCCGGCTCCGGAGCGACTCGATTTCCCGGAGCCGGCACCTCTAGCTGGAGCAAAACGTCATGCCCTCATCGTCGGACATCGCATTTTCACCGACTGTCAAATCCGTGCAGGAGCGGCGCGGCTCGCGCCGGGCCTATGCCAAGATGGAGGCGAAGGGCGGCTGGTCCACCACGATCGACGCAAGCCTCGCGGGCTTCATCGCCGGGATGCGATCATTCTACCTTGCCACCGCCAGCAAGGATGGGCAACCTTATGTGCAACATCGCGGTGGCCCTCCCGGCTTTTTGCGCGTCATCGACGAGAAGACGCTCGCCTTCGCCGACTTCGCCGGCAACCGGCAATACATCTCGACGGGAAACCTCGAGGAGAATCCGAAGGCGATGATCTTCCTGATGGATTACGCACATCGGCGGCGCGTGAAAATCTGGGGCACCGCGCGCGTGGTCGAGAACGACGCCGAGCTGAACGCCCAGCTTTTCCCCGAAGGCTACAAGGCACGCGCGGAAGCCTCGATCCTGTTCACGGTGGAAGCCATCGACGTCAACTGCCCGCAACATATTCCGCAAATGCTGTTTGCCGAGGATGTCGCGGCGACCATCGCCGCGCTGAAGGACCGCATCGACACGCTCGAGATTGAAAATGCGCGTCTGCGCGCCGGTCCACCCCATCCGTAAACCTCAGGAGGACCCGCGTCGTGAGCCATCGCACCTATCCCAAGACCCCGGGCTTTCGCCTCGGCATCTATGTGTTCAAGGACGCCGAGATCGTCGACTTTGCCGCGCCTTACGGCGTCTTCTCCGTGGCGCGACGCTTCGATCCGGAACTCGACGCCTTCCTCATCGCCGATGCGATGCACACCGTGCAGACCCAAGCCGGCTTCACCGTGGTGCCGAATTACAGCTTCGCCGACCGGCCTGACATGGACGCCTTTCTCATTCCCGGCGGCTTCGGCACGCGCCAGGAAATGCACAATGAAAGGCTGCACGAGTTCATCCGCGCGCTCCCGGAAAAGACTCTGATTACAAGCGTCTGCACGGGTTCGTGGATCTATGGCGTCATGGGGCTCCTCGACGGCAAGCCGGCCACCAATCGCAAAGAGCCGGATCGCCTCGAGGCCTCTGGCGCAGGCAAGGTTCCGATCGACCGTCTGGCGGAGATCGCGCCCAAGGCGCACATCTCTCGCGCTCGCGTCGTCGATACCGGCCGTATCATCACCGCCGGTGGCATCGCCTCAGGTATGGAGATGGGCTTCCACCTGCTCCGCCGCGCCGGCTACGACGAGGCGCTCATCTCCGATGTCGCGCGTGTGATGGAATACGCCAAAGCCTACGAGCTCTATCGCGACGACATTGAATATGCGGATTAGTCAGCGGCGATACCCGGTCGCCAGCACATAAACTTCAGGAGACTCGGCGCGGCTCGCTTTAGGCTTCACATGGTGCACCTTGACGAAGGACTGCTTCATCCGCGCCACCAACTCCTGCCCGGCACCGCCTTGAAACACTTTGGCGAGGAAGGTGCCGCCGGGCGCCAGCAAATCCTCGGCCATCTCCAATGCCGTCTCGACCAGCGCCACGACGCGGATATGATCGGTGGCGCGGTGGCCGGTCGCCGGCGAGGCCATGTCCGAAAGCACCACATCGGCCTTACCGCCTAGCGCGGCAATGATGTGATCGCACGCACCCTCCTCCGTCACATCGAGCGTGAGGTTCACGACCCCGGGTAGCGGCTCGATCTCGGTCACATCGACGGCGACCACCTTGCCCGTCCCGCCGAGGGACTTCACGCGCTCCGCGGCGATCTGGCTCCAGCCGCCCGGGGCCGCTCCGAGGTCGGCGACCTTCAGACCGGGGCGCAAAATCTTATACCGGTCGTCGATCTCGGCGAGCTTGAAGGTGGCGCGGCTGCGATAGCCCTGGCGCTTGGCCTCGGCGACATAAGGATCGTTGAGCTGGCGCTGCAGCCACCGTGTCGAGGCCGTCGACCGCTTCTTCGCCGTCTTCACCTTGACGGTGAGATTCCGTCTCCCGCCGCCCTCTTTCACCTGCCTTACCATATGTTAATGCACCCTGGTCTTCGTCCGGCTTGACGCTTGCGGGCTCCGCGCCCCAAGTCCACTTACAAGCTCAATCCGTCTTATAGTCTTAACCGCACAACCGCCACATGCCCCGCTATTTCGTCACGCTCATCGTCGCCGTCGCCCTCTTCATGGAGCAGATGGATTCGACGGTGATCGCGACGTCTCTGCCTGCGATTGCGCGCGATCTCGGCGAGGACCCGATCGCGCTGAAGCTGGCGATGACGTCTTATCTGCTATCGCTTGCTGTGTTCATTCCTATCAGCGGCTGGATGGCCGACCGCTTCGGCGCGAGGACGGTGTTCCGGGCGGCCATCGTCATCTTCACCCTCGGCTCGGCGGCTTGCGGCTTCGCTCACTCGCTGCCCGATTTCGTGCTTTACCGCGTCCTCCAAGGCCTTGGCGGCGCCATGATGGTGCCCGTCGGCAGGCTCGTCATCTTGCGCACCGTGCCCAAGGCCGAGCTCATCTCGGCGCTGGCGTGGCTCACCATCCCCGCCATGATCGGCCCGGTGATCGGACCGCCGCTCGGCGGCTTCATCACCACCTATATCGATTGGCCCTGGATCTTCTGGATCAACATTCCAGTCGGCATCTTGGGCGTAATCCTCGCCAGCCGCTATGTCGGCAATTTCCGCGAGGACAATCTGCCGCCGCTCGACCTGAAAGGGTTTTTCCTCTCCGGCATCGGGCTTTCTGGCCTCGCTTTCGGTTTCACCACCATCGGCCAGGATCTCCTGCCGGACTATGTGCCGCTCGCACTGATCCTGATCGGTGTCGTCTTTTGCTATCTCTATGTGCGCCATGCGAAGGCAATTCCCGCGCCTCTGATCAATCTTCGGCTGCTCAAGATCGAGACCTTCTATGCCAGCGTCGTCGGCGGCTTCCTGTTTCGTATCGGCATCGGCGCCATGCCGTTTCTCCTGCCGCTTCTGTTTCAGCTCGGCTTCGGCATGACACCGTTTCAATCCGGCATGCTCACTTTTGCCGGCGCCGTCGGCGCCATCACCATGAAAACGACAGCGGCGCCGATCCTGTGCCGCTTCGGCTTCCGGCGCGTGCTGCTGGTCAACGCCTTCATCAGTTGCGCGTTCATCGCGGCGGCGTCGCTGTTCCAACCGTCGACGCCGCAACTTCTCATTATCGCCGTGCTGCTCGCCGGCGGGTTCTTCCGTTCGCTGCAATTCACCTCCATCAATGCGCTGGCTTATGCCGACATCGAGCAAGCCAATATGAGCCAAGCGACGAGCTTTGCCAGCGTAGCGCAGCAACTCTCGCTGTCGGCGGGCGTCGCCGCCGCGGCACTCGTGCTTGAATTCCAGCGCTATTGGCAGGGAACGACGCAAGTCTCGGTGAGCGACTTCGCGGCTGCCTTCATCGTGGTGGCGCTGATCGCGATGAGCTCGACCTTCGTTTTCGCGCAGTTGCCAAAGAACGCTGGCGCGACGCTGTCTGGTCGCGGCAAGCCGGTCGGAAGACCCAACACCATCCCGCCACCGGAGTAATTCGTTTTAGTGTGAGGCGCACCCATCGCGCCCGCCTTTGCGCCGGTCATGCCCGTCCTCGGCCATCAGCGTCGCGAGAATACCTTCGCGCAAGCCCCGGTCCGCCACACGCAATCTCTCGCAAGGCCAGATCCTGAGCAGCGCCTCGAGGATGGCGCAACCCGCGAGCACGAGATCGGCCCGCTCATGTCCGATGCAAGGCTGCGCCACGCGCTCGGCATAGCTCATGGCACTGAGCTTGCTGGAAACCTCGCGGGCCTCCCGCGCACTGAGCCAGCAACCATCGACGCGCGACCGCTCATAGACCGGAAGCGCCAGATGAATGCCGGCAATGGTCGTGACCGTGCCGGACGTGCCGAGGAAATGCACCCCGCGGCCGGCGGTCCTCTCTCCAAAACGGTGCTCGCTCTCAAAGGCTGCGAGGCTTTGCATGACATCGCGCACCATCGCCTCGTAATTCTCAGGCGTGACCTCCCGCCCGCCATGGCGCTCGGCGAGGGTCACCACCCCGATAGGCAACGACGTCCAGGCCGCGATGGAATTCTGCACATCGAGCCGATCGAACAGGGACCGGCGCCAAGGGCGCTGCAAATTGCTGAGATCGAGCCAGATCAGCTCCGAGCTTCCGCCACCGATATCGAAGACCAGCGCCCAATCGGCATCTCTGTCGATCAGCGCGGCGCAGCCCGAGACCGCGAGCTTCGCCTCGGTTTCGCGGCTCACGATCTCGATAGAGAGGCCGGTCTCGTTCCTCACCCGCTCGATGAACTCACCGCTATTTTCGGCAATCCGGCAGGCCTCGGTGGCGATCAAGCGCGAGCGCGACACGCCGCGCCGGCGCAACTTGTTCGCGCAGACCCGCAAGGCGTCGATGGTCCGGCCCATGGCGGCATCCGACAGCCTGCCCGAACGCAAGACGCCCTCGCCGAGCCGGATGATCCGGGAGAAAGCATCGATGACGAGAAAACCCCGCCGCGAAGGTCTGGCCACGAGCAGGCGGCAATTATTGGTGCCGAGGTCGAGTGCGCCATAAATCTTGGCGGCAGGCCCGCGGTCCGGCGTGCCTCGATCGTTTTCGCCCCTTGCTGCCCCCGCGAGACCTTGCGCCGGCGCGCCCGGCAGCACCCGCGCCGCATCGTGCGCTGGGCCGCCTCCCTTGCAATCGGTCTCGCTCCGCATGGCATTGGCGTCACGCGGAGCCGTGGCAGCCGTGCGGGGAACTCCGCTCGGCTCAGTCACGGTATTTGAACCTCTAAACCGCGCGAACCGCCGAACTCCTGCCTCGGGCGAGGCGGCCGCGGCATGAAACGATGAGTCTAATCTAACAACCTCCTGAGGGAGGTAAAGCTTGATTTCGACGGGCGAACGATTCCCCTCTTGGGCTGTCGATTGCGGAAGTCGCGAGCCTATTCTGAGGTTTTCGTTGCATTCCTTCGATTCGATTTGATTTCGCCGTGCCATCGCTCTGCCACCTTCCGGGTTTTGATAGTTTATGACTTGGCCATCCGGCGAATCGGCGCTTCTCGCCCGATTCCTCGTCCTACGAACGGAAACGCTAAGCATCGTCTAGACAGGATCGCGTTTGCTTCACCTTTGGAGGACTTCAAACATGACGCTTGAAACGAATCATGGCGCTGGCCGCAAAGGCTGGGCTCCGTTGCGTTCCGCGCTTTCCGTCGTTGTCGCCGCGGCCTTTGCGGTCACCATTAGCGCACCCAGCCAATTTGCCTTCGCCGGCGTCGGCGGCGCGGGCGTGCTTGATCATGCTTCGACCGCCGATCAACTCCTAATCCAGGTTGGCCAGGGTCATGGCGGCGGCAAGGGCAAAGGCAAAGGCGGTCAGGCCCGAGGCGGCGGCGGCGGTGGCGGCAACAACAAAATGGTCGTTCGTGGGCCTCATGGCAACAAGACCGTGGTGGCGAAAGGCCAGAAGAACACCGTGGTCCGCCGGACTTACGTCAACAAGACCTACGTCAACAAGCGGGTCGTGGTCGTGCGCCCGGTGCGCGGCTGGTCCAACCGGTCCTATTACGGCAACTGGGTCTCGGGCGTCGCGCTCGGCACAGTCATCGGCGTAGTCGCTGTCGGCCTGGCCCCGATCGCGCCCGCGTCCAATCTTTGCTGGTATTGGAGCGATCCGGCGATGATCAACGGCTATTGGGACTATTGCTACTAGCCGTAACGATCGGCCGTCGCGAGACGGCCGGCATTAAAAAATCTAAGAGCGAAATCGCCTTCCGGCGGTTTCGCTCTTATGCTGTGCGCTGGCGCCCGTAGCTCAACGGATAGAGCACCAGACTTCGAATCTGGGGGTTGCACGTTCGAGCCGTGCCGGGCGCACCATCAAATCAATAAGACGACAGG
>Ga0315274_10008550_pt1 | contig 14832 bp, 8 predicted proteins | sample YL17G02_20_MG_FD_203700 | JGI IMG/M metagenome (GOLD analysis project Ga0315274, IMG submission 203700) | Sediment microbial communities from Yellowstone Lake, YNP, Wyoming, USA - YL17G02_20 | ecosystem: Environmental > Aquatic > Freshwater > Lake > Sediment | place: USA: Wyoming | collected... | reverse complement strand
GGCGCCGGTCCAGTCTACGCAAGATACGTAAACCGGTTAATTTAGTCGGCTGGATTGTTCGTGTCCAGCACGGCCGCGACTTTTTCTCTATCGGCACGTCCACAGAAATCTTGACAAAAGCATTGAAATCCGTTTGAGGTTGGACGATAATAGTGGGGGCCTCAGGTTCGCTCCCGGGGCTTCACTTTCGATGCTATTCCCCGATAGCTCAATAGGTAGAGCGAGCGGCTGTTAACCGCTAGGTTGTAGGTTCGAGCCCTACTCGGGGAGTTGATACAGTAGTCACGTCCCTTATTACGTGTTTTTTTCTGTAAGTCTCGGGCATCATATCTCCCATGTCTTGTGCGGCACGGATGGCAGTGGCGCACCCCGCGAGCTCGGCCGGACCATCGGTGTCGTCCGTACGTAAGCCTTTACTTTACGGTGATTTACACGTCTGTCATCACGTGCGCACAGGGTAGCCGGTGGACGGATTGGCTGCCCATGAGGGGCTGTCCGGCGGATTCTGTCTCTGTTGCCACGCAGCTCCTGAGAACGTACAACTAAATTCCTGCTCAAAGGTGTTGACATTTATTGGAAGTATGGGTAAAATACGGTAAAGTGGCAAGCTAAGTGGTCCAGGATAAAAAAGCAGATTTTTGGATTTTGGCCTTGACAGGCATAGTGAAAACTGGTAATCTTGGTAACTTAGACAATCTCAGATACTGTGAAGTTGTAGCGCCATATGCCGGATGGACATCTGAGATTTCCGTACGGAGTTAGGTCCGGCAGGACGGCAGGAGAGTGAGAAAGTGAGGAGGGTCGAGAAGGGTCGCAGGTTGGGTGTATCACCTCGTAGTACTTCCTGTTTCTCACACCGTCAAAGAGGATGAGGTCGTCGCCAAGGAACGCACAGGGAGACATGATTCGAGGGAGAGGGGCTCTCAAACAACTGGATGAGTTTGATTTAGCTGAACGCAGGAAGCAGAAGGCGCCAGATGGATGGAACCGCATAGGTGTTTCGAAGACGCGGTTAGTTTTGGGGGGTAAAGAGATGTGGAGTCTGGCGAAGACTTATGCGATGGTTGCGGCTTGCCTGGCCGTGACGGGTATCGCGTCGGCGGTCCATCCGCCGCGGCCGTTTGTATCTCTGTCGATACCCAGCAAGCCATTGGATTTGGGTGAGGTCTACGGACCCGGCTCGAAGCAGCTCACGGCCAAGGTGACCGCTCGCGTGGTGTCCAACTGTTCGTATCGTGTGGAAGCCTCGTTCCAAGGCCTCAAGCACGAGCGAGGGAAAGTGGCACTATCGGCGGCGAATATGTCTGTGGCCATCAACGGCAGAGAGGTGCCCGTGGGAAACAGACGGGTGTTGGTAGCCACGTCGCAGAAGCCGGCACTGGGTAAGGGCGTCGACGTGCCGATCGAGCTTCGCGTAGGCATGAAAGGGTCAGCGTCTTACCCGGCAGGGCGGTACGGCGGAACCTTGATGATCACCGTCATGGCAGGGCCTTGATTCGGAGAGGGTGATGAAACAGGGTTTGGCCACCGATTCTGTCGGGCCGGCATTATCTCGTGAGAATAGATTGCCCAGACCTATAGAAACGGTGCGATCCCAGGTCGAGCCCCCCTGGGCAAGGGACAGGGGAGAAAGGAGGTAAGGTGACGACATAAAGACCTCGCAAACTGGGGACGGTTTGCGGGTTGTCCGGAGAGATTGGCCCTCTTTCCGGGCGGTAGGACGATGTCAAATGCCAAGTGGGAATGAAAATCGCAGGTCAAATCTTACAAGAGTCTGAAGGGCCGCGACGTGTTGGATCAGAAGCGGGCAGGTTCGAACAAGTCGCTAAGAGTTGAGGTGCCCGCCGGAGTGTGCGGCTTAGGCATGCGTTTGCCAAGCCGGAGTGACTGGGTTAGCTCCATCTGGCCTATCGGCCAACTCGGAGCGAGGGTTAAATTGGAAAGGAAGTGAAAATGAAGAAGGCACTATTTGCAGTCGTAGTGGTAGCTTTGCTGGCCGCGATGGCACCGGCCGGAGAGGTCAAGAGTCATGAGTGGCCGTGCGAGTTTGTGCCGGTCGAGCTGATGCAGATCCCGGTTTTGATGGACATTGGGTATTGGATCCGGGTGAAGGATCAGGGCGATTACCATATCCATCTGAGCCAGGAAAGCATCCATGTCTACAGCGGCTGCGTCAAAGTCCCCGTTGAGACAAACACGAAGATCGAGTTGAGCGTCAGCATTACCGCCACCGGCAAGGTCGGCGGCAACTATTCCGCTGAGGTGACCGAGAACGCCATCATGGATCCTCCGGGCGCCACAGCGAAGATTTGTGCCAAACTGACCGATGCTGATCTCTACAGTGGTGGTGCAGTGAAGGGTGGCCAGAAGGATGTCAAAGTCGCGACCGTGATTCTGAAGGTTCGTCCGGTACCGCAGACCTAAGCTTCTGATGGCAGAGCTCGGTCGGCAGAGCCCGAAGTTGGCAAGGTTCTGACTAAGCCTTCAAAAACCGATGCCGACGACGGTGTTCATGACGGCTGAGTAGGTCAAACAAAAGGGGAGGGGTGGATGTCAACAATCCATCTCTCCCCTTCTTCTTTTCCCACGGTCGGGAGGGCGACGATTACGCAAGGAAGGGAGCTTTCACGCTGGCAGGGTAGTTCCAAGACTCGGATGAGTTAAAATGGGCAAATGTGCGAGGATGGGCAAAATAGACTTGACAAGGCAACCCAAATTTGATACTCTTGGTGATATCCTATCCAAGGATATCAGGACAAGAGGGATCGGTCCTGGCGGGAGGCGGCACCGTAGGTTGGGGGTGTTTCACGGGAAATCACGAGAAACAGGGCAAGTGCCTTCTTTGGATTGCCGAAGAGGTAAGAAACTACAGAATCAGCGTAAGACCGGCTATAGAGCACGCATCAGGGTCACAGATGAGAACTGAGTCTGAGAAATTGGGAGTGGCACAGGTGATGGGGAGTCGATCTATGCGAACGGATTTCAACTCTTTGGGGCATCAGACGGGCAAGTCACGGTATGCGAGCAGTACGTTTCTGGGTCGGATTATCGGAACCGCAGCGATTATTCTGGTTGCCGGCAGCTCGGCATTTGGCGAATTTCTCGTCCAGCCGATGAAGATCCAGATTCCCGTGCAGCCAGGCAAGCGTTTCACGACCGAATTCAAACTTGAGAATCTGGACAGGACGGTAACGGAGACGATCGGACTGCGCATCGTGGAGTTGACGCAGAGGTCGGACGGCGGGTGGCTGGACTTCAATTCGGACGATCCCAACATAGACCAGTCGAACTTGGCGAGCTGCGCAAGCTGGCTTAGCTTCGACAAAGACACCGCGGACGTGCGCCCGCTCACCATCGAGCCGATCAAGATAAAAATCGAGGTGCCGCCGGGGACCCGCGGCTATTATTTCGCGGCGGTCCAAGCCCAGTCGGCTCCTCGACCCGGGGTGGTGGAGGGCGTGACGACGGAGATGGCCATCCAATTCGTGATCCCGGTCATCTTGGAAGTGACGGGTCGTCCGATGCGCCATCAGATCGAATTGACGGATGTGGGGCTCGAATTCCTGGAGGAGACGGAAAACCGACCCGCGCTCTGTCTGGCTTCGATGGACATCCGAAATGACGGAGGGACCTACTCCCGTCTGGCGGGAATGTGGCGCATCTGGCACCAGGTGAATGGCCGCTGGCGAAAGGTCGGCGAGATGAAGTACACCGATATGGGCATCATTCCCGGCGTGCAGTTGCATCTGACCCAGAACATCGGCAAGCCTCTGATCTCGGGAACGTACAAAGTCGAAGGCTTCCTGATGGTGGATAACCGGCGCAGCGGGCAAACGGAGAAAATCCTGGAGTTCAAGGGCGACACAAAAGTGAACTCCACCAGCCCGGATGCGGATCTCGAGGTCGGTACCAGGGAGGTGGTCACAGAGACGCTCCCGGGCGGAGCGCGAGCCACGTCTATTATGGTCGTGAATCCCTCCGACGATCCGGTCGTGGTCAATGCCGATCTGATTTTGCCGGAGCACATGGGCAATCGTGTATCCGCCAAGGGCATTGCGGGAGAAGACTTCGGATGCGCCGAATGGGTAACGGTCGAGCCCAGGCAGTTCACCCTGCAGGGGCACGGGCGGCAGAATCTGCGGATCGCCGCGCGAATGCCCGCCACCGCGACACTCCCGAACTACTACGGGGCTATCACACTGGCGGCGACGTATGCGGACGGGCAGACGGGTGGCATCACCCGCGTTCCGCTGTGCGTGCACAACAAAAAGGCGGAGAATACGATTCAGATCAACAAGATGGTCTTCACGATCTCCCAATCGACGCCGTCGCGCTATTTTGTCACGGCCCGATTCATGAACACGGGAGACACCCACGTGGTGCCCACGTGCAAAGCGGTAGTGACCACGGCCGGCAGCAGCACGGCTGCGAGCGGCTTGGAGGTCGCCCGATTCACGCTCCGCAGTGAAGGCTACGATCAGACGACCATGCTGATGCCTTTGGACGTGCGCAACTTCACCGGGGTGCTGGATGTCTCCGGCCTGGAGGTGGGAACCTATCGTCTGACGGCGGTCATGGAATACGGCAAGAAACAAGGAGAGAATTTTCAGGATCAGATTGCCATCGATGTTATCGAGCAAGGCGGGGGCAAAGAGGTTCAGGTGACGGACATGAGCCGAGTAGGCGGCAAGACAGTCATTAACTTGTAGCGATTGTAGCATACGGCAGGGGAGGTTTTTGCTTAAAACAGGGCGCAGGATTGCCGATACAGGTTGGAAAGCCGTGGGATGGCGTAGTTACGGCTGCAGAAAGGGACGTTAACCTATGGCCAGGACACACATCGGTAAACTATCATGGGGCGGGGTGATAGCCCTCTGCGCAATTCTTTTATTGGCACCAGAGACCCGCAGCCAGACCATGAAGATCACCAAGAGGAAGTATCAGATCTCAGGCTCGGTCGGTCTGGCTGGCGTGACGATGCAAGGCCTGCCCGGTGCTCCGATAACCGACGACAACGGTGTCTACAGTGCTGAAGTTGAGGTCAACTGGAGCGGGACCGTCACGCCCGTGAAAATCGGACATACCTTCGAGCCGAAGAACCGGATCTACCAGAAGGTGACGACCAACCTGGCCAATCAGGACTTCAAGGGCACCGTCCTGACCTTCACCATTTCCGGCTCCACGGAGTTGGCGGGGGTCAAGTTGATCGGTCTGCCGGGCGAGCCCATCAGCGATCAGACCGGCCGCTACAGCGTGACGGTCGAATTCGGCTTCAGTGGCGAGGTGACGCCGGAGAAGATGGGCTACAAGTTCGAGCCGATGAGCCGCCAGTTCGGTGAAGTCAAGGAAGATCACAAGAACACCGACTTCAAGGCCAAGGCCCTGACGTTCAAGATTTCCGGCACCGCCGGTGCGGCGGGAGTCACGATGAAGGGGCTGCCGACCCCGGTGGTGACGAAGGAAGACGGCAGCTACACGGCCGAGGTGGGCTGGATGTGGAAGGGAACCATCACTCCGACCAAAGAGGGATGGACCTTCAGTCCGCCGTCGCGCGACTACGCGGATGTGATCGAGGCGCAAAGCAATGAGGACTACGCTGCCACGGTCTTCACGTACAAGGTTTCCGGCACGACCGGCATGCCCGGGGTGCTCCTGAAGGGCCTGCCCGGGGATGTCATGACGGATGCCAACGGCTTCTACACGGCGGTCGTCGAGCATGGGTGGGCGGGCAAGGTGACTCCGGAGAAGGCCGGCTATACGTTCAGCCCGACGTCCCGGGAGTACACGACGAAAGTGGTCGCCGATACGGACCGGCAGGATTATAACTCGTCCGAGATCTACCTGAAGATCTCCGGTAAAACCGGAACCGGTAATGTCACGTTGGAAGGGTTCCCCGGCGCGGCGTCCAGCGATGCCACGGGCCTCTACACCGTGCAAGTCCCGTACGGGTGGTCCGGGTCCGTGACGCCCGTGAAGGAAGGGTACTCCTTCGATCCGCCGAATTCGACCTACGATTCCCTCAGCAAGGACGGGACGCAGGCTTACAAGGCGCAGGCGATCACGTTCCAGATTTCCGGCAGTACGGGCATCGGCGGGGTCATCCTGCGGGGTCTGCCCAACTCGCCGGTCTCCGGGCCGGACGGCAGCTACAGCGTGAACGTGCCCTACAAGTGGAGCGGCACGGTGACGCCCGCGAAGACCGGCTACACCTTCGAGCCGGCCAAGCAGGAGTACAAAGAGGTTCTGGATCTGGCCACCCAGGACTATACGGCGAATATTCTCCAGTACACGATCTCCGGCCGGATCACCAGCGAAGCGGGCCCGGTGGCGGAAGTATTCCTTCTCGCCGATAATGACGGGGGCTCCACGACGACCGATGCCCAGGGCGAGTTCCAGTTGCAGGTGAACTACGGTTGGAAGGGCAAGCTCACGCCGGAGAAAGACGGTTATACGTTCGAGCCGCGGAACAAGCCGTTTGACACGCTGGCCCAGAACGCGACGCAGAACTTCACCGGCAAGATCAAGATGATCTCCATCACGAGCTTGATCCAGTTGCAGGGTGAGCCGATTGCCAATGTGAAGATCACGGCCGAACCGGGCAAGTACACGGCCACCACGGATAACAAAGGCAAGTACAGCATCAAGGTGCCCTGGGGCTGGTCCGGGGATCTGGTGCTGGACCACACCGAATTCGTATTCGATCCGAACAAGATTCCGTTCGCGAATGTGATTGAAGATATCGACACCACGACGACGAAGAGGCCGACGCCGGCCGTGCAGACACCGCCGACCAGAGGGCCAGGGACAAAGCCGCCGGTGGGGCCGACGCCGACGACCAAGCCGGTGGCGGACGCCAATCAGACGCCGACGGCTCCGACGCTGAGTCCGCAGGCGATGCAGCAGATCGACCAGAAACAGAAGGAACTGACCAGGCTGCAGAACCAGGTGGCCCAGCTCACGCAGCAGCGTCGACAGGTGCCGATGCAGACGACGAAGCGGATCGCGCAGCTCCAGCAGGAGCTGGCGGTTCTGCAGGGTAAGCCTCTGGACACCCAGTTGCCCAGCGACCAGATTCCGACCATACCGGCAGGCACGCAGCTCCCGCCCTTCGGGACTCAGCCTGCCTGGCAGCAGACGCAGTTGCCGCCGAGCGCTGCGGTGTTCGGTAGCAGCAGCGATCTGGTCGGGGTGCTCACGACGCTCGCGCAGAGGACGGGCGCCAACATCGCCATTGATTTGACGGTCAAGCGCGGGGAGCCCGTAGCGGTTCCCTTCGATCTGAACACGGTAACCTTGCCGTATGTCGGGGGAGCGCTGAACGCCATGCTGCAAGGTACGGCCTATCGGTCGCGGCAGGTGGGCGATAGCACGTTCCTCGTGTACAAGCCGATCTCGCAGACGGTGACCGGTGACCTGCGGACGGCCTTGACGGACCTGTCCACCCTGACGGAGATCCCGATCATTCCCGATCCGAACGTCACCGGCCAGGTCAACGTGGACATCAAGGACCAGCCTCTGGAGACGGCCCTGGATATCATGCTGGCCGGAACGGGGTACATAGTCAAGAAGACACCCCAATACTACCTCGTGGCCGATCGTGGGTCGGCGGGCCCTGTCTTCGATCAGATCAGTGAGACGCGGCAGATTCGGGTGAATTACAACACGCCGGAACGCATCGCCGCCCTGCTGTCGACGGCCTTCAGTCAGTACGTCAAGGCGGAGGCGGTCGATAGCCGGGATCCCAACAACCGCGGCCATATCCTGACGATTACCGCGCCGCCGACCATAGCCGACCGGATCGTCGAGGATATTCGGCAGTTGGATACCCGCCCGCGGCAAGTCCTCCTGGAGGCACGCGTCGTGGTCATGGAGCGCGGCGACCTGCTGAACCTCGGTGTCCAGTGGGGCTTCCCGACGTTCCGCGCCGGCGTGATGTACGACCCCAGTCTCGTGAACCAGGAGAATGTCCTGAAGAACCCGATGATGGGCATTCGGATTGGCTACACCGCCGGGCGTGAGTTCACCGAGTCCTTGCTGGCCGCGTTGAGACTGCTGCAGGAGAACAGCCAGGCGGATATCGTCTCGAGTCCGAAGCTCCTGGCGCAGGACGGCCGCCAGTCCCAGCTGCGGCAGGTCACGGAGGAATGGTTCATGATGACCTCCCCGACGCAGCAGCAGCTCTTCTACGCCCAGTCGGAGCTCCAGAAGATCGAGTCCGGAACGGTCCTGTCCATCACGCCGCACATCGGCGACAACAATGATATCACCCTCGATCTGGCCATCGAGGTCAGCGACAGCATCCCGAGCGGCCGGGGCAGCCAGTTGCCGGTGGTGACGCGGCGCACGGCCCAAAACTCGGTCACGGTCGAGGATGGCGGTACGGTGGCTCTCGCGGGCTTGACGGAGAATCGCTCCCGCAAGAAGGAGCAGCGGGTTCCCTTTATGAGCGATATCCCGCTGGTCGGCGGCTTGTTCCGCAACAAGGACAATGACAAATCGAGCCGGGAAATCGCGGTCTTCGTGACGGCGTACATGATCCGCGACGCCAAGGATGTGAATTTCCGGGCGCCGGAGCCGACGGAAGCGTCGATGCGTACGGAGCCCGCTCGCAATGAGTTCAGACAGAATCTTGCAGAAGCCTTGTCCCGCCAGAATCAGTGACGGGCAGGCAGGGTTCCTAAACGCGAAAGGCCGCGTTTGGAGCCCCCAAGTTAAGGAGTGTGACAACAGTGCGCAGTAAACGCGGATCCATGTTCAGTGCGACGACTGGTACGTGGCTGGTCCTGGTTCTACTGGCTTTGGAGGTGGTGGGCTGCGGCAGGTTGTTCACGTGGGGCAAGCAGTCGGAGTCCAGTCTGGACAGCGATCCGATCGCGCTGCAGGTCGTGCCCAGGACCAACAAGGACGTGGCCGACCTGAGTGCCGACGATATCGTGCGCGTCATGCAGCGCGTCGGCTTCACAGACGAGCAGATCCTCCAACTGGGGCCGGATCTGCACAATGCTCTGCTCAAGTCGGGAGCCGCCGGAATCGTCAACGGCAAGCGGACCGAGGCGGTTTTTGCCGTCAACGGCGGGCATTTGTTCATTCGGTCTCGCTCGGGCGCGGACTTCGTGTACAATCTCGCATCCGGCAAGTTCGGCCTGCCGACGCCGGCGTCCTCGTCCGACACCCGCCGCTGAGACCGCGTGCCGGCTGACAAAGGGCGCGCGAAGGACAGCGCGTCCATGCGCGCGGCGCAACCAGGTGCACGAGCGCAGCGCTTACGCGCCGCGCGGCTCGAACAGGCGGTCCCGCCGGGGCAGCGGGGGCCCACCGGCCGACACCCCGGAAGCGGCCGATCCGCCGGAAGATCTTCCACTCGTCCGCCTCCTGCCACCACGCCTGCAAAGCCTGCAGGTGTCCCGCCGGCAGAAGCTGAAAATGCAGGTAGAACGCCTCTTCCTTACGCTGCGTCCGCGCGAAGAACCGCACGGCGACCCGCGCCGCCCGCACCAAACGTACGCGCTGCTCCTCGTCATTCGCAAGGGTCTCCATCGCGGTCTCCTTTCCAGGCGATTGTTGATTTATGATTCAGGAATCAACAAGCAACAATCAAACTTCTGCCATCTCACTTTTTGGGTCCCCAATGTGCCCCTGCTACAATCTCTGGCGGCGCGGGCGGGCAGGCGGTATAATCGCACTTGGCAGCCCCACCGATAGTAGGACAATGGGGATGGATGATTGATTATGGATGAGGGATGATGGGTGATTGGACGGCCAGTTGTGGGGCCCGCTGTTGTTTCTAAGCTTCTACCGGCGGAGAGCCTACGATCAGCAGCTTGAATAATCCATAATCATTTATCCACAATCAATCAGGGGTCAGGATGGTTGGCGATTTCAAAAAACGGGTGGCTTGGCTCAGGAAGGAGTTGCGAAAGCACGATTACCTCTATTACATCCTGAATCAGCCCGAGATCACCGATCAGCAGTACGACGAGCTCTTCGCGGAGCTCGCGAAGCTGGAAGCGGAGCATCCGGAGCTGGTAACGCCGGATTCGCCCACCCAGCGTGTTGCGGGCCGGCCGCTGGAGGGATTCGTGACCGTCCGGCACGCCATCCCCATGCTGAGCGTGGATAACACGTACAGCGCCGATGAGCTGCTGGCGTTCGACGAGCGGGTCCGCAAGCAGTTGGGCGAGACCGACTACCAGTACGTTGTCGAGCACAAGATCGATGGTCTGGCGGTAAGTCTGAGGTACGTGGATGGCGTCCTGGTGACCGGGGCGACGCGGGGCGATGGCGAGGTCGGCGACGATGTGACCGCCAATATCCGGACGATCCGGGCCATCCCGCTTTCTCTGAGAGATGGTGAAAACGTTCCCCGCGTGCTCGAGGTTCGGGGCGAGGTCTACATGCCCACCAAATCCTTTGTGGAGATGAACAAGGCCCGGGCCAAAACGGGGGAGCCGGCGTTTGCCAACCCGCGTAACGCGGCCGCCGGCTCGCTGAAGCTGCTCGACGCCCGGATCACGGCGACGCGGAATCTGGCGTTCTATGCCTATGGCATCGGCGAGGTCTCCCAACTGCCGGCGGTGGACCACTACCAGACGTTGCAGCGGTTCAAGGAGCTGGGTCTGCCCGTCAATCCGCACATCAAAAGGGCGAAGGATATCGACGAGGTCATCGCCATCTGCCAGAGCTGGAGCGACAAGCGCACTTCGCTAGCCTACCAGATTGATGGCATGGTCATCAAGGTCAACCGTTACGACCAGCGCGATATTCTCGGGGCGACGGGCCGCTCGCCGCGGTGGTGCATTGCCTACAAATACCCGGCGGAGCGGGCCCAGACGGTGGTGGAGTCCATCGCCGTCCAGGTCGGCAAGACCGGGGCGTTGACACCCGTGGCGAATCTGAAGGCCGTGCAGCTCGCGGGGACCACGGTCAAGCGCGCCAGCCTGCACAATTTCGACGAGATGCGGCGGCTGGATGTCCGGCCGGGCGATACCGTCCTGATTGAAAAGGCCGGCGAGATTATCCCTCAGGTTGTGGAGGTCAGGAAGGAGCTGCGGCCGAAGGGCGCGGAGCCGTTTGCCGTGCCGAAGAAGTGCCCGAACTGCGATACGGACGTGGTCAAGGATGAGGAAGGTGTGTGCGTCCGCTGTCCGAATCCGGATTGCCTGGGTCAGTGGAAGGAGAAACTGCGCTACTTCGCCGGCCGGGACCAGATGGATATCGAGCATTTGGGGATCGCGCTCATCGAGCAACTGATCGACAGCGGGCTCGTCCGAAACTTCGCCGACCTCTACCGTCTCCGCAAAGACGATTTGATGTCGCTGGACCGGATGGGCGAAAAAAGTGCCCAGAATGTTCTCGCGGCGATTGAGGCGAGCAAAACGCGGCCGCTGTGGCGATTCGTTGCGGCGCTGGGTGTCCGGCACGTCGGCGGGCAGTCGGCACAGATTCTGGCCGACCATTTCGGCTCGCTCGACGCCCTCATGAGCGCCGGCCAGGACGAGTTGCAGGTGGTGGACCAGGTCGGCCCTGTCATGGCGGAGAGCGTATATGAGTATTTCCGTGCTCCGCGGCACCGCGCCGTGATCGATGATCTCCTCGCCGCCGGTGTGCGGCCGCAGTCGCCGGCGCGGAAAAAGCGAGGCGGCACGCTGCAGGGCAAGACGATCGTCGTCACGGGGACTTTGAAGAGCTTCTCCCGCCAACAGGCGGAGCAGGCGATCCGGGAGGCGGGGGGCAAGGCTTCCGGCAGCGTGAGCAAAAAGACGGACTTCGTGCTGGCGGGGGAGGACCCGGGCAGCAAGCTGGAGAAGGCCCGCCAGCTCGGGGTGGAAGTGATCGATGAAGAGCAGTTTGTGGCCATGTTAGGAAAAGGGGGCAAGTGACGTGAATACACAGGACGAAAGATTCATGCGGTCGGCTCTGAAGCTGGCCGAGAAGGGGATTGGCTCGGTCGAGCCGAATCCGGCGGTGGGCTGCCTCATTGTCAAGGCCGGCCAGGTCATCGGCAAGGGCTATCACAAGAAGTTCGGCGGGCCGCACGCGGAGGTCAACGCCATCGAAGACTGCAAGAATCTGGGCATCCGGCCGGAGGGCGGGATCCTGTATGTCACGCTCGAGCCGTGCTGCCATGAAGGCAAGACCGGTCCCTGTACCCAGGCGATCATCACAGCGGGTCTTGCGCGGGTCGTGGCCGCGACGGGAGATCCCTCCGCGCACGCCTGCGGCAAAGGCTTGGAGCAATTACGGCAGGCCGGCATCAACGTCGAGGTCGGGCTCTGTGAAGAGGAAGCGAAGTTGCTCAATGCGCCGTTCTTCAAATACGTCACGACCGGCAAGTGCTGGGTCGTGCTGAAGTGGGCCCAGAGCATCGATGGCAAGCTCGCCTGTGCGGACCCGTCGCCGGAGAAGCGATGGATTACGAATGAGCTCAGCCGCAGCGACGCCCACAGACTGCGCCGTCGGGTCGGAGCGATTGTGGTAGGGGTCAACACGGTTCTGGCCGACGATCCGCTCCTGACGCCCCGGCCGAGCAAAGGCAAGCGGCCGATCCGGGTCGTGCTGGACAGCTCGCTCAAGATCCCGCTCGGATGCCGGCTCCTGCGGACTATCAAGACCGCTCCTGTCCTGATCTACACGGGGAAGGCCGCCGCCGAGGCCAATCCGAAACAGGTCGAGCGAATCCAAAAGAAAGGAGCCGAGGTGCTCACCTATGACGAGGCGGCCGGAACCTCCAATCTGCGTGTCCTGCTCGACGAATTGGGCAAACGCGGCGTTCCGCAGGTCCTGGTCGAGGGCGGGCCGCAGGTCTTGGCTTCGTTCCTGCAGGAGGGGCTCGCCGACGAGGTCTGCGTGTACATCTCGCCCAGGATTCTCGCGGCGGGCGGGACTGCCTACATTGGCGAGCCGATGACGAGTCTGGCACAGGCGGTCGAGTTGCAGCACGTCGATATCCGGGCTTTCGGAAGCGATGTCCGCGTGAGGGGTATGCCAGGCAGCCCGGAATCCCGGCAGAGGCCTGTAGCTGAGTCCACGGCGAATGTCGAGCCATAAGTCCGTATAAGCACCATACTTACTTTCATAGGATGCAGAAGAGTCCGAGGATCCGGACCGGGAAATTTTGGCTGAATTTCGGCGGGGCGGCCTGAAATTTCGTTTGACTCCACGGGCGGCGTGGTGTAGACTATATAGTGTTGCGGGTGCAGACGGAGATCAGTGGGTCTCGCAGGCACTACCCGCGGTACGGTGCATGACGGCACCCCGCAACAAGGAGACCGGCCTACAACCAGTAATCATGTTCGAGTCCGGGTCTCCTTTTTTATGCGCGGTCAAGCCACCTGCTGATGAAGCATCACGCCCACTTCTGTCGTGCTGAACGGAGTGAAGCATCCGGCCCACGAATGAGGAGCTTGGACGGGGTGCAATGGCGGCTTTCAATCGGCTGACCAGATCCTTCGCTGTCGCTCAGGATGACACATTAGGCACGAGGATTCACCACAACCTGCGTTCAATCATCTGGCCTACACGCCCAGGCCATCCTCCGTCTTGCGTGACGGGCCGGAATGTGGTTTCATGGTGGGTGGCCGGCTGAGTGCCTCGCTCGGGTCCGGCGGTGTCACGTTCGTGAGCCTGTTTCTCTCGACATGGCAGGAGACTGTAAGATGATGCAACCGAAAGCGCTGATGGCTTGGATGGGATGGAGTGTGTTGGTCTTGGCCGCACCGGCGGGTGCGCAGGTCGATGAGCAGGGGTGGATTCGCCTGTTCAACGGCGAGAACCTCGACGGATGGAAGGCCGGCGAGAACCCGGGCACGTTCTCCGTTCGCGATGGGGCGATTGTGGCGCACGGGCGGAGAAGCCATCTCTTCTACGTCGGGCCGGTGGAGAACGCCGATTTTCAGAACTTCGAGCTGAAAGCGGACGTGAAGACCGAGCGAGGCTCCAACGGGGGCATCTACTTCCACACCAAGTACCAGGAGAAGGGCTGGCCCGACAAGGGATTCGAGGTCCAGGTGAATAACAGCTATCGCGGCGACCCACGCAGGACCGGCAGCCTTTACGAGGTGCAGGACGTCACCGAGGCGCCGGTGAAGGATGATGAATGGTTCACGATCCACGTCCTCGTCGAGGGCAAGCAGGTCGTGGTTAGTGTCAACGACAAGAAGCTTGTGGATTGGATGGAGCCGGAGCCGCCGAAGCCTCCGGCCGGCAAGCCGGACCGCGTGCTGGGCAGCGGCACCTTCGCCCTGCAGGGCCACGATCGGGGCAGTACGGTGTATTACAAGAACAGCTATGTCAAGCCTTTGCCGCCGCTGGTCGATTACCACATTCACCTCAAAGGCGGCTTGACGCTCGATCAGGCAATCGAGATTGCCAAGCAGCGGGGCGTCAAGTTCGGCATCGCCGAGAACTGCGGCGTCGGGTTCCCGACCACGAACGATGAGGCCTTGCAGCGGGTGCTCGCGAAATTCGAGGGCAAGCCCGTGTACAAGGCGATGCAGGCCGAGGGACGCGAGTGGGTGAAAATGTTTTCGCCCGAGATGATCGCGAAGTTCGATTACGTCTTTACGGATTCGATGACCTTCACGGATCAAAGAGGCAAGCGGACCCGCCTGTGGATACCCAACGAAGTGCAGGTTGATGACAAGCAGGCCTTCATGGACATGCTGGTCGAGAAAACGGTCGGAATCCTCAACAATGAGCCGATTGATATTTATGTCAATCCGACGTTCCTGCCGGCGGTCATCGCCAGCGAATACGATACCCTGTGGACTGACGAGCGGATGGACCGTGTGATTGAGGCTGCCGCCAGAAACGGCGTCGCCATCGAGATCAATG
>Ga0315274_10008549_pt1 | contig 14834 bp, 12 predicted proteins | sample YL17G02_20_MG_FD_203700 | JGI IMG/M metagenome (GOLD analysis project Ga0315274, IMG submission 203700) | Sediment microbial communities from Yellowstone Lake, YNP, Wyoming, USA - YL17G02_20 | ecosystem: Environmental > Aquatic > Freshwater > Lake > Sediment | place: USA: Wyoming | collected... | reverse complement strand
TTCTCCCTTTGTGATGTAGTTATATTCATGGTGGTCCTCCCTTTTAGGTTAGTAGTTTCTTGCTAATCTAACTCTATCCTATCAGGTTAAGGGCCACCTGTTTATTCCTTCTTTGTTATAGCATTCTTCAGATGTCACTTTATTACATCTCATTAATTATCTCCTCGGCAAGTCGTTTAAGATCTTTGTTTTCTCTGTGCTGCTTCTCAGCCACTACACATAAAAACTTCAAAAGGTTTTGGACAGGTAGGACAAAAAGTTAAGAGATGGTTTAACTTAACATATACTCCTTGCGTACCTATTTTGCAAGACCCATAGAGCAGTTATAGTTCCACCGTGAACGCATGGTCTTGCGCTTGATTTCTTCTCGCCTTTGCTGGATCTCGCGATCCCTGCCATAGTACACATCGGCTGGCGTCACATTATCCAGGGCTTCATGATACTGCTGGTGATTATAGTATTCCACAAACACCCTGATCTGTTCCGCCAGTTCGGATGGTGCGTAATAATGCTCTAACAGCAACAGGTTCTTCATTGAGCGGTGATAGCGCTCAATTTTACCCTGCGTCATCGGGTGATACGGCTTACCCCGGGTATGGCTAAAGCCGTTCTCGGTGAGATACTCGCGCAGGGTTTTTGCTACATAACAGGGACCATTATCTGACAGCAGGCGGGGGCGATACACCACCTTCACCTCGCGGCTGCTGGTGAACCGGATGGCATCTTCCAGTGTCTGCTGTACATCCTCGGTTGCCATCCCCTGACACAGTCGCCACGCCGGTATCTTATTCCAGAACTGCCGGGGTGGCCGGTAGCGGTTTGAAAGCCCCTCACAGCCTTCTGCCACATACCGCTCGTACCATTTTTAAAAGGTGCTCCGGTTTATGCCCAGTTCCGTTAGCGTCTGGGTGACACTTATCGGAGAGCTTTCCACCAGCCGGATGATTTCCATCTTCTCTGACTGCTTGTAGCGCATGTACCGAGTAACCTTTACTCCAGCCCACTCAAACTTTTTTTCAGTAGCCGGTTCTGCAGTGTTATCTCTGCCACCACCTGTTTCAGCTGCTCGTTCTCCTTACGCAGCTCACTCACCTCATCACTGATAGCCTCACGCATGGTATCACCATTAAGCTTGCGCTTACCTGCTTCAAGAAACGCCTTGCTCCACTTGTAATACATCCCGGGGGCAATACCTTCCCGACGACAGATGTTGGCGATGCTGTCTTCGCCTTTCAGTCCTTCAAGAATAATGCGGATATTTTCTTCAGAATTGAATTTGCGGCGGATGTTTCTTTTGATTTCTCTTACTACAGATTCGGGATTGTGCGGGGTTTTAGGTTGCATAATGTCCTCCTGGTTTGTGCGATTATAACCCTAAAACCGTCTCTTAGCTATTCCCTAAATCTGTCCACTTTCCTTTGAACCGCTACACATAAAAACTTCAATGTATCAATAGGCGAGGAAATTACATTCTTACCAAGTGAATTACAACGAGTACAAGGAAATGTTTTGTTGGTTCCTGAAAATAAAATACAAAGCAGCTTTCAAAATATACCTCAAAAATCCATTATTATAATGAGTTTTGAGGGATTCGAAGGCTTACGTTCAAACGGTTTTTTTAAACTCCAGCCCCTGTTCGGCGCAGCAACGACACCTCATGAAGCATAAGGGTTATACAAGATCCACGTTATTGGAAGACAAATAATCAGAAAATTATAGTCTTACAAAAACGATTGTTGTAAACCTCATTGGGTTTTTAGGGTCATATCTTCATATGTCACTAAACTATTGCCAATGAAATATCCTGAGCCCATGACACGATCTATACGAATGGATTATGCAAGCCATCAGCCCAGATTCAGATCATCTTCCATAAAAGCGGCTTCTGTAGTATAATAAATATATTGTCTAGCATTTATAAAGAATGCGGCAGTATTATAATTTCTCAAGGAAGGATTACGCTTAATGGATACCGTAAAAATCAACTTAAAGAAAGTTGTGGGAATGAGTTGTGCCGTTGGTATTGCCGGCGGCGCTTTGGTAGGTCAGCTGGATGCAAGCTTACTTCTCGTACAGTCCCTGCAATATCAAACTGCCTTCACGTCTATAGTAGTCTTGTTAGCTTCTGGGGCATGCACGTATGCTGTGCTTGGCGGCTTTATTATGGCCACCCTGGGGGCAGGATCCTTTTGGGCTCTCTCAATGACCACAAAACGGATGTATCAAAATCACATCCCCGGCATTTTGGCAGGACTGCTTTGTGCGGTCATTGTTTCTGTGTCTGTTGCAAGCGGGCCTCTGAAACAACGCTTTATTGAGGCTGCGTTTATCCTCTTCCCGCTGGGGTTATGTGTTACCGTTGGCATTGTTTTTTTGGTCACCTGGCTTATTGAAAGGCTGCATAATAAGCTTTTTGTGCTGCCGGGTTTATTGCTGCTTGTTGTTTGGCTTGTTTTATTGGCAAACGGGTTTTGGCTGTTATTCTTGAATAATGATGCTTTAAGAGAAATGTCAGTTGTTGTACGTATCATTGTAAATGTGATACTGTTTGCATCCCTTGCCATTTTGTTTATAAGTTTGATCAATATCTGGGGCAGCTTGATGCATAAACGAAAAATCTATGTGAAAAGGCTGATAACAGTTTTGTCTTTACTGCTCATTATATTGTTTGTGTCTGAATGGATTGTGGATGCATATGCGAAAAAAAACAGCGTAATGTTTTCATCCAGCACCACCCCGACAGCAAAAAAGAGCGCAATGCCGAATATTTTATGGATCGTCATGGATACGGTACGCGCAGACCACTTGTCCTGTTATGGGTATCATCACTCAACAACGCCTTATATAGATAGAATTGCTCTTGAAGGTGTTGTCTTCGATAATGCGTTCTCGACCGCCCCCTGGACATTACCTGCTCACGCATCCATGCTAACCGGCATGTACCCAAGCAAACACCAGACAACTAATAATCATCAATTTCTTTCCAACAGATTTACAACGATAGCGGAGCTGCTGCGTGCAAACGGATATAAGACTGCGGCATTTACGAATAACGGCTGGTTTTCTCCAATGACAAATTTGAACCAGGGGTTTGATTTTTTTTTCGAAGGGTATACAAGAGCGAGTGCCGATAATCTATGGATTGAATTTTTTATCTCTCGCTGGATTTTTAGACTTTTGAGTTTAGAAAAAAAAATAATCAATCGATTTACTGACTGGAAATCAGCTCGACAGACAAATACGCAGATTGAAAAGTGGCTTAAGAAGAAATGGAATTATGACGCCCCGTTTTTTATGTTTATTAACTATATGGAAGCCCATACCCCCCTTAACCCCCCTGAGTCTTATGCCCGACCCTTTCTGCCGAGTACTATCAGTTATAATAAAGCAATGCAGGTAAATCAGGACATCTGGTTATATTATTCTGGATTAGTTGCCATGAATGAAAGTGATTTTAATGTTTTCAATGCCCTTTATGATGCACAGATAAACCAGCTTGATCACTATATAGCCAATCTGTTTGATCTGTTCCGTTCAATGCACATCCTCGACAACACAATTATTATCATAACCTCTGACCATGGCGAAAATATTGGTGAAAACAAAAAGATGGGCCATGTCTTTAGCGTTGATGACCGCCTTTTACATGTTCCCCTTATCATTCGATATCCAAAAAATGTTCCCGCGGGGCAGAGAATATCGAGACCTGTCCAGATACATCAGATTTTTCCGACAATTCTGGATCTTATCGGGCTGTCGTGGAACAAGCGCAATGATTTGCAGGGAGACAGCCTTTTTCAAGAAACGCCATCAAGCAATGCTCCGGCCTCTATGTCCTTTGCTGAATTGGGTGTTTTTTATGAGGAAATACAGCTAATTAGTCAATACAATCGAAACTGTTTTGTTGATGACTATGCGCGCAGCTTTAAGACGATCCGTGACCAGCAATATAAATATATTATGGCATCTGATGGCCGGGATGAACTTTATGATATAGTCAAAGACCCCGGGGAAACCAGAAATTTAAGTAAAGAGAACTCTATAAGGGCGAAGGAACTACGTTTAAGATTAGATGCCTTGCTTCGATCATTTAAAATACCGGATCTTAAAAAAACAGATACTGAAATAGTAGATGCAGCCAAACATAAGGGCGCGATGGAAGCACTGAAGAGTTTAGGATATGTTCAATAACCATGCTTTGCACAACAAACACTATGTACAAGCACCCGTGCGCCTTATAAGGCTCTGCGCATAATAAGTGCAAGCACATATCGATATGCTTACTCAATGGTAGACACCTTAAAGGCCATAGAGGAAAAATGAAGTTTCAAAGACCATATTACCCGACATGCGTGAGATGTGATGAATTTCTGGGTTGCCTGCCATTTACCTTTATTGAAAAATGTATAACAAGAGAAGATTAAAATGAAAAAGGAATATTCGCTCAGTATTGTAATTCCTGTATATAACGGTGCTGCTACAATAGGCAAACTTGTTGATGAGCTTACGAAGCTCCCTATTGAGGGCGGACTTGAGATCGTTCTTGTCAACGATGGCAGCCGGGATGAGAGTGCGGCTGTGTGCGAAAGTCTTGTGGAAAAACATTCAGTGCCTATAACCTTTGTTAATCTGGCCCGTAATTTCGGCGAGCACAATGCAGTCATGGCCGGCCTTCATCACACCCGTGGCGAGTATGTCATCACCATGGACGATGACATGCAGAATCCTCCTTCCGAGGTAGTTAAATTGTTTAATTATGCACGCACATCCGGCAAAGATGTTGTCTATACTTTTTTCCAGAATAAAGAGCACGACACATTTCGAAATTTCGGAAGCTGGCTGACAAACCGGGCCGCCGACGTATTGCTTGACAAGCCAAAAGGGCTCTATCTTTCCAGTTTCCGATGCATGAATGCTTTTACCGTAGAGCAGGTTTGCAAATATGCCGGGCCTTTTTCGTATGTCGATGGCCTTATTTTGCAGGTAACGCAGAATATTGATACCATAGAGGTCGTCCATTTGCCGCGTAATGTCGGCAGGAGCAATTATACCCTTCACAAACTTCTTCACCTCTGGCTGAACATGTTTGTTAATTTTTCAATCACACCCCTGCACATAAGTACCATTTTGGGGATTGTTTTAAGTGTTATGGGAATACTTGGTGCAATAGAGATTACTGTTGAATATCTTATCTGGGGGACTCCACGTGGTTTTGGCACAATAGTTTGCACTATTTTGATTTTTTCAGGGGTGCAGTTGTTTATTCTTGGTCTTATCGGTGAATATATTGGCCGGCTCCATTTAACGAGCAATAAAAAACCGCAATATATTGTCAGAAATGTAAAAAAAAGCAGATAGTTTTTCCCATCCTACGAAGTGGCAAATGCAAACTTTGAGAGAAAATGCTTTAAAGGGTAAAAACATTGAAATTGTCGATGTTTCGGGATTGCACTTATCATATGCCACCGCGATCTGCTCGACAGACTTCATTCCTAAAAAATATTGTATCCCTTGCATCTATACGCTACTGAAAAGTACTGTTTTCAAATTTTACTAGATCCCCCTTATGGCAAAAAATCCCCTCACGTGTCCCCAGAACTGGTCAACGGTCTTTATGTTCTTCAACCTTTTCAGTATATAAGATGGTCTTAAATAAAATTTCTTATGAACGTTTTCAAGAAAATTTCTAAAATCATCTTCCGTCAAATCTTCAGGAGTATAAATGAATGAAGACTGGATATCCAGTATGCTGCTTCCCTTTGTTAAGTCGAATTTAAAACCTTTTTGTTCCAGCAGTTTGGTCAGTTCTATGCCGGGAAAAGGAACAAATTTATTAAAATAAACATAGTCCAGATCATGTGTCAGGATAAAATTAAGGCTTTTTTGAAGGCTCTCTTTTGTTTCACCGGGCACACCCACAAGAAAATCTGCGCGAATCCCCATCTTGTACTTGTTCATAAGCTTCACGGCCTGTGTAGTTTGGCTTACGGTAATGCCCTTGTTCATTATTTTGAGCATCCTGTCGTCGGCTGACTCTATCCCGATCAAGAGCTGCCAGCATCCTCCTTCTTTGAGCTTCATTAAAATCTCGGGCGTAATCGCATCGACCCTGCTCTGAGCGGTCCATGGAACATTTATTTTTCGCTCCTTCATTTTGTCAACGAGCTCAAATACTTTTTTCTTGTTAACCGTAATAGTGTCATCAAAAAATCTTATTTCCCTTGCGCCGTACTTATGGATTAGTTCCTCCATTTCATCCAATATATTATCAACAGAACGCATGCGGTATTGAGTTCCGAATACCGAGCGGTCACAAAATGCACAGTGGTAAGGACACCCCCGGCTCGACATCAGTACACCAACAGGTAGTCTTTTATAAGATGCCGGTGTCGGTCGGTAGGCAGAAAGGGGAGGCAATAAGTGCCTTGCTGGAAAAGGCAAATCATCGAGGTTCTGGATCAAGGGGCGATTTTCATTAATAACAACGTTCCCGGAATCATCCTTGTAGACAAGGCCTTGAATTTCCTTAAAGCACGCGGCTCTTTGTTCTTTAAATTTTTCAACAAGATCAAGAAGGGTGTATTCTCCTTCCCCGATAACGCCCACGTCAAACAAATCCCTTTTCATTGTATCCTCGGGCTGAGAGGTTACATGAACGCCTCCGATAACAATAAGGCTGTCCTTGAAAATTCTTCTTGCGTTTACAGCTACAGTTTGGGCGCTTTCAAAGGTAGGAGTTGTTGCAGTTATGCCTACGATGTCAGGTTTTTCAGAGTCTTTTAAAATTTTACAGAGCTCATCATGCGACGTGCCGAGGGTACAGTCATAAATTTTTACTTGGTGTGAATTCTTTTCAAGAACCGCTGCCAAATACCCTAACCCCAGCGATGGAATGACATTCTGGACTAATGTCATGCTCGAACCTTTGCTTTTTCCTAAAGCGCTTTCTTCATAAAAAGGCGGATCAATCAGTGTGACTTTCATGATTTTTCCATTCGTATTGTAGATTTTTTAACAGATCATGCATCATAAGTTTCGTTCTGTCTTTTGTGTGCGCTTAAAAATATTTAAAAATTCAACACAAATTTAATACGCTGCATACTCGTTTTTTGTTTACGGCGACTCCATTGCTGCTTTACCAATTCCATTGCACCAAAGAAGCTTATAAAGGGATTATAAATTATCATTCTTAACTCTTATTTGCCAATGCATGAATATTGTTTTCTGTCTTTTGAAATACCATTAAAAACCACATTTTAAATAAAACACAGCCAATCATAACCAGGAAAAGGCCGAAAGCGGGGAAAAAATAGAAAAAATCAGGCTTGATGTCTATCAGGTTTTGTATGAATCGAGCCTGGATCTGGCTCAGAAAAATTCCGGTCATGAGCATCCATAAAATTATTGTGGGCATAGGCTTTTTTAGTTTTTGTATCAGTGAGCACAGTACCGGCACCAGAAGAATGAGTATAACAAGATTATATTGATATGAATTCTTGGGAATGGCTATCATGAAGGGGAAATACATCATAATAAGTGAGGTTTCAATTTCCCTATCGAGAGGGCCGTGTTTTTTCCGGATTTGAATGTCAGCCAGCGCCATAGTGCAAAACATAAGCGCATAGATTATGAAAGCTACTTGATTACTATCCACTACACGAACTGTTGGCAAACCTGTGTGCGAGAACAATTTATTAATAAAGATCATTAGGAAATTACAGGTGTTTGCCAAACTGACATTATCCGTCGTAAATATAGGTCCTCTTTCCTGAAACCGATCCATGAGCGGTCCTTTGAAATACTCAAGCCATAAACCAGGACAAAAAAGCACAAGCATTGCAAGTGACAAAAGGGTGAAGACAATAATTTTATATCGTCGAAAAAGCAGCAGGGGCACAAGTATTAAGACAGGGAATACCATCATCCCGATTGACAGCCCGAAACATACACTGCTTAGAGGATTATTCTTTTGGAATAGATATATTCCCATAGCAAGGAGCAGAAAAACTATGCCAACCATATGACCCCTGAGCATTAAAAAATAGACGGGATAGCTGAGCACAATAATAATAACCCCGCACAGAAAAATAATTTTCCTGTCTTTTCCGCTTATGCTTTCAAAAGAGCTATTGATGAGTGCATATGCACTAAGTACTGCAACAATTAAAAGAAAAAACATTAATCGTGATGCCGTATCCATATCAAAATAAACAAGCGGGTAGTTAATACAAGCCAATAGCGGAGGGAAGCAATACCATGATGTATTACTCATCTTTCGTAGGTTAAAAGAAACCACCAGTTTTTTAAGATAATCTGGTGTAGAAAGCCATATATTTTCATATAGACTATGGCCGCGAATAAGGTTTTGTGTTGCATTATAAAAGCAAATATAATCACTACCTACCCATAATTTACTGACAGGGTAGTTATCTTTAACGAGGTATACCTGGCAGATAGTAAAGATTCCAAATAGCAATACTATCAAAATTGCTATCACGCAGGCAGGATAATAAGTCTTTTGAAGTTCCATTGTATCCCTCTGGCTTTCAAGGAGGCTAACATTGAGTAAGCATATCGATACGTGCGTGCACTTTAAAGGGTTTAAAGGGGACTGCGCCCCCTATTCGCCGCTCTTTTCGGCCTCCCTGGTGGTAAACATTCTAACGACCTTTGCAGTCTTCTGGCAACTGTTTTTTTGAACCTCTCACTGCCAACGGCCAGCCCTCTGCCGGTCTTTACCCGCATTTCTGCACACAGCTCCTTGTCCTCTGCCCGCAGAAATCTCTTCCATTCCCCTGCGCTCATGGCAAATCTTGCCGTATCAATCGGTATTGGCAATTCTTCCGCTGCTATCCCGGCATGCACGCGCGCGCTGGACCAGCGATACTCCCCGGCATCCTGCACTATCCCGACGCGCACCGGGTTCCGCTCTACATAGCGTATCGCCCCGTACAGATGCTGGTCATCCATAAAACACGAGAAATATCTTCCCTGCCACAGGTGCCCTCGCACCCCGTGCTTTCCTGTTCAGGTATTGGGAGTAGCGTATGTGAATAGTATTGAAGGCCTTTGCCAGAGAATCCACGGTATGTGGCACTACAATAAAGTGGATATGATTTTCCATCAGGCAAAACGCAAGGATAGTAAGATCGTATTTCCCGGCATACTCTTTCACCCATGAACAGTCTGCTCATAGTCTGCTGCTTCCTCAAATACGGTCTGCCGGTAATTGCCGCGCTGGGTTATGTGATGGGGTATGTCTGGTAAGACTATGCGTGATTGTCTGGGCATGGCACAGGAGTATAGTCCTCGGTGTGATAAGTTTTCAACAGAAAAGGTCGCTGTCCCTTTTAATCTACAGTTTGTAGGAATAGGTTTTTCTATTCTGAAATTTAGATACCGCTTATCGCCCTTTTGTTTTCAAGGAAAAATAATATGCCGTATTGATTTGGCAAGAGGTAAATAGAAATCATTAAAGCTGTAAGCGAAACATTCTTCTTTCAAGTAATAATATTTAGGAAGAATTAGACCAAAAAGTGCAGTTACACAGAGTGCTTTAAATAACTGATTGTAGCATGTGTCCGAAACGTCATTTTGAGCAAGTTTCAGAGAATAGATAATGCAATGGAAAGCAGGAGCCCAGACAAGAACGGCAAAAACCCTTGTTGTGTCAAGAGTGAAAAATGTAAGTGCGTAAAACAGGATTTGCATTGCAAAAAAAGTGATAAAATAGGCACGGTGTTTGGAAAAAACAGATATGGCACAGAGTGCCAACACAACCCAGGTCATGTTTTGGAATGAAAAAATGGCATGCGGCAAATTGTACAGGTTATGTTTAATCCAGAAATCTATATTATTGTATAAAATTGAAAAGGAAGAAGGAAGTCTTGAGGTAACGACAATTTCGTTGTATTTCAAGAACAGAGAAACAGCGAGCCTGCCTGCTGCTATAGGAGCTATAGCCACTGGTACATAATACCAGGTAATATCTTTTTCTCGTGCAATTTTTCTCAAAACAAAAATGCTTGGAAAAATAAAAAAAACCATCTGATGATTGACTCCCCCCAGAAAACAAAGCAGAATAACCACCGTATATGAGTGCGTAAATAAAAGTAGAACGGCAAAGAGAAAGGTAAGGCAATCAGGCATTCCAGGCCAGCTAAACATAAATAAAACCACAGGATGAGAGAAGAGCAGCATGACTAATAGTAAGGATATTTCTGGAGAAAGCTTGCTTTTGGTTTTCAAGGCGAATAAAAGTAGACCAATAAGGCTAATACTGAAACTTAAGAGAAGAAAAGAGGTTTCGGATGTTAAATGTGTATAAAAGGCTATTAAAGGCAGCAGCGGCGATTCTTGCCAAGGGTTAAAACCCCATATTTTTGTAATCTTAAAGGGATTTTGAGCTTGCAAGTAGTATTGTCGGGCCGACTCAAGACATATGCCATTATATAAGATTGTGAATAAGACTAAACATGCAAAAGCAATATAATAATATTTACGGGAGATGGTTCGAAGAAAGTCGATTAGCTTATTGTTGAATTCTGATATTAGCATCTGATTTCCCCGTGATTTTAGGTTAATTTATTTTAAGATATCATAAAGCGCCATTATGGTCTGTTCCTGTTCATCTTCAGTTAAAGAGGGATACATGGGCAGAGAAAATATTTCCCGGGCAGCTTTTTCGGTGTGCGGCAGATCACCTTCCCGGTAGCCGAAATGCTGGTAGCCGATCATGGTATGGATGGGCCAAGGATAGCTGATATTGACAAGGATGTCATGCTTTTTCAGTTCTTCAATGATCCTGTCCCGTTCAGGGTGCCGGCAGACATAGAGATAATACGCATGCTCATTGCCGGCCATTGTGTTGGGAAGTGTCAAACCCGTATCTGCCAGCATCCGGTCATAACGCGCTGCAATCTCTTTTCTTCTGGTGAGATAGCAATCGAGATGCTTTAGCTTGGCCCGCAGAATAGCGGCGTGCAGTTCATCAAGCCGGGAATTATAGCCGTGTTCCAGAGCGTAATAGGTTTTCTCCATGCCGTAAAAACGCAGCCGCATAAGCTTCTTATACAGTGTTTCGTCATCGGTAATAACCATGCCGCCGTCACCATAGCCGCCAAGAATCTTGGTGGGATAAAAGGAAAAGGCTGCTGCATCAGACAGGGAGCCTGCTTTTTTCCCCTTAAACACTGCCCCGTGGCTTTGGGCACAGTCCTCAAACACTTTCAGACCATGTTTTTCAGCTATAACACGCACCCGGTCCATATCGACGCACTGGCCATACAAATGCACCGGCAGGATGCATTTTGTCTTCTCAGTTATGGCCCACTCTATCCGGGCCGTGTCCATAAGGTAGGTTTCAGGATCAATATCCACAAAGCGAGGGATTGCCCCTGCTGAAACAATTGCCGAAACAGTGGGCACGGCAGTATTGGAAACCGTGATAACCTCATCGCCCTCACCAATGCCAAGCGCTTTGAGACCAAGGAACAGGGCATCAGTGCCGCTGTTGACTCCTACGCCATACCGCACGCCGCAGTAGCCGGCAAATTCCTGCTCAAATAATTTTACATTGTCCCCCAGGATCAGTGAACCTGATGCAAGTACGCTTTGGATTGCATCATGAATTTCTTCTTTTTCCTGTTCATACTCCTTAAGGTAAGCCCAAACCCAGATTGTCATATGGTTTATTCCTCTTGCGCGGCCTTTCGCAACCGGTGCAGTACGGTCGCATCGGACAAAAGAGTTTCACTAAATGCCTGGTGGCTGCTTTCCCTGATTGCATCAAAGACACTTTGCAAAAAAACAGCAAAACTGTCAGTTGGTGGCGTCTTCACACTTTTGGTGCGGTTATTTGACCGGACCTGGAGTTCATTTTCCATGTCCAGGGGGGTGGTGAAAACCCGGTCAATATCAACCGACATACCCGGCCCCAGGATGTTTATACAGTTACGGTACTCGGTATTGAAATCAAAATGACCGACCATAGAACGCCCGCCCGGATATGATGCCAGCATGCTGAATGAGGTATCAACGCCGGTAGCGGCGCTTCGTGTGCAAACCCGGCAAAAGACCTCATCGGGTTCATTTTCAAAAAAAATTCTGCCCGGGCTGACCGCGTAAGATCCGAGGTCCCAAAGAGCGCCGCCGCCCAAATGTTTTTGATAGCGAAAGTTATCTTCAGAAAAAGGCGGGAAAGAAAACGATATTGTCAGCCGTGTCGGCTGTGTCCCTGCCTGCAGGAAAAGATCGCGGGTCATCTTTATCTGCGGATGGTATCCATAGACAGTTGCTTCAGCAAGGCAGAGACCTTTTGCACGGGCAAGGTCCGTGAGTTTTCTAACGTCATCAATGCTGGTAAAGGCTGGTTTGTCAACGATAACGTGACATCCCCTGCGAAGCGCTTGTTCAACCCATTCAGCGTGACTGCTGTTGACAAGGGATATATAGACAAGATCGGCTTTGCTTTTTGAAATGGCATCGGCATAGTCGTTGAATACCATCCCGTTAAATGTCGCTTCATCTGAAATGCCGGAAGCAGAGCTGCGTGAGGCAATATCAATGCGGCTGATATGCTCGATTTTTCTCAATGCAGGCAGAATTCTTTTTTTTGCGATTGCCGAGTAACCAATAATCAAAATGTTCATAAACAATTCTCAGTGATTAAATCCGATACAGGAAAGGAGTGTGCGCGCATCAATATTCAGGTACCCGTGTTTTAGAAATTCCATTACCTGTCCAAGGGTCATCCAGATATAATTTTGCGGGAGAACAATATCATCAGCTTCATCAAGCTGAATCACCATGTTTCGGTTGAGAAAGTGAAAAAACCTGCCCCCTTCCTCAGACTGAATAACACTATAACGAATTTGTCGAGAGGCAGCATTGATAAAATAGTCAAGAAAAGGAACATGATGGCCGTGCTGACGTTTGAATGCCACTGCCGAACATGATACGGTCGGAGCGATTTCAATAACATCAATATTGCCCGGCTCGACCTTTGCCTGCATGAGGAAATGCAGCACACCGTTTATTTTTCTGGTAATAAGCCCGAGCAATCCCTGTTGAGGTTCTTTAAGCAACGGCTGGGTCCAGCTGAACACCTCCCTGGTTCCGGCCTCAACAGAAACGGCAATGACGGAAAACAGGGGGTGCTCTTCATGGCATATTTCCATTTCTGTGCGTTTCCACTGTTTTACATCCTTGAGAGGCACCCGCTCAACCGCAATATAATACTTTGTTTTGAGTTCGGTAAACCAGCTGATGATTTCATCCGTAGTATTGCGTGCCCTCTCGTCATGACAACACAATGAATCCATCAGGCTCCGGGAGAAATCGTCAAGATGATTTAAGTTCGACTCACGCATGATATCATCAATGGATTGCTCTCGAAAAACATCACGGCCTGGCATCGGGACACAGGAAAGAACCGTGCGCGCGTCCATGTTGACAAGATTATCTATTTCCAGGAATTTTTTTATCTGCCCCAGCGTAAGCCAGCAAAAGTCATATAGGATGTCAATGTCATGATCAACCTCTACGATCATGTTCCGATTCCGCTTGCGCAAAAACCGGCCGCCCTGCTCTGTCTGCAGCTGGTCAACAAGATAATGTGATTTTTTTCTGTCAAGAAAATATTCAAGATAGGGCGGAAGCCGTCCCCCATGAACCTGCGTAAAATTGCTCTTTGTGGCTTGTACCGTTGGCGAAAGCTGGAGCAGGTTTACATTTCCCGGCTCCATTTTTGCCTGCATGAGAAAATACGGGACGCCGTCAAATTTTCTGGTTATGATTCCGAGGATTCCTATCTCCGGCTGGTTTATAATCGGCTGTTCCCAGCGTTTTATTGGGCCAAAGTTTGTATCTACACGTATACCCTCGATAGTGAAAAAACGCCCTGAAGCATGTTTAAGATTCTGTGTTTCTTTTTCAAAATACCATTGCTGGAGAGATGAAAAGAGAATCTGCTCTACGGAAAAATGGTTTTCCTGCTTTTTGCGAGCAAACCAGTTTTTAAACTCTTCAGTGCTCTGAAAACGATTGTCCTCGGTTAGAGCGGAGAGCAGAAAATCTTTTGCAGTTGAAACGAATTTAGAAGGTTGATTCATAAATACAATTATATCAAACGATATAGCTGTGATGAAATATTTCCATAAAACAATACACTGTTAACGTACGGCTTTTTTATATTCCTCCCAGTTCCTGATAGATTTTTTAATATCATAATGGGTGCTCGCCAGCACACAGCACACAGCCCCAGGAGAAAAATCATACATACGAATAAAAATCATTCGTGGAATATATATGCCGCGTGTGGGATCATCAAGGTCAAAAGTGATTGTTGTTATTCCATCGGACAAATCCATTTTGAAACGACCGGAAAGAGCAATAACAACCTGGTCGGTATCTCTATGGGCATGGCCTCCCCTTTCTGAAATGATATGATGCATGTAGAAAATTCGCTCTATTGCAAAGGGAATGTCAATACCACCTTCAATGGATGTTAAAACACCTCTGTTATCAACATTGGAAGGAAGGTCAATCCATTTAACAGCGTTCAGCAAATCCATAGAAAAGTCTCCGTCGCATTACATTCATGAAGGCACCGCAGCACTGCTGAGCAGCATCCCGGGGTCATAAAATGCATGAATTTATGCAAGAGTAAGGTATATATGAACCGCGGCAGGGTTTTTTAGAATAAATATGTCCCTGCGTTTATGCCCCTATCGATTTCTAATGTAGGATCTGCATCAAAACAGTTGATATGAGAAGGTATAATAGCATTTATTGCCATGTTTTGTTAAGAATAATTTAGACAAAAAGCCCTTAAC
>Ga0315274_10008547_pt1 | contig 14836 bp, 13 predicted proteins | sample YL17G02_20_MG_FD_203700 | JGI IMG/M metagenome (GOLD analysis project Ga0315274, IMG submission 203700) | Sediment microbial communities from Yellowstone Lake, YNP, Wyoming, USA - YL17G02_20 | ecosystem: Environmental > Aquatic > Freshwater > Lake > Sediment | place: USA: Wyoming | collected... | reverse complement strand
AGTATTATTATTTATATCCGTGATATATTTATTATATAAATCAAAGCCAAGAACAGATTGTATTCTTATGCCTTGAGCTATTAAGATAAAACTATCTAAAGCATTAGCATCTATATTAGGATCTAAATATCCTGAATAGTATTTCTTTAAGTAGTCAGTTGTAATAAAATAAACATTATTTGCTATCATATTAATTAATTATTTTTTAGGTTATTACCATCAACAAACCCTGATAATTTCATTGCTGTCTCGTGGTCAAATTCGTTTTGTACTAACATATAGTATTTTTGTTCTGATGTTATTGAACTTTCTAATATACCCAAAACATCACCTATATTGGTTGATAATTTACTAAATTGTGGTTCATATTTGTTTATTACTAAACTATCATTAATACCATTAATTCTTCTTATCCAGTTAAAGATTTTTTCAATTATTCTTTGTTTAGGTTCTGTGTATTGTGTCATAAAAATCTCTAAACTTTCTATTAAACTAGATCTACCTCCTAATTTACCTGGTGTCTCTATACCAAATAACTCTGGATCTACAACTCTGTGTGACTTTAATACACCTGATGTAACTTGTTCATTTAACATTAAAAATCTACTATCAGAAGCGTTTAATTCAATTGGAACGAATGATGTTGCTGTGTCTTTTGTATCACTAAATGTGACAATTATATTACCAGCCATATCTGAACCTTGATATTGAGCCTTCAATCTTTTAATGATTTCTTGAGCTTCTTCATTACTTGGATTACCTATTGGAAAGTTAACGTGCATAGATGGTGAGAAACCATTCTTAACATTATTTAAGTGCCAGTTTGATATTTCCCATTCTAATTCAATCCATCTAATACCTGATTCATATTCTGGTCTTGCATACCATTGTGTACCTGGTCTATATTCTTTTACATAAAGAATTTGACTTCTTTGCTTTTTATTTACCGTTGAAAAACCTGGATATAATGTTGGTGGATATTTAGAAACATTTTCCCAACCCTCACTAATCCAATAGTTCTCATTATGTGGATATTTATCATCCTTATCTGGCATTGCTATTCTAACCTTTGAAGGGTCAATATAGTTTATCTCAGCAACTCTTTCTCTATCTTTACTCCATATTAAGTTAAGATAAAAACCACCATATAATTCTAAATCCATTGCTACCTTAAATAATAATTCATCGCAATCATCTTCATTATAAACATTTTTCAAGAATAATTGTGCTTCAGGACTCAAGTTTGTCTTGGCCCATCCGCCACCACCAATTAACATTGCTTTCTGCTTTAAGATGGATGAATGAAGAGACGATTTATTAGATAAACTAATAAGATAATTCGGATAAAGGTTATCATTTCCATATTCGATCCACTTTTTAGTTCTAGATAATCTTTCTGATGGCTCTGGTATTTGTACAGCATTGAAATTAATGTTGTATATTGGTGATTTGTCACCGTTTATTGGATTATTTTCCATATTCATTACATATTTTTATAATATTTTATATCACTATTATCTGTTTGGTCATATTCTTGATTAGTTGAATATGTTCCGTTAATGATTAGTATTCCTGTTTGACATAATGTGATGGCGTTTGATAAGTTTAAATCATATGGTGATGCCATTTCATATATATTATAAGTCCACTCACCACTATTTGCTACTATTATTCCTGCTGTCAATCCTGATTGTGTTGGTGCTACCGATATAGTAAAACTTGACCAATACCAAGGAGCATATGAATTATCATCTTGATAAAAAACAACTTCTTCAAATGTTCCTTTTCTAATTATTTGCCAAGTATAATAAGGTTGAATAGATGTTGCTCTTTGATATGGAGTAACAACTATTGAATTAGTTCCTGTTGATAAATATATCATATCTTAACTATTTTTTTTAGATTTTTTAATTGTTTCTGTTGATAAAAACTCATCCTCACTTATAATAGGTAATGTTTCATCATCTCTATTAATTACCTTTTCAAATAATAAACTTAATCCGTGTGAGTTATAATACTCATATAATCTAGAATCTATAAATCTTACATAAACTTCTTTTCTTGTTAATGGACAACTAACTTTTGTGTCTAAGTAACCTTCTTTTATTTTTAACATATGGTTATATATTATTTTTTGTTATAACTCTTTTGTGATAGTATTTTTTAATTTTTTCCCACATAAGAACTATTTGTTTACCACTTTTATAATTATCATATTCATTTATGTTATCAGTGATAATTTCATAGAAGAATAGTATTATATTTATATCCTCAAAATCAATAAATAAACTATTTCTTTCTACTTTTTTAATAAAGGCTCCTAAACCACTAAGATTAACATTTGGTTTTAATTTTTTAACCAATCTATAATTCTTACCATAAGTTTTTGAGCAATCTTTACAATAAGGACTTCTATTTTCCTCTTTATCGCCTTTACATTTAGCGCATTTTTTATATTTATATTGCTTTTCCATAATGTATATATTAGAATAAAAAAGTCAAAAATTACCATAAACAACAAAACCCACCAGGATGGCGGGTTTTGGCTGCTTTATAGATTAGATATGAAAAATTAGTGATTAAATAGTAATCACTCCTGCTGCAGCTGCTGATGTTACTTGTGTAAGTACATCGTATTCTTTTCCTGTGAATGTAATAGTGAATCCATTTAGATCACCGTAAGCTTTTCCTAAACCACCTGCGATGGCTGAAACATTTACTGGATTTTGCTTTCCTACTAAGAAGTAGTTACCATTTACATCTAATACAATTATTCTCCATCTACCTCTACCTAAATTGTTTACGGTATCTGCAAGAGTTTGATTAGTGTTTTGAACGGTAATTTCTACAACTTGGTCGTAGTATGCTGTTCCATTTTGTTCATTGAAGTTACCTGTTTCAGTTAATGAACCAGTTTCAATAGTTTGTTGAAAACGGTAGAAAGAAACGGTTGCACCAGTGAAGGCAGTGATTTGGTTTAGTTCCGATGCTGTACCGATAGTATAAGTCAAAGACCCATCATTCCAAGTACCGATATAAACTTCCTGAACACCTGCAATTCCTTTACAAGGTAATAAAAAACCGGCTGTTAATATGCAACTCATTTGTTATTTAATTTATTTTTATAGAATTATGGGTGGTTATTAACCACCCTTTAATTCTTATTTTATTCTACCAATTATGGTTTGTAACTTACTACATATTGTGGGTAAGCGATTTGAACACCTTGTTTCCACAATGCTCTGAAGAAGATTGAATTAAAATCTTCTGACTTCCAGATTCTAAATGATTCATAATCATTTTGTAAATCTGTACCGAAGTATAAGTTCTTAGCTGAAGTTAAAACAGCTCTTTGAGAACCTTTAAGACCTCTTGTTGCAAGAATTCTAATGTTTGTTCCTGGGTGAAGGATTGAATAACCAATTTCATTAGTTTCTAATGCGTTAAAGTGGTAGTAATTCAAGTTTCTCAAGTTTCTAACATAAGTTCTAAAGTTTGCGTATGAAACAAATAGAGTTAAGTCATCTTGATCCCAAAGGTCTTGAGGTAATGCACTTGCCATAACATCAACCAATGCTACTGAACCTGTTACTGACCAAGCATTTCCATTAGAAGCTGTTACTGAAACAACTGAACCACTATAAGAGCTATCAATCAATTTCAAGAAACCATTACAATTAGCCATATTAGGATCTACTGAATAAGAGTTTCCAGATGAGTCACCAACCCAAATAAGGTCATCAATAATACCTTGGATTTTGTCAACTTTATCCGCAACATATTGTTTAGCGAACGCTTCTGGTCCTAATTCATCATAGTAAGAACCTTTTTTAAGAGTCATACCTGTCCAGTATTGCTCTAACGAGTTAGCGCCATTCATACAGATTTGTTCTTCAATCATTAACGGACATACCGTTAAATTTGCCTGTGATAAAGTCACAGATCCAGTCGCGTTGATTAAACCACAAGCAGCTGCTTGAACGATAGGATTAGATGTCATTATATTAAGAGCATCAGCATATTTAACACCAGTTTGAACTGAAATGTATTGCTGTGTTCTACCTTGTAACACCATCTCTCTAACTAAGTCCATAGACAATTGGTCTACATATTGAGTTAAAGTACTTGTAATAACAGAAGAGTTATAAGCCATTTTATTTAATTATTTTTTTTAGTTTTCACTTTTATTAAAGAGCTAAGTTATTATCTCTTTTGTTTTTATTAGATATTAAAGATCTTAATTCTTCAATCTCTGACATATTTCTTTTTGCATTTACATTCTTAGTTGAATACTCATTATATCCTACTTTAGAAACTTGAACTTTCTCATCACCAGGTTCGTTAGCAATCGTTTTAATTTTGCTCATCATTTGGTCTTGTGATTTCATTTGTGCCTCACTCATTTGTTTCAATAAGTTTAATACTTCTACTAATTGAGCTTCTAAGTCAGCAACTCTTTGTGCCATATCACCTTCTTCAGATGCTGGTTCTACCATTCCATCAGTCATCTCTTGCTCTACATCAGCATTTGACACTGGACTTTCAGCTTCTGTTGACATTTCACCTGAAATAGTTGTAATACCATTATCAACTACCGTGATAGTTCTACCATCTTGTAAAACATAATCACCATTGTCTAAAGGAGTTTGGTTACCAAGTTCATCAACTGCATAAACCTCAACACCAATTGCTAAGTCATTAGCCATTGAAGTAATCTTTTTACCATCAGTTAAAACAAACTCCGAACACTTCATATCAGTCGCAAATAACTTCTTTAAGCTTTCCTTAATAGAGTTGATTGTTTCATTTTTATTCATTTTTATAAAATTATTTTTATTAGATATACTTATATATACCTATGTTACTTTTCTCTTTTACACTAGATGTGTTTTAACATCTGTATTATCATCGATCTCTTTAATTTCATCAATTGAGTTGTCATAATGTTCATCTATCTCATATGTCTCTAAATAAGACCATTTTGGATTATCATTAGTAAATACAACATTACTTAATTTAATTCCTAAATCAAGAGCCATTTGTTTTACTTGTTTATCTGGTCTTCTTCTAGTAATAATATAAACATCATCACCAGCTTCTAACATTCTTTTAGCAGTTTCTTGAACTGATTTTTGTGTTAATGTACCATCAAAATCAAAACTAACTTTTTTTGCTCCTAATTTTAATGCTGCAAATGAATTATTATCAATTTGTTTTAATTTTCTTTGAGCCCAAGCTACACCTGCATCACCACCCCAAGCTAACCACATCAATCTACCACAACCATCACCTAATGGTCTTTCTGAGTTTTGTCTATGTCTTTCAAAAGCTGCCATTCTAGCAATTGTTTCTCTTGATATTGATTCACCATTTGCTAGTTGATTGGCTCTTTTTTTACCAACTGGTGTTCCACAACTTCCCCAACCATTTTCTTCAGCCCATCTTAAAGCTTTCTTAGCATTTTCTGATGCTGCTTTTGGATAATCATTATAAGTTTCAGCAAATTTAACTTCACTTTCCCCAGATTTTGGTTTAACTACAAACTTTTCAACATCAACTTTTAATATATCACCAAACATTTCAATCAAGTCATCATCAGTTAAACTATCAATAATCTCATCAATAGAAGAACTCATTTCTACTAGTTTTTGATTCATTAATCCTTCAATAGAGAATCCGTATTTACCTTCATCTTTAATTTGTGATGACCAGAACTTTTTATCCTCAACTTTAACTTCAATAAACCAAGTTCCTACTGGTAAATTGAATCCATAAAATCTACTTTTGTCATATGTACTATCTTCTACAATCCAATTTTGTTGAATATAAGCATCAACCATTTGATTTGAGTGGTCAACATTAATAGACTTATTGTTATTAGAACTATTAAACTTATTAACCATCATTCTAATAGTTTCTGGTGTAAAATATACATAATACATATCATCATTACTATCTTTTCTAATGATTTTTTTATTAGGTATCATAGCAGGTCCTACTATCATTTGTTGTTCTTCTACTTTCTTAAACTCAAATGATTTTTCATTTGCATCATTAGAAAAATACATACCTTTTACTTCAATAGCAGGGTCAGAAACTAGTGAGACCATTCTAATCCCTTGTGTTCCATCTTCTTCACAAATTATTTCATATACTGGTAGGTCAGTATATCTTGGTTCTTTCTTTTTCATTTGTTTTTATTATATTTTATTTTTTTCTCATAATCGCCCTATTCATTTGTTCAACGTGGCGGTCTCTGTGATGCCAGTAACTCAGTAAGTTAAGACATTCAATATAGTTTGTTTCATATATCTGATTGTGTTTTGTTATATCACCACCAGATAATCTATCTACCATAGCAATCCAATTAAGTTCCTCTGGCATCTCATCAACAACCACTTTATTTATTTGACTGGCAGAGGGTCGTGAGAATAGTATTTCATAGTTATTGTTTATTAATCTCTCCCAGGTGTAAAAGCCTCTAAAACCCATAGAGCAGCTGTTGCTGGTATGTCTTTAATCAAGTCTTTCCTTCTTGTAATAGTATCAATATCACCAACAAATGGTTCTGCTTCATAATATATATTACCAAGTTCATCAGTTTTTTCAACTCCTGGTCTAATTAAGATTGCTAATAAACTAACAGCACTATCCCAAGTATTCTTTGTTGTTTTTTCCAACAATTTAATTGAAATCTTCTCACCTAATGTTAATCTGTTTGATTTATTGGCTACATATACTTTACCATTTATATCAAATGTTTTACATTCTTTTTTCGTAATACCATCTTTGTTAAACTCATTCATAATTTCAACAAATGAAAATATATCATCATCATATAAACTCATTAAGTATTCATACTCAAGGTCTGTTATAATACAAATGAATTCAATCAAAAATTTCTCTTCAATTGAATTATCACCAGCATATAATTCGAGTATCTTACCGTATTTTTCTAATGTAATTTCATCCCAGTTGTCCTTTACGTCAACTTCTTTTTCTCTAATTGTTATCTTTCTCATATTTCTATATTATTTTTGTTTATATATTAAAATTATAAACTCACTTTTAGTTTAATGTGCTTCTTGTTTCAACAACTTTAACTCTACCTTGAACTCTTGATATATCAGTTTCAGTAACATAAACTCTTTGCATATTGTATTCTGGTCCTTTTAATACAGAGTTTAATCCTAAGTCAAATGATTGACCAGCATTTGGTATTCCACCACCACCTCCATCTGGTAGAGGTGATGGTCCTGCTGGTGTTACTATTGTTGTATCTGGTGTACTACCACTTTCTGGATTAAATTGTTTAGCGGCAATAGCGGCCAACTGAACAGCTCCAGTAGCCGCCGCTATAATAGCCATCGCTTGTCCATAACCAGGACCTGCAGCGATGGCCTTTGTGATTGCCTCAGCAACATTTATACCAGCACTGGCCATACCAGCGGCTTTATTAACATTAAATCTTGTCTTAGCAGCCTTCTTTTCTGCTTCTGAGCCTTTTTTGGCATTGACTCCAATAATATCAGCTAACGCATTACCTAAACCAGCAACCGCATTTGTTATGGCTCTTGCATTATCAAACTTCTTTTGTTGATTTTTCTTATCCTCTTCAACCTCCTTTTTACTTAACTCGGCTGTTTTTTTATACCTTTCAGCAATGATTTTATATATTTGCTCTTCATTTAATGTCTTATTATCCAGTCTAATTTGAGCAAATTGATCTTCAACATCATCAAAAGAGACCTTATATTCATTCATTATTTGATCTCTATTGGCCTTGTTTTGAGCCATTTGGTCATCACCTGCTTTATCAGCCGCAACTTCTGCTTTAACTCTATCTTCTACGATTTTATATTCAGCATCAGCTTTATCTTGTTTCGCCTTTAATTCATTTGCGTCATATTCATCAAGTGCTATTTTCTTAGCATCTAATATACCCTTTTGTAATTTTAAATCTTTACCAGCAACTTTTACATCCTCATCATATTTTTTCTCTAATCTTTGTCTATCATTTAATAAATATTGGTCTTTAAGATCTTCTTGTATTTTATCAGCGGCAGCCTTATCAGCAGCATCTTTAGCAGCCTCAGATTTTTTCTTTTCATTTTCAGCTTTTTCCTTCTTTAACTTATCGTCTTTACTCTTAGCATCCTTATCAGCATATTTCTGATTAATATCAGACACACTTTGATTATAGGTAGCAGTTTGTATATCAACATATTTCCAATAATCATCAGTTGAAAGTATTCCAGCTTTTTGTTTCCTATCAAGTTCTTGTAGTTCTCTTTCATTGGCTACCTTTGCTGCTTGAAGTTCTCTTGTCTTACCATCTTTAATTAGATTTACCTGTTTATCAGTAAATGATTTTGATAATTCTAAATTAGCTTCTGCTTTTTTAGCTACTTCCTCAGCACTATCACCAGCATCACCCATACTTGTGGCTAGATAAACAATACCAGCAACTAATAAAGATATACCAGCTGTTGCCGCTGCCATAGTTGCTGTTATTGTAACTCCTAATACCTCTGTTGCTGTTGCTGCTACCGCATCAGCGGCTGCCAGAGCATAAGTTTTTAAGGCTCCTTGTCCTAAAGCAAGATTAGATAACTCCTGAATACCTACGAGTACCGCCATAGCACCATTCACCTGTGTTAATGTCTTTTGTAAGTTCTCATTCTCAACACCAAATAGTGCTGCTGCTCCAACACCAACTGACACAGCACCAGCTAATCCTCTAAATCCTTCTACTACGGCATCAATCTTAGCTGTATCACTTGATAATGATTTAATTGATTCTCTAACATCACCTAAGTGGTCAGTTAATTCAGCCGCTCTTTTGGTGGCTTCTTTTAATTCCTTATCACCAAACTTACCTGCCGCTATGTCAGATTTAAGACTTTTTAATTCATCTCTTATTGACTTGAATCCAGTCTGAGCTTTTGAGGAATCAATATCTACATTTATTTTAACATCATTATTCATACTTGTATATATTTATTTGTAAAGATTTTATTTTATTTATTAACAATTGTATCTGTAACATTAGCTATATGTGATCCTGTTATAAAACCATTATTAATGTTGTTTTTAATATCATATGTTAATGAAACTCCAGTATTAGCTGTAATACTATCATTGTTCATATTTTGTGTTATATCATCTACAAAATTATCATTAGTATTTACTGCCCCATTATTTGTATTGAAACTTATAACACCATTATTACTATTGTTATCAATAACACCATTGTTACCATTATTTAATATGTAACTACCATTTGAGTTCGATGATATACTTCCACTATTATTATTACCAGTAATAAACCCAACATTTGAGTTGCCTAATATACTTCCAGCATTTGTGTTGTACGATATATCACCACTGGCTCCATTTGAATTAGCACTAATAGAACCTATTATATTGTTATTAAATATACCACCAGTAATATTATTACTTGTAATAGAATTACATATATTTTCTGTTATTGAACTAGACACAGAATTACCACTAATTTCTTGAATACATATATTATAATTTATATTGCCAATCAGATTATTTTTTATCAAAGATGCTATATTCCAAGTAATAGTAGGACCATATATATTGTTATATATACCAAATGGCACATTATTATTACTTATGTTACCATTTGTATTCCAATCTGTAACATCACAAGTATTATATCCTAATCCAATATTTAGAGTACCAACCACATTATTATTATATGTTTGTTGGTTTACCCAATTAGTAATATAGTCATATATAACACTAATTTGTATAGTAGTATATTCACCATTTGTAAATGAGTTCTTTTCAATAACAGACCAGTTGGCATCTAAGTTGAAATCATCAACAGCCGTTCCAATAGAACCAGTAACACTAGACCATACTCTACCACCCCATATACACAATTTACCTACCGACACTGATGGTAGTGAAGAAAACCACACACCTAACCAATCATTACCAAATGGATCTATTATACCAGAATTATATTCTCTTGGACAATACATAACTCTAACACCACTTGAATCTAATTGGTTTGTTGATATAGCATATAAATATATACCAGCATCATAACCAACTCCGAATCCTTCTGTGTCTATTTTATATAATTGACCAACTAATAATAAATTACCTGGTATTAAAATGGTTGTTAAATCTGTCCAAGTTATATTAACAACAGGTATTCCAGTTGTGAATACAACATCACTTCCTATATATGTTATGTTTGATTGAGTAGCTGTTATATTACTACCAATCAAACTAATATTACTTACATTACTTGTTATTGTATTGTTAGATCCAATATTAAATATATTTCTTACGATTGATGAGGTTGATCCTATTACATTATTATCACCTAATATATAAATTGATTCACCCATAATAGTATTATCATTACCTATAACATTTGATGTTGATGAAACAACACTATTATTATTTCCAGTTATAAATGGATTACCTATTACAGAACCAGGACTTAAACTATTATCATTACCATTAACTAATGCTCCTGAAACAGCTATCTTATTACCATTTATATTTGTAAAATCCTGACTTGAAGCAACTCTATTTCCTCTAACTGGAACTCCACTATTAAAATCAGGTCTAATTTGAATTGGTCCATTATTTATATTGTCTATATTTATTGTTTGAACACCAGGTAATGTATAATCAAGAGCTTCTACTAGTTCAACAAGTGTTGGTGCATCTTTCAATGGATCATAACTAGTTATCTTATTAACTCTCCAATAGTTAGTTGCTCCACCTAATGCTTCTAAATAAATTAAGTCATTAAACCTAAATGATTGTATATCAGTTGGTGTTAAATAAATATAAACAGATAATAACTTAGCTTGTGGATTAGATAAAGCATCCATAGTATTATTCCAGAATGTATTATATAAATTATTTGGTGTGATTGTATAGTTTGATATATATATCTCACTAACAGGAGCAAAGTTTATATCATATGTCGGAGTTAATGGATTATCTGTGTGTCCTACATATGGATAAAACGGATAAGTGACACCACTAAAATTAAAATTAGATGTTGGATTAACTTTATTTCTTGTTAACAATCTTATATTACAACCATTATAAGGTGATATACTACCATTTGAACCAACTTGTATAATCTGTGGAGCAAATAATCTACCAGTTGTTGATGTTGGTAGAAACTCTCTTAATGGAGTTGGTGAGAATATCAATTCAATTTTATTTTCACCTTCTAAGTAATAGTTATCTAATTTATAGATATAATCACCATATGTTCTTTGTGTATTATTAGTATAACTTGTATTCCAATAGTCCTTATCTGGTTTATAAGTAAAGTTGTTAATTTTCTTTTGTTTATTACTTAATACAGATGAAATGACAGGTTGTTCTATATCAACTTTATTGCTCCAGTCATTTACTTTTTTAACTTGTGAGTAATATACATCTCTTGGTTCTATATTAAATGTATTATTATATTCCTTTGATGGCTCAATATATAAATTAAATGTTTTAAATACCGTATTTAAGAAATCAGTTTGTTTAACATTTTTAGGTAGTGAGTTAGATGCGTCTATATTACCAGTTGGATCTGTAACATCGGCTTTATATACTTTTGTTATCGTATTAGGACCAACTGCTTTTGCATAACAATACTGGTCTAAATATGGTAGGAATATAGTATCAGATGAACTCGTTGGTCCATATAAATTATTCTTTGATTTGTAATTTACTTGAAAGAAAAACTTAACCGTATCACCAGTGTTTATATTGTCATCAAAGTCAAATTGAGCAGAGCCAGATATTTTATATTCAGAATATGAGAATGTAAAACTAACTGGTGTTGGACGATTGTCAGATAAAGGTGAGGTACCAGGACCTAACCAATTTGGAACGGAATATGTTAGTGATCCTGAACTTTGAGTTGATATTGATCCGAGGGTAATAACATCAGCAGAAGGAGCACCACCATAAGTTATACTTCCACTTGGTGATATTTTAGCACATCTTAATTGAATACTATAAGCATCAAAGTCCTGGTCAACTCTTGATATAAGTTGAAAAACCCCTGAAACTGGAACTTGTTCTCTAAAAACACTAGACCTAAATTTTAAGTTACTTCCATAAACTAAATTATAATCTATTAGAAATGTTTTTGAAGTAGCATCATCTGCTGTAAATGTATATGTTAATGTATCATATTCATTAAGAGCATCTACTAAAATTGTATCAGCATTCATATCACCAATATACCTTCTTTGTTCAAAGGAACCATAATCATTAGCATTAGTAGAAAAAGATGTATCCATAATGAAACCAAAGTACTGATATGGTTGTAAAGTTGAATTAGCTGTCGCTCCAATTGGTAATTGAACCTTCATTGCTCCTAAATACTTACCTATATTACCATCACCAACTAATAGATTTTGAAAGTAATCACTATCAAAGAATGTTGAGTTAATAGCATATCCATTTTCAGCAAAAATCTGATATACTAATGGCTTCAAATACCATAATGGTTTTAAATCCTTAAAGTTGTATATAGGATTAGATAGATTTTGTGTTGTTGTATCATACCAATCAACAAATCCATAATAATAACCATTGTTATAATCACTAGTCCAAGATTGTGTCATAGGTGAAAAATCAAACTTTGATATAGTATGGTCATATCTACTATATTCTAAATCAGTTAAATATTTATCACCTATTAAACTCCATAATTGATAATTATCCTCATATACAACTACACTAAAACTATCATCAGTTAAATCAACTTGATTATATTCCATAACACCTTGAAAGATAAGTATATTATCTCTTGTAATCCATACAGGTGTTTTTGAAATTGGTGAATATAAATTGGCAGTGTTATATAGATTAGTAATAAATCCTAAAACTCTCTTATTATTATCAGTTAAAGGCAGTTTTATTGTCTTACTATATGTTGATTTATTATTTTTAAAATCATTTATATCACTAATCTGATATGTAATCGGAATTGATTCGACATCAAATACTTCTAAGTTATAGTTTATATCGTTAATTCTAACTACTATTTGTATATTATGTTTCATTATCTATATTGTATATATTTTTCATATGCTATTTTATATTTTACGGTCATATTAAATAACTTCTCTGTTAATTGTGTTTTTTGTGTGTATGAATTATCAACTATTGTTATTGGATAAACTACTGGATATGAAGGTGTTGTGTCACTATATACAACAAGAGAAACATCTATACTTGTTATCAAATCATTTAGAGCTATATATTCTTGTTCTGTAACCCAATTACTATTTATAGTCCATACCTCATCAGTTTCTACCGTAATAGTTGTATCTTCTCTATCACCAGTTTTATATAATGGTTTTAGAATAGATTTGTATTCTTTTCTTTTTATACTTTCATTTCTTTTACTATTCATTCTAAAATTAAAGCAATCATAACCACCTAATCTATTAATCCAAACTAATCTAACATTTTCAAATGGTGAGCAATCCGTTTCTATTTCATAATAATATGGTCCTGTTGAGGCACTAAATGTACCTCCGTATGTTGCTGTAAATTGTAAATCAACTGAGTAATAATTTGTTGGTGGTGGAAGGATTGGGAATATTATATTATCATATAAATTAACTGGTCCAGAACCAATTGTAAACTTATTATATCCACTTAGTTCTTCTAATGAATTAATCTCAGTAAATACAACTGGATATGAATATGAACTTTGTGTAACCCAGTTGTTATCATAATTTGTAATCACATATACAAAATCACTATAATATAAAAACCAATCATTAGGTAATAAGAATGTTAATGTTTCATAATCATTTATTAAAACCTTTTTAGGATGTTGTGAACTTGTTCCACCAAATGGAGTTAAGAACTGACCACTAGTTGAATAATCACCTGTATCAAATGTAAAAACTAAATTATCATCAACCCATCCACCAAATACACCACCAGACAAGGGGTTTATATTTTCTTGTCCATAATTGATTGCTCCATTATAAGTATAGAAACTTACAGATGAGTATGAAAAGTTTTTAGCATATACAATAGTTCCTGTATAAATATATCCTAATGAATATGGTTCATTTATTTCTATTGAATAGTTATCTATAACAGACACAACATCAGTTACAATCTTTTGTCCTACTAATGTTGTTGGATCATATGTATTGATTGTTATTTCATCATATACTTGTAAATAGTGTGGTGTTGAAAATGATAAACCTATATTACCACCATAATCAAAATTACTTGTGAATTGTAATTGTGGATTCCATACATTACCTATTCTTAAAGCATATCTAGAATAACCATTTATATCAGGACTGATAATATCATAGTAATATATTGGATATAAACCTATATTTATATCTAAGTTATATTCACTATCATTTTGATTATTACGTACAATAGTATCAAGAATTGTTTTGACTGAAAAATAAGAATTACCATCTCTATCAGGTACAAAAGTATAATTACCTAAGTACTCATAATCCGCAGCTGTTAACTTATCTAAATTAATTACTTGAGCTAAGAACTTATAACCTGATTGTGATAAACCAGGTGCTATTCCTAATGGTATATCAGAGTTTGTTATCTGAAACCATATATCATTTGCTACGGTAGTAAATATACCATTATAATTACTTATTGAAAAATCTGACATTAGTTCGATTGTATATATTTTTTATAAGCCTGTCTATATGTTAAAGTCATATTGAATATCTTATCAGTTAATTGTGTTTTTTGTGTATATGTATTATCAACTATAACAATTGGATATGGCGTTAGAACTGGTGAGCCACCATCTATA
>Ga0315274_10008545_pt1 | contig 14836 bp, 10 predicted proteins | sample YL17G02_20_MG_FD_203700 | JGI IMG/M metagenome (GOLD analysis project Ga0315274, IMG submission 203700) | Sediment microbial communities from Yellowstone Lake, YNP, Wyoming, USA - YL17G02_20 | ecosystem: Environmental > Aquatic > Freshwater > Lake > Sediment | place: USA: Wyoming | collected... | reverse complement strand
AACCAGTACATCCGCGACGTGGCAAACGCCAGCCGGGTGCCCGTCCTCAACATGCAGTGCGAGGTCTACCATCCCTTCCAGGCGCTGGCTGACCTGATGACCATCATGGAGAAGAAGGGCGAACCTCGAGGAAAGACCATCACTGTCTCCTGGGCCTGCGCCGCCAGCTACCAGAAGCCCTTGAGTGTGCCCCAGTCCCTGATCCTGCTCCTCACTCGCTTCGGAATGAACGTGCGACTGGTACATCCCCCTGAGTACCGACTGATGCCCGAGATCCTGGACCGGGCTCAGGAGAACGCGCGTGCCCACGGCGGGACGCTGGAGATCTTGGACGACATGGACGCCGGTTTCAAAGACGCGGACATCGTCTATCCCAAGAGTTGGGGTTCCTGGCTCACCACCGAGAACGTCGACGAGTCAGCAGCCATTGGGTGCAAATATGACGATTGGATCTGCGACGAACGACGGATGGGGCTGGCCAAGGAGGATGCCATCTACATGCATTGCCTGCCTGCGGATCGGGGCATCGAGGTTACCGACGGGGTGATCGACGGCCCGCAGTCCGTCGTCTACGATGAAGCGGAAAACCGCCTGCACGTTCAGAAGGCGGTGATGGCGCTGACCATGCGGTAGGGTCAGGTCTTGCCGGCGAAATCGACTGCCCAGCACAACCATGAGCCACATCCTCAGCCTGAAATGCGTCCTTTGCGGCGCTGAGTACGGACCCGACGAGGTCCTCTATGTCTGCCCCAAGCACGGTGACGAGGGCATCCTCGACGTGGTCTACGACTACCACCTCATCGGCCGGCGGCTCACCAGGGAAGGGCTAGCCAACAACCACGACTACTCCATCTGGCGGTATGCGCCTCTGCTTCCCATCGCCGAAGACAGTCCGCGTCCTCCCCTCCAGGTGGGCTGGACGCCTCTCTACCACGTCCAGCGCCTGGGCGAGAGGCTGGGCCTGCCCCACCTCTATCTGAAGGACGATGGCCGCAACCCCACCGCCTCTTTCAAGGACCGGGCTAGCGCGGTGGGTGTGGTCAAGGCCCTGGAACTGGGGTACGAGACCATTACCTGCGCCTCCACCGGCAACGCGGCGTCGTCCCTGGCTGGTCTCGCGGCCAGCGTGGGGCTGAGGAGTCTCATCTTCGTCCCACAGACTGCGCCGCAGGCCAAGATCGCCCAACTCCTCATCTTCGGCTCCCGGGTGATCATGGTCAAGGGCACCTACGACCAGGCCTTCGACCTCTGTCTGGAGGCGGCAAAGGAGTACCCCTGGTACAGCCGGAATACGGCCTATAACCCCTATCTATCAGAGGGCAAGAAGACAGCGGCCCTGGAGCTATGCGAGCAGCTGGACTGGCAGGCCCCAGATCGCATCTTCGTCTCCGTGGGCGACGGCTGTATCGTGGGCGGGCTGTGGAAAGGTTTGAAGGACCTGCTGGCCCTGGGCTTCATCGACCGTTTGCCTCAGCTGGTCGGCGTGCAGGCCGAAGGGGCGGCCCCTCTGGTGCGGGCCTGGGAAGAGGGGAGCGAAGAGATCGTCCCCCTTGTTCCCCACACCCTGGCCGACAGCATCTCCGTGGGCCAGCCCCGCGACAGGGTCAAGGCTTTGCGTGCCGTGCGCGAGACGGGTGGACGATATGTGGCGGTCAGCGATGAGGAGATCCTGGAAGCCATGAGGCTGCTGGGGCGGGAGGCGGCCATCTTCGCCGAGCCCGCCGGGGCCGCCGGTTTCGCTGGTCTCCACAAGCTGGTGCTCCAGGGCGAGATCGACCCCGAGGAGCGAATCGTGGTCCTGGTCACTGGGAACGGTCTCAAAGACGTGGACAGCGCCATCCGGGCCACGGGCCAGCCTGAACTGATCGAACCGACCATGTCGGCACTGCGTCGACTGATCTGAGTCATAGGGTCGTAAGAAGGAGCAGACCATGAGCCCGAAGAGCAAACTTATCGTTGGACCCACCTTTGAGGAGATGCTCCACCCCTGGAAGATCGATCCTCAGGTCCGTGCCCAGGCGAGGAGAATGCTGGACGAGGACCCTCTCGATCCCATCAATCTCTACAACATCACCTGGCGCGACCACGAAGAGCGTGTCTATCACTACGTGCTGCCACGGGAGCTGACCAACGTGGAGGCCCCCATCGTGGTGCTGTACGGCAAGGACTTCCCCACAGGCAGCCACAAAGTCGGGGCCACCTACTCAGTGCTCATCGAGAAGGAGCTATACGGCGAGGTGGATCCTGCCGTGCACTCGCTGGTCTGGCCCTCCACGGGGAACTACGGGATCGGCGGGGCCTGGGTAGGTTGCCGCATGAACTTCGACTCCATCGTCATCCTCCCGGAGGAGATGAGTGTGGAGCGCTTCGAACTGGTACGCAGCTACGGGGCCCGCCTCATCCTTACTCCCGGCTGCGAGTCCAACGTCAAGGAGATCTACGACAAGACCAAGGAACTCAAGGCCCAGGACCCTGAGCGCGTGCGCATTCTCAACCAGTTCGAGGTGATGGGCAACTACCGCTTCCACTACTACGTCACCGGCAACACCATCATCGAGATGGCGGAGAAACTAGCGCAGCGGGGTGTTGGGCGAGGAAAGGTTGCGGCCTACGTCTCGGCTATGGGCTCGGCGGGCACCATCGCTGCCGGCGACCGCTTGAAGCAGCAGTGGCCCGACCACAAGATCGTGGGCCTGGAACCCATCCAGTGCCCCACGCTCTACTGGAACGGCTACGGTGGTCACGACATCCAGGGCATCGGCGACAAGCACGTCACCTGGATCCACAATGTGATGAACATGGATGCCATCATGTGCATCGACGACATCGAATCCAAGAAGGGCCTTCAGCTACTGACCGAGGAGGCAGGCTGGCGGACGATGATCGACAGGTACGGCGTGCCGGAGGAGAGCGTACGCCTGATGGCCGAGACCTTCGGCATTTCCGGCGTGTGCAACGTGCTGGGCGCCATCAAGACGGCGAAGTTCTACGACTTCGGCAAGGACGACGTCGTCGTGACCATTCTCACCGATGCCATGGACCGCTACGGCTCGGTGATGCAGCAGATGACCGAGACCTACGGGCCCATGGACGAGGTTGAGACCGCCGTACGGTTGGTGAGCATCTTTCACAACCAGAAGCTGGACTGGATCGAGGAAGGCACGCGCCGCACGCGCAATCAGTGGCACAACCTGAAGTACTATACCTGGGTGGAACAGCAGGGGAAGACTATAGAGGAGCTCGACGCTCAGCGACACCAGGAGTATTGGGAGGCTCAACAGGCGCTGGTTGGGGAGATTGACCAGAAGATCCACCAGGCGCGAGGGGACTAGCATCGAGGGCCTGACCAACCAGTAGAGGCCGCAGCCAGGAGCGCTGGGGCGACCCGGCGGGTCGCCCCTACTCAATCCAGCGCGCCACTTTGGAGTCGGTACCGTCTACCCCAGGCACCTCGACGATGCGGTCGATAACAGCATCCATCGAGCCATGTCGGTGGTCCAGGGGAACGACTTCCGGTACGTCTTGCTGGGGCCACGGCTGGAGCGATACCTGGAGCAGTCGTGAGACACCTGTGGCAAGGACCTGGTCGAGGGAATACAGGGGGTTAACCTTGAACGAGCAATCTGCTGCAACGGACGTTTCGTCTCCAGATGAGAAGATCATGGCCGCTCTGGGCCACGCCACCATCATCTGGCCGGTAATGGGTATTGTCGCGCCCCTGATCATCTGGGCCACTCAGCGGGAGAAATCCCGGTTCGTGGCTTTTCAGGCTTTGCAGGCGGCCGTGTACCACATGACGCTGATTCTCGCCGGTCTGGCGTGTGGTGCGTGCTACTTCTGTTCCTACCTGGGGATGATCGTGGGAGCGATAGCCATGCCCATCTCCGCGGCTCTCACCCTCCCCGGGACGGGTCCATCAGGCGAGGAGTTGCCGCCTGAGGCCTTGATCCCCATCTTGCTCGGCTTCCTGGGGATGATCGTCTTCTATCTGGCCATCTTCGGGCTCCTGTTCCTCGGCTTGGCGGTGTGGCTGGCGTATATCGCCTACGGCCTCTACGCGGCCGTGGCCAACCTTCAGGGCAAGGACTTCCGATACGCCATCATCGGGCCTCGCCTGGAACGATACCTGGAGGGGACATCGGCCGAGGCAGGCACGTCACCATAGTGCGGCTTGGCATGGGCCGTGCCTGCGGCGGGCCCTTGCTACCTGGTGTCTGGCGTGCGCGGTGCCTGGCCGGCAGGGCCACGTTGATTGGCACCAACGTCTCCCCCGCCCCAGCGCTACCTAGCCACGAAACTGGTGCGCCGCGAGCATCATGGTGACGTTATTGTTGCCCCTTTGATACCTCTCTGATGCCCGTCGAGGGTATGCTCACGGGGGAAGGGTGGAACCTTCGGAGGTCGATACACGTCTGTACGGTGGCTAAGATGTCTGCGCGTTTGTTGAGCACGTATGCCAAGACTATCGCTCCAGCAACATAGAGTCAGAGGATGGAGGTCAAGATGATGAAGAAAGCTCGGTTCTCGCTATTGGTCTCGGTGTTGGTGATGGCGCTGGCCCTCGCCGTGGCCGGCTGCGGAAGCGTGCCGCCAGGGGAGGATACCTCCGCAGCACAGGCCCCGACGGAGGTGCAAGGTGCACGGGATGCAGCGGTAACCTTCGTGCGAGAGCACTTCGAGGAGGCCCCAGCAGAATCCCTCTCCTGGGTGGCGGAGAAGCTAACGCCCGAGGGATTGGCCGGCGGGGAGGAGTGGCAGTATACCGCAGGGGGCTGGGTGGTCAAGGTCTCGTACGGGGTGGTGGCTCCCGAATGGACGGTGTACCACGTATCGGTGTCCAACGAGAGCACCGGCTTCGAGTGGGAGGGCCGCGTCGATGGGTCCGGACGCGCGCCGGAGGCACCTGAGAATGCGCTGCTGGCCAGGGACCAGGCTCTCCTCTATGTCAGTGAGAAGCATGGTCAGTCTGGTCTCGGGGCGGGCCTGGCCTGGCAGGAGGAGCGGCTGACGCCCGAGAACATCGTTGGCGGAGAGACCTATCAGTATACGGCAGGCGATTGGGTGGTGACGGTTTCCTATCCCGTCGTGCTGCCGGAGAACACCATCTACACGATTTCACTGACCAACAAGGCAAGTGGCTTTGAGTGGCAAAGCGAGGTTGACGCTCAGGGTGTGGTGACGGAGCATTAGAGCTGAGACAGGTACTAGCGTTAGGCGCCATGGAAGTAGGGGCGACCCGCCGGGTCGCCCCTACTAGTTGGCCCCAAAGTCACGTCCTCGCCCGGGGTTCACCCGATCCAGCGCGCCACTTTCGAGTCGGTGCCGTCCACTTCAGGCAACTCGACGATGCGGTCGATGACGGCGTCCATGGAGGCGATATCTTCGCCTTCTACGATGGCAATCGCATCCGGTGAGCCAAAGAGCGCGTCAGCCTTGGCCACCCCGGGCATCTGACGTATCTTCTGCACCACTTTGCGCGGCTGCCTGGTGGTGATAAAAACGTAGGCCCAGACATTGACCTTCATGGCGTAGCTCCTTCCAACCCGTTCCTCGGGCCTGAAGCCGATGCTCACCAGCGAACAGTGAGAAGGCCTGCTCGCCCCCTGTCACTGACCCAGACGAGCCAGTTACTCTTCCACCACGGGACAGAGGGTCTCGAATCCCGACGCGCAGTACTCCACGCGTCCGCCTATCATGGTCATCAACACTTCGATGTCCTTGATGCGGTCAGGATCCACCGTCACTGGGTTCTCGGAAAGAACAATCAGGTCGGCGAGCTTCCCTGGCTTCAGACTGCCTACTTCCTCATCGCGGAAGAGCGCATATGCTGAACCCATCGTCATCAGGCGCAGCGCCTCCTCCACAGTGATCGCATTGGCTGCAAACCACTCAGGCGGCTCGCAGATCGAGCCGTCTTCCGCAAGGCCACCGCGAGTGACAAAGCCCCAAAGGTCCAAGATGGGCTCCAGAGGAGGCACCGGAGGATCATCTCCATGCCAAGCGATGGGCAATCCGGGATTGGCGTCCAGGAGCTCTCGCCAGGGCCACTCCCAGGTCTGATACTCTTCCGGGACCGCGTATCTGTACTTACTGGTGGTGCCTGGCACGAAACAGATGGGGTACTCCCCGAAGATCAAAGGGACTATGCCAATCTCGCTGTAGCGTGGCATCAGGTCGGGACGTAGAACAGCGTTGTGCTCAATGCGATGCCGCAAGGTGTTGGGTTGTCCATCCAGGGCCGCAGCGATGGCGTTCTGCACCTGTTCGATCGCTCGATCTCCGAGCGCATGGATAGCCAACTGGTAGCCATCGGCGTGCACATCGGCCACCACCGTGTCCATCTCCTCCTGTGTGAAGAAGAGGTCGCCCTGCCCCACACCATTGGCGTATTCGAAGCTGACCGCCGGCGCATTGCAGGACCCGCCGTCGGCGAAGATCTTCACTCCCCCGATGCGCAGCATCTCTCCAGGCACCCGGGTTGGTGCATGTTCCCGATACCACTCTCCCATGAGTTCGCCGCAATTGTCGGTGTACAGCATGTACACGCTGGTGCGGACGCGCAGGTTCCCTTCCCGCTTCAACCCCTCTAACCGTTCCAGGAGATCGGGGGTGGTACCCGCATCCGCCAGAGTGGTGATGCCGTACATCAGGGCCAGGTCTTGAACCCCCTCCAGGTCCGTGCCGTAATGATCGGGGGAGGCAAGGATGTGCGAGTGAGCGTCCACAAAGCCGGGCATCAGCGCCCGACCCCCCAGGTCGATCAACAGCGTTTCCGGTCCGGCCAATGGCAGAACGTACTCGTCGCTGCCGATGGCCAGGATGCTCTCACCTTGGATGGCCAAGGCTTGCGCTTCCGGCTGCCCCGTCTCCATCGTCAGTATCGAGCCATTGTGAAACACTACGTCGGGTGGGGGAGAGGTAGGCGAAGGCTCCGGTAAGGCCGTGGGTGTTTCCGGTAGAGGCGTCGGCGCCTCCCGGGTGGCGGGGGGCACGGCTGTGTCTGAGGGTTGTGGAGGCGGCGCGGCGCAAGCAATGGGAAGGAATGCCAGTACCAGCGCGAAGGCAATCTGGATTCCCAGCAGGCGACCGGGGCCCCCCTTCATAAGCTTCTCCTTTCGATGCGGAAGTGGCCCTGCCGTTACCCCAGGCGAGCCAGTTCCTCTTCTACGATGCTCTCGTCGAGCTTCTTGAACAGGGGCTCTGGCTCTCTGAGTGCCTGACCAGCCGGTAGAGAGCTGGGCGCCCAGGAGACCTTGGCGCTGGGAGGATCGTAAACCAGCGCCAGATGTGACTTCCCGTCTTCTTCAAAGGTTTCAACCCTGGACTGCCCCATAAGGTCTCCGTGGCAACCCAGATACTCGTGCAGCTTCTGGGAGGAGAAGGGCAGGAAAGGATAGAAGAGGATCTTGAGGGAGTTGATCACCCCCAGAATCACGTACATCGTGGTGGCGGCGGCCTGGCGATCCCCCTTGATTACCTTCCAGGGCTCTTTCTCGTCCAGATAGCGATTCGCCTCGTGAGCCACAGCCATGACCTCGCCCAGGGCGGCCTTGAAACTGGCGGTGCCGATAAGCTCGCCTACCGGCTCGAAGGCAGCCTCCACCTTCTGGAGGATAGCCCTGTCCTCGTCATCCAGCTCTCCCGGCTCCGGCACCTTCTGATCGAAATTGCGGTAGGTGAAGGTGAGCACTCGATGCGCCAGATTGCCCCAGGTGGCCAGCAATTCGTCGTTGTTCTTGCGCCAGAAGTCGTACCAGGAGAAGTCGGTGTCCCGGTTCTCGGGGGCGTTCACCGTGAGGTAGTAGCGCAGCGGATCGGGGTCGTACCGGCTCAGATAGTCGGGCAACCAGACGGCGAAGTTGCGGCTCACCGACAGCTTCTGTCCCTCCAGGTTGAGGTACTCGTTGGCCGGGACGTCGTAGGGCAGGTTGAGGCCGCCGTACCCCATAAGCATGGCCGGCCAGATGATGGCGTGGAAGGGGATGTTATCCTTGCCGATGAAGTAGTAGCCGCGAGCGGGATGCTGCCACCACTCGCGCCACTTCTCGGGGTGGCCCTGGTTCTTGGCCCACTCGATGCTGGCCGAGAGATAGCCGATCACCGCCTCAAACCAGACGTAGATGCGCTTGTCCTCGTAGCCCTCCAGAGGAACGTCGATGCCCCACTTCATGTCCCGGGTGATGGGGCGGGGACGAAGGCCGTCTCGCAGCATGTTCAGCGTGAAGTTGAGGACGTTCGGGCGCCAGAACCCCTTATCCGCCAGCCACTCCGTCAGCCGCTCGGAGAAGGCGGGGAGGTCCAGGAAGAAGTGTTCCGTCTCTTTGACCACAGGAGTGCTGCCGTCGAACTTGCAGCGGGGCTCGATCAGTTCCGTGGCGTCCAGGGGCCGGCCGCAGTTGTCACACTGGTCACCTCGGGCGTTGTCGAAGCCGCACAGGGGGCAGGTGCCCTCCACGTATCGGTCGGGCAGAAAGCGGTTCTCCTGCTCGCAGTACAGTTGCCTCATCACGTCCTTGAAGATGTAGCCGTTCTCCAACAGCTTGAGGAACATGTCCTGCGACACGCGGCGATGGTTCTCCGTATCGGTGTGGGTGAAAAGGTCGAAGCTGAGGCCCAGTTGTGCGAAACCGGCGAGGAAGCGGCGGTGGTAGCGCAGGAACAGCTCCTCGGGCGAGATGCCCTCCTGCTCGGCGGCGAGGGTTATGGGAGTGCCATGGGAGTCGGAGCCCGAGACCATGATCACGTCATGGCCCCGCAAACGGTGGTAGCGGGCGAAGACGTCGGGCGGGAGGTAGGCCCCCGCCACGTGGCCCATGTGCCGGTCGCCGCTGGCATACGGCCAGGCGACGAAGACCCCAATCTTTTCCCCCATGTTGGCGTCCTTTCCTCCTTGAGCTTTCCAAAGATTCTAGCATAGGCTCCGGCAAAAAGGTAACTCCATTTACGGGAGCATACTATTCTGTGGAAGGCGGCGCCGTCAGTTGCGGGTGGACCTTGGATCGGAGATGCTGCTGCAGAAGTGGCGGCAGTCTGACCTTACCCTGTCATTCTGAAAGGTTGTGAACTTATCGGGGCAAACGGGCTCTGATGAAGATCATCAGATCATATTCTTGCACCATCGCCCACACGATCCTCACTCGATGATCTTCGGGCAACAGTTCATCCAGGCTGGCCAGACGCATCTCAACCTGGTGGCGGTTCGCCATGCACAAACGAGGCTTCCCTTGTCCATGGCTGACCGGTTCGCGCTTATTCTCTGGCAGTGGAAACAGTGTCTCAGGCATGGCCCCCCATTCACCGCGGAATCTGGCCCCTATTGTACCCTGCTTCCCCTGCATTTGCGGGGGTTGTTTCACAGCCTCTGAGCGAAGCGAAGAAACTCCTCTGAGATTCTTCCCTTCGGCTGGGCTCAGGGCAGGCGGCGCTGAGCGCCTCAGAATGACAGGCCAAAATCAGATTGCCGCCATTTCCGAAGTAGGCCGAAGGCCGTATCGAAGCATGCGGATGTCCCAGGGAATGGCTGAGGTGTCCAGGGACACGGCTCAGGGGTTTGAGGTCGCACCCTTCGATACGCTGCTCCGCTACGCTCGGCGGCTATCCTTCGACAAGCTCAGGACGCGGCTCAGGATGCTTTCCCTCGTTACCTGAGCGTGGCGGTTTGGAGTGTGGGCTTCGGCACTTCTGATGCGCTGAAGCGCGCGAGATCACCATGCGCCTGGCAGGAGCTTCGATCCTGCCTGGCGCAAGGGCATGGGCATGGTTGGCGCGCCAAGGGAGAAGGGCTTACAATAGGTCGTAATCCCTGGAAGGAGTCCAACATGAACACGGTCAGAAAGATAGCTCTACTGGTCATCGCCATCTTTGTCCTGCTGTTCTTGCTGTTCATGATGCTCTCCGGGTTCTACACCGACCTGTTGTGGTTCGAGAACCTGGGCCTCAGCTCCGTCTTCTGGACAGCGCTCCAGGCTAAAGTCTTGGTCTTCCTCGCCTTCACCCTCTTTTTCGTGGCCTTCCTGCTGGGCAACCTGTTCATCGCCAGGAAGCTGTCGGGCTGGGGGGGCTTCTTTCTCTTCGGCAAGCAGTACTACCTGCCTTCCCGGACCATCAACCTGGTGGTCATCGCCGCGGCCGTGATTCTCGGCCTGCTCAACGGGCTGGGGGCCATCAGCCAATGGGATGACATACTGCTCTTCTTCAACCAGCAAGCCTTCGGCGTGCGAGACCCCATCTTCTCGCAGGACGTCAGTCTCTACGTCTTCGCCCTCCCCGTCTTTCGCTTCCTGCGGAGCTGGCTGCTGGAGGTCATCCTCTTCGCTCTGGTGGGCAGCGCCGCGCTCTACCTCCTGGTCCAACTGGCGTCGTGGCGCCAGTTCAATCTATGGCTCACACGCAAGAACACCCTCCACCTGGCCGGGCTGGGGGCGCTCTTCCTCCTGGTGGTGGCCTGGGGGTACAAGCTGAGCGCATGGGAACTGCTCTTCTCATCCCAGGGGGTCGCCTTTGGCGCCAGCTACACCGATGTGCACGCGAGGTTGCTGGCCTACAACCTGTCCTTCTGGGCCGTGATCCTCTGTGTCTTGCTGCTCATCGGGGGAGTGCTGGCCCGCTGGCCCTGGATCCTGGCCGTAGGTGGTTTTTTGTGGCTGGTCGTCGCGGTGGGCGTGGGAGGCTTCTACCCGGCCTTCGTCCAGCAGTTCCAGGTGCAGCCCAACGAACTCTTCAAGGAACAGCCGTACATCGAGCACAACATCGAGTTCACGCGCCAGGCCTATGGCCTGGACCACATCCAGGAGCTCGAATTTGGATCGGTCACCGACTTGACTCCCCAGGCGCTGGCCGAAGCCGAGCCCACGACCACGAACATCAGGCTCTGGGACTACCGTCCTGTCCGGGACACCTACTCCCAGATCCAGGAGTTCAGGCTGTACTACGAGTTCGTGGATGTAGACGTTGACCGCTACCACCTGGACGGAACCTACCGCCAGGTCACTCTCTCGGCGAGAGAGATGAATACGGAGCAGCTACAGTCCCGCACCTGGCTGAACGAGCACCTCCAGTTCACCCACGGCTACGGCGTGGTGATGAGCCCCGTCAACGAGGTCACCTCCGACGGGCTGCCTGAGCTCTGGGTCAGGGACCTGCCCCCGCGTACCGTGCCCGGGCTGGAGATCACCCGCCCGGAGATCTACCACGGCGAAAAGACGGACAGCTACGTCTTCGTCAACAGCACCATCGAGGAGTTCGACTATCCCAGCGGAGATCAGAACATCACCACGACGTATGAGGGGCACGGAGGGGTCCTGATGGATTCGCCGCTCAAGAGGGCGGCCTTCGCCTATCGCTTCGGCGACGTGTCCGTCGTTCTGAGCAACTACCTCACGTCCGAGACCCGGGTGATGCTCTACCGCAATGTGCACGAACGCGTGCGCCAGGTGGCACCATTCCTGCTCTACGACTCCGACCCTTATCTGGTCATCGCGGACGGGCGACTGATCTGGTTGCAGGACGCCTACACGGCCACGAGCATGTATCCCTACTCGCAGCCGTACGATGACCGCTTCAACTACATCCGCAACTCGGTGAAGGTAACCATAGATGCCTACGACGGTGATGTAACATTCTACGTCGTCGATAACCAGGACCCCCTCATCCGGGCCTATGCCGCCATCTTCCCGGCGCTGTTCAAACCCTGGGACCAGATGCCCCCAGCCCTGAGGTCACACGTGCGCTACCCCGAGGGCCTGTTCTTGATTCAGGCAGAGATGAACAACACCTACCACATGCAGAACCCCACGGTGTTCTACAACAAGGAGGACCTTTGGGCAACGGCCCACGATGTATCTGGCGGCACCGAGCAGGCCATGGAACCCTACTACGTGACCATGCGGCTGCCAGACCAGGAGATGCAGGAGTTCCTACTCATCCAGCCCTTCACTCCGGCCAACAAGCAGAATATGGTGGCCTGGATGGCGGCTCGCTGTGACGGTGAGAATTATGGCAAACTCCTGCTCTACAAGTTCAACAAGCAGGAACTGGTCTATGGTCCCCTCCAGATCGAGGCTCGTATCGATCAGGAGCCTACGATCTCCAGCCAACTCTCCCTCTGGAACCAGCGGGGCTCCCAGGTCATCAGAGGCAATCTGCTAGTCATCCCCATCGACCGTTCACTGCTCTACGTGGAACCACTCTACCTCCAGGCGGAGACGGGTCAACTGCCAGAACTGAAACGAGTGATCGTGGCCTCAGGAGACCGCATCATCATGGCCAATACTCTGGATGAGGCGCTGGCCAGTTTCGGAGGTACGCCCGTGACGCGCCCTCCGCAGCAGGTGGAACCTACGGAGCCGTCGGACGTCGACGAGCTGGCCCTCTCGGCCATGGAACATTACGAGCAAGCACAGCAGTATCTCCAGCAGGGGGACTGGGCAGGCTACGGCGCTGAACTGGAAGCGATGCAGAATGATCTTCAGGCCCTGGTGGAGGCGACCCAGTAAACCGCGCCTCTCCCTGGGGGGAAGGTTTCCCTGCGGACGGCCAGGGCCCTGTGGTTGAAGCGAACGACAAGTGAGATCAGCGAAGCACGGAAAGGATGGATGATGGGCTTGCTTGAACTCCCCTTCGTAGCAACCTTGAGGCGGAATCACGCCGTGGAACATGCGACCATGCACCTCCTGGCCCAAAGGCAGCCTTACCTCAATGCGGTGGCCCGTTCCACCGTTGACGGCTTCCACATCTACGGGACTGTGGACACCAAGACGCTGGCCGACACAACTGCGGAGGCCATCGGACGTCTTCAGGCTGGTCAGGCCGAGCTGGCCATTCATCCCCGCTGCGGGACGAACCTCGTCGTTGCTGGCTTCCTCGCCGGGCTAGCCACCTTCCTGGCTGTGGGCAGATCCCGCCCCCGTCTGAGCAATCTTCCCCGCTTTATACTGGCTGCCACTCTGGCAGTGATCATCGCCCAGCCACTGGGGCTCCTGGTCCAGGAACAGATTACCACGTCCGCGGAGGTCTCTGGCCTGAGGATAGCGGAGGTCACACGGCAAGGGGTGGGCCGGCTGACCATCCACAGGGTCTCGCTGGAGCGCTCCAGTTAGCAGGACTCGTAGGATCGTCCATGTTTTATCTCTTCCACGGTGAAGACGAGTACCGGCGTTCCCTCCAGTTGGCGACGATGAAAGCCAAACTGGGCGACCCCGTGACCGTGGCCCTCAACACCACCGAGCTCAACGGTCGCCGCCTGACGCTGGATGAACTGATCTCTGTCTGCGACGCCATGCCCTTTCTCGCCGAAAAGCGGCTGGTCATTGTTTACAACCTGGCCGCTCGCTTCGAGCGCAAAAAGGGCACCGCCGAGGACGACGCGGAGCAAGACCCGGCTTTTCTGGAGCAGTTCGAGGAGTACGTCAACAGCTTGCCGGAGAGCACGCGTCTGGTGCTGGTCGAGGATGGCAAGATCAAGGAAGCCAACCGCATCTACAAGATCGTGACCAAGAGCGATCAGGGCCACTTGCACGAGTTCGCTCCGCTGGATCCCGGGGAACTCAGCCGGTGGATTCCCGAACACGTGGAGGAGAAGGGGGGACGGATCGAGAGAGCCGCCGTGAACGCTCTGGCTGCGTTCGTGGGCAGCGACCTGCGCCTACTGGACCAGGAGATAGACAAGTTGCTGACCTACGCGGGTCCGGAGAGGGCGGTCACCGAGCAAGACGTCCGGCTTCTGGTCAGCTATGCCCAGGCCAACATCTTTGACATGGTGGACGCGCTGGGCAAGAGGGACACTCGCCGTGCCATGGAGCTGATGGAGCAGCTTCTGGAAAGCGGGGAGCATCCCCTCTACCTCCTGCGCATGATTGTCAGGCAGTTCAGGATCCTCATCCAGATCAAGGAACTCCTGGCCAAGGGGACGCCAGTGAAGGACATCCAGGGGCTGCTGCGTTTGCACCCCTACGTGGTGAAGAAGACCACGGGTCAGGCCGCCAACTTCTCCATCCTACAACTGGAAGTTATCTTCAAGCAACTGCACGAAGTGGATGCGGCGGTGAAGAGCGGGGAGATGGAGCCGGCCCTGGCCCTCAATCTGTTCGTGACCGAGGTGCGCAGCTAGACCGGCAGCAGGCAGCGCCGGACAATTAGAGGTCCTAGTTAGGCCTCCGAGAATAGTGGTCTGTGCTGCGCTCGTAGGCGTGAGCCACCCTGAGCACTGTGCCTTCAGCAAAGGGGCGTCCCATGATCTGGAAGCCTACTGGCAGCCCTTCATGGAAACCGCAGGGGATGGAGATGCCTGGCAGCCCGGCCAGGTTCGCCGGGATGGTGTACAGGTCGGCCAGGTACATCTCCAGGGGATCATCGACTTTCTCGCCGAGGCCAAAGGCCACGATGGGTGACGTTGGCCCAACGATCACATCCACCCCCTCAGCGAAGGCGCGGTCGAAATCCTCCTTGATCAGCGTGCGCACCTTCTGAGCCTTCAGGTAGTAGGCGTCGTAGTACCCGGAGCTCAAAGCGTACGTGCCCAGCATGATGCGCCGCTTCACCTCGGTCCCAAAGCCCCTGCCTCGCGCCTTGCTCTGGGCCTCACGGATGTTCCGGGCATCCGGTGCGGAGAGCCCGTACTTCAGGCCGTCATAGCGGGCCAGGTTCGCACTGGCCTCCGCCCAGGAGGTGAGGAAATAGGTGGCCACCACGTACCGCTCGTGGGGCATGGAGATCTCACGAATCTGTGCCCCCAGCTCCTCGAGCTTGGCGATGGCCTCACGAACCCGCGCTTCCACTCCAGGATCAAGGCCAGCCGTGAAGTATTCGGTGGGCACGCCCACCACCACCCCCGCCAGAT
>Ga0315274_10008544_pt1 | contig 14837 bp, 10 predicted proteins | sample YL17G02_20_MG_FD_203700 | JGI IMG/M metagenome (GOLD analysis project Ga0315274, IMG submission 203700) | Sediment microbial communities from Yellowstone Lake, YNP, Wyoming, USA - YL17G02_20 | ecosystem: Environmental > Aquatic > Freshwater > Lake > Sediment | place: USA: Wyoming | collected... | reverse complement strand
AAAGGCGTTAAAGACAGGGAAGGCAGGCGAAGAAAGCAAATTCAATAAGCAATACGGTGTTTATTATACCCCTCGCGAGATTGTCCACTATATGTGCCAGCAGAGTCTGATTAATTACTTGTTTACTGAACTGAACAGCAGCAACATTAGTTATGAGAAACTTGGCGATAGTAATCTCAATCTGTTCGGGAATGAAGGGGATAGAGGGCAGTTAGCGCTCACTATTGAGCATAGAAAAGGTCCAGAAATCTTAAAAGAAGATATTGAAACCCTAATTCACTGCGGTGAGCAGATCAGCGAGAACGAAGAAATAGCATTGATCAAAGAACAAAAAATTAACGAAGGAAAACAGAAAACGTCTGACTACAAATTGAAGCTACCCGAAAGTATCCGGAAGAACGCTCAATTGATTGACGAAAAGCTGGCAGACATAACGGTTTGCGACCCGGCAGTAGGTTCCGGCGCTTTTCCAGTGGGTATGATGAGTGAAATCGTTAAAGTGAGGAATGTGTTATCTACATTTATTCCCCCCCCTTTGTCCCCCCTTGAGAAGGGGGGAATTAAAGGGGGGACGAGAACGACCTATGATTTCAAACGGCAGTGTATTGAACATTCCCTTTATGGCGTGGATATTGACCCGGGCGCCGTCGAGATTGCAAAGCTCAGGCTGTGGCTGTCGCTGGTGGTTGATGAGGACGATATAAAGGACATCAAGCCCCTGCCGAATCTGGATTATAAAGTTGTTTGTGGCAATTCTCTGCTGGGAGTGGAGAAGAATCTTTTTAATGTGCAACTTTTTTCGGAACTGGAAAAATTAAAACCGCTCTACTTCAATGAAACCAACCCCACAAAAAAGCAGGACTATAAAAAACAGATTGATGGATTGATAAGCCAGATAACTAATGGGCACAAAGAATTTGATTTTGAGATCTATTTCTCAGAAATTTTTCACCAGAAAAGCGGGTTTGATGTGGTTATTGCAAACCCGCCGTATGTAAAAGAGGATGTTAATAGACATGCTTTTGAGGAACTTCGAAACTCCGAATGTTATCAAGGAAAAATGGATTTGTGGTATCTGTTTGGTTGTCGAGGTTTGGATGTTTTAAAAAGCAATGGTGTGATGTGCTTTATTGCTACAAATAACTGGATAAGCAATGATGGCGCCTCAAAATTTCGAGACAAAGTGATTGCCCAAGGGAAAATTGTTGATTTTATAGATTTCGGAGGCTACAAAATATTTTCTGCTGGAATTCAAACAATGGTTTTTATCCTTGCCAAAACCGACCAACCTACGAAATATCGCCTTAATTATGGAAGACTGGTCAACGAGCAGGCCTCGGTTGAGATTCTAGCGGATTTCTTAGATAGAAAAGGCGAATTTACCAACGGGCATTATACGAAATTTCCAGTTTCATTTGATCGCTCTGAATATGTTGGAAAGTACATTAATTTTATTCCGTCCACTATTGGAAAAATCCTCGATAAAATCAAATCGAACGCCAATTTCTACTTAGGGGATGATGAAATATTTAGTGGTATTGATGTTATGCAAGACTTCGTGACAAAACAACATCTCGAAAAACTGGACAATTCTTTTTCCGTAGGGGATGGAGTTTTTGTTTTAAGTAATTCTGAGAAGAAATCTGTGAAGTGGAACAAGAAAGAACTCCATTTGCTAAAACCGTACTATACAACCAGGGAGATACAACGTTATTATGCAAATACTAAAAACAGGTTTTGGATTCTTTACACAGGTGGAGAGGTCAATGCAAAAATTGCTGAGTACCCAAACATAAAGAAGCATTTAGACCGATTTCAGCCAATTATTACCTCTGTGAATAAACCTTATGGACTGCACCGAACTCGAGACGAAGCTATTTTTCTCGGAGAAAAAATCCTGGCTACAAGAAAGTGTGCTCGCCCAATCTTTTCCTTCGTTGATTTTCCATGCTATATTTCACGCACTTTTCTTATTATCAAAAGTAAGCGTATAAACCTCAAGTATTTATTGTCAATTCTGAACTCATCGCTCATAGCATACTGGTTATTTCATAAGGGCAAATTACAAGGGAATCAGTACCAGGTTGACAAAGTACCGTTGATGGCAATCCCAATCTTAAATGCTGCCAAGGACGAACAGCTTGTGCTTATTCAATTAGTTGATAAAATCCTCGATATCACCAAAGACGACGAATATTTAGAAAGCCCTGCCAAACAAGCCGAAGTCCGCGAATACGAAAAACAAATTGATCAGCTCGTCTATAAATTCTACGGCCTCACCCCTGAAGAAATTAAAATCGTCGAAGGCAAGAATGGCAATACTCAGTGATCATATACAACCTCAAAGATATTTAAGAAACCCACCCAAGGATATTAAGGCAACATTTTAAAATGACAAGCATGAAAGCGAAATTGCAACAAATAGATTGGAATTTATTTAAGAGAATAAATAAACAATTTCTATCTTTTCTAATCGAAAAAGAGCGTCGTAAATTTCGTCCCATTGGTAAGCCTTATTTTTCAAAGAGAATACTATCTGAACTATATATACCATCTCTACGAGCATTTTTTGTTTCTCTAATTTTTCCTGCTATATTTTTTATACTCGCTCACTTTGGGCCAATCCCGAAAGGATGTTTTGGAAGACTAAACTTTCAAGATATTCTTTCGTACCAACAGAGTAATCAATATCAAAACCTTATAGCAATACATGCCGGCATCGGAGTTATCATTTTTGCATTGATAATTTTTATTGCAGAAAGTTTGCGGGATGATGAAACTAAAGATCGAGCTCGTGTCTTGCTTAAAGAAAGCTATTTATTTCCACTGGCTGTATCCGAGATATTAGTGTTTTTTATATTCATTTGGGGTGATGTAAACTTCTGGAGTATTTTTCCAGTGCTTGGAATCGGCCTATTTACGATATGGTCTCTTGGGAGAATTATCGCTGTCTTGTTGAGTAGGTACCGCTTCGCGTTAAAACGTGCCGAGATTTTAAAAGAACGTCTACAAATGAGCATTGATTTAGCGATAAATGAGCGATTGGGCAATAACATACTTTTGCAGAAGTTGGACGGGAAGGAAATAAAATTAGAATTTCATCCTTTCTCGATTGACGAAAAATCAGAATATCATTGTTTCTCTGCTGATAAATTCGGTATCATTTCTGATTTACATTTAGAAAAACTAAAAGAATTCGCTGATCTATTAGATGAAGAAGCCAAGAAAAATGGTTTTTCATTTGAAGAAAAAACCGAAGGAATGCCTATCGAACTAACCAGCGGCGGGGAAATAATATCCCAAATGCAAAGAAAGCCATTAGTCAAGAATCGTAAACGTTATCTCTTAAAGAAGTATCATGACCGAGTTGAGAAGGAATATAATGCGCTTATATGTTTTGATAAAACTCTTGTAAAGGGCGAAGAGGCCCTTGCTCGACTAGAAAAATTATTTGAAAAAATCTTTACTATAAGAAAGTCAGATAATTTTGCTGAAGAGGTAAGATATGAAATATCCGGTTTAAAGGATCAAATGATTACAGCAATCACAAATAAACAACTTGGAAAAGTTGAAGAATTAACAAAGTTATATGTAGACCTGGCAGAGGGATTCTTAGAACAAATCATCAGATTTGGAGGTGTTTATTCTTTCGAACAAGCGCAAAAAGAACGGCACTCTTTATTTGCAGGATGGCAAGAGATACGATGGCTTTCGTCTGATATTAGGGAGATCTTTATTAAAGCAATGGAGTCGCACGATGGAGAGATTATGAAAAATGTCGCCTACCTACCAATCTTAATTGCAAGACGAGCGATCAACTATAAGGATCATTACTTATTCCAAGAATTCATAAGGTTTGTTGAACTTCTCTATATCTATGCCTTTAAAGAAGTGGACAGGGACCTAAAAGAGTTGATGATTGACCGCTCATGGCGTTATATAAAAGAGATTTCTGAATTTCATATCGAATATAAGCTAAAAAAAGAGGATATCAATAGCGGTGAGATTAAAACCCTAAAAGATTTCGCCATTCATGTCTTTTTCGTATTTCAAAACCTTTTAAAAAGAGCCTTTGACAACAGAGATCAAGAGAATTTTACGAAATATGTAAATACAGTTCAGAGATTATACGAGCACTTTGAGCCAAGTAAATCGTTGCAAAATTCTGAACACCTGAAATGGAGATTAGCGAAGGAGGATTTGTCGATAGAACAACGAAATAATCTTGAGCAAGCAATAAAGAGACAAGACATTTTAGAAAGCGCAGAAAAAGAAATATTGGCAAGAAGAGAGCAAATGCTATTTGGTCTTGCGAGCTGGATATTTGACCAATTTAGCCTAAAAAGAAGCGAGGGAAAAATAAAGCTACTCTATAACCTGATCCAGGAAGTCTTGCCAGGTGATTTAGTAGAACTGACGCGTTGGTTCTTGAGTACACATAGTTTTGATGTGGAAGATTTCTGGGGGTGGAGTTGGTGGGAATTAAAGATGGAAGGAGAAGCTCAGTGGTTGCAACCTTTAGAAAAACTGGAGAGGCTATATGTGGTCAAGGCGTTATCCAACCTTGAATCAAAAACGGATCCGGAAATTCAGGGAATTATTTTGCCTCATAGTCGAGATCTTGCGTACTTGGTTGAGGGGACTAGAGACTTAATGAAAACCCTGGATGATATTACTAAGAATCCGGAAAACTGGAAGTTTGTTATCTCGGAAGCCGCAATATCTAAAACGTCCTTATTAAGGGCATTGCTTAAGAGGGCTAAGGAAGAGCAGGAAAGAAAGGAGTTGGAGTTTAAAAGAACTAACCCTATATCGCAGCGCAAAGTTGAGGCATTCAAGAACGACGTTCTGAGGGGTTTTAATGAATCCACTGTCGTGAGAAATATCTTCACGCATTACAAACTATATGAAAATAGAGTGTCCGAACCTTATCATATCAAGGAGGATCGGTTTGGAATCAACACAGTCGATGATAAAGCAGCTTTCTTTGAAGAATGGTATGTTCATTTTGGTGAATGGGGAGTCCACTATGGGGAAAATTTAGCTTCAAGTGAAAATTCATATCTGTTGGGCGAAATCGCAAAGAATTGTGCTGAGATAAAAGAAGGACAATTTGAGGAGCAGCTAATTAAATTTGAGGAATTATCTAGTGTTCTGATCTTCGCGACAAATATGGCTATATGGAGATTTTTTGAAAAATCAAAATATTTTACACCGAAGTGGCATAAGGACACACGACAATTAGATGTGGAAGGATTCAATGGTTGGTATGAGTTTAATGGAGAACTAATACCGATTTTTGAAACGTTTTATATGAGAACAGACAAACAAATTTTAATTTTAAATAGGTCAAAACTTGGTAAGTTAATCCAATATTCACCTCTGAATAAAGGAGAGAGTGAACAATTTTTAAAGGATATATTTTATATGAATGTGCAGGCGTTTTCTGAGAACAATGATTTATTGGATGGTATTATAAAAAAACCTCCCGATTGGTTGCGAGAAATAGGAGATGAAGAGAGGCAGAGAGAATATTTACAAGAGAGAGTACTCATCCACGTCTTCGAACGGTTTGAGTATAACAAGGATAATGACTTTGAGGGCTATAAATTGAATCTGTCAGACTAAGGTAAATTAATTAGATGCATCTCAGGATAAAGGGGTCACTTCTTTATCTTTGACGAAATTAGGGTCGGCGCCCTTTAGAGTTAGCCTCATTACAAGCATCATATGTGGCGGACTTAAACGATAAGGATGACGAATGATACGTTCGGACATCACAGAACTGCATTACATTGCACCGATAGAAAATGTACCATCTATTTTGGAGCATGGAATTCTTTCTCACAATCAGGCAAAGAAGATAGATCATAATTAAGTAGCCATGAGAGAAATTCAAGAGTGAAGTCTGGGGTCTTGTATTTTGACATTTACCTTCAGGGTATGATAGAGCAGTTCCATGGCACGACCTTTACACATTGAATACAGCGGAGCTGTGTATCATATGGATGAAAATGTGAAAATGGGGCAGCTCTATTTATTCAAACAACCTTAGATTCATTAACTCTCCACGTTTTCCCATCCTTCACCTATACACTTCCCTTCTGTGATCAATTCTGAGTATGCCTATCTGCCTTTTCTCTTTTGAAAAGTCATAGATCACGTTTAAGCTTTTATTCTGGCCTTCAGCCATTTTGGGAATTCCTGCCAGGGTAAAGCCATGGTATTTGAGGGAAGAGGTGTTGTTTTCTCGATTCGGCAAACCAGAATCCCTTTACCCTCAGCCCTCTTTCCAGCCAGAGCGGCAAATTTTTTCAGTGGTTCTATGTGTTTCAAGGTAGGTGTGGCTGTCAGCTTAATTTCTACTGGATGCAAGGTATTGCCTATCTGAATAATCAGATCTACTTCCAGGCCATCACGGGAACGCCAGAAAAAAATATCCGCATTCTTCCCTGCTGCGGCAAAGACTTTGTATGCCTCGCTGATTATCAGCCCCTCAAAAAGTACACCCCCCATGGCACCGGTTACGGCCGCTTCCCCGTTTGGTTGGCGGGTCAAGGTGCAGACGATAGCCGGGTCAATAAAATAGAGCTTGGGTGTCTTCACCAGCCGCTTCCCGTAATTATTGAAGTAGGGAGAGAGAAACTGGCAGAGATAGGATGCTTCCAGAACTCCAGCCCAGGCCTTAATCGTAGGGAGCGAAACGCCACATTTCCTCGAGAGGGCGGCTGCGTTAAATGTCTGTCCGTGGTAAGCGGCGCACAGTCCCAAAAAGGTCTCGAAACTCCGAAGGTCCTTGATATTCTGCAACTGCCTCACGTCTCTCTCTACATAGGTCTGAATATACGAACGGAGCCAGAGATCTCTTTTTTCAGGATTCAAGGAAGGTTCGGGATATTCTCCAACCCAGAGAACGGATTCAAGGAGATTCACACTGTCCGGTTTGGCCTCCAGGAGGCTAAAAGGAAGGAGTTCCAATAAGGCGATCCGCCCTGCCAGAGATTCACTGACATTCTTCATAAGCTGGAACTGTTGAGAACCGGTCAAAAGCCATTTACCTGCTCTGTTTCTCTCCTTGTCGATGCGAATCTTCAGATAGGGAAGCAGGTGCGGGACATACTGGATTTCATCCAGGATCACGGGTTTAGCTTTGAACCGGTTGAGGAATCCGTTTGGATCTTCAAGGGCAATATCTCTTTCCAGCGGGTCATCAAAGCTGACATAATCAAACCTGTTGCCAAATTCCTGGAGCAGGAACGTTGTCTTTCCGGATTGCCGGGGACCGGTTATCAGGAGCGCCGGGAAAAGGCTGAGAGCTTTCTTCACCGTTGAGAAGAGCAAACGACGAACATACATACAGCAAATATAAAGTTCAACTTTAGATTTGTCAAGAATTATCTTCCCATAAAAATATCTTTTTTTGAGAAACGGGCTTCAATATCTTTACAGTCATCACTGGATTAAGTAGTATTACATTATTATGCAAACCAAGAAAAAGTACAGCCCGGCTGCTAAAGCTTGGTTATTGAATGTAAGGACTTTCTTGACCCGGCAAACATCACGTCGCCGGGAATAGGGTTTTTGGATTAATTAATTTATATTATATCCGTTCTGAGTGGTACTTAGAAAAAAACTGCTAAAAAGATGTTAAATGACATTTGATGTGACCCTCTGCTTCTCTGCTTCTCCCCGAGATGTGATGAATTATATTAATTATTGTGGGGATGGCAAGAAAAAAAGCAGGGGCCTTGTGACCCCTGCCGCCTTTGTCTTATCGTTCTTCTCTGATTAACCGGTATGAAGTCTGGTTGAAAATATCAGGACACATGGAATGGATAATATGTTTATCGTTCTCCCAAGGCAGGCTTCCTCCTGTGAGGAGCAGATTTATGAATTGATACGCTCCCCAGTACAGGTTTGCACACACGTCGCCAATGTTGAACGGATCTACCTCAAGCCTCTGCCCCTTTCTATGACCCCACGTGCAGTGCCTTTCTACGCCAAGGATCTCAACAAAAACCCTGTATTTATCCAATGAAGGGAATCCCTTCCCTATCATATCCCTCAGGGTGGGCCGGGTTCGGAAAACAGAAAACGTATCTCTCTTCATACGCCGGACTTCCACCTGGACCCTCCCCATTTCCGGACAGAGCCCTTTAAAAGAATCTGAAGTTTTTTCCCAGGGCGAATTACCCCCATAGTGGAGAGACCCGAGGAAAGGTGAGATTGCCTGGTACAGGGACCCGCAGAGACCATCGTGATTCATAGCAGTTACTCTATATTGTTCTCCCTCTCTATGCCCGTAGGGACAGCCTCCCTCAACCTTTGTTATTGTTACCTCTTCATAACAGCTGTTGATTGTTTTTAAAACGGTGGGGACAAAGTCCTCTGGTCTTTCCGCTTCAAGATAAGGTTTTGTCTCGTCCATAGAGTATTCCTCCTCCTAAATTATGTTCGGTGGGTATCAATTGTTGAACAAAAAATAATCAATAGACTGCAAATAGTGCAGGAGTCAGGAAGCATCAGCCCGGTAAAAAGGATTCCTATGCTTCAATAATTTCAGTTTTTTTAAGATCGGCTGTCCCGAGGCCCAACCTCTCTCCATACTGGAGGACCGGTTCCCACATCTCTGTGGTGTAAGTCGGATCATGCTCGGCCATGAGATGGGAACAGTATGAATCTGTTGCAACAATATCTCCGGAAATAATTAATCTGTTTACCCCTTTCTTTATCTCGGCGCCATCAAGCATTGGCCCGTTTTTCGTAAGGAGGTCCTGGGCGTCTATCATGGTCATTTCGCACCGTACAGCATCGGAGAACTCGGCAGCCAGCTTTCGAAAAGGAATCCTGAAGGATTCATCAACAACCTTTGAGTCAATTGAGCCACCCTTATGAAGCTTGATGTGTGCTTCCCAGCGATTTAGTCCGTAGACCGAGCCAAAATGGTTTTTCATTGCACAGGAAAACCCGGCATCTCCATGACGTTTGCAATTAGCAACATTGATGACGACATCAGCCTCTATCAGGTTAATGGAGGGGTCAATCTTTTTCATCACTTCCCAGGTTGTCTTCTCGACCGGGGTAAAGAATTCGGGAAAGCTTCCGTCTTTTGGCAGCAACTCAATGCCGCTTTTTTTCACTTTTTCATACAATCCCATCTGCTGAAACATCCGCTCCGACACGCTGTCATAAATTGAGACCTTCTTTGCTCCCGAATCAATGACCGCTTCACCGATGGAAACGACAAAGTCAGGGTCAGAGGAGACAGGGTACGGGCCCGGTGCTACCGCATTCAATTTTAAAATGACCGTTTTCCCCTTAACGAGCTTTCCCAGGCCTCCAATCTTTTCAATCCCTTTCCTCAATCTCACGCTTCGATCATTCCCTTCCGCAACTACTAACATGGGCTTCCCGTGTTTAAGAAAGAGGTTGCCCATTCCCTGCCTTGGCCTTTTCCCCAGGACCGGGACGCTTGGTTGCGAAAGCACGGCTGACGGAAAAGCGAAAGCACCCAAAAGGCCGAGGGAAGTCTTTGCGAGAAATTCTCTTCGGGTAAATCGGTCTCTATTTTTCTTCATGTTCCTCCTCGAACTCCGCCGTGTACAGCCTCTTACTTTTTCGATTCACTGAGAACGGTGGATATATTTTTTGATGTCACCTCTGCAATTCTTCTTATTGTATCTCTGGTCTTTTGATCCATCTTGAAAGCAGTTATTCTCACAAAATAGGTATTCTGGTAAAACTCTATCTGATTTCCCGCTTCCTGCCCCTCTTTCCCCAGTCTTAATACCTGCGATTCCTTCCTCTTGAGAGCCTGAAAAAGGTCTGCAGTGCTCTTTTCATCCTTCATCATATAGATATCTACGATAACGGAATCCTTTCCTGCCACATATTCCTCATGAATTAATTTTGAAAACCCCCGTTCAAGGTAAAATGGTGCCCCGCCATCGATATAGCTGTAGAGAGATTGATCGTCGTATATCCTGTAGGGATAGGGAGTGGTAAACCCCTCACCCTTCATCTGATAAGGCAGGACTCTGGTTAATGCTTCATCTGAAAAAGAATTCTCCGCGAATAAACCGAAAAAAGAAATGAGGGTTAAAAGCAGGATGAGTGTTTTCATGCCATCTCCATTAGTCTCTGCGTTTTTCCTTCCTGTGTGAGCAGGCACTGCAGAGTATTTTCCCTTGATCCTATGCAGTTAAGGTTACCTTTCTTACCTCAATTTTGCCCGGATCAGCATTGCCGATGCCCAACTTCTCAGCAGACCAGATGTGGCCAGCCTTCTCTTTTGTTATTGGAGGAATACCCTTTTCTTTTCTCCTCGCATTGATGATTTCAAAGCCAGTAACATCCGCAGCCACCCTGTCCTGGCTGATGATGATCTTGTGGTTCACACCCTGCGGATCTACATGAGCGCTCCCCTCATAAATTCCCATAAGGGCATCAAGGACGACCAGCTTCGTCTTCTTCATGAGAGGTTCTCCTGCATTCACCTCGGCAATCTGCGGGTCGGCATTGTGATCGTGCATCTTTACGACAACTTCTCCCACATCAGGGGGAAAGATGTTCAGGAGGGATTGTTCGGAGAGGCTTATTGTCCCGTACATGTTCTTGAGCGAGAGGGTTACCCCTGGAAAGTCAGCAGACTTCAGTACTGGAACGTTGATCAGGTAGTCTATCTGCTGGCTCAAGATCCTGCTGTACGATCTCTTCAGGTCTACTGATTTGATGTACACGGTACACTCGGGATCGAGCCAGATGCTCTTGTCGTGGTAAGTCCCGTAGCACCGGTAACCCTTGTCAGTGGTATTAATCTGATAGCCGGCAGCGATGAGGAATTGGTCAAGGTTATCCCAGATGAGGATGTTATTCTTATTGATTCCTGCATCAGCCATACTGTCGCAGATTGCATATCCCACTTCAGGGTGGGCAGGTATCTTACGGTTGACGGTATTCACCTTGAGTCCGATGACCTCTTTCTCATGCAGGTTCGGGAATATCTTGAGCCACCCTTCCTTTGCCGATTTTGTATCGGTCAGCGTCTTTATCCCCTCGTCTACCATTGTCCGCACGCGCTTGGGATCGATCTTGTAATTATTGTCAATCGCCTTCAGGTTTTCTGTGACTGCTACCGTGGATTTCGGGCCCGGGGGTTGGGATGCCCCGGCGAGAAGGGCTGATGGTTTGACGGCAAGCATCGCGGCAGTGAGTGCAGAGCTCTTCAGAAATGATCTCCTTGAGAGAGAGCAATTGCTGGGATGGCCTTTCCTTTCTCTGTGTTTCATGACGGGTTTCCTTTCTTATCTCCTCGGATTTTTTATGTCACTATAAACCTTTAATATGACCTTCTTGAAGTTGTGTTCGTAAAAAGGATTTTCGCCTTCAGGGAATTTGATTTCCTCGGCCGCCTTTTCCGGAGGGATATTTTTTTCCACATACTTTTTTACCTGCTGCCTGAAGGCGACGAGTTTGTCAATTGAGCCCTGGATTTCCTTTTTCTCGGCAATGCCCACGTGGCCGCATATGATCTTATCAATGTCAAAAGCCTGGATCCTCTTCAGAGACTCTATCAGGGCATCGATGTTGCTGTCATCGCGGTAATCAGGCATTCCCGATCCTTTGATGAGGAGGTCGCCGCTGAAGAGCACCTTCTCTTTTGGCAGATAAACAATAATATCGCCCCCGGTGTGGCCCCCTCCCAGGAACTTGAGCTCCATCTCTTTTCCCCCTAAGTATAGGGTCAGGCTCTCATCGAAGGTTATATCCGGAGGGACAAACGTAAATTTGCCCAGGCTCTTCAGGCTCTCATCGACCTTGCCTTCCTCCTGTTCCTTCCTCCTCTGGACGATAATCTTCCTGGTGAAGGTATGACTGATAATGTGTGCCTGAGGGAGGAAGGTCTCGTTTCCCCCGACATGGTCAGTGTGCCAGTGGGTATTGATAACATACTTTACCGGCTTATCCGTGACTGCCCTGATCTCTTTTACCATCTCCTCGGCAAAGGCGGGGATGAGGAGGGTATCGACCACCACAACCCCTTCATCGGTCACGATGAAACCGCAGTTTGAGAAGCCGAGGTCAGTAATCGCATAAACACCGGGTGCAATCATTTTACTGCGCCCTTCTCCTGCTGCTGGTGAAGGCAGGGCAACCCCGCAGAGCAGGAGGATAAGGGAAATCAGGAAACACTTTCCCGGATTCATAAGAACCTCCTTCCGAATCATCGCTCTTAAAATCTGACTTCAGGAGGTAAATCCTGGAACGACCACACTTCATAGGGGACAAGTCCTTTTGAAGGGAAAGGATCCCATTGGAACTCCTTCTCAAGCCATCTCCTTCGCATATCGAACATAGCCTCTGTATCCTTTTCGCTGAATTTCTGGTCCTTCCTCTTTTCTAATACCTTTATGTAGGCATTGAACATCGTTTCCACCGATTCTTTTACGAGATTAAAATTTTCTCCGTTTATCTCCAGGCCCGGCCTTTTGTAAAAGCTCACCCCAACACAGGAAGCTTTCAGCTTATCCGTATGATTCCCGTGGAAGAGTGGCTCCCTGAAAGGAGTAATATCAAGCCCGCGCTTTGCGAAGAGTTTATCCAGTTCTTTCTTCACAGAGGACAAATCCTCCTCGATAATCGTACCCGGGGTAATGTCCATAATTCCCCCTACGGAGCTGCGACCATCCTTCCCATACATAAAGTTCATGGCGATGTGGAGCATTCCCACCAGCGGGGTTTTCGGATAGATATCGATCTGTATGTACCGGTTCCAGAGGGGCTCTGGTATCATGGGGGGAAGGGCCTTTTTTACCAAGCTCCTCATATAGCCACCCTTCTCAATCACTTGTCCCCGCGCCACCTTCACCACATAATCTGCCGTTTCATATTCAAAGCTCTTTGTCTGAACATCTTTACTCCCGTTCAGCCGGCCAATTGCATCCAGGACTTTTGCCTCCATCTCGTCAACGAATTTTTCCATCTTCTTTGCGAACTGAGACTGCTCCTCGGTAAGATTACCGGGGAGGAAAGCAAGCGACAGTGCAGGCATGAGAAAGACAAGGGAAAATAAAAGTGACAGAATGCCTTTCATACAATCCTCCCTGTCCCTCTCAAGCGCCTGAACCACTTGCCAGGCCCTTTAACTTCTTTTTCGCCCAGTGGTGATAGGGGTCTATTCCCAGGGCCTTTTCGTAATTCTTCTTAGCCTCGTCCTTCTTATTGTTTTTCTCCCAGACCGTCCCGATGAGGTAATAGGCCTCAGCCATTTTAGGATCTTTTTTCAAAAGCTTTTCTAATTCTCCGACGGGTTGTTCCGGGGCGGGAGGAGGCCACCCGTCCATACCCTCAAGAGCTGCTAAGAGCTGGATGTTCACGTTGTCCGGGGCCAGTTCTTTCGCCTTGGCAAAAGCAGCGCGACGGTCGCTTATATACATCATGAGGCGCGGAAAGCTCACGTGGTACATCTTTCTCCGGAGCACCTGGAATTTAAGAATCTGGGTGTCAACGCTGTCCTCTTTTACAGCCAGCGAGGTCTTGATCAGCTCTAACGCCGCATCAATATGCTTATCACCTTCCCCTGTCTGGTCGAATTCCTTTTCGCTCTTGATATCAAGGCAATCGACTATGGCGAAGTATGCCTTAGCCGCATAATACGAGGCCTGGTTGTCCTTGGGATTTTTCTTTGCCATCTCCTCAAAGGTCTTGACCGCCTTTTCCAGGAGCGGAATGTCCAGGTTCTGCCAGCCTTTATCCAGGTCTGCCATCGCCCCTTTCAACGGCTCCTGAGCCAGGCTCACCGCACTCATCCCGAATACCAACAGGATTACCAGAAAGATACGCACAACTGCCTTCTTCATGCTCCCTCCTTTTGTTGATTGAGTTCCTATGCACCTACGCCAATTAAAGGAGATCTATATTACACTAAATCAATCAAGTTAACAAGATGTTTTTATGGGAATTGTGATAGCCGAATGAAATTGTCACACGAATTGGACAACTCCTCAAATTCCCGTTGACTTCAAACAGCAAATTTAATAGGTTTAAGGTGCAATCGAAGTTTCCAATTACAATGAGAGTTCTTATGGTGAGAGGTCATCGCTTAAAGATGAGCAGATACCATTTGCAAAATGCAAGAAACTCGACTTGACCCCAACGACCCTTAGTCGGACTTCATGTTTCAGCTGACGCGCCAGGAGACCACAAATTTGATATCGCAAAATGCGATGTCATGTTCCTGGGGCGGTCACCGCACGCGACCGTATGCCTTCACAGAACACGGCGCCGTCATGGCGGCAAATATCCTGAAGAGCCGCCGCGCGATCCAGATGAGCGTTCTTGTAGTTCGCGCATTCATCAGGATGCGACAGATGCTGACCGATCAGCGCGATCTGACCCGGAAACTTGGGGAAATCGAGAAGATGCTGACAGAGCGGCTGGATGTCCACGAACGAGCTATTGTCCATGTGCTTGAACAGATCATGCGACTGCTGAATCCGCCCGCCGTGCCGGAACCGCCTCGGAAGAAAATCGGTTTTCATGTGCGCGAATCGCGCGCCCGATACGGGACCCGGAAATGAGACACATCACTCCAGAATCACGATGCAGTCTGCGACATCCGCTTTTGCGGCAGGATCAACATGAAGGGAGATGAGGTGACAACAAGAAACAAGACGCGACCCCAACGTCGGATTTGAAGCAGATGTGACCCTCTGCTTCCTCAGTTTCTTTAGGGTCAAGTTCCTTTGCCATTATTCGTTACATTACATCTGCCCAAGGGGGCGATTAAAAGTGAAATTAGCGGGTTTCATGAAGATAGTCTCTCCCGTCTGTTTGTA